>Ga0194057_10001235_pt1 | contig 13011 bp, 14 predicted proteins | sample SepL4415m_MetaG_FD_155474 | JGI IMG/M metagenome (GOLD analysis project Ga0194057, IMG submission 155474) | Anoxic zone freshwater microbial communities from boreal shield lake in IISD Experimental Lakes Area, Ontario, Canada - Sep2016-L442-15m | ecosystem: Environmental > Aquatic > Freshwater... | reverse complement strand
AATGTTGCGGTGTAGAGAGGTCTTTTTGATGATTTCGCCTGCGCCAGTCTCGCCAAGCTCGATCATGGCAAGATATATCTCTGCCTCGTTGTTGCTAAATCCAAGTTTTATTAAATCTTCTTTCATATATTTACAGCATACTATCAATGTCAAATTTTGGGTAGTGCGGAAAAAGAAAATATGTAAATCAGAGCTCAAAATTGCAATAAAATGTATTTTGTCATCAAAAAGGGTTGACAAATAGAAACAGGTATGCTATAATGTTCTGTCACGATGAGAAACGGCATAAGCCGGCTCGGAGTGAAGAAGCATAAATAAAACTATTGGGGCTGGTAACGGTTACGTCGAGATGTAAAGCGCCATGGCGACCATTTCGGATGCGGGTTCGAATCCCGTCGGCTCCACCACTTTCTAGTCCCTCACCGTAATAACGGTGAGGGACTCAACCTCGAGTCATTAAGCATAAATCTTAATGGCTAGAGCCTTGAAGAGACGCAAACGGGGTGCAGATGCAGAATGGCATCGACCTCAGGAGAACATTATGAATATATTCGAATATGAATTATCACTGCCTTTAATGATTAGTTTTGGCTTAATAGCAGCAGGACTAGTTTCCTCCATAATATATTCGGCGATCAACACATTGCAGAAAGTTTTCAGACTGGAAAAACGCCAGTGGCAAAAAGTATTCATAGAAATTTCAGAGTTTTTGATACTGGGTGGGCTAACTCCCCTGGCAATCATCATAATAATAACGTATCTAGGAAACGGCAAATAGTTGCCATCGACTTTCCCCGCACAAGGTTGTGCGGGGATCAATCTCGAGTTATCTAGTGTCATTCTGAACGTTAGTGAAGAATCTCTCGGAGATCCTTCGGTTCCTCAGGATGACAAACATTAGATAACTAGAGTATTGAAAAATGAATATAGGCGCTCGACCTAAAGAAAAACGAGCCGTGTCACCCGTAAGGTGAGCCAGGGAAGCAGATCCCCAGGTAATTTCGAGATTACCAACGAGGTGCAGGTATGAAAGGTACCGGCCTCTGGAGAACGATATGAATAATATCATCACCACCGCTATCATAGCGGCTATCACCCTTTTTAGCCTCAATGCAGAAGCGAACAATGTTCGTTTCAATTCGTTGGACGGACAGGGAAGCATTGAAGTAAATGTAGAGAATAATCATACATTTGCTTACGTGTGCATGAGCAAGGGATGGTCAGAAGCCTATGTTGGCCCGACCATCAAGTTGAACGACTTCGCTGAAGTCGGCGTAGGTGCCGGAATTGAATCCGGCTGCAAGAACCTCCGTTTCGGCTCGTTCCTTTGGGCAGCCAAAGGAAAAACTTCCGTCTTCTGCGTATTAGAGGAAGGCGGATCAGGTCAATGGCACAAAGTTTCTGCTGATTACCAAATCGGCAAAAACATTAAAGCCGGCTTGGTCGAGCAGAGCGGACTTGGCTTGGGTATCAGTTCAGAGCTGAAACTCAACGACCAGTACGTCGTCAGAGTCACAGAGTTCCTTCATGGGAAGGAGCTAAAGGTGGCTTTCACCATTGCTCTGTAAGGAGCATGACAGTGTCCCTCATCGTAATTACGGTGAGGGACTCAATCTTGAGTCATTTAGTGTCATTCTGAACGAAGTGAAGAATCTCTCGGAGATCCTTCGGCAAGCTCAGGATGACAAACATTAAATGATTAGAGCATTGAGAAAACACAAAATAGGAGAAAAATTATGAATACACAAACAGACAGATTTGAAAAAATCTCGGATGATTACGCAGTAATGTGGAATCAGGTATATGCAGCTCAGAATCTGAGCTATGCTGACTTTCAGAAGTCCATCTACGACCAAGTTTCCATGACCGCAGATTTCAAAAATTTGCCGATATTGGACCTCGGTTGCGGCGATGGCGAAACCTTAGAACGATTTGTCAACGCTGGTTGCGAGAAGCTGGCTGGACTTGATCTTAATCCGATCATGCTTGAGCAGTGCGAAGCTCGCTTTGGCAACAAGGCCGAGCTCGTGCAAGGCGACGTGACGGATCTGTCACAGTTTGCGCCCAGTCAGTTCCCAGTGATAATCACTGGTGGAACTTTTCATAATATTCCTCGAGAGATTCGTCCGAAAGTTTGGGCGGAGATCAAGAGGCTAAGACCGACTCTGTTTGTGATTGGAGACAAAATCTCCGATCCAGACCCTGACCTGCAGGCCGAGCATTATGATTCTGAAGTTGCTGCTATAAATGCAGTCTTTGGAGAGAAGTACGGCTTGACCGAGGTTGCGGCAGAGTGGGTCAGTCATTACGAGTATGATCGGCGAGAAGAGTTGTTCGCTTCTGAGATAGAAGCAGCTCTCTCGGACTTGTATGACATCGCTATTGTATTCGAGATGGGAATGATCAAGACTATCTCATGCCAGTTGAAATAAATTTCAATCCCTTGCTTTGAGGAAAGCAGGGGATTTTTTTTATTGATAAATAGAATTAATTTGCAAAATGTGGTAAATAATGAAGTAGAGATTTGTTAATTACATAATATAATATCCTAAACAATGTCAAAAAATAGTAAAAAAGTTATTGCGATCGTCGGGCTGACTGCCTCAGGCAAGACTGCTTTTGGCGTTCGCCTGGCTAAAGAGTTTAACGGCGAAATAATCTCGGCTGATTCGCGCCAAGTCTATCGTGGCCTGGATCTGGGGACTGGTAAAGATCTGGACGAATATGATAGCGTCCCTTATCACCTGATCGATATTGTCGATCCTGAGGAGAAGATGACGCTTTTTGATTATCTCCCTCTTGCACGAGCAGCGATTGCGGACGTCCTTTCTCGTGGGAAACTGCCGATCATTGTTGGCGGTACTGGCCTGTACGTCCAGGGGATTGTTGAGGGGTTTGAGTTGCAAGTGGCGGAGAGGCAGAGTGTCGGAGTGGCAGAGTGTTCAAGACAGGAGCTTGATGAGAAATCTGTTAAAGAGAAGAATGAACATGACGAACTGAACAGGGAGCAGCTAAGCAATTTAACAATTCAGCAGTTAAACAATTTGATAGATAAGATTGATCCAGATAAGAATCTAAAAGTTGATCGGAAGAATGCCCATCGCTTGATCAGAGCGATCGAGATGGCGCAAGAGGGTCTAACCCCAGTCAAGATCAAACCTGATTTTGAAGTTCTACAAATCGGCATAGACGTTTCGAGAGATGTACTGCATGAGAAAATTGATAAACGCGTCGATACGCGTTTTGCAGAGGGAATGCTTGAAGAGGTACAAGGTTTGATCGATCGTGGTGTGAGCACAGACTGGCTGATCGGGCTCGGCCTTGAATATAGGATTATGACAGAATTTCTCCAAAAAATTGCTAAATTGTCAAACTGTGAAATTGCTGAATTACCTAAAGATAACAATATGACAATGAAACAGTATAACAATGAATTTCTGGAGGTGAGTCAGGATTTGAAGTTTAAGAGTCATCAGTTTGCTCGTCGGCAAATGACCTGGTTTCGTCGTTTTCCTGAGATCAATTGGCTCTCGGAGTACGATCAAATCAAGCGTTTTGTAAATATATTTATTACGCACTAAACCACGGTTGTGCAATTAAAATTTCTGTCATTGCGAGTGTTCTTGCGAAGCAATCTATCATTCTCTCTGAAGGATTGCCGCGCCTTTCGCTTCGCTCAATGGCTCGCAATGACAGATACGCACTAAATAAAAAAATGTGGACAGCATCTCTGCTGCCCACGGACTTAGGCGAGTTTATCCGCCAAGGTTTGTGGTTTTCTTTTGTTTCTGTTTGCCAAGGTCAATTTTGCTTAGCGCAAATTCGAAATCTTCAGCTGAGAAGTCATTAGTGATTTGACATTCTACTATTGTTCTTCGGAGTTCGCACATAATTGGTGATGAACCAATTCTGCCGTTCTTCGTCTCGGCGGTAAATTTCGCTAATGCGATCCAATTCTGAATATAATTATAATGGTAAATCGATCCGAAATTTGAAGCGATGAACAGTGCTTTCCAAAGATCATCTGGGATTTCGCCGACATATGGTCCCATCTCGCCGCCAATCTTCATCGATTGGCTTTCATCTGTGAATGTTGTCACAAAATATTTGCGTTCCAAGTCGCATGGGTTAGCGTAAATACGCCATTGACCGCAGTCAGTCCAATGTTTGGAATTATCGAAACCAAGATAAACCTTCTTCCCTGAAGCGATGCGAACGATAAAGCTGGTCGGCTTTTCGGTTTCCCTGGCTGCTCTGTGCTCGGTAGCCCAGTACACAAAGTCAGACAGATCTTTTCTACGCTGGGTATAGTTTTCCCAGATCCTGACAAGCGAAGAGTCCTTTTGTTTCTGTTCGAGCCAGAAAATTGACATGTCGTCAGCCTTTACGAGGGTTTCCATCGAAATGCGAGCCAACGCAGGACATTTCACCATGAGCCAGCGCTTGATCGGCAAAACTTTGTTTAGCTCTTTTACCTTGTTGGCCATAGCTTCATAGCTTGTCATGCAGTACCAAAAAGCGATGAGAAGCACTATCCAAGCCAAGATAAACCAAAGATCTGGTAGAGTTGGGTAGACCTTTGACAACAACCCCTGCGTATAGATCATACAGACGCAAGCGATGCATATGGCAAGCCACAGCATCGATTTCGACCATACGATCGCTTTCAGATATGAGAAAAATATCATATCTTGCTCCTTTTTAGCCGTCTGTAGAAAAGATTCTGATTTCTCGGTTAGAAATCCTCGATCAATTCGCAACAGCTCTCAGCAATACCACATTCCGTGGCCGATTGCTGATTTACAATAACAGAAAAGGTAATTTTGTCAACATTTGGTTAACCAACTTGTATTATTTCTATAATGTTATAAAATATAATAAATATAATGTTTCGGAGGGATAAATGGCTGAGGTAGGATTAACAAGTTCTAAAGAGAAAACAAATGATCTGGAATCGGAGCTACTAATCGCGCAACGTAAAGAATTGCAGGATGAGCTTCGAGGTATTGAAGGTCGTCTTAATCAAGCCGACATGAGCGGCACTGATAGCCAGGTAGAAAATCTTCAATCCGCACGTGACGCAAGGGACGCTATTGTTGACCGTATAGATCTAATTGACCAATTATTGGAAGAGCAAAATCCTGATGTTCTAAGCGCACAAGCAGCAAATTTGCCGTCAGTAGCATCAAAGACGGAGCCATATATAGCACCTCTTGACCCTCGTGAATTTCATGAGGAGGATCTTCCTTTGGCCAATCTGTCTGATTACTTAGGCGAACGGGAGGGAACCGAAGCTCGGAACGAAGTGCAAAACGTCTCTGAAGCAGAAGATCCCTTGATTGCCGAGCTAGACAAAGAGCTACTTTCGCTCACTCAAGAAGCAGTCAAGATTATTCAGAATTTTGAAGATAAACGAGCGGACTTAGAAACACAGAAAAATAAAGATCTTGAACCTATAAATGATAGGAAATCCGAGTTGCTTAACTACAAAGCGATGCTTTTGCGCAAGAGCAGAGAGCTAGAACGCGCAAAGGAAGACATAAAAAATAAATTATCCCCCGAAAAAAACTGACTTATCTTGACGAAAATATAAAATTGTGCTATGGTTTGCCTAGCACAATTTTTTGTTGGAGGTAGACGCAATGTTACCGATAAGATACAAAACTGGATTTCCATTTAATTTTTTTATAGATGGAATCCCTCTTCTTTCACGTCATCCGAGCTATCGAGAGGTGATCGATGAATGGCTTATGACTAAAAAAGTTCGGAACGAGCTGATTTATGCCATGATCCATGCCTGCACCGAAGATGATGCAGACATTAGAATGACTGCTGCCTTCGTGCTGGGCGCCATCAAGAGTGACAAAGCAATCGAAATATTGCTTGATCTGACCGCAGATGAGGACAAGTATGTTCGAGCTACTGCTGCTTGGGCGCTTGTCTATGCTTCATGCGAAATAGTTCTCGAAAGGCTTACGGACCTTATCGCAGAAGAGACGTATCCGCCAGCGGTTGCCTTCGCCCTAAATTCGGCGATGAACGTTAGAATCCAGTTACTAATGAGCGAAGACACAGAGGAGACTTCATGATGAAGCCTCTTTTTTTATGATCATATACAAGTCTCGACTAATAACTTATAATCGACTTGTGAAGTCATTTATCAAATTTGTTGGCAATTTCTTTCTAACAGTGATCATTTTTGGTCTTGTTGTTTTGGCATGCGGATTTTTTGCCGTGAAGTACGGGTGGACAAATGTTGCAGGGAAAGTAGATGAAAATGATCAGCTCTATGCTGTGACCAGTACGAAGCTGGAGAAAATCGCGGAGCCAGAGGATCGTGAAGTTGCTCAGCCTACTATTCAAAATAATATTATTGATGAACGCTTTGCGCTCGAGCAGGAAAATGCCTGTAAAATATCCATAATTTCAAACTATTCGCCAATAAATGCTAAGGCGATAGAGTCTGTTGTAGAGGAAAATGATTCTTTGCCCGTGACTACAAATATGATTTTGGCCGTTACCCTGAGGCTAAAAGAAGTTCCTGGCTTCACTGACAATTCTCAGTATTGTGAATCTGGACAAGACGGGAAGGTTGCGGGAGCGATGACGCAGAGCTCGCTGATTTCAGGCAATGCCTTTTTGTGGTCAAACGGCGAGGAGTGGGAGACTATCGAAGCAGCTGTACGAAAGGATAGGGATCTGATAAACAAAACAGCGATTGCGGCGGGGATAGAGCCACGTTTGCTCGCTGCGGCTCTGGTTGTGGAGCAAATCCGTCTCTATCATACACAGCGCGAGCTGTACGAAAAGGTTTTCAAGCCTTTGAAAATCCTCGGCACAGCAAACAAAATGGCATGGGGTGTAATGTCGATAAAAGAAAAAACTGCGATTAAAGTGGAGGATAGCCTGAAAGACAAAAATTCACCTTTTTATCTAGGCTTGGAATCGGAAAATCTACTTGATTTCACCACTGACAATCCCATACAAGAGCGATTTGACCGCTTAGTAAATGAAAAAGATCATTATTATTCTTATCTATACGGTTCCCTCTATCTGAAGGAGCTAGAAACTCAGTGGGAGAAGGCTGGAACGCCGATAGATAAGCGACCGGAGATACTGCTTACGCTATATAATCTTGGTTTTGACAGATCTAAGCCAAAAGCTGACCCGCAGGTTGGCGGCTCGGATCTCGACATTCTTGGGACGAAATATACTTTTGGCGGTCTTGGCTATGAGTTCTATTATTCAGGTAAAATGTCTGACGTTTTCTCTTATAGCGATAAGTAGCAGGGGTCTTATATTTCTAAATTTTTCGTATTATAATATATCGATAGCTCCTCTGAGGGGAAGTTCTAAGATGCAGACTTCTTATATTTTTTAATATATCTGCAATCGTGAATTTCTTATTTTGTGATATCTATCCACAAGTTATCCACAGGTGATTACTTCAAATCAGATATGAAAAAGACGATGATGGTGAATTGTTCGAATGAAAAATTGCCATCATCGTCTTCGGTTAGGGAGAAGTTTTTGAGTTAAAACTCGCTCTGGTTTCGGAAGTATCTCCGTATACTACAAAGGAGTAGTAATGTGTGGAAAATGGAATCGGGAACGACCGATTGCCTTATCTCCCCGCTGTGCCGTTTGATTACCTCCTTATATGTGGAAATTTTCGCTGGGCATCCTTACCATAGTCTAAAAATAGAATTTAATCAATCTCTGATTGTTGATATTACAAAAAAAATCGCTAGAAATCTAGCGATTTTTCTATCTTCTTCTAAGGTTTTATCGGTGGTACTTTTTCTTACGTTTTGTGAGAAAGTTTAGCTTGGCAATCTGCTTTTCAAGTGCGGCTTTTGCATCTGTAAACTCAACATCGTCCTTGGCAGCAGCAAGGCGTTTCTCCGCAGCTTTCTTTGCCTCGAGAATCTTTAGTTCATCGAGAGACTGAGCGTCTTCCGCAGTGTCAGCAAGAATCTTGATCTCTGTGCCAGTGATCTCTGCGACTCCGCCCTCGGTGGCGACCTCATGTGTCTTCTCGCCGTTGTGAATTACTATCTCTCCGGGCTTCAGAAGTGTTATGAGAGCCACGTGACCTGGCAAAACGGTAATTTGCCCATCTCTAGTCGGCAAAGAGACAGAGGAGGCGTTCTCTTCGTATTTGATACCATCAGGGGCTATGAGCTTAACCACAAATTGTTTCATTGTCATATTGTTAGATTGTTAGTTTATCATTCGTAAATTTTATTAAATGATTTATGGACTTTGGTAATTTCTGTAGTTCTTCAAAGATATGAGCATACTCTTTCGCGTTTATGAGATTTCTTGATTTCGCTTTTTCGTTCCAGTCAAGAGATTCTTTTGTAGAGCCGAAGCTATATCGATAAAAACAAATTTTGTCTTTCTTCCCATATCTACCAAACCCTTCCGCAATATTTGCTGAGATAGAGTCTACCGATCTTACAAACTGACTTCCAACTGTGTTTCGAGCAAAATGGTCCCAATTAATAATAATATTCCATACATAATTTGATAAGGCAAGAGATGTTTTGTATGAATCGATATCGTTAAGTTGTAGATATTTTATTTCTTCCATAGCGATAGGTCAATTTAACTATTTAGCAATCAAAGCAATTGTCTATTTTTTGCCGACGCTCTCGATGTTGCCCTTCATATAGAAATCTTGTTCGCTCTTGTCATCATGTTTGCCCTCAAGAATCTCCTTGAATCCCTTGATTGTGTCAGCAAGTGAGACATAAGTACCAGGAATTCCGGAGAAAACTTCGGCAACGTGGAATGGTTGTGATAGGAAGCGTTGGATTTTTCGAGCACGAGTCACAGTCATCTTGTCATCGTCAGAAAGCTCTTCCATGCCCAAGACAGCGATAATATCTTGAAGATCCTTGTAGCGTTGTAAAATTCTCTGAATTTCACGGGCAACGAAGTAGTGCTCCTCCCCAACGATATTCGGGTCAAGAATGTTTGAATTCGAAGAAAGGGGATCAACAGCAGGGTAAATACCGAGCTCGGCAAGTGAACGCTCGAGCACGATTGTCGAGTCCAAATGAGCAAAGGTAGTAGCTGGGGCTGGGTCAGTAAGGTCGTCGGCAGGAACATAAACAGCTTGAACAGAGGTAATAGAGCCCTTTTTTGTTGAGGTGATGCGCTCTTGGAGATTGCCCATTTCCTCAGCCAAAGTTGGCTGATAGCCCACAGCTGAAGGCATACGTCCAAGTAGAGTGGAGACTTCTGAGCCAGCTTGAGTGAAACGGAAAATATTATCAATAAACAAGAGAACATCTTTGCCGTTGTCTCGGAAATACTCAGCTTGAGCAAGCCCTGTAAGGGCGATTCTCATACGAGCTCCAGGTGGCTCGTTCATCTGGCCGAAAACGAGAGCAGTTTTTTCTAGAACTCCTGATTCTTTCATTTCGTTGTAAAGATCATTACCCTCACGAGTACGCTCGCCAACACCAGCGAAAACTGAGAGGCCGGCATGCTCAGAAGCAATATTGCGAATAAGCTCAGTGATAAGCACAGTTTTGCCGACACCTGCACCGCCGAAGAGGCCAACCTTGCCACCTTTTGTGATCGGAGCGATCAGGTCGATGACCTTGATACCAGTCTCGAAAATTTCAACTTTGGTATTTTGCTCATCAAAGGCGGGTGCCGCACGGTGAATTGGATAAAAATCCTCATTTTTGGCTGCTGGTTTGCCGTCGATTGGTTCGCCGATTACGTTGTACATTCTGCCGAGCGAAGATTCGCCAACAGGTACGGTGATTGGCTTGCCAGTGGCTATGATCTCGATGCCACGCTGGAGACCGTCAGTTGAAGCCATCGCAACGGCACGGACAGTTGAGCCGTCCAAGTGTTGCTGGACCTCGAAAACGAGTCTATTGCCGTCTAGTTTGCACTCGAGTGCCTCATAAATCTCTGGAATCTTTTCGGTAAACTGTGCGTCGATAACGGCGCCGATGATCTGTGTGATTTTGCCTTTGTTCATAATTCTCCAATAATTGTTTAATTATTAATCGTAGTCCAGGCTTTAGCCTGATTAACAAACTGAAGTTTGGTCTACTTTTCCGTAGCCCACGCTTCAGCGTGTTTTCAGGAGCAAGCTAAAGCTTGAGCTACATATTATATTGTTTATCTCATTGCATCTGCAGCGCCACTGATCTCAGCGATTTCGCGGGTGATACCGTCTTGTCGGACAGAATTGTAGAGAAGCTTGAGCTCATCTACTAAGTCCTCAGCGTTGTCCGTAGCATTTTTCATTGCGATCATCCTAGCTGAATGCTCAGAAGCGTTGGCCTCCAAGATCGAGCCGTATATCTGCGTACGAAGAACTTGTTTCAAGATTCCGTCCATGACTTCTTCTGCGGATGGTTCGATGATAAAGTCATCGTTATTTTCTGCTTGATTTTCCCAAATCTCTGGCTTGTCGACGTGCTCTCTGATGATTGGAAGTAGTTGCTTGGCAACAGGAATTTGTTTTAGTGATGAAGCGAAATGAGAGTAAATAATCACGACTCGGTCGTAATTTCCTGCTAAATATTCACCAACTGTTAGCTTCGAGATCGGGATTACATTTTCTATATCAATATTACTCTCAAAAGCAGGGAATTCGGCGATAAGACGGCCAACGTTGTACCGTTTGCTGAAGTCAGCACCCTTTTTCCCAAGTGCGATGATGTCGCAACCGCCCTGATAAGTCTTGCAAGTTTCATCGTTGCAGGCGCAAAGATCCTTTTCAAATTGAAGAAATTTTTTCAGAACCTCAGAATTGTACGAGCCGCAAAGTCCGCGATCGGAGGTGACGAGGATGATCGCCATCTTCTTCACCGGTCGTTGCTTGATCAGCGGATGATCCTCTGGCAGAGAAGTGTGGGCGAGGCGAGCGAGCATGTTCCAAGCACTCTGAATATATACTCTAGCTGTTTGTGCTGCTCTGACAGATTTCTGCATTTTGATACTAGAAATCATCTCCATCGCTTTGGTGATTTGTTTCGTATTATTTACCGATTTGATTCGGCGTCTAAATTCTTGTGTTGAAGCCATATATTCTCAATTGCTTTATTGCTTTATTGCTGAATTGATAAATTGTCCTTGAACAATGCAACCATTTAACAATTATTTGTTGCTTTCTTTGATGGCTTCAGAAACCTTCTTGGTGTTTTTTGCTAAGAAATCTTTTAGCTTTGCTTCGTCCTTGTCATCCAAAATTCCAGTTTTCACTATATTGGCCAAAACATCCTTGATCGCAGTTTTCGCCTTGGACAAGATTCCAATTTCAATATCCTTGATCTCTTCGATCGCATAGCCATCAAGATAACCATTAATCGCTGCGTAGAGCGAGACGACTTGCTCTTCGACTGGCATTGGCGAGTACTGAGGCTGTTTTAGCAACTCAGTAACACGTTTACCACGCTCGATTGTCTTCTTTGTCTCTGGATCAAGATCAGAAGCAAACTGCGCAAAGGCTGCTAGCTCGCGGTACTGCGCCATCTCAAGCTTGAGGCGACCAGCAACTTTTTTCATTGCTTTGGTCTGGGCGGCGCCACCAACACGAGATACCGAGATGCCAATATTTAGCGCTGGACGAATACCTTGATAGAAGAGATCGGACTCGAGGAAGATCTGACCGTCTGTGATCGAGATTACATTTGTTGGAATATATGCTGAGACGTCGCCAGCCTGAGTTTCGATGATTGGTAGAGCAGTCATACTGCCGCCACCAAATTCTTTGTTCAGACGTGCTGCACGCTCGAGTAGGCGAGAGTGGAGATAAAAAACGTCGCCAGGATAAGCTTCACGTCCTGGTGGGCGGCGAAGAAGTAGGGAAACTTGGCGATAAGCCCAAGCTTGCTTTGTCAGATCATCAAATATGATCAAGACATCCAGACCTTGCTCCATGAAGTATTCACCGATAGCACAGCCTGAGTAAGGGGCGATGAATGAGAGTGCCGCAGGATCAGATGCACCAGCGAGGACGATAGTCGTGTATTCCATAGCTCCTGCTTCTTCGAGACGAGCTTGGATACGAGCAATTTTGGACTTTTTCTGACCGATAGCGACATATATACAGATTGGACGTTGATCTTTCGGAAGATTTTGTTGATTTATGATCGTGTCGATAGCGATGGCAGTCTTGCCTGTACCACGGTCGCCGATGATGAGCTCGCGCTGACCTCGTCCGATCGGAATAAGAGCATCAATAGCTTTGATACCAGTCTGAAGCGGGACAGTCACGCCTTGCCGAGTGATCACACCCGGAGCAACTTTTTCGATCGGCATAGATTTATCTGTCTTGATCTCACCTTTGCCGTCGATTGGCTGGCCAAGAGGATCGACAACGCGACCGATGATAGCCTTACCAACATCGATCTTTGCCACATTTCCCGTACATTTGACTCTGTTGCCAGCCTCAATGACTTTGTAATCACCGAGGATTACAGCACCAATGGATGATTCTTCGAGATTTAGCACCATGGCATTTATCGGGCCGATCTTGGTCTCGACAAGCAAGAGCTCGCCAGATTTGGCATCCTTCAGGCCATAAATCTTGGCGATTCCATCACCGATTTCGGCAATTTCGCCAAGTTCCTCACCCTTTGCCGTAGAATCAAACTTCATAATTTCTTTTTTCAATTCATCGATAATGTTTGTGCTCATATGTTTTCCTTTTTGTTAGACTTGTTTGTATATAATTGGAAGGTAATTATTGCTGGAAGTATCGAGCCATAAATAAGGGAGACTCGTACTTGGTAATTATCGAAAAAACTCATGAAAGCGATAAAAGCAAGCCAGATTGCATAATTCATATAAATAAGGGCTTTGGCTTTGTCTGAAATAATTGCTCTGATTCCAAAATAAATTTCACCAACTGCTATCAGGCAGAGGAGGTAGGCAGAAGCGCGAAGTAGTTTTTCCCCCATAAGTACTGAGCGATGAGCGTCGGCTCCGCAGCTACCGAAGAAAAGCGAAGAATACACGACCATCATGATGATG
>Ga0194057_10001234_pt1 | contig 13019 bp, 7 predicted proteins | sample SepL4415m_MetaG_FD_155474 | JGI IMG/M metagenome (GOLD analysis project Ga0194057, IMG submission 155474) | Anoxic zone freshwater microbial communities from boreal shield lake in IISD Experimental Lakes Area, Ontario, Canada - Sep2016-L442-15m | ecosystem: Environmental > Aquatic > Freshwater >... | reverse complement strand
GTGAGGGCGGCGAACAGCAGCGTGGACAGACTGCGGGCCAGCGTGCTGGGGCGCTGAGAAGTTGCAATCATGTCATTGGGCCAGCATGCGAGCTGCCGCGCCGTCGAGCGCATCACGCGCCGACTGACGACCGTTGGTGATGGCCTCGAGGGCGGCGTCGATGGCCGGGAAGAAGCGACCCATTTCCGGGATGTTGGGGATGGGTTCGCCCGCTCTGGCGTTGGCCATGGTGGCGACGATGTTGGGATCGCTGCTGAGTTCCTGGTAATAGGCTTTGTTGGCCGGCGTCCCCAGCGGTACGTCGGCACCGATCGTCTTCAGGCTCTGCAGCGTCAGCAGATGATGTTCGATGAACTCGCGGGCCACGTCCTTGTGCTTGCTCGGCGCCGTGATCATGCAGCCGAGCACGCCGACAAAGGGCTTGGCCGGTTTGCCGGCGATGCCGGGAATCGGCGCCACGCCGAAGTCGATGCCGACCTTGCGCACGTTGTCCCAGGCCCAGGGGCCATTGATCATCATGGCGACCTGACCCCGCGCGAAGGCGCCCTCCATTTCGGCATAGCGTGCGCCTCTGGGCATGTGGCCGTCACGGATCAGGCGCTCGAGCATCTGGGCGCCCTTGTAGGCGCCGGCGTTGTTGACGCCGACTTTTTTGGGATCGAGCTCGCCCTGGCTGTTGCGCTCGAAGACGAAGCCACCTGGGCCGGCCAGCAAGGGCCAACTGAAAAAGGAGTTGTTATAGGCCCACAGAATGGCGTGCTTGCCCTGCGTCGCGAGCTTGCGGTCGAGTTCGATCACCTCGTCAAAGCTGGCCGGCGGAGTTGGCACCAGCGCTTTGTTGTAGATCAGGCCAATGGCTTCGATCGCCAGCGGATAACCCCAGACCTGACCGCGGTAGGTAAAGGCGCGCCAGGCGCTGTCGTCGATCTGGTCGCGGATCTGTTTGGCCGGGCGAACTGGCACCACCAAGCCGGACTTCGCCCACTCGCCAACACGGTCATGCGCCCAGCACATGATGTCCGGACCCTTGCCGGCAGCCGCTGCAGCGCTGAATTTGTCGGGCGCGCCCTCGGGGTGCTGCACGACCACCTGCACTCCACTGTCCTGCGTGAATTTGTCGCCAACCTTTTGCAGTCCGTTGTAGCCCTTGTCGCCGTTGATCCAGACCAGCAGGCGCAAAGGCGGACCGGCATGCACGCTGCTCGACAGCAGTAGCGCCAATGCCAGCGCGGCGGCGCTCAGGATGCGTGGCTGCCGGCTGAAGCGTTTACGCGGCACGGCTCTGCTCCACAGAGCTGTGACGGCGAAAGGCCTTGCCCTGGGCATCGAACAGATAGGCTGACGCGCTCGGGATGCCCAGCGCCAGTGCTTCACCGATACGCACCGGTCGCTGGCGCTCCACCGCAGCGGTGAGCACTTCCTGACTGGCTGGGTTGCTGCAGTAGGCATAGGTGATGCTGCCCAGGGATTCGACAAAAGTGACCTCGGTGTGCAGCGCGTTGACGGCATCGCCGACCCGAAAATCTTCTGGCCGCACACCCAGGGTCACGGCGTCGCCCGTGCGTGCACGCGAGGCGTCAACCCGGCATTCGATCAGCTCGCCGCCGCTGAGCCGCACGCAGGCCGCTTCGGCGCTGGCGGTCACGAGTTCACCCTCAACCAGGTTCATGCCCGGAGAGCCGATGAAGCGCGCCACGAACAGGTTGTCGGGGTGCTCGTACAACGTCAATGGCGAGCCGACCTGTTCGATGCGGCCAGCCGACAGCACCACGATGCGGTCGGCCAGCGTCATCGCTTCGACCTGGTCGTGCGTCACATAAACCATGGTGGTTTTGAACTCTTCGTGCAGCTTGGCGAGCTCGTAGCGCATGCGTACGCGCAGCGCAGTGTCCAGATTGGACAACGGCTCGTCGAACAGGAACACCTCTGGCTTGCGCACAATCGCGCGGCCAATCGCCACGCGCTGGCGCTGGCCGCCTGAGAGATCTTTCGGTTTGCGCAGCAGCAGATGATCGATATTGAGAATTTTGGCGGCCTGGTGAACAGCCTGGTCTATCTCGTCTTTGGGGAGTTTGGCAAGCTTGAGCCCGAACGCCATGTTGTCATACAGGTTCATGTGCGGATACAGCGCATATGACTGAAACACCATGGCAATGCCACGCTCTGCCGGCGCCACTTCGTTGACGCATTTGCCGCCGATGCTCAGCTCGCCCTGCGTGACGTCTTCGAGTCCGGCAATGATGCGCAAGAGGGTGGATTTGCCGCAGCCCGAGGGTCCCACGAAAACCATGAACTCGCCGTCGTGAATTTCAAGGTCAATCTGCTGCAGGATGAGGTTGTCGCCAAAGGACTTGCTGACACTCGATAGTTTTACATCCGCCATGTAACACCTCAGCGCTCACGCGCAGGAACCAGCCGACGCGCCGATCCCGGCGATGGGCGCTGCATTGCATTGAGTATACCTTGAATAGATGTAGTTATACAACGGAAAATATGAAGCAATGCAACTTGTACTAAAGACACGACTTCTTGGTAATATGCGGTTTTAGATTTGCTAAATGTAATTTAACTACACATTCAATGCCTCTGCTCATGAATTCTGAACCCTCTCTCGTATCGGATCAAGACGCCTTGATGCGCGCCGTTGCGGCCTCACCGGCCCTGCATGCCATGCTCGCGCAACGCTGGGCCCGAACCCAGTCCAAGGACAGCAATTCTGTCGGTAAGGGCGCGGTGCGCCGGGTGCACTACCTGTCCATGGAGTTCCTGATGGGCCGGGCACTGGGTAACGCGCTGGCCGCACTCGGTCTGGAAAAGGATGTTCGTCGGCAACTCGAAGTCAACGGATTGCAGCTGTCCGACGTGCTGGAACTGGAAAACGATGCGGCCTTGGGCAATGGCGGCCTGGGTCGCCTGGCGGCCTGTTTTCTCGATTCCTTTGCCGAACTCGGCCTGCCCTCGTTCGGTTACGGACTGCGCTACCAGTACGGCATGTTTGCCCAGCAAATTCAGGATGGCCGGCAAATGGAAGTACCCGACGACTGGATGCGCTGGGGTAACAACTGGGAAGTGTTTCGTCCGGAAGTCCGCTATACCGTTGGCTTTGGTGGTCACGTCGAAGCCAGAGGCACAGGGCGGCATTGGGTGGCGAGCGAGCGCGTCATAGCACAGGCCTACGATTTCATCGTCCCGGCGCATCGCAGTGATCGCGTCTCCACCCTGCGACAGTGGAGCGCCAGCGCGGAGCGCGCCATCGATTTCGCGGCCTTCTGTCGTGGCGACTTTCTGGCCGCAAGCAGCGAGCGCGTTGCCGCCGATGTGCTGAACTGGGTGCTCTACCCTGATGACAGCACGGCTGCCGGGCGTGAACTGCGTTTGAAGCAGGAGGCGTTTCTGGTCAGTGCATCGCTGCAAGACGTGCTGACGCGTCATCTGCGTGAAGGCCGCAGTTTGCTGCAGCTGGGTCGCGCCAACGCCATCCATCTCAACGACACCCATCCGGCGCTCGCTCCGGCCGAATTGATGCGCTTGTTGCTGGACCAGCATGGGCTCCAGTGGGATGCTGCCTGGAGCATCACCCAGCAGGTGCTGTCCTATACCAACCACACCTTGATGCCTGAGGCACTGGAGACCTGGCCAGTGCGCATGTTCGAATCCCTGTTGCCACGTCATCTGGAAATCATCCGCGAGATCAACCGCCATCTTTTGGAACAGGTGCGAACCCGGTTCCCGGGTGACGAGGCGATGGTGAATCGGGTTGCGCTGCTGGATGACAGCAGCGACGGGCGCATTCACATGGCTTCGCTTGCGATTGTGGCCTCGCACAAGGTCAACGGTGTTTCGGCCCTGCACTCCGAACTGATGGTGCAGACGATTTTTTCCGACTACGCGCGACTTTATCCGGACAAATTCCACAACGTCACCAACGGCGTCACGCCGCGGCGCTGGCTGATGCAGGCGAACCCGGAACTCTCCAGCCTGATTGACCGCACCATCGGTCACGGTTGGCGGCACGATTTGTGCCAGCTCGGTGCGCTCAAACCGCTTGCGGCGGACCTCCAGCTGGGGCGTGACTTCATGCTCGTGAAGCGCCACAACAAGCAGCGTCTGGCTGCTTTGATAGAGTCTCGCCTGGGGATCAAGGTTGACCCGGCCAGCCTGTTCGATGTACAGGCAAAGCGGATCCACGAATACAAGCGCCAATTGCTCAATTTGTTGCAGTTGATTGCGCGCTATCAAGCCATGGTTGACCAGCCAGAGGCGCATTGGACGCCACGCACGGTAGTGATTGCCGGCAAGGCGGCCTCAGCCTATCACATGGCCAAGCTGATCATCGAACTCACGCATGGTGTCGCCTCGGTGATCAACGCCGATCCGCGTGTTGGCGAGCGTCTGAAACTCGTCTTCATTCCCAACTACGGTGTCAGTCTGGCTGAAATCATCATTCCGGCGGCTGACCTGAGCGAGCAGATTTCAACCGCCGGGACCGAGGCTTCGGGCACCGGCAACATGAAATTCGCCATGAATGGTGCGATGACCATCGGCACCTGGGACGGCGCGAACATCGAGATGGCGCAAGCCATGGGTGAGGAAAACATGTTCGTTTTTGGACTGCGGACCGAGGAAGTGCAAAGTATCAAGGCCGGGGCCTATCGTCCGCGCGACCAGCTGGACGCCAGTCCCCGGCTCAAGCGGGTGCTCGGCGCCATCATGGCAGGCGACTTTTCGGACGGTGACACGCAGCGCTATCACACGCTCGTCGATCACTTGCTGGAGCGCGACCCCTTCCTCCTGCTGGCCGATTTCGATGCCTATGTGGCCGCACAGGAGCGGGTGGACGCAGTGTTTGACGAACCAGAGCAGTGGGCACGGCGTGCCTTGCTGAACGTGGCGGCAATGGGCGGCTTTTCGGTTGACCGTACCATTGGCGAGTACATTGAGCGCGTTTGGTCTGCGCCGGCGCTCTCTTGAGGACTTGAATCTACATGCTGGTCTTGTCAGAAGGTCGAGTTGAACCGATGGGCGCCGAGGTGCGCGACGGCGGTGTCAACTTTGCGGTCTTTTCGCTGCATGCGCAGCGCATCGAGCTGTGCCTGTTTGATGCCGGCGGCCAAACCGAAATACAGCGCTGCGACCTGCTTGGTCCGGACCAAGGTGTTTTTCACGGCTTTCTTGCCGGCGCCGGTGCCGGCCTGATTTACGGTTTGCGCGCGCACGGTGCTGACGATCCGCAGCACGGGCAGCGCTTCAACGCCAGGCACTTGCTGCTGGACCCGAACGCCCGTGAGATTGTTGGTCGCTATCAAGGCGACTCGCAGGAGAACGCCGCCACCGCACTCAAGGCACGGGTCGCCGCACCCCTCGGTATCGCGCCGGGCTACCTGAACGCACCGCGTCACGCGGTGGCCGATCTGGTGCTCTATGAAGTGCACGTCAAGGGCTTCAGCAAGACCCATCCCGGCATTCCTGAAGCCTTGCGGGGAAGCTATGCGGCGCTGGCGCATCCGGCGGCCGTGGCTCACTTCAAGTCTCTGGGGGTGACCACGTTGTCGCTGTTGCCGGTGCAGTATTGCCTGGACGAGCCGGCCCTGACGCAGCGCGGGCAAAGCAATTACTGGGGTTACAACACGCTGGGCTTTTGTTGCCCGGATCCGCGTCTGGCAACGCAGCCTGATGACCCTGCAGCCGTCACTACGGAATTCCGCCAGATGGTCGAGGACCTGCATGCACAGGGGCTGGAAGTGGTGCTGGACGTGGTCTACAACCACACACCCGAAGGCAACGAGCATGGGCCAACGCTGAGCTTTCGTGGTCTCGACAACGCCAGCTGGTACCGGCTCGATCCGGCCGACCGCAGCCGCTATGAAAACTACAGCGCCTGTGGCAATACCCTGAACGTTGCGCATCCCAAGGTGAGCCAGTTTGTGCTGGACTCGCTGCGCTACTGGGTGCTGCAGATGGGGGTCGACGGTTTTCGTTTTGACCTGGCAACAGTGCTCGGGCGCACCGAACAGGGTTTTGACCCCTGCGCGCCTTTCCTCGCCGCGCTGCAGCAGGACCCGATACTGGCGCGCGCTCATCTGATTGCAGAGCCTTGGGACAGCGGCCCGAACGGCTATCAGGTGGGACGTTTCCCCGGGCGTTTTCTGGACTGGAACGACAAGTTCCGTGATGCGGTGCGCGGCTTCTGGCTGCAGCGCGGCGTTGATCGCGCCGAGTTTGCCCGGCGCATGACGGCTTCGAGCGACCTGTTTCAGCACGGGCAGCGTCGCCCCAGCGCCAGCGTCAACTTTCTTGCAGTGCATGACGGCTTCACGCTGCATGACGTGGTGAGCTACAAGCACAAACACAATCAGGCCAATGGCGAAGAGAATCGGGACGGCCGGGACGGCGAGCTGAGCGAGAATTTTGGCGTTGAGGGTGAGACCGGGGATGCCGCCATCAACTCGCGGCGCCGGCGCGTGCAGCGCGCCATGTTGGCTTCGCTGTTGCTGGCGCAAGGGACGCCGATGCTGTGTGCCGGCGATGAAATTGGCAAGACCCAACAGGGCAATAACAACGCTTATTGCCAGGACAACGTGCTGGGCTGGCTGGATTGGTCGCAAGCCGACGACGGTCTGCGCGACTTTGTCTCGGCCTTGCTGACACTGCGGCGCCTGGAGCCGGCCTTGCGCAGCGACGATTGGTCGAGATCGACCTCATTCCCGTCGGGTGTTGTACCCCGTATCTGGCGCACGCCGGGCGGGCAGGAACTGCTGACGCACGACTGGCACGATGCAAGCAGCACTGCTTTTTCCTGTGAAAGTGATCCCGTCCTTTTGCTGTTCAACCCGGAGTCGAATCCGACTGCTTTCACGTTGGGCGGACAATGGCAGTTGCTGCTCGACAGCAGCGCAGAACTGTCGCCAGGCTTGTCGGCTTCAAGCTGCTTGCTGGTGCCGGCGCATGCGGTCCTGGTGCTGCGACGCAGTACCATGTGATTTCATTATCTGAAGCCAAGCATGATTGACCTTGAACAGCGCAGCGCCGGCGTGTTGCTGCACATTACTTCCCTGCCCGGGCCGCACGGCATCGGCGACTTTGGGCCCGACGCCTTCCGCTTTGTGGACTGGCTGGCTGCGGCCGGTCAAGGCATCTGGCAGCTACTGCCGACAACGCCCATCGGTCCGGGCGATTCGCCCTACCAAAGTGTCTCGGCGTTTGCGGGCAGTCCCCTGATGGTGGCGCTGGAGCCGCTGGTAGCGGCTGGCTGGCTGGCGCAGCCCGAACTGCCGACGGAGGGTTTTGACAGCAGGCGCGTTGACTTTGCGCGTGTGGTTCCCTGGCGGCTGGCGCAACTGCGCTCGGCGGCAGCCGGCTTTGCGCGCAAGGCAGACCGGGCCGAGCACGCTGCGATGAGCGCCTGGTGTGCCGAGCATGCGCACTGGCTGGAGGATTACGCGCTTTTCATGGCGCTGGAAACGGCGCACGCGGGGCAACCCTGGTGGCAGTGGGAGGCGGCCTTGCGCCAGCGCAAGCCTGCGGCCCTGCGCAAGGTGCGTCGCAGCGATGCGGCAGAAATTGATTTCTGGAAGTTTGTGCAATGGTGCTTCGACAGTCAGCTCCATGTGCTGAAGGCCTATGCAAATGAGCGCCATGTCGCCATCATGGGCGACCTGCCTATCTTCATCGCCCACCACAGCGCCGATTGCTGGGCGCGCCCCGATCTCTATCAACTCGATGCCCACTATCAGCCCACGGTGGTGGCCGGCGTGCCGCCGGATGACCTGGGTCCACTCGGTCAGCGCTGGGGCAACCCTTTGTACGATTGGCAGCGCATGGCAGCCGAAGATTTCGCCTGGTGGACGGCGCGCGTGCGCCGGGCCTTGCAGCAGACCGATGTCTTTCGCATTGATCATTTCCGGGGCTTTGCAGGGTACTGGGAAATTCCGGCGACCTGCCCGACGGCGATCGAAGGACGCTGGGTGCCGGCACCGGGCAAGGCCTTGTTTGAAGCGATAGCGCGCGCCCTGGGAAGCGTGCCCATCATCGCCGAAGACCTGGGTTTGATCACGCCCGATGTGATCGAACTGCGCGACCACTTTGGTTTTCCCGGCATGAAGATCTTGCAGTTCGGCTTTGGCGGCGATGCAACGCACGAGTTCCTGCCGCACAACTACGGGACGGCTTGCGTTGTCTACCCCGGCACCCATGACAACGACACGGCGCGCGGCTGGTGGGACCACGCACCGCAAAAAGAGCGTCAGTATGCCGGCGCTTATCTTGCTGCCGGCGCGCATGACATCCATTGGGGCATGATCCGGGCCGCTTGCAACTCGGTCGCCGCGATGGCGATTTTTCCGCTGCAGGACGTGCTCGGTCTGGGCAGTGAGCACAGAATGAACCTGCCGGGCACACTGGGCGGCAGCAACTGGGTCTGGCGTTTTGACTGGAGCATGGTGGGCAGCGAACCCGGTCGGGTTCTCGGCCTGATCAGCGCGGCCAGTGGGCGCGCTCCGTTTGCGCTGTTGGGCTTGTCCAGCAAGGCATGAATCCGCTTCCGACGCGACCGCGTTTGCTGGCGCTGGCCTGGCCCATGCTGGCCGAGATGGTGCTGGGTTTTGCGGTTGGCATGCTGGGTTTGTGGTTGGCTTCACGCGAGTCCGACACCAGCGCCGCCGCCTTCGCGCTGGCCAATCAGTTGCAAGCTGTTTTCTTCCTTTTGTTTCGCGTCATTGGCATGGGTGTGAGTGTTGTCATCACGCAAAATCTGGGTGCGGGCAATCGCGCAGCAGCACAAGCCACGGCCAAGGCCGCGCTGGGCGCCAGCAGCTGGCTTGGACTGGCCACTGCGCTGCTGGTGTTTGCTGGCGCCGGCGCTTTGCTGAACTTGCTCAATGCACCGGCGGCTGTTTTGCACTTGGGGCAACCTTATCTGCAGGTGCTGGCTTTGGCGCTGCTGCTCGACGCCTTCAACGCCAGCATGGCGGCGGTGATGCGCGCCCACCTGCGCACGCGCGACACGATGTTCAATATCCTGGCCATGCACGGCGTTCATCTGCTGCTGTGCCTGCCGCTGATGCGCGGCTTTGGTGCCTTGCCGGCGCTGGGCCTGGTCGGTTTTGCGCTGGCCATGGCATGGAGTCGGCTGTTCGGGCTGCTGGTTCATCTGGCTCTGTGGCGCTGGCGTTTGCAGATCATTCCCACCGGCGCAGACTGGTGGCGCCTGCGGCGCTCCCTGCTGCGCCCGGTGCTGCAGATCGGACTGCCGGGGGCGGCCGAGAACGTGGCCTACCGGCTTGCCATGCTGGTATCGGTGACGGTGGTGGCGGGCCTGGGCTCGCAGTCATTGGCAACCCAGACCTACGCCTTCCAACTGATGAACGTGGTGGTGTTGTTCAGCGTGTCGCTCGGCTTTGCCAGTGAAATTCTGATCGGGCACCTGATTGGCGCCGGGCATTTGCAGGAAGCGCATCGCCTCTTGCGCAAGAGCCTGTTATGGGGTTTGCTGGTTTCGATCAGCATGGCGCTGCTGGTGGCGCTGACCGCGCCCTGGACCCTGACCCTGTTCACGAATGACGCCCAGATCATTGCCAGCGCCACCACCCTTCTGTGGCTGACCGTGTTGCTGGAGCCAGGGCGCACCTGCAATATCGTGATCATCAATGCCCTGCGGGCCACGGGGGATGCGCGTTTTCCGGTGGCTGCCGGCGCGGCCTCGATGTTGTTCGTGATGGCTGGCGGATCCTGGCTGCTGGGCGTACATTTCAAACTGGGTTTGCTGGGCGTCTGGATTGCCTACAGCGCTGACGAATGGTTGCGCGGACTTGCCATGGCGGCGCGCTGGTTTGGTCACGGCTGGGTGCCCGCAGCCCGGGCGACGCGTCGCCGCGTGCTGAGCCTGGGCCGCAACTAGCGCACTGCGATGTCGTCAAGAATTGGGAGCATGGACATGAAACACTTGCAGTTGGCTTGGAACTGTGTCAACCCCGCCTGCCGGTTGGCAACGTTGAGCCTTGTCGTCAGCACAGCCTGGGCGGGCGCCGGAGCGACCTTGCAGGATTGCAACCGGCCCGAGTTTCAAACCGTGTTGCAGGCGGTGCCGGACAACACCAAGTTGCCGGCGCGAGCCCATTGGCTGACCGGCCAGATCGTCCAGTGGCCGGCGATCGAGACGGCTGGACGCTTCAAGCTCTATTACTCGGCCCGGGCGCAGGCAGTTGCCAGTGCAGGTCGTACCGTCAAGGGCACTGATGGCTTCTTGTCAATGGAAGTGTTTCAAGGTGCCTTGCCGGTCGCAGTGGCAACGCGTTTCAATTTTGTCGCCCCGGGCGTGCTGTTGGAAGTTAAAGCGCACGACCGCAGCAGGCTCAAGGGCTTGCTCACGCAACAACTCCTGCTGGTGCACGAAGACAGCAGCGGGCGGGTGCTTCAGGCAAGCGCGTTGCAAGTTGCCGGGGCGCTGGATGATCTGTATGCCAGTGCGCAAGACGTGAATGATCTGGGCGTCAGTATCCGGCGCGATCAGACCGTATTCAAGCTCTGGGCACCGACCGCACAGCGCGTCTGGCTGTGTCGCTACGCCACCGGCGCGGGAGCGGCCTTGGCGCTGGAGGCGATGCAATTGGAGCGCCGCAGCGGCGTCTGGTCGGCACGTTCCCGTGGCGATTTGAGCGGCCAGTACTACCGCTATCTGGTCGATGTTTTTGTGCCCGGCGTCGGCATCGTGCGCAACCGGGTGACCGATCCCTATTCCTTCAGCCTGACCAGCGATTCCAGGCGCAGCTACGTCGCGGATCTGGACCGCCCTGAGCTCAAGCCTGAGGGTTGGGGCTCTGCAAGCGCGCCGGCCAAGGTGCAGGCACAGACCGACATGGTGGTGTACGAGTTGCATGTGCGCGATTTCTCCATCAATGACCCTTCCGTCAGCAGCGCGCGACGCGGCAAGTACCTGGCTTTCACCGAAGGCCATTCGAATGGCATGCAGCACCTGAAAGCGCTGTCGGCAGCGGGTCTGACCGATGTGCATCTGTTGCCGGTGTTTGACTTCGCCACCATTGCCGAGCGTCACTGCGTTACACCGACGCCGATTCAGGCGGGCCCCGACAGCGAATCCCAGCAAGCCAGCGTGATGGCGGGTGCTGGCAGCGACTGTTTCAACTGGGGCTATGACCCCTACCACTTCAACGCCCCGGAGGGAAGTTACGCGAGCGACGCGGCCGACGGCGCCGTGCGCATCCTGGAGTTTCGCCAGATGGTGCTGGCACTGCACCGTGCCGGTTTGCGTGTCGGCATGGATGTCGTCTACAACCACATGGCGGCCTCAGGTCAGCAGGAAAAGTCGGTGCTGGATCGTATCGTGCCTGGGTACTACCACCGGCTCGACGCCAACGGTGGGGTCGAACGCAGCACCTGCTGCGATAACACGGCGACCGAGCACCGGATGATGGGCAAGCTCATGATCGACTCGACGGTGCTGTGGGCGACGCACTACAAAATCGATTCCTTCCGCTTTGACCTGATGGGGCACCAGCCGCGCGATGTCATGCAGGCCCTGCAGACGCGCGTCAATCAGGCAGCGGGGCGCGCAGTGAACCTGATCGGCGAAGGCTGGAACTTTGGCGAAATCGCCGATGGTGCCCGCTTCGTGCAGGCGTCGCAGCTTTCCCTCAATGGCTCGGGGATTGGAACCTTCAGCGACCGCGCGCGCGACGCGCTGCGCGGTGGTCGTGCTGCTGACGTTGGTGCGGCGCTGGTCAGCAAGCAGGGCTACATCAATGGTCTGGTGTACGACCCCAACCCACTGGCCACAGCACCCGCGTCGGAACTTTTGCAAACCGCAGACCTGGTGCGCGTGGGTCTGGCCGGTTCGATCCGCGACTACCCCATGACGACCTATCTTGACCGCAGCCAGAACCTGCAGGAAATCGACTACAGCGGACAGAGCGCCGGTTACGTCAGCGAGCCTGGTGAAGTGGTGAACTATGTGGAAAACCACGACAACCAGACGCTGTTTGACATCAATGCCTACAAGCTGCCTGTGAACACCAGCCGCGAAGACCGGGTACGCGTGCAAATGCTGGGCGCTGCCATCAATGCGTTCAGCCAGGGCGTGGCCTATTTTCATGCCGGCATCGATACCCTGCGCTCCAAGTCGATGGACGGCAATAGTTACGACTCGGGTGACTGGTTCAATCGCCTGGACTGGAGTTATCAGGACAATTACTTTGGCAGTGGCGCCCCGCCCAAGGCCGACAACGGCGGCAACTACGACCTGATCAAGCCCTTGCTGGCGAATCCGGACATCAAACCAGGCGCCAGCGATATTGCGCTGGCGCGCGACATGTTCGCTGATCTGCTGAAAATCCGTGCCAGCTCGACCCTGTTTCGGCTGCGCACTGCGCAAGATATCAAAGCGCGCCTGCACTTCTTCAATACCGGATCCAAGCAGAACCCGACCTTGCTGGCCGGGCACCTTGATGGTGTTGGCTACCCCGGTGCCGCCTTCAAGGAACTGCTGTATCTTGTCAATGCGGGCAAGACGGCGCAGCCATTGCTGCTGCCTTCTGAAGCAGGCAAATCCTATGCGCTGCATCCAGTTCATCGGGAGCCCCAGGCCGCCGACAAGCGCGTGGCGCAGCAGGCCCGCTATGACCGGGCAAGCGGCGCCTTTGTACTTCCGGCGCGCTCGGCCCTAGTCTATATTGTTTCGCCGGATCGTCCGGGAGCTCCTTGAAATGAAGAAGTTATGGATCGACGTCAGGACTCATAGGCGCGCTGCCACCTTGCTGACACTCTACTGGCTGGCAACCCTCGCCATTGCTACATTCAACTGGGATCGCGGTATCCCCGCGCCGGTTGTCGGGCTGCTCTTCACCCCTTCGCTACTGGCAGGCCTCCTGGTCGGGCGCTGGCGGGCGGCGGCGGGTAGCCGGGGTGACAGGGGTCAGCGTCTTCAAGGTGGCAGCCTGGCCGGGCTGCTGATCGCACTGAGCAGTTTGCTGGTCATGAAGGGCGGCGTACTCGACGAGTTCGTGGGC
>Ga0194057_10001230_pt1 | contig 13037 bp, 14 predicted proteins | sample SepL4415m_MetaG_FD_155474 | JGI IMG/M metagenome (GOLD analysis project Ga0194057, IMG submission 155474) | Anoxic zone freshwater microbial communities from boreal shield lake in IISD Experimental Lakes Area, Ontario, Canada - Sep2016-L442-15m | ecosystem: Environmental > Aquatic > Freshwater... | reverse complement strand
GAGCACGACGTCGGGTGATGCGCCGGAACAACTCGATTGCCTCTTCGCCGCTGCCCGCTTCATCGACGGTCCATCCCTCGTCCTCGAGAGCAAGCTTCACTGCGGTTCTGATGCGTTCGTCGTCTTCGACGGTCAGGATTCGTGTACCCACGCCTGCCATGATGCCCTACTTGCGGGGGTCGTCTGCGCGATACATCGAAATCGGGCGCTGGGTATCTGCGTCGTTAGTTTTTGGTGGCGCAGATCTCGTCGGCTTTGTTGATCAGAGCCCGCAATGGTTCGAACAATGCTGGGTTCGACACGAGCACCTGCGCCGGGCGCACTGGGCCGCCGCTGAGATCGCCGCTGATGCATCCGGCCTCGCGAGCGATCAGTTCGCCAGCGGCCAGATCCCACGGGCCGAGGTGCTCCTCGAAGTATGCGTCGACGCGGCCGGCAGCCACGTAGCAGAGGTCTGGGGCGGCGGCGCCAAATCTGCGGATGTCGCGCACTTCGCCGATGATGTGTTGAAGTCGCTCGATGTGCTTGCGTCGTAGGTCGGGCTGATAACTGAAGCCGGTGGCGATGAGTGCTTGCGAGAGCGCAGCGGTGCCCGAGCAGCCAATGCGTTCGCCGTTGAGCCATGCGCCGTGGCCGCGAGCGGCACTGAACAGTTCGTTCGTTGTGGGCACAAAGACAGCGCCAGCCAGAGACCCGAGAGAGTCGCGAGCCCCGATGGAAACCGCGTAACCGGGCAACCCGTAGAAGAAATTTGTGGTGCCATCGATGGGATCGATGAGCCAATCGATACCGCTCACGCCGGCCAGTGAGGTGCCCTCTTCGCCGACGATGCCGTCGTTGGGTCGGTGCTGGCGGAGCGAGCCAACGATGAGGTCCTCCGACGCACGGTCGAACACGGTGACGAGGTCGGTGGCTGTGGACTTGGTATCGACCGAACCAACGCCGTTGCGCCTGCCCTCGAGGATGAGCGCGCCGGCCTGTAGGGCGAGGTCGCATGCGAACTGGCGAAGCTGTTCGCCCAGATCGTGGTGCTCAGTCTGCGACGGAGGGGTCACGAGCCTTGGCCGCCGCCGTTGACTCGGCGGTCTTCAATGTCGCGCCACTCGCCAACGGCGCGTAGCACCAACACGGCCACGATGCTCATGCCGATGGCGGCAGCAACTGCTCCGATGAGCGCTCCCAAGCCTTTGCCCACGCCGCATTCTCCGCTGCACTGCACGCGAACCAAGCTGTAGCCAATGAGTCCGCCAGCGAGGCCTCCGATGAGGATTGCGACGAAGGCCGCAGCACGCGCCGCCGGCGACGGTAGGGCGGACAAGGGGCGAGGGGTAGCGCTATCTGGCACCCGCTCACTGTAGGACGTTTGCCGTGGGGAACCGCAGTCGCTCTAGGCTGTCGGTTGTGCGTTCAGTAGCCATCGTGCCTACCTATAACGAGGCTGACAATATTGAGGCGCTCTGTCGATCAATCCGCCTGCACGCTCCTGGCGTTGGCATTCTCGTTGTCGACGACAACAGCCCCGACGGCACCGCCAAGATTGTCGAAGGTCTCGCCGATGAGCTTGGCGACGTCACGGTGCTGCATCGGCCCGGAAAGTCCGGACTCGGCGCTGCGTATCGCGCTGGCCTGCGAGCGGCAATCGATGCCGGAGCCGAGATCTGTGTTCAGATCGATGCCGACTTCTCGCACGACCCGGCTGAGATTCCAGCGCTTGTGTCGGCAGTGGAGCACGGAGTCGATTTGGCTGTTGGCAGTCGCTATGTACCCGGCGGCCTCACCGAGAACTGGCCGCGCAAGCGACGCTGGCTGTCGCGTTGGGGTAATCGCTACGCATCGGGCGTTCTTGGGCTTGCCATCAACGACGCCACAGCCGGATTTCGGGCATATCGCAGTTCGGCGCTGCTCGACAAGATGCAGTTCGAAACGGTGAAGGCCGATGGCTACGGCTTCCAAGTTGAAATGACCCATCGCCTCGTACGTGCCGGCGGCAAAATCGTCGAGATTCCGATCACCTTCAGAGATCGCACGGCTGGGCAATCGAAGATGTCGCAAAACATCGTGCAAGAAGCGTTGATCATGGTGCTCAAACTGTGGGTCGACGATCGGCGCGGCCGTCGGCAACGACGAATTCAGGGCGGCTGACACGAACCGTGCGGTGCCTCGCGGGCATTCCATGCGAGAATCGTGCATGCGTTCATTTCGGGTCGGTGGCGGCCTCATCGTTGTCGACAACCGGCTGCTGTTGGCTGCTAATCGACGCAAGCACGGTGCCATCGAATGGACCCCACCGGGCGGAGTCATCGACAGCGGTGAATCGGTGTGCAGTGGTATCAGCCGCGAGGTCCGCGAGGAGACCGGACTCCACGTTGCTCAGTGGCACGAGTGCCATTACACCGTTACGGTCGAAGCTCCCGATATGGGTTGGACCATGTCGGTCGAGTCGTGGTTCAGTTCCCAAGCCGAGGGCGAGATTGCTCTCAACGATCCGGATGGCATTGTCGAGCAGGCGTTGTTTGTCGATCTCGACAGGGTCGAGGGTCTGCTTGTCGAGTCGCCGCTGTGGGTGCAGGTGCCATTGATGGCATGGATCAATGGCGGCATGGGTCCCGCTGGCGATTTTTCTTTCATGCTCATTGGCTCTGATCGATCAACGGCGCGAGTGGAGCAGATCTCGCGGTGACATCCACAGCGACACAGCGCACCATCTTGCATGTCGATATGGACGCGTTCTATGTGTCGGTTGAACTTCGTCGTCGTCCCGAGCTGCGTGGCAAACCGGTGGTGGTCGGCGGAACCGGTTCTCGAGGTGTCGTTGCCGCTGCTTCGTACGAGGCGCGCCGATACGGAATCTTCTCAGCGATGCCAGGCGCGCTAGCGCGAAGGCTGTGCCCCTCGGCGGTGTTCTTGCCTGGCGATCACGAGTTGTACTCACAGGTCAGTCGCCAGATCAACGAGATCTTTCATGAGTTCACGCCCTATGTTGAGCCGCTGTCGCTCGACGAAGCATTTCTCGACGTGACCGGATCCCTGCGCCTTTTGGGCGAAGGCGCGGTGATCGCCAAACACATCCGCGAGCGCATCGCCAAGCAGGTCGACCTCACCTGCTCGGTGGGTGTCGCTCCCAACAAGTTTCTGGCGAAGCTGGCATCGGTGGCTGCGAAACCGAAGGCTTCGGCGAGCGGTATCGAACCGGGCCTCGGAGTCTTTGAGGTGCTCGTCGGACGTGAGCTTGAGTTCTTGCTTCCGTTGCCCGTGCAAGCGTTATGGGGCGTTGGCCCAGCAACGCTCGAACGGCTCAGTCGTCTGGGAGTCAAGACAGTGAGCGATCTCAACTCGCTGGGAGAAGCCACCTTGGTTTCGGCGCTCGGTAAAGCAAGCGGCCGGCATCTCTACGCGCTGTCGTGCGGTCGCGACGATCGCGGAGTCGAGGCCAATCGTGCCACCAAGTCGATTGGCCACGAGGAGACCTTTGCCCGAGATCTGCACGATCTCGCCGATCTGCAGACCGAGTTGGTTCGGCTCAGTGATGGTGTCGCTTCGCGATTGCGGGCCGCCGGATTCGGTGCGCGCACACTCACGCTGAAGGTGCGTTTCGCCGGGTTCACCACCATTACTCGATCGACCACGTTGCCGTCGCCTGTGGCCACGGCAGCGGCCATCGTCGCCGCTGTGGGCCCCCTGCTCGTCAGCATCGATCCGTCGTCGGGCGTGCGCCTTGTTGGTGTGCACGCCTCGAACTTCGGTCCGCCGGTTGAGCAATTGCAATTCGACGATTTGTTTGCCGACGATCAGAGTCCAGCGCCAGCCGACTGGGTCGAGGCATCAGCGGCTATCGATGCAATTCGCGAACGTTTCGGCGATGCCGCGATCGGACCTGCGAGTGCCGTGAGTACCCGCGGACTGCGACTCGTGCGTCGAGGCGCCCAACAATGGGGGCCCGACCACGACACTCCGGTTCGCGGCGATCCGCCGACTGAGCGCTAGGGGTGTTGGAAAGAGGCAGCTAGAGCGCGTTGCCAGATCGGGCCTAACGTGCGACAATGTGCACACTCCGCATCCCGCGGACAGGCCTGTAAGGGAGAAACCCGGTGCCGCTCTCCGAAGAAGAACAGCGCATCTTGCATCAGATTGAGGAGCAGCTGAAGGCCGACCCTTCTTTTGACCTCAAAGTGGCGCAGCGTGATCACTCCGGAGTCTCTGCGCGTCACCTCGTGTGGTCATCGGTGGTCTTGGTCGTTTCGTTGCTCGTGGTCGTTGCGGCCCTGCAAATCAGCGCCCTGCTCTCGTTTGTCGCCTTCATCGTGATGGTTGTCGCCGGTGTCTTTCTCGAGCGCGAACTCACCGCTCGTGGCCGCGATCAACTGAGCCGCATTCCTGAAGAACTTCGTCGTCGGGCCGCTCGCGGCGCTGGCCCTCGCCCTCGCTAGAACATCGCTCACCTGCGCTCAGGCAGGAAGAAGCACTTCGGCCATTCGGGGATCGAACACGGCCAGCAGGCGTTGTCGTGCATCGAGTTGGTCTTTCACGGCGAGCACGATTTCGGCGCTGAGTTGCTCGGCGCGCTGCACTCTGATCTCGCTGCCGCGATTGCCGTAGACCGCAGCGGTGCAATCAAGCGCAAGTTGCTGAACGGCGTGAGCGTCGATATCGAAGTCGGCACCCACGCGTTGGGCGTGCTCAATGAATGTCTCGCCGGCGTGGGGGCCGGCACCGATGAGGGCGAGGGCATCCGCCGATCGCTGCCAACTGTTGGCGATGCCTTGCTGCGGTGTCGTCGGTGCGCGGCTGAGGCGAATGCGCTTGAGTACTCGGGGCAGTGCAAACGCCCACGCTGCAAGCGCGGCAATCAGCAGCACGACAACGATGAGCCACATCGATGGGCCGTGCGATGACGACGACGAGGCAGTTGTCGATGTTGGTACCGACGTTTGCGGTGTTCCGCCGGAGGTGTTGGCGATTGTTGTTGTGGGACCGCTTGGCTCTGCAACCGGAGTGGTTGTGGGGGTGGTGATTGGCGTCACCGAATTGGGGTCGCCGGCATCGGCTTGTTGTGGGGCCACACCGGTTCGCTCTTGGGCACCGGGCTGGCCGCGCCCTGGCGTTGGCTCAAACGACACCCAACCAACACCTTGAAACCAGACCTCGGGCCAGGCGTGGGCATTGCGGCCAAACACGTGATAGCGGCCGTCGGCGGCAACGTCGCCGGGGGTGAACCCAACTGCGACTCGTGCCGGGATGCCGATGGCGCGAGCCATTGCTGCAAAGGCGCCCGAGAATTGCTCGCAGAACCCGCGACGCACGCGCAGGAAGTTCTCAATGGCGCCGTCGCTGTGGCCGCGTTGCACGGTGAGGTCGTAGACGAACTGGCTGCGGAACCAGTTCTGTAGCGCCAACGCCTTGTCGTAGCGAGTGGCTGCCCCGGCCGTGACCTCGAAGGCTGTTTGTACCACTGACGCGGGGAAGTCGGTGGGCAGGCTGACCGCTGGGTCGTCCGGCGGAAGCGCATCTGGCGCGCTTCCGAGCTGAGACGACGCCACGTCGGTGATGCTCGAAACAACCGTAAAGTTCGCTCCTTGCTGCAGCCCGGCGCCCGGTACCACGAGGGTGCCTGTCTGGTCGACCCAATAGGCCTTGCCGTCTTGCAGGCTGACGGCGCTATAGGCGGCAGGTAACAGGTTGCCGCCAAGCGCAGCGATGTGGATCTGCTGCACCACGCTGTGCGACTGCGGGGCAGGCGTTGCAAAGGACCCGTCGGCCGGCGCCAGATTGCCGTCGGGAAGCTTCCATGTGCTGCCATCGAACTCGGTGAGCGCTGTGGCTCGCCAGTAGTTGGGTTCTGCGGCAGCGACGGTGAAGAGTTCGGTGTCCGACAACGTGACGAGGCGACTGCGAATATCGACCAGCGGGCTCAGCACTTGGGTGACATCGCTCTTCTTGCTCGGCTTGAACAGTGCTGCCTCGCCCGCGCCCGGCAGGCGCGGACCAATCAGCGCGCCACCGGCTGCGGCGCAACCTGCGAGCACCACGGCCACGGGCAGCGAACGGGCAAGAACCCGTGACCGCTTGCCGATCCAGACGTGCTCGACCTGCGCGTGGGTGATGCGCAACGCCACAATCACGGCGAGGGCACATGCAAGCCATGCTGTAGTGATGGCGACCCGATGACGGTCGGCGCCAAGAGCTGACGCAAAGATGAAAAGCACTGCATTCGGGACGGTTGTTTCGACCCGTCCGTAGGCCCGAAACGCGAAGGCGTCGGAGAAGATCGCTGCGGCGGCGGCGCTGGCGGCGGCAAGCACGATGAACCCGCCAACGGCAGCCACTGGGGCCACCGAGCTTGGGAACTGGCCGCGAGCGAGTTGTAGGTCGGCTAAGAATGCCTGCCACGACTGCGGCGTGGGGAAGGGTCCTGACATCGTGTCGGGGTAGTACTTCCAAGCCAGCAGCGCAAACATCAGCGCGAATGCCGCAGGGACTGCGATGTAGCCGCGCACGTTGAGCAGCCTGAGCACGAGGCAAAAGAGGTGCAAGCACACAATGATGAACAGCATTGAGCCGAGGAACTTGGTCTCGGCGAAGATTCTCGTGAACCCAACGGCTGTCATGGCGCTGAGTAACAGCAGCAGTGCGCTCGCTGGTATTGACTGAACAGCTGTGGTCTCGCCGCTGTCGCGGGTGAAGCCACTGTGCTCGGGGGAGTAGGGCTCAGTGTGCGTGGCGTGAGATGAGATGCTCATCGTCGGTCCGCTTCGGCTCGCTGGAGTGTTGTCGACGGAGGTGTGATGTGGCTACCGGTGAGCGATGCCCATGACCCAGACAAGCTGTCGGCTGTTGTGGCGTCGACCGTGAAATGGCGCTGCGCGTTGGCGGTCGAGGAACATGCCACCACGACGAGCACATCGGTTTGAGCGAGGTTTGGCCGACGTGTCGAGACTGCCGACGACTGCGGGCTGCCGGTGACGATAATCGTGAGGCCGAGGCCCTCGGCGCGCGGCGCTGCGAGGCGTTGGGTAGACATCTGGTCGGTGGTGGAACAGTTGGCAAGGGCAGTCATTGCTGAGGTCAGGTTGGTGTTGCGCAGGTCGGTCTCGGCGCCGATCACCAATCGCAAGCGCAGGCCAGCCACGCTTGCTGCATAGACCGCGCTCGCGGCCGCCGAAACGGCGCGCTCGAAGCCCTCGGGGGAGTACTCGCTAGCGGAGTTGTCGAGTTCGATCGTGCAATGGCGCAGCCCCTCGGGCTCGACCTCGCGCACCTTCAGGACCTCGCTGCGAGCAGAGGCGCGCCAGTGGATCTGACGGAGATCATCGCCATCGGCGTAGTCGCGTAACGAGTGAAACTCGTTTCCGGAGCGGCCGAGTGAGCGAGAGCGAAGCTGGTTGCCGAGCGGTCCCGAACCGCCCATTGCGGTAGGCAGCGTGAGGTGGTGATGTGCCGGAAAGATCACGATCTCATGCGTGCTGCCGATGATTCGGCGCCTGCCTGCGATCCCAAAGGGGTCGCGTCGTTGCGCAGTGAGCGGGCCAAAGGAGAGCGTTCCGCGGTGCAACGTGGGTAACCGGTAGGTGGTGGTGGCGGTTTCGTGACCGCGCAAAGGAGCCAGTTTCAGCGTGGCTCCACCGAGGCCATCAACTGGCTCCCACAGGGTGAGCGGAGCGGTGCCTGAGCGAGATTCGTTGGTGATGGTGAACTCAACCCGAGCTGTGTCGCCTGCCTGCAAGAATTCGGGCACGACCCGGCGAGACACATTCAGCGCAATGACGTGCACGTTTGCCCAAGCGAGGCTGGCAACGACGAGCGCGAGGACTCCAGAACCAAGGATGATGAGTTCGAGCACACCGAATACGCGACCGCTGGCGGCGGAGATCGCGGCGAGACCAAGCGCCGCCCAACCCTGCCGGGTGAGCACGTTAGTTACCGGATGGAATGGGAACGGCGGCGAGAATCTCGGTCACGGCCTGCTGCGCGGTGAGTCCCCTTGAGAGGGCCTCGGGCCGAAGTACAAGTCGGTGGCACAGCACCGCGTGAGCCACGGACTTCACGTCGTCGGGTGTGGCGTAGTTGCGGCCACGAGCCGCTGCCGTTGCTCGAACCGCCCGTGCGAGTTGCAGTGTGGCTCGGGGTGACATGCCAAGCGCAATTCCCGGGTGGCGGCGACTGAACTCGGCGAGGTCGACGAGATAGGCCTTGAGGGGATTGGCGAGGTGGACGCTTCGAACGGCATCGATCATTGCGAGCACCTCGGCCACGGTGACCACAGCGCTGAGGTTGGTTGGCGTGGTGCCGGAGCCTTGCACGTCGAGAATCGACAACTCGGCCTCGCGTGATGGGTAGCCGAGCGACAGGCGCACTAGGAACCGGTCGAGTTGGCTCTCGGGCAACCGATAGGTGCCTTCTTGTTCGATGGGGTTCTGGGTGGCGATCACCATGAACGGAGGACTCAGCGGATGGCTTCGACCCTCGACGGAAATCTGACGTTCTTCCATTGCTTCGAGCAGAGCCGACTGGGTCTTGGGTGACGCTCTGTTGATTTCATCGGCCAACACAATGTTGGCGAATAACGGGCCTGGCCTGAAGTCGAAGGTCTCGGTTGAACGCTGCCAGATGCTGACACCAACTAGGTCGGTGGGCAACAGGTCGGGCGTGAACTGCACCCGTTTCCACGTGCACTCGATAGAGGCGGCCAACGCCTTGGCAAGACTGGTTTTGCCCACACCGGGAACGTCTTCAATGAGCAGGTGCCCCTCGGCGAGCAGGCAGATGACTGCGAGCTCGATCTCGTTGCGCTTGCCGTGGACCACCTGCGCAATGTTGTCGCTGATTGCCTCGAACAGCGCCGCGAACGTGGGAACCGGAGTTGTTGCTTCAGCCGTCACGGGCACAAGGGTAGGCCATACAACCGAATATGCAATGGCGAGATTGCTACGGTTGCGCCGTGGACACCATGTACCTTGCCGTCGACATCGGCGGCACCAAGTTGGCTGCGGGTGTGGTTGGCGACGACGGTCGCGTCATCGTTCGTGATCGCATTGCCACACCCACACGCGATGTCTGGTCGGCTATTGAGCGGCTGGTGAAACGCGTGATGGCCGCTGCGCCGGTGCCCTTGGTTGCAGTCGGTGTGGGTTGCGGTGGCCCAATGGACCCAACAGTCGGAACCGTGTCGCCGCTGCACATCCCGTCGCTACGCGATTTCGAGCTACAAAAAGGTCTTGCCGAGGCCACTGGCCTGCCCACCTTTGTCGACAACGATGCCAAGGCGCTCACGCTTGGCGAAGCGTGGTGCGGGGCTGGCCGCGGCGAAATGAACATGGTTGGTGTTGTGATCGGCACTGGCGTGGGCGGTGGCATCATCAGCAATGGCCGTCTGCTCAGCGGTCGCTTGGGCAATGCCGGACATATCGGCCACATGGTCGTCGAACCCGAAGGTCGCGCGTGCGCGTGCGGCGGCGTTGGGTGCCTTGAGGCCTATGCGTGTGGCCCTGCTATCGAAGCCGAAACCGGTAGGCCGCCGCATCGAGCGCCGCAGGCCATCATCGAGCGCACCGGCTTGCTGGTTGGTCGGGCGTTGGCGTCGTTGGCTGCCGTCGTCGATTTCAATGTTGCGGTCATTGGTGGTTCGGTGGCTCTTGGTTTCGGCGACGCGTTCTTTGCTGCGGCGCAAGCCGAGATAGCTGCGAGAGCAAAGCTGTCGTTCACCGATCACCTTGAGGTGCGCAAGGCAGCACTTGGCGAATTGGCGCCACTCGTGGGGGCGGCGGCACTTGCCCGCCGGGGATTGCTCGGACTGAACTGATCATTCGCTCGCGAATCTGGTGAGCTCCACCGGTTTGTCTGTGGGTTCGGCAAGCTAACCTCGCCGTATGCAGCCCACGTATACCCCTGAAGCCGAGGCCTACCGCAGCAAGGTGCAAGCCTTTCTTGCTCGCGAGCTACCGAGCAACTGGGGTGGCATCGGCAAACTCGAAGGCGACGAACTCCATCAGTTCGTGGCACATTGGCGTGTCGTGTTGCACAAGGATCGCTACTTGGCGCCGGGCTGGCCGGCCGAATACGGCGGCGGCGGATTCTCGGCGCTCGAGCAGGTCATCACCGCCGAAGAGTTCGCTCGCGCTGGGGTGCCCACCGGTGGATACAACGATGTGTTTGGTATCCAGATGTTGGGCAACACGTTGCTGCAATGGGGGTCCGAAGAGCAGAAGGCGTATTACTTGCCTCGCATCCTGTCAAACGCCGACGTGTGGTGTCAGGGCTACAGCGAGCCCAATGCTGGCTCCGACCTGTCGAACATTGGTCTGCGCGGCGAACTCGACGGCGACCAGTGGGTGCTCAACGGTCAAAAGATCTGGACGTCGGCCGGTCATCTGGCCGATCACATCTTCACGCTGGCCCGCACCGATCCAGATCTTCCTCGGCACAAGGGCATCTCGTTCTTGCTGGTCGACATGCGCCAGCCAGGTGTCGAGGTTCGTCCGATTCGAATGATCTCCGGTGAGAGCGAATTCAACGAGGTCTTTTATACCGATGCCACATGTCCCAAGGACAACGTGGTCGGTGGCGTCAACAACGGCTGGGCTGTGGCAATGACCTTGCTCGGTTACGAACGCGGCGAGGCTGCGGCAACGCTGCCCATTCGTTTTCAAGGCGAACTCGATCGTTTGATGATCATGGCCAAAGATCGCGGCGTCGCCAATGACCCGGTGATCCGCCAGCGCTTGGCGTGGTGCTACTCAAAGGTTCAGATGATGCGCTTCCTCGGTATGCGCACCCTCACCAAGTTCATGCAAGGTCACCACCCCGGCCCCGATGGCGCGATCTTCAAGCTCTACTGGAGCGAATATCACAAGGTCGTCACCGAACTCTCGATGGACATCATGGGTCTCGATGGTCTCTCGCCAACCGGTCGTCCGCCATCGAGCGCCTTTCAAACCGACGATGGTGGCGCCCCGAACTCAACCGGGTCGTGGGCGGGTGTGTTCCTCAACGCGCGTGCTGGCTCTATTTATGCCGGCTCAAGCCAAATCCAGCGCAACATCATCGGCGAGATGGTGCTCGGCCTTCCCAAGGAACCTAAGTAGATGCAGGATCGCCGATGACCTGGCTGAGGGTGGGGTGGGCAGTGCTCGCGCGCCCACGGTTGTGGCCTACGGCGATTCGTCAGATGCGGCGCATGGCGGCACCCGGGTGGTACCGGCGTGTTCCGTTTCTGCCGCTACCCAGCGGCGACTATTTACGGTTCCGGCTCGTCACCCAGTACGGAGATCCCGGCCATCGTCCGGATCCCATCGATGTCGTCAACTATCTGTCGTGGTGTCGGCAGTGGAACAACCTAGATAGCTGAGGTCTGGTCCACATGCGCAGCGCCCTCGTGTTAAATGCCACGTACGAGCCGCTCAGCGTTGTGCCTGCACGTAGAGCTGCGTGCCTTGTGTTGGCCGAAAAGGCCGAGGTCATCGAAGACGACGGAACCTTCCTGCGTTCTGAGTCGCTCCTGCTGCGCAGCCCGCTGGTTATTCGCCTGCACTACGTGGTGAAGGTGCCGTTCCATCGCCGAACAGCGTTGTCTCGTCGAGCCGTCTTTGTGCGAGACGAGCACCGTTGCCAATATTGCGGCGCTCACGCTGACTCGATCGACCATGTGGTGCCACGTTCGCGTGGCGGACCAAACGAATGGGAAAACGTTGCTGCGGCGTGCCGGCCATGTAATGCCCACAAACGCGATCGCACACCAGAAGAGGCCAACATGCGTCTTGCCCGCGAACCGCGGGTTCCGCGCGAGCAGGCGTGGGCGGTTGTCACCGTCGGCCGTATGCCCGATGCGTGGATGCCCTATCTCACCAGTGTGTGGTAAACGGCGCAGGTCGGGGCATGCTGGCAACCGTGTGGCAGATCGAGCAGTTCAGCGGAAGTGCTGGCGACTTTCATCAGCGTGATCTGCCCAACGTGATCACTCCCACCGTGTGGTGGTTTGATATCGATCATTCGGCCGTGGTGCTCGGGTCGTCACAGCCGATCAGCGATATTGACGTAGTGGCGTGTGCCCAGGCCGGCATCGACATTGTTCGGCGGCGCAGCGGCGGGGGAGCAGTGTTGCTCGAACCGGGCGATGTGGTGTGGGCCGATGTGCTGATCCCTGCAGGTCACCAGCTATGGACCGCCGATGTGGGTTCGTCGGCGTGGTGGCTCGGAGAAGCGTGGCGAAGTGCGCTGAACTCGCTCGGTATGCACGGTCTGAGTGTGCATACAGCGCCGATTCGGCATACCGAATGGTCTCGACGGATGTGCTTTGCCGGCGTCGGCGGGGGCGAAGTGATGCTGGGCGACCGCAAGGTGGTGGGCGTCAGCCAGCGTCGCACCCGCGCCGGAGCCCGCTTTCAGTGCGCGTATTACCAGCAGTGGCGGCCGATCACCCATGAGTTGGTGTTCGGTTCGTCGGGTCCCAGAGCCAATGAACTGGTCGATCTGGTGGCGCCCGTGTCGGTGTCGACTGCGGCAGTGCGCCAGGCGTTGCTGCTCGCATTGAACTCGCTCGGCTAGTCCGGCCTCGGCAGCCGCTGAAGCCGGGGAGATACCTCCACTCTTCCCCACTGCGCTTTCGCGCTCTCTGCGCGAAGCATCTTCGTTGTTTCCTGCGTGTTCGCGCTCTCTGCGCGCACTTTTTTCGATTTGACCACCGAATTTTTTGGAAAAGTGGGGAATTTCTATTGACTTTTGGGGCTGAGTGGGGCATTGTGGGGACATGTAGGGACCCGACCTACGTGAGGCAGCGATTCGGGAAGTCATCGAAGGGCACGTGCAGAAGTTTCTTGGCGTTTTTGAACGACAACTCGACGTAAAAGGTCGATTGGCGCTTCCTGCCACGTTTCGAGCGCGCCTGGGCACGAGCTGCTACCTCACGTTGGGAACTGACAACAGCATCGAGGTCTTCACGACCGAGAAGTTCGAGGAGGAGGCAGATCGGATGCAAACACTTCAAGCACGAGGCGAAATCAGCATGGATCGCCTTCGTGCGTTCTCAGCCCGGGCCACCGCCATCG
>Ga0194057_10001228_pt1 | contig 13039 bp, 10 predicted proteins | sample SepL4415m_MetaG_FD_155474 | JGI IMG/M metagenome (GOLD analysis project Ga0194057, IMG submission 155474) | Anoxic zone freshwater microbial communities from boreal shield lake in IISD Experimental Lakes Area, Ontario, Canada - Sep2016-L442-15m | ecosystem: Environmental > Aquatic > Freshwater... | reverse complement strand
GGTCGCGCCGGCCAGTGCGGTGACCGTCAGCGCTTCTGTCACCGGCAGCCGCAGTCGAATCGCCAGTGCGAACGCCTCGCAGATCGGGGATCCGCTGCCGACGCACGTACTACTGATCGGCACCGATGGCACGAACCTGGACAAGGTCCTGCAGTACGCCTACGACCAACCCGACAGCGGATTCCGTGCGGTCATGGAACAGGGTGTCACCGGCGCTACAAGCCTGGTCGGCCACACCACCATCTCCGGCCCGTCGTGGACCACCATCCTGACCGGCGTGTGGGACAACAAGAGTGGCGTGATCAACAACATCTTTAACCCCGCGCCGTATGACTCGTGGCCGACGGTGTTCAACCTGATCGAGTACGACAGGCCCGAGGTCGACACCGCGGTCTACGCCGACTGGAAATACATCAACGACATGGCCGGCGCCGGTGGCTACGCGGCCGACGTCAATGAGTTCGTGGCATTCGACACCACGTGGGAGGAGACCGACAACCAGGTCGTTGACGCGACCATCGCACGGATTGTCGCCACTACAGCGACCGACTCGGCCTTCATCTTCTCCTACCAGGTCGCCGTCGATGAAGCGGGCCACGCGGCCGGCGGCGGATCGCCGGAGTACGCCGCCGCTGTCGTGAACACCAGCGAGAACATCAAGCGGATCATGGACGCCGTCGACGCGTGGGAGACCGACCCGGATAATCTGGGCGAGGAGTGGACGGTGATCGTGACCACCGACCACGGCCATCAGCAGTCGGTGGGCTTCGGTCACGGTTTCCAGTCACCCAATGAGACATCGTCGTTCGTCATCTTCGACCTCGCAGGCGACGACGCCAACGACGGCAAGCAGAATCTTGGGTACTCGAACGCCGACATCACGCCGACGATCGTCAGCCTGTTCGACGTGCCGCTGCGGTCGGACTTCGACGGGGTATCGCTGGTAAACAACAAGACCGATAGCATCGTCACTCCCGCCGATCTGAAACAGGCCCTCGACGACGCCGTCGCCATGTACGGATATCCGAACATCGGAACCGATGTCGCACTGGGGGTTCGGACCGTAGTCGCCAGCGTGCCCTACTTCCTCGACATCATTACCAACACCATCACGGGGCAGTTGCAGGCGCTCGTCGATCAGCAGATCTTCCTTATCAGCGCCCTCGCGCAAGGGGCACAGTTTGTGGTTCAGGTCTCCGGTGACATCCTGGTCGGGGTGACCCAGGCGGTGGCCCGGGTGGTCGCCACCCTGACCGGCTCCGGCGTCATCGCCCCGACGGATCCACCGCTTCCGGCTCCGCCGGCAGATTCGGTGCGGCTGCCCATGCTGCGGGCGGCCGCACTGGTCTGACACGGCGCGACGCCAGTCGCGTTGATTGCAATCAAGGGGGGAACGTCATGGGGAATGGATGCCACATCGGCCGTATCGGAGGACTTGCGGTAGCCCTGGGGATCGGGATGGCCCTGGCCTCCTCTCCACTCGCCTCCGCCGAGCCATCGGACCCCGGCCCAGCAGCTCGCTCGGCGACGCCGGACTCTGCCACGGCGCGCACGCCGCAGCAGACCGCGCGTAAGGCCGCCGCCGCGACGGTGACGAGTCGCGCGCAGGCACCAACGTTGGGTACCGGCGGATCGAACGACCATTCCCAGACACCGGTGGCCTGGGCAGTGCTGCACGTCGCGCGCCGCGATACCCGGCGGTCGGCGATGCGGGGCGTGACGGCGTCGGGGACGACATCGCAAAGCATCGCCATGAGTCCGAATCTGCTTGCCAATCCCGGCGCCGAAGTCGGCGACCCGTCCCTATCGGGCAACAGTTCGGTGAGTATTCCGGGCTGGACCGTGACCGGCACCCCCACGGTGATCCAGTACGGCACCCCACGCAATATGTGGCCGGTCGGCCTGCCCTTCGCGACGCCGGATCTGCCACCGTGCATGGGATTCCCAACGACGAGCAGCGGGGCCGGTGATACCCAATTCTTCGGCGGCGGCAATGTGGCGACATCGACGCTGACCCAGACGGTCACCCTCACCGCCGCGTCGGCTGCCGGCGTGACCTATGACCTCGGCGCGCAGTTGGGCGGCTGGCTGATCAACCCGGGGGCGGCCTCGGTCAAGGTTGACTTCCTCGACGCCAACAAGCTCTACCTGGGTACGGCCTCCCTCGGCCCGGTCACGATGTTCGAGCGCTTCTTCCAGACCGTGCTCAAGGATCGCAGCACCACCGGAACCCTGCCGACCGGTACCCAGTTCGCACAGGTGACGGTGAACCTGCATGCGTGGAACCCGATCTTCCCCGGACTCAACGCCGACTACAACTCGGCCTTCGCCGACAACATCTCCTTCGCGGTCAGTGCTCCCGGCCTGGCCCCGGCTCCGGTCCCACCGGAACCGCCGGTCTCGAAGGTTGGCGCCCTCGATCACGTGTTCATGGTGTACATGGAGAACAAGGGTTACGACGATATCGTCGGCAGCCCCAACGCGCCGTTCCTGAACAGTCTCATCAACGCCTACGGCTTCGCCGACAACTACTACGCGCTCACCCACGGCAGCTCTCCGAACTACTACCCGATTGTTGGCGGTACTGACTTCGGGCTTACCTACAACTGCGCCTCGCCGTGTATCGACGCGTCGACCACCCTGGTCTCCAACATCGATGACGCCGGCAAGACGTGGCGGAGCTACGCCCAGGGATTGATTCCCGGTGCCAGTCCTCTCGTCAGCACAGACAGCTATCAGTCCGGTGAGACGGTTTTCCCGGCGTTCACATCGATTGCCAACGATCCGGCCTATGCCGCGGCCCACATCAGACCGCTGGAAGAGATGGCGGTCGATCTGCGGTCGGCGGCGACGGCACCGAACTATGCGTGGTTTGCGGCTAACGAGGACTTCGCCGGAGAGGGGCCGGTCAACACCCTCGAGGGCTTCCTGAAATTCGCTCTGACCCAGATCGGGCCTAAGCATCAGTACAACGTGCCCGCACTTGATCAGTTCCTGTCTGAGACGGTTCCCACCATCATGAACTCTGCTGTCTGGAACGACCCGAACGAAGCATCCGTCATCGTGGTCACCTTCGACGAGGACAACAACAACCTCTCGCTTGGCTTCGGCAACGAGGGCAATCACATCGTCACGGTCGTCATCCCGAACCAGGCGGCGATCGACGCCGGGATGCGCAGCGGCCCATTCATCGCCAGCAGTCATCTCGACCACTACAGCCTGCTGCGGATGATCGAGGACTCACTCGGACTGCCGTCGCTGACCAAAAATGATAAATACGCCGCCCCGATGAACGAGTTCTGGACCGACGGCGTCGTCGGCAACTCCGGCAATATCGCGGTCTAGCTCACCCGATCACTTCGGCAGGATGCGCGACCTGGCCCCGCCGCCGGCCACCTGGATGGTCTGACCACTCACCCACCCGGCGGCCGGGGATGCCAGCCACAGGAATGCGTTGGCGACGTCCTGCGGGGTGCCGGCCCGGCCGGTGAGGTTTTTAGGGTTGGCAAGGGCGTGTCGGATCTTCTCGTCGAGACCGACGTCCGCGTAAGCGTCCGTCAGCACGGTGCCGATGAGAATCGAGTTCACCCGCACCTTCTTGCCGAAGTAGTGCGCCACGCTCAGCATCGCGTGATTCAGCGCGGACTTGGCGGCCGAATAGGCGAGGAACTCAAAGGCCGGCATCACGGCAACCATGGAGCCGGAATTGGTGACGGTGGCGTTGTCGGCTTCGAGTAAATATGGCCGGCAGGCGGCGGTCATCCGCAGTGCCGCAACGCAATTGAGCTTATAGCCGTCCACCATGTCTTCCATCGGGATATCCAACGGATCTTTATAGGGCTTTCCCCAGCCGACGTTGTTGACCAGGGTCGAGATACCGCCGAAAGTCGCCACGGTGTGCTCGACAACGCGAGCGATATCCGCTTCCTCAGTGACATCGCATCCCATACCCAGCACCTCACCGCCGGTCTCGGTGCTGAGTCGCGCAGCGGTCTCGACTGCCTTGTCGGCATTACGGTCGGCGATCATCACACTCGCACCGGCGCCGGCGAAGGTGCGGGAAATGGCCTCGCCGATGTTCTGGGCGCCGCCGGTGACGATGGCGACGTGGCCGTCCATACGGAAATCGGCGAAGGCGTCGAAGGTCATGGTTCTCCTCGGCTGTGCGTCGGATCGCGATACCTGAGCAATACTTCCCCAATGGGCACCTTCGCGGTCACTGGATCGGCTTCGGGAATGGGAAACGCGGTCGTACAGAGACTCCGAGAACAGGGCCACCGGGTGATCGGCATCGACGTCAGGGCCGCAGACGTCGTCGCCGACCTGTCGACACCCGCCGGCCGCCGGGGTGCCGGTGCCGACGTCCTAGCCGCCTGCGGGGGAAGGCTCGACGGCGCGGTCCTGGCCGCCGGTCTGGGCCCCACCCCGGGCGCCGAACGGGCGATCACCGAGGTGAATTACTTCGGCGTGGTGGAACTTCTGCAGGCCTGGCGCCTCGCGCTGGCGGCAACCGATCGCGCCAAAGTGGTTGTCTTCGCGAGTAACTCGACAACCACGGTGCCGGCAGTTCCCGGCCGGGCCATCCGGGCATTACTCGCCGGTGATGCCGACAAAGCGCTGCGGACCTACCGAATGTTCGGACGCTACGGACCGCCGGTGGCCTACGCGGCCTCGAAGATCGCCGTCTGCCGCTGGGTACGCCATCACGCTGTGACCGAGCAGTGGGCGGGTGCCGGAATCCGGCTCAACGCGCTCGCCCCGGGGGCGATCATGACGCCGATGCTCGAGGAACAGTTGGCAACGCCGTCGGAGGCGAAAGTCATCCGCGAGTTCCCGATCCCGATCGGCGGCTTCGGCGACGCCGGTCAGCTTGCTGACTGGGTGATTTTCATGCTCTCCGATTCAGCTGACTTCCTCTGCGGCAGTGTCGTTTTCGTTGACGGCGGCTCAGATGCCTACTTCCGTCCAGACGACTGGCCGCGGGCGGTGCCCGCTCGCCAGTTGGTGGCCTACCTGCGCCGGACCCGGCAGTTCAGATCATTCGAGGGAAGCCGACCGTGACCCGGCGAGCAGCCGCGGTGTTGGCCGCAGCCATGACCGCGTCGTCGTTGACAGGCTGCATGGGCAACAGCGATCCGCCGATCTCCGGGCCGCAGACCACCACGATCGAGGTCTCCTACGACGATCTGCTGAACCAGAAGCACATCACCCGCAAGCTCACCCTGAACATCGGCGACACCCTGCAGGTGAGCCTCGGGTCCAACCCGTCCACCGGCTTCGTTTGGGCGCCAGACATGCAGATCACCAATCCCGCCGTACTGGTCCAGACTGGCCACGAGGTTCTCGCGCCGACCGCCGACAGACCCGGCGCGCCCGCACGGGAGGTGTGGGCACTTCAGGCAATGGCGCCCGGCAGCACCACGCTGTCCACCAATTACGGGCGGCCCTGGCCGGGCGGGGAGAAGGACGCATGGACCTTTGCCGCCGACGTTACGGTTAACTGAAACCCCGCGAGTCTCTGGCGTCACTCCAGTCACTGAGTGCGTACTCTGGTCGAGTGCGGATTTCCACCGGGATCAGGGCCGGGATGACGGCGGCCTGGCTGCTGGCCGCCGCCGCGTCGGCAGCCGGGTGCAGTAGCACCGTGGACGGTGCCGCCACCTGCTCGGGCTGCGGTAACGGCACCGAACCAGACTTTCCGACCGCCCGACCCGGCGCGCCCTCGCCGATGCCGACACCCGTTCCGGAGCCGCCGGCGGCGGGCGGGGCACTGGCGCCGAACGAGGCGGGCTACGTCTACATCGAGACGAAGTCAGGCAAGACCCGGTGCCAGATATCAAGCGACACCGTCGGGTGCGAATCAGACTTCACCGACCCGCCGACCGTCGACGGCGAACAAGCCACCGGCGTGGAGGTCTCCGCCGCCGGCAGCAACCGCTGGGTGGTCGGCAACCTGGGAGCGATGCCCACCACCACGATCGACTACGCCAGCTATGACGCGGTCGGCTGGACTATCGACGCCGACGGCAGCGGCACCCGGTTCACCAATAACGAAACCGGCCACGGGATGTTCATCAGCACCGAGGCGGTGGAGTTCTTCTAACCTGCCCTAGTCTGAGCGGCGTGGACTTCCGCGTCTTTCTCGAACCGCAGCAGGGCGCGACCTACGACGACCAGGTCGCTGTCGCCCGGGCCGCCGAATCCCTCGGATTCTCAGCGTTTTTCCGCTCCGATCACTATCTGGCGATGAGCGGTGACGGACTGCCCGGACCCACTGACTCCTGGGTGACCCTGGCCGGGATCGCGCGTGAAACGTCCACCATCCGGCTGGGCACACTGGTGACATCGGCAACCTTCCGCCATCCCGGTCCGCTGGCGATCTCGGTGGCCCAGGTGGACGCGATGAGCGGCGGACGCGTCGAATTCGGTATCGGCGCAGGATGGTTCGAGGCGGAGCATCGGGCTTACGCCATCCCGTTCCCCGCACTCGGCGAACGTTTCGACCGGCTCGAGGAGCAACTCGACATCATCACCGGCATGTGGTCCACCCCGGTCGGTGAGACCTTCGACTACGCCGGAACCTACTACCCGGTCACGGATTCCCCCGCGCTACCCAAACCGGTGCAGCGTCCGCACCCGCCGATCATCATCGGCGGCGGCGGCGCCAAGCGCACCCCGGCGCTGGCCGCTCGCTTCGCGGCGGAATTCAACCTTGCCTTTCCGACGCTGGAATTCGCAGGCGTTCAACTGGCCCGGGTTCGGGACGTCGTGGAAAAGGCCGGGCGCGTGGGTGACGACATCATCTATTCGGCGGCGTTCGCGGTGTGTGCTGGACGCGACGAGGCCCAGATCGCCCGGCGGGCCGATGCGATCGGCCGTGAAGTCGACGAACTTCGCGCCAACACTCCCCTGGTCGGTACGCCGACCGAGATCGTCGACCGCCTGGGTCCGTTCGCCGAAGCCGGCGTGCAACGGGTGTATCTGCAACTGCTCGATGCCTCCGACCTCGATCACCTGGAATTCTTCGCCTCCGAGGTCATGCGGCAGGTGGGCAGTCCCGGCTAGGATCGGCACCCGTGGCGCGTGACGGTTTTCCCGACGATCAAGACGACTATCCGGCCGGCGAGCCGACTCAGTACGCCGCCTACACCCCTGCACCGGATGACCCGACCGGGATCGCGCCCGTAGCTCCGGATGCACCCACCGGTCTCGCGCCGGCGGCCCGGGGTGCCGAGGCGGCCGGACAGGGTGCGCCCGACTCGGGTGCGCTGGCCTGGTCGCAGGATGACGGCACGGGTTCGGAGCCGGTTCCCTACACCGGTCCGGATTACACGGGCCCGGATTACACGGGCCCGGATTACACGGGCCCGGATTACACCGTGCCGCAGACCGATTCGCGTCCCACGGTGCTGATCGAGCCGGATGCTGGAACCGAGTTCGTCTCAGCGCCGTTGCCCTGGTATCGCAGGCCGCCGTTGCTGTTCGGTATCGCCGCCGCATTGGCAGCTGCGACGGTCGGTGGTCTTGCACTCACGCTGACGAGTACCGACAGCACCCCGACCACGACCACCACCCGGGTCACCAAACCCGGCGAGGCGCCACCCCCGGTGCCGCAGACGATCACGGTCACCGGAAGCAACGGCGAACCCACGGTCTCGACAGTCACCCCCACGACCACGACAACGGTGCCGGAGACGACCACCTCGTCCCCGACGACGACATCGCCCACCACGACAACAACAACGACGACAACCCCGACGACCACGACCACCACCACCACCACCACGACCACGACCACGACCACGACCACAACGACACCCCCGACGACGACCACCACGACGCCACCCACGACCACGACGCCACCCACGACCACGACGCCACCGACGACGACTACGAAACCGATCACAACGACTGAAGCTCCGCCCATCACGACAACGGTCGTTCCCCCGACGACGCAGGCGATCATCACCGGCGCAACGCTGCCGACGGTCAAGCCGGCGCCACCCGAATAGCCGGATTGAGACCGGTGTCGCGCCGCCGGGCCCGAGGGTGAGACTATGGGCCAACGACATGCCAAAGTTACCGTTCGGTAACAACCGCTAAGTTACCAGCCGGTAACTGCCAGACCTGCAGAGGGACGCCGTGGACACGCAGACTCTCATCCGACTCATCGTCGGCCTCGCCATGACCGCCATCGTCGGACTGCTCGCCGTCAAGCGAGTCGGGTGGCTGACGAAGTTGATCAGATCCGGCCAGCCGACGGCCGACGAACGAGGCCGCAAAAACAACCTGGGCGAGCGGATCGGCAACCAGGCCAAAGAGGTATTCGGCCAGACCAAGCTGCTGACGTGGTCGATTCCCGGTATCGCGCACCTGTTCACGATGTGGGGCTTCTTCGTCCTCGCCACGGTGTACCTCGAGGCTTACGGCGTGCTGTTCAATCCCAAGTTCCACATCCCGGTGGTCGGTCGATGGGGCATTCTCGGCTTCCTGCAGGACTTCTTCGCCGTCGCAGTGCTGCTCGGCATCATCACGTTCGCGATCATCCGGTTGCGGTCCGAACCCAAGGAGTACGGCCGCTCCTCGCGGTTCTACGGCTCACACACCGGCGGTGCCTGGCTGATCCTGTTCATGATCTTCAACGTCATCTGGACCTACGCGCTGTTCCGTGGTTCTGCGGTCAACAACGGCAACCTTCCCTACGGACCGGCGGCATTCTTCTCCCACGGCGTCGCCGCACTGCTGCACCCGCTGGGTGCACACGCCAACGAGATCATCGAGACCGTCGCCCTGCTGTTGCACATCGGTGTGATGCTGGTGTTCCTGCTGATCGTGCTGCACTCCAAGCATCTCCACATCGGCCTCGCACCGTTGAACGTCACGTTCAAGCGTCTGCCCGATGCGCTCGGCCCGCTGCTGCCAATGGAGTCCAAGGGCGAGCTGATCAACTTCGAAGATCCCGCCGACGACGCGGTGTTCGGCCGAGGCAAGATCGAGGACTTCACCTGGAAGGGCTATCTGGACCTCACCACGTGTACCGAGTGCGGCCGCTGCCAATCCCAGTGTCCAGCATGGAACACCGGAAAACCGCTGTCTCCCAAGATCTTGATCATGGATCTGCGCGATCACCTGTTCGCCAAGGCGCCCTACATCTTCGGCACCAAGAACGGTCCGACCGATACCGAGGGCGGCTTGGAGATCGGCGCCGACAATCCGCACCACGTTCCCGAGTCGGGCTTCGAGAGGGTGCCGGCGACCTCACCACTGCAGGCCACCCGTCCGCTGGTGGGTGATGCCGCAGCGCTCGGCGTGATCGACCCCGATGTGTTGTGGTCGTGCACCACCTGCGGGGCATGCGTCGAGCAGTGCCCGGTGGACATCGAGCACATCGACCACATCGTCGACATGCGCCGCTACCAGGTGATGATGGAATCGGAATTTCCCTCCGAGTTGAGCGGGCTTTACAAGAACCTTGAGAACAAGGGCAACCCGTGGGGCCAGAACGCCAAGGAACGGCTCACCTGGATCGACGAGGTCAGCTTCGACGTTCCGGTCTACGGCAGGGATGTCGAGTCATTCGCGGGCTTCGAGTATTTGTTCTGGGTGGGCTGTGCCGGCTCGCTCGACGATCGCGCCAAGAAGACCACCAAGGCCGTCGCCGAACTCCTCGCGGCGGCCGGGGTCAAATTCCTGGTTCTCGGTGACGCGGAGACCTGCACCGGCGACTCGGCTCGGCGCTCGGGCAACGAATTTCTGTTCCAGCAGTTGGCATCTCAGAACGTCGAGACCATCAATGACATGTTCACCGGCATCGAGCGAGTCGACCGCAAGGTCGTCGTCACATGCCCGCACTGCTTGAACACCCTGGGTCGGGAGTACCCCCAGGTCGGTGGCAACTACACCGTCCTGCATCACACCCAGTTGCTCAACCGGTTGGTCCGCGATAAGAAGCTGATCCCGGTCGAGTCCGTCAACGGTGCAGGCCAGGCCGGGACGATCACCTATCACGACCCGTGCTATCTCGGCCGACACAACAAGGTCTACGAGGCGCCGCGTGAGTTGATCGGCGCGTCCGGCGCGACGCTCACCGAGATGCCGCGCCATGCCGAGCGCGGATTCTGCTGCGGTGCCGGCGGTGCGCGGATGTGGATGGAGGAGCACCTCGGTAAGCGGGTCAACCATGAACGCGTTGATGAGGCCTTGAGCATCGACGCCACCAAGATCGCCACCGGCTGCCCGTTCTGCCGGGTGATGCTCACCGACGGCGTCGGAGACCGCGGCAAGGCCGATAGCGTCGAGGTCGTCGACGTCGCTCAGTTGCTACTGGGATCGCTGGACCGAAACGCACTGAGCCTGCCCGAGAAGGGCACCGCGGCAAAGCTTGCCGCCGCCCTGGCCCCTGCCATCACGGCGCCCAAGTCGGCGCCGAAACCCGAGCTTGTCCCGGCCACAGCAGCGGCATCCGCACCGGCGGCAACCGCACCGGCCGCACCGGCTCAGTCGGCTGCACCTGCTAAGGGTCTGGGCATGGCTGCCGGAGCCAAACGGCCCGGCGCGAAGAAGGCCGCCCCGGCCACGGCGGAGACGACGACACCGGTCGCCGAAGCAACGGCCACCGCGGAACCGGTTGCCGAGGCAACGGCCACGGCGGCACAGTCCGTCAAGGGCTTGGGCATCGCCGCCGGCGCGAAGCGGCCCGGCGCGAAGAAGTCCGCGCCGTCTTCCGCTACACCGGCTGAGTCCGTGGCCGAGCAGGCTCCCACTCCCGAGCCCATATCGGAATCACCGGCCGTTCCGGTCAATGCTCCGGAGGTCAAGGGCCTGGGTATCGCGAAGGGCGCACGGCCACCCGGCAAGCGCGGCTAGCCGATTTTCTGCAACTGGATCGGCGCCTGGGTGACCTGGCCGCCGGAACACTCACCGTTGGAGTCGGCGATCACGGTTCCGGCGAGGGTGTTCGCATCAAGTGAGTACCGGATAACGATGTCGGCGTAATTGCCGTCTCCGCAGATGACGCCGTCGGGCTTAGTGACGTTGTAGTTCCATCGACCGCTGGTCAGGGTGGCGACCGCGGTCCAGCCGCGATTGCTGACCAGGCTGGCAGTGCAACCCTCGGTCGCGCAGTTCGAGACAGCGGTGACGTAGAACTGGTCGGACCCACCGACAACGGAGTACTGGCCGTTGAGCCCGGCGTCGGCATGGGCCGGACTCGCGGCGCCCAGTGCGGTCACAGCCGCCAGGGAACATGCAGCGGCCAAGCCGCGAGTGATGGTGAGTTTCATTGCGCCTCCTTGTTAATGCAGGAAGTTAACAGTGTTTTGCCCCGAAAAGCGCCTGCACACAGGCAGATATGAAACCGAGTCCGAGATGTGACTGGAAAACCACTTGGTCGGACATGGGAGAATCATTGACGTGTCCACCCATCACATGCCGTGGCATGGCACCAGCCAGCACCCGCGGCCGCGGACGTTCACGCAGTCGACCAAACTGCAGGATGTTCTCTACGAGATCCGCGGCCCGGTGCATGATCATGCCGCCAGGCTTGAGGCCGAGGGCCACCGCATCCTGAAACTCAACATCGGCAACCCGGCCCCGTTCGGTTTCGAAGCGCCCGATGTGATCATGCGCGACATGATCCAGGCGCTGCCCGACGCCCAGGGTTACTCCGATTCCAAGGGCATCCTGTCGGCGCGACGCGCGGTGGTGACGCGCTATGAACTGGTCGACGGCTTCCCGCGCTTCGATGTCGACTCGGTGTTCCTCGGCAACGGCGTCTCCGAGTTGATCACGATGACACTGCAGTCGCTATTGGACAACGGCGATCAGGTTTTGATCCCGGCACCTGACTATCCGCTGTGGACGGCGTCGACGTCTCTGGCCGGCGGTACACCGGTGCACTACCTTTGCGACGAGACCAACGGTTGGCAACCCGATATCGCCGATATCGAATCGAAGATCACGCCGCGCACCAAGGCGCTGGTGGTGATCAACCCGAATAACCCGACCGGCGCGGTCTACAGCCGGGAGACGCTCGGCCAAATCGCCGATCTGGCGCGCAAACACCAACTGCTGCTGCTCGCTGATGAGATCTACGACAAGATCCTCTACGACGACGTCGTCCACATCCCCATGGCGTCCGTGGCTCCCGACCTGTTGTGCCTGACCTTCAATGGGTTGTCCAAGGCCTACCGGGTGGCCGGTTACCGATCCGGCTGGCTGGTGATCACCGGACCGACCGAGTACGCAACCAGTTTCATCGAGGGCATCAGCCTGCTGGCCAATATGCGGCTGTGCCCCAATGTGCCTGCGCAACATGCCATTCAGGTGGCGCTCGGCGGATATCAAAGCATTGACGATCTCGTCCTGCCCGGCGGCCGCTTGCTCGAACAGCGCGACCTGGCCTGGGAGAAACTCAATCAGATACCGGGAGTCTCCTGCGTCAAGCCACAGGGCGCGCTGTACGTCTTCCCCCGACTGGATCCCGAAGTTCATGACATCGTCGATGATGAGAAGCTAGTGCTGGACCTGTTGCTCGAAGAGAAGATTCTGGTGACTCAGGGAAGCGGTTTCAACTGGCCCGCTCCGGATCATCTGCGCATCGTGACCTTGCCGTGGGCACGCGATCTGGCCAATGCCATTGAGCGCCTTGGCAATTTCCTGGCTAGTTACCGGCAGTAGCCGACTAACGCCGCTCCAACATGTCAAGCAGATATTGGCCGTAACCAGACTTGAGCACGGTGTGCGCCCGCTGGGCCAACTGGTCGTCGTTGATGAAGCCCAACCGCCAGGCGATCTCCTCCGGACAGGACACCTTGAGACCCTGCCGGGTTTCTATGGTCCGGACGAAGTTGCCCGCCTCGAGCAGCGATTCGAACGTTCCGGTGTCCAGCCAGGCGGTACCACGTGGAAGTACCTCAACATGCAACCGACCATTCTCGAGGTAGGCCTGATTGACGGCGGTGATCTCCAGTTCACCGCGGGCTGAGGGTTTCAGCGATCGGGCGATCTCGATGACGTCGTTGTCGTAGAAGTACAGCCC
>Ga0194057_10001226_pt1 | contig 13050 bp, 19 predicted proteins | sample SepL4415m_MetaG_FD_155474 | JGI IMG/M metagenome (GOLD analysis project Ga0194057, IMG submission 155474) | Anoxic zone freshwater microbial communities from boreal shield lake in IISD Experimental Lakes Area, Ontario, Canada - Sep2016-L442-15m | ecosystem: Environmental > Aquatic > Freshwater... | reverse complement strand
GGGCGCGGCGCCATAGCCTTTGGGATCGCGCTTGCTGTCGGGGATCCCCCGATAGACATGCACGCTCTCGAGAGCAGCGGCCGGGGCGATACGCCCGGCCAGCAGCTGCCCGAGCCGATACGGATCTACGGCGCCCATCGACGCCGAGGAGCCGACAGGGAAGAAGGTGTCCCGTGCGCCAAGGGACACGTTCTGGTAGTCGAGGAACACGGCCACGCGTAGCATGGACACCCCCAAAGAAAAGCCCCGTCAGTTCGGGCGAACCCGGACGACGGGGAGCAGTGCACGTAGTGTACTCCCTTCGAGGGCAGATTCAAGCGCTCGCCGCATTCCGAGCCTGAACGTAAACCTCGCGGTTGACGCTTGCGAACGACGCTACGAGCGCACCGGTTCCCCTGCCCTCGGCAGACACCACGCGCGGCCGTACACGATCGAAGACCAGGCGAAGACCACCCTCTTCGTCCAAGCGTCGCACGCCGCCGGCGCCACGCTCAGCGTGCCGGTGACGTTGACCGCGTTGGTGGTCAGCGGATCCTGGATGGAGCGTGGCACCGAGGGCAGGGCCGCCAGGTGGATCACGCAGTCGACGCCCTGCGTGGCGGCGTGGGTGCGCTCGTAGCTGCGGACGTCGCCCTCCACGAGCTCCACCTCGCCGCCGACCGCCGCCAGGTTCTCGCGCTTGCCGGTGGAGAAGTTGTCGAGCACGCTCACGGCGTGGCCGCGGCGCAGCAGCTCGGCCGTGACGTGCGAGCCGATGAAGCCGGCGCCGCCGGTAACGAGGACTGTCGTCGCGTTCGTCAACCTCTTCCCCCTCTGCCCCACGCTCGCTGCACCTGGCGCCCCTTCGTCGGCCTGCCGGGCCATTGTACCCTCTCTCCCGGCCGCGGGCCGGGCGCCCTCAGCTTTCCTCACTTCCCCAGGCTCAGCGTCACGCAAGTCGACTCTGCAAGGTAGCGTGTTCGACACGTCGTCCCGTTCTTCCGAATGCGCCCTCTTTAGGCGCGCCGATGAGCCTCGACGTGATCGTCGAAGGTCTCGACGAACAGCCGGATGTCGCCTTGGCGAACTCGTGCCTCGCCGTCTGTGAACCTCGCAATGGCGGTCTTGGGACGAGCGCAGTTGTGGATCCAGTCATGCCGAATCTGGATGATCGCGCCTATGCGCTTCTTCAGCGTGTAGATCGCCTTCTTCGTGGCGGCCTCCTTGCCCTTCCCCGCCAAGGCGGCAATCTCCGCGGCCGTCATGGGACCAGTCAGGTGTTTGCGCCCGTGATCCAGCATGGCACCGATGAAGTCGGCCCACAGCTTCTGGCCCGAAGGGAGGACGGGGTTGAACATGTCTTCGACGCGCGAGATCGAGAGAAGATCGTCCCTCTCCATTATGCTCCGTGCAGCCATTCTGATTCCCCAGGCCGGGCGCGATTTGCGAGACGTGTCCAACACGTCGCCTGCCGGCAAGCGCTCCTTCTTGTACGCAGCTGGCAAGTCACCGGGCCAGACCCCCTCGACGTAGGCCCGGAGGACCTTGGTGAGGCAATCGACATACTTGTCGCACAGATAGGCGTCCATGGCGCCGACCGAGAAGGCGATTGCGGCAATCCGAACGTCCTGGCAAAGTCGTTGATCCGAACCAGCGCGTTCCAGCACCTTCGCCTGATCGAGCATGGCCTCCGCACGCCGGATGTCCTCATTGAAGTGGCCGCCGGCTGTGGTTGTCATTTGTCCCTCAAAGTACCCATCGCTGGGTCTCCGTCAGTGCGTGCAGCGGTCGTGGCTCTATCTTCGGAATGACGTATCGAAGAACGAGCCTGCGGTCTGAACCGTCCGGGCTTGGCCTGCGTGAGGGCTGCGCAAACTGTCTGCTTCCTCTGAAGACCCGTGACACGACCCTCCAGAAGGCCGTCATGGCCCGTCACCGAGATGCGGAGCTCAAACACTGTCAACGTCGGGCGAAACCTGCTCCATTCATGCCAACAGATTCGAGCCTCGCAGATGTTCGGCAACGGTGCGACCGAGCAGGGAGGAATCCAGCGAGGCAATATGAACCGCACGCACGGCAATCCCAAGAGACAGTCGCTCTACGCGCTCCACTGTGTGGCTTGATTGCTCATCAGCGTCATCAGCGTCAGTCTCGGTTTCGAAGGCGACCCGCATCTCCGAAGAACTGTTTCCAATCACAATCCCTTTGACTGTTGGAGGATCGCACGCCGTCAGAAGCGGGGCGCCCGAGAGTCCGCAAGGCGCCGCGAACGACAACTCGTGAACCGAGAAGGCCGGTCCCCGAAAACCTGGTGGTCTGAATCGCGGCAGGGTGCATGCGACCTCGCCGCTGAAGGCCCGAGCTACGATTGAGCGCTCATCGTCAACCATGTACAAGCCGTAGGGGTAGCCAACCGTCCGCACAGGCGCCAGCACCGGCAGGTTCTCCAGGTTCCAAGCCAACACCGGCATGTCATTGAGGCTCGAACCAGCTACGGAGTACTTGAGAACGCCGATGTCCGCATCGAGGATCTCAGATCCCGATACCGGTACTGCGCTCCATGCTTCGTCTTGGGGCACCGCGATGAGGGCTGTGGTGTCGTTCGGTCGGGCCTCGAGCTCGCTGACGACGTGACCAGCCGTCAGGCAGAAGCCGCCGCCGACTGAGAAGCACGTGCCCAGGACGTTGCCGTTCACCTTGTACGGCCCAGCGGCGTCGGGCTTGCCCACGAGTACCGGACAGACCATCTGGTTGGCGATGAACATCGAAGCTCCCTGTTCGCGCTGACAACGGGCACCCAGTTTGCAATGGACCTTCGCCGGACTGTCTCCTTCTCCATGGGACAGTAGCACGACCCCTGGACGGGTGGCATGCGCAGTCTCGGAGAGTCGGCTGAGTCAACGTCGATTGAGCACCGAGCACCTCGGAAGCCTGCGCCCCCGACGAAGACGAACTGGGGGACCGGAGAAGTCAGCGTGATTGGCGTCGTCCTCCCGATCCAAACGGAGAGCGCGACAGGCGAAACGTCTACCGCCCTCGGCCATCGTCACCCTTGCAGGCCAACAGGCGCGCCCTGTAGGGTCGTGCCGGACCGGACGTTCTGTTCGTGCGGAAGAAGTGGCAGAATCGAGGCTATCAAGACATTCAACGAACTGCGCTGGTTTAGCGGTTGGCAGACGCTTCCGATATAGTCCTTGAAACAAGGAATCACAGGCACAAGGGGCGCAGGCTCTCCCATGAAGGCATCGAAGAAGAAACGCATGGCTACATCGCGGTACGGCCCGAAGGCAAGAGATAGCAGGATCGTGGTGTTCTCGGCCGCCAAGGGCGCAGCGAGCATTCTCGACCTTGGAGCCATCCGCATGAGGCGCGTCTATCGAGCGAACCTGTCCGGCCGATCCGTGGATGCTGGTCTCGCGAAGTCGTGGCAAGTGGTAGGCGCGCGCATGGACAAGTCGATTCGACAAGTCCACGTTGCCGTCCTCGGACACCCGCACGAGGCATCTATCGGCCACACGACGCGTCGCGTGTCCGAGGACTCATGCGAGGATGGTGCCGCCGGGTGTCGGACGAAATAGACAGCGAGAACGCTCCCACACGAGCCGCCGCACAGGGAGACCTGCCATCCCCCGACCCGCCAACGGACCGACGGACCAGCGAGGCGATTGAGCGCAAGGTTGACGCCCTTCTTGAGAACGCTGAGCTCAGGGAGGTTCTCAAGGATCCTGAGGCTCGGCGAGAGTTCGAGATGCGGAGCGAGAAGCTCTCGATCTTTTTCGGCCCTCTGCCTCACCCAGACACGCTCGTAGCGTACGACGCTATCGAGAGCGGCCTCGCCAACCGCATCGTCACGATGGCGGAGGAGCAGGCCCATCACGACCACGAGATGGAGTCGATGAGCCTGACTGCCGGGATCAGGCAAAGCTCTCGCGCCCAATGGCTCGCCTTCACACTGGCGTTGTCCGTGGCGGTCTTGGCCTGCATCGTGGCCCTCTTTGGGGCATGGTGGCTGGGACTGTTACCCACCAGCCGACGACTGAGCATCACGAGCCGAGTCCGCCCACCGCCGGCATCATTGACGACTGCGGCACGAGCGATGCACTCGGCGCGTTCGTCTGGCTACCGTTGTTGGACGTGCCGGCATCAGTCGACCTCGGCGTAGGAACGTTCTTGCTCCCCGGATGCTTCAAGCTTGGCCAGCGATCTGCGGATGTCCGCGTAGAGAGTCTGGTCGCCCGCCACCAAGGCGATGAGGCCGAACACGTGTACGACCTCGTGAAGCCTCCCAGAGCGCCTCTTCCGTCCGGCAGTAGTTGCGTCCGACGTCATCGCCGCACGCTCGAAGAACTATGCCTTCAGCGCAGCGGATACTCGGGTTCTGACGCTCAGGGCTGCAAGCCTCTTCTCGACGAAATCCGTGGGGCCGCCAGGTACATGGCACCGTTGGAAGTCCTCCGATACCCGCTGGTAGATCTGGAGGCCCACCTGCTGGACGACCAGGTTCTCCACGAGTAACGCCGTCAGGTCCGTGAGGGCGATCAGCGCGTCATGGAGCTCGCGATGCCAGTCCGGCACGCCGGTCACCATGACGAACGATTCCGCATCTCTGTAGTTCGCGCGGACGCGGAGCCGCCAGAACACGTCAAAGAGCGTCGTGGGCACTCCCTTCGCGCCGATCGCCGACTTCTCGCGCGCAAACGTCTTCTTGCGGCCGTTTCGAACACACCACTGGCCATACCGAGCAGTCAGCGCCTGTTTCCGCGTTGTCTCGAGGAGTTTGAGAAAGCGGGGCCACGCACCCGACGCACCAGGGCTGCGGCAGTGTCCGCCGTACGGCAGCAGCCTGCGATATGGTCTTGAGGGCGGCCGCATGATCGTTGAGCGGCTGGCCCTGAGCAATTGACCACGCTCGGACAGCCCCGTAGACGGAGTAGTAGGCGTGTACCGGCGCCCACGCATTCGCGTAGGCGATGACAGCATCTTGGTCGGCCAGCTCAGCGAGGCCAAGCTGCAAGCGGCTCGCCCATGAGAGGATCAGCGCCTGCCGAAGCGCCGTATGATCCGGAAGCTCCCGGCGTCGGATCCGCGTGTAGGCGGGCAAGCTGCGCTGCGCCTCAAGCAGGCTCGCAGGGTCCAGGCTCCCATGCACATCAGAGATGCAGTCGATCGCGGCGCAGACATAGTTCTTGAGCACTTGGAATGACTTCTGGTGCTCAAGCTCGGCCTCGGACGTGATCATCGCAAACAACGGGATTCTCCCCACACAGATTCGCGGCGGGCATTCGCCATGTTGGTGGAAGTCGTCCGCGTCACGTCGCGGCCTATCGTCGTCACACGGCCTGGTTCGCTCGCAGCGCTGACCACGTGCACTCACGGCACCCAGCGCCCTGATCGAACCTATCCGGCAGCGCTCCGAGTCTTGCCGACGAGAACGCGCGCTTCCACTTTGCCTCATCGCCCGCGAGCAACACACGCGCCACGATCGCTCGTCGCAATAGGCGGGCCGCAAGGATCACCGACTCCGTCATCCCGGCGGTCACGTCCCAGCTGCCGATCACGGCGCCGTGGGCGCGCCTGCTGCGAAGATCGTAGACCGTCTTCACCGTCCTGATGATGCGCTCTCGTTGCTCGGGGCCTTCTCCCAGCGTCCACGCCACGGACATCCCCAGGCGAGAGCCGATCTCGCTGCTGTTGCCCTCATGAAACAGGTACTCGAGCATCATTGCGACGTCCGCCGCCCGGGCGACCACGTGCTCTTCCGAAGACGGCTGGTCAAGCTTGATCGGGTGCACCTTGGTGGCGACGAAACGGTCGAGCAGCACTGAGCCGAGGGCCTCGCTGGCCGATCCAAAGACCAGTGACTTCAGCTTCTCGGCGGCCGAGCCGAAAGGCTCCGCGACCGCGGCAATGTCCACCGTCTGGAACTTGCCGTTCATGCTCCGGAAGAACAAGGCCACGACCTCCGAGCTGGACGCCTGACCTCCGCCGCCCTGTCCATCACTGCTCCATTGGATGGGCGTTCTTACTGCTCCCGGATCCAGAAGGGACAGCAAGACCGCCACGCCGTCCTCGCCGCCGATGGGAAGCGTGTTGTCTGGCCACTGCTTCTCGTAGACGAACGGGTAGCGCTCGAGGGCCCCGGCCCACATCCTGACGTCGTGAGCGAAGAAATCGGTGGAGCAGCGCACGATCCGGTCCGCTTCCTCCGCAGACATCCTGCGGACGGTCAGCCCAGGAGCCGTGAGCGAGACGGCCGCGTGAACAGAACTGCCTCGCGTCTGGCGCTTTGAGGCTCAGGTAGGACGGCACGACGCCGTCCGTGAACCAGAACAGGCGGTACTCGGCCTGGTGAGCGAACCGCTTCTCCTTCAGGAAGAGGGGCGCATGGTCAGCCGCCCCAGTAATCGTCCCAAGCAGGAGCTCTTGGTCGTAGGTCGTCGTCCCGTCGGGCGCTGTGTGCATGACATCGACGAACCCTGGATCGCGTTCGATGCCTCTGAGGCTCTGGTACAGGCAAAGGCCTTCCGCACCGCCGCTGAAGCCGGAAATGCGCCGCGCGACGGCCTGCCCGAAGGCGATAGGGTTCTCGATGCGGATGTACGAGTCGCAGTCGAACGCCTTCATGAGCCGAGGGTCGTGATGAGTACCGCCGCAGAGCACGTAGGCGTTCTGGCCGAGGACCGCCCTTGCCGCGATGGTCTGCCCGCCCCCATCGTCGGTGCGACAGATCACGCTGGCGCTGCCTTCACTCGCGTCGTGACGTTGCTCATCGGCGTGCGTGGCGAACTGCGCAAAGGAGCTGAGCCTGAGGCTGCCATCCGCCCAGAAGGCCTCGACATACTCGGATTTGAGGTACCGAAACACAGCCGGTGTGAACACGGTCCAAGGTGTGGTGAACTGAACGGTCAGCAAGCCTCTCCCCGCTTACGCTCGCATGCCCGGCGGCAGCCACTTCATGAAATCCGCGCGTGACGGCGGATGGTCCATCCAGGATGTGTCGGGCAGCGGCAGCGAACAGGCGTCTCGCACGCTACACCAACCGCCAGAGAGAGGCATGCTCCGGGCGACCCCCTTGCCCGTGATCCACACCAGTTGGCCGCGGCGTTGCGCCTCTTCGGCGACAGCCAGAGTCAGCCGCGCATCCTGGACGTTGTAGCCGAGAACCTCGTCGAACCGGCCCGCCGCCCACATCGCCGGCGCTTCGCTACCGCTGCCCGTCTTCTCACCCACGCCCAATCCTTCAGCTGCTTTGCCAAGCGAGAGGCGGTGCCCCAGCCGGCACACGGCATGGAACATCATGTCCACGTGGTCGAGAGCAAGCTCAGCACAGTCGCTGGACAGACCTGACTCCTCAGCCAGGACATCGAAGTCGAAGGCCAGCCCGTTCCAGGTGACCAGCGTGAGGCCCCGATTCACGAACGATGTGAGCTGTTCGACCATCGAACCGACCTCTGCGCGGGACATCCGCGCCGACGGCTTGCCGTCCTGCATACCATGCCAGGTCACCGGCGCAGCTTGACCTGGGACGACAGCGGCGGCGCAGGCGATACCCAGAGGTCGATGCGCCAGCAGGTCGCCGGCCTGCTGTGGCAAGACCCTTGCCGTCTCAAGATCGAAAGCCACGAAACTCGTTGACACGTGCCCCCCCGTCGCTTTGACCTACTCGCCCACCTCGACAACCTCGCGTGCCTGCGATTCAGCCTCACTGTCCAGTATCTGGCCCACATTGACGGCGGGCAGAACGATTCGCCCCGTGGGACTCGCCGCAGACAGATCGGCGTAGACCGTGCGCACCGTGCCGAACAGCACCGTCACGGCGTTGAAGACGAGCACGGGTTCCCAGTCATCCGGGCGCTCTTGCTTGAGCGCGCCCGCATCGAAGAAGCCGGTGACCACGACGCTGCCGGTGAATCCGGACGACTCATACTCGGCGTCTTCTCGGTTGACGTCGATGGTCAGCTGCACGGCCATATCGTCGTCCGACTCGCCCGATTGCAGCACCGCGATGTCCACCGCGAGGTGCAGCTCGGACTTGTCGAAGGCGGAGGCGGTCGTGAGCACCTCGAAGTACGACTTCATCACGCGGAAGTCGCTGAGACGCAGGACCGACTCGATGCCCAGAGTCATACGGCGATCCGGTCGGACCTTGAGTACGTGCGCTCGAAAGCTTTGATAGGCCGAGTGGTCTTGCGGTACCCGGCAATGGTCTTGCCGCCATCGGCCACAAAGAGACGCGGGGCCCGGAAGCCACAGGGAGCCACGCTCGGCGCCATATCGCAGCCCAGGGCGTTCGCGATGTGCACCATCGTGCGCAGAGTCGGGCTCGACTTGTGCTGCAGAAGCTGCGAAACACGGGCTCGGGACACGCCGAGCCGACGCGCGAGGTCGGACTGCGAAAAGCCCTGATCCGCCATCAGACGGGCCACGGCATTGGTGAACGCGCTGATCGCGAGCTCGTGCTTGTACTCGAGTTGACTCGCCTCGTCCGAGATGAGCTCGTCGAGCTGGTCCAGGATGTCACTCATAGATCTCGCCTTCCTCCAGAAACGCATCGATCTGCGCCTTCACGGCCTTCATCGTGTCGTTGAACGCCTGATCGCTCTCTATCTTGTCGTCGATGCGGGCGATCACGAAGCCATGGTCAGCCTGAAACGCGTAGCCGCGGCAGGCTCGCGGGTGATGTACCTTGTACTCGCACAATCGATGGCCGCGGTGCTTGTGTGCGTCGAGCCATTTGAACAGCTCCTGGTTGGCGGGCGGTCCGTTCGCATCGACGTCCTTGATGCGCGCCAGCATTGCGGGCGCCGTTTCTCTGTTCTTCCTCAGGTACTTCAGCGGCTGGCACTGGCCCGACGCGGACACGAGCATCCAAGTGCGGGCTCCCGCCTTCTGCGCTCTCATTCCGGCGACCCAAATCGGGTGTGCCCTCGATATCGACCATGTAAACAAAAACCTTGACACATGTCCAGCGCGACCTCGCTTGGCTTCCTGATGCCCAAAGGCAACGCCGCCAGTTCATGCCAGCCCGGTCGGCGAGGAGCAGAGGACTCAGCGTACCTGCTTCGCGGGTCGGTTCAAGCGCCTACGGCACTCTCGGCGCAAACGTCAACTCGAGGAGGCCCGTCACCCGAAGGCAGCACAGCCTCCGAGAGAGGCGCGCCTCCGGGGGAGTATTCCACGCCGTGCCGGCCGCTTCGGCGCGGGCCATCTGCAAGACGTTGTCCCCCGCCTGCCAGTGTCGTAGAAGGGCCACCACGTCCACCACAGCGAACATCCTCCTGGCCATCCGTGCCCCCTCCATCGAACCCGACGATGGGAGGCACTCTACGGGTGCGAACCTCGGGACACACCGCTGTACGGGGAATTGGGATCCTGCCGGGGCCCGAAGACGTTGAAGTAGCGCAGCGCCGCGACCTCGATGCCGTACACGGCGTTCAGCCCCATGCAGTACTGCTCCGCCGCCAGCTTCGACACGCCGTAGGGCGAGATGGGCTGCCGCACCAGGCTCTCGGTCTTGGGCAACTCCTGGGCGCGGCCGTACACGGACGAAGACGAGGCGAAGACCACCCTCTTCGTCCCTGCGTCGCGCGCCGCGAGCACCACGTTGAGCGTGCCGGTGACGTTGACCGCGTTGGTCGTCAGCGGATCCTGGATGGAGCGCGGCACCGACGGCAGCGCCGCCAGGTGGATCGCGCAGTCGACGCCCAGGGGGGCGGCGCGCGTGCGCCCGTAGCTGCGCACGTCGCCCTCGACGAGCTCCACGTCGGCGCCGACCGCCGCCAGATTCTCACGTTTGCCGGTCGAGAAGTTGTCGAGCACGCGCACGCGACGGCCGCGGCGTAGCAGCTCGGCCGTTGCGTGCGAACCGATGAAGCCGGCGCCGCCGGTGACGAGGACTGTCGTCAAGCTGATCTCCTCCCCAATCCCACTGCGGTAACGCCGCCCGCCGCTGCGGAGCGCGCAGCGCCGCAACGACTCTGGGCCACGCAGCCGCCCCCAACTGCGTGTTCCTCGTCCGGCAACCTCTCACTCAGGTACGATCCGACGAAGGTGGCGCGGTTGGAGGCGTCGATGGAGTATCCCGTCACGCGCTCCGTCTTCCCCGCAGTGGCTTCACAGCCTGCGCCTCTTCGTCGTCGCGCCGGTCCATTGTCCCATCTGTTCAAGGACTGGAGCGCGGTCGCCGCCGCCGATCTGCGGTTCATCTCCGGGTCGGCGCGCCGCTTGTGCCGCCCACCACTCCATCGGCCTTGTGGCAGCCGAGCGCCCCGCGGCAGCGGCACTGCCAAACGTCCACCGCCGGCCACACGCATTGTCTCCCCGGAGAGCGGTTCGTCCACCTTTCACAGACCGGCGGCGCATGTCAGCATCCTTGTCGGCACAGAGAATCTTCGAGGAGGGAGCCGGCATGGCCGAGGAGCGCGAAGGATCGCACGACAGCGTCGCGCTCGTCTACGGCCTCGCGCGGACGGCCTACCGCGACCAGTTCGCGCAGCGCGACCAGCAGCGCACTCGTTGCGGGACGCTGCTTGCCTTCGCCGGCATCCTGGCCACGCTGTCCATCACGGCCGCGCGGGACCCCCACGGGAGCCTGCTCATCTTCGCCGGCATCATCGCACTCATCGCGGCCGCGGGGCTCTTCTTCGCCGGCATCGTCTGGTTCAGCCTCGAGATCACGCCACGCTTCCGCAAGCTCGCCGACGAGTATCTCCTCTCAAGCCGGCGCGACACCGAGCTGCAGATCCTCGGGAACACGGTGAGCGTGATCCGTCGCAACGAGCGTACCCTGCAGCGCACCGATTCACCGTTCGGCTTCGCGGTGCTACTCTTGTTCTTGGGCACACTCTTCATCGGAGCACGTGTCGCGCTGTTATTACTCTAGGAGAGGTCATGCGCAAGAATGGCAAGAAGAAACCCAAAGACGCGAGCCCCGCTGACGCAACGGCCACGGCCCAGCCCCCCGGTAACCCTGACGTCCGTCCCAAGTCGATACTCCCGCCGCCAGACCCGGATCTCGACGGCTGGCAGAAGCGCGGCTTCGGCGTCTTCAAGCGCGGGCCGGGCATTGTCTGACCCGCGGTGACGCCGGGCGAGCCGCCCGGCGGCTCCGTGCTCTCGCGGCGCTCGAGCTGGCGATCGTCGACCCACAACTCCGTTGAACCCCGGCCCCGTCGATGCACCGGCCGCCGGCAGGCGCCGTGCGCTGCATCCGTCGAGCGTGCCTACAGGCCCGCCGGCCCACCTCCCCTTCCCCGTATCGAGCGTCACGCGCGCCGACTGCGCCGGGCACTCCCCCACGTCAAGCCGCTGGATCACCACCGCACGCTTGCCGCGCGGGCCGCGCGGCGCCTCGGCGACGACCCGCGCTTCCAGGTAGAGGGCTCCCGCGGCGCGAGTGCGCATCTCACGCGCGAATCCCCGCCAGGCCAGGGGCGGAGCATCCGGCGCCGGCGCCGCCAGAAGCCGCGCGTGGCCGGGGCGCTCCTGGACGAGCTGGTGGTCGTCCACGCGCCCCTCGCGGTGACAGCACTGCGCGCCTCGCTCGCGCGAGCACGGATGGCCGGTTTGGACCCGCCGCAGAGAACGCGACCTGGAGACTGGGTGCATGCGGCCGCGCGAGGTCACGGACGTAGCCGCGCTGATTCGCGCTGCATGACCATCCCCTTCAGTCCGGCTGCGCCAGCCTCCGCATCGACGAGCGGCGAGAAGCTTGAGCTGGCGCGCTTCATCTGGAGGCCGCAGGCCGTGTTCGGCGCCCCAAGCAGGAGCTCCTCGCTCGGAATACGCGCGCCACGATCGCGCGCCGCGGGAGGCGGTCAGCGCAGGCTACCGATTCCGGCATTCCGGAGTGCAGCGGCGCCCTCGGACCCGCGCGCGAACGTCACCTACGAGCCCGCTCAACGTCAACGCTCCGACGGCCTTGTCACCGCTGACAGCGCGTCGCCGGCCCGCTACGCTCGTATCCATGAACGAGCAGAACACACCAGCCCAGCCATACGGCGAGCACGGCAACGCGCCCGCGGGCAGCCTGCAGACCATCCTCAGCTACGCCCGGCAGAACTACGCCCAGCAGTTCGTGACACTCGAGGCCTACCGCGCTCGGGCCGGGAGCCTGATGGCGTTCGCGGCCGTGCTCGTAGCCATCTCCGCCGGCTCTGCGCAGAGAGGCGCCCCCAGCCTCTCGCAGGCGGGCGGCACGGTCCTCGTCCTCGCCTCGGCGGTGCTCTTTCTGATCGTCTCGCTCGGGGAGGGCCTTCGCTATGCGCCGTCGCGCCGCACCCTGGCGCGGTCGGACGTCACGGCTCCCATGCACGAGACCCATGAGCGGCTGCTGCGTGGCACGCTCGATATCCTCGGCTTCAACCGACGCATCCTCGGCCGGCTCCGCACCTTGCTGTCCGTCGGTCTGCTGTGCCTTGTTGCGGGTACAATCCTCATTGGAGCGCGCGTCACCGAACTGCTACTGTAGGAGCCACGCATGAAGATCTCATCACGCGACGCCGATGCCTACCGGCGCGATCCTTTCTGGGACGAGCCCATCGGGCCGCCCGAGTCTCCCTCCGGGCTTGGCGACATCCCCGGGCTGCCGCCCTACGACCGCGAGTCGATCTCCTACGAGCCCAGCGCGTACGCGCTCATCTGGGGCTACGTGCGCGGCTTCTTCCGCCGGCGCCCACGCGACCGCGCCGCCTGAGCTGCGCGCCGCGTAAGCTGCGCGCGGCGGGCGCGGCGGTCCGCCAGGCGAAGCGGTCCACCTCGGCCACGCCGCAGCGTCCACCTGTGCAGTGTGATCGTCGCGCGATCGTCTTGTCCGCTGCGTTACTCCACGATATCGGCCACAGGCCCTTCTCCCACGTTTTCGAGAAGACCTCGGGGGAGTCACACGAGAAACGCACCGCGGAGATCATCCTCGGCGACACCGAGGTGAGCTCGGTGCTGGTGGGCTTTGGCATCCCGCACCTGCCGAGACGAATCGCGGCACATGACCATCCCCTTCCGTCCGCTTGCACGTTCAGCCTCCTGATCGACGGCCGCGAGAAGGCGGACATGGGGCACCGCGGCCGCCGGACC
>Ga0194057_10001223_pt1 | contig 13068 bp, 12 predicted proteins | sample SepL4415m_MetaG_FD_155474 | JGI IMG/M metagenome (GOLD analysis project Ga0194057, IMG submission 155474) | Anoxic zone freshwater microbial communities from boreal shield lake in IISD Experimental Lakes Area, Ontario, Canada - Sep2016-L442-15m | ecosystem: Environmental > Aquatic > Freshwater... | reverse complement strand
ACCCACCCTGCCGTCGTGCGCGCCGGAGCGGCGGGGCACGACGAAGAAAGCGAGCCCCAGCACGACGGCCGCCAGCGGCGTGGTGACGAGGAACACCGAGCCCCACCAGAAGTGCTCGAGCAGAAAGCCACCGACGAGCGGTCCGAACACCGAGGCGCCGGCGCCGATGCCCATCCAGAGGGCGACGGCGCGCGTCATGGTCTTGCCCGAGTAGAGCGCCGTGATCAGAGAGAGCGTGGTGGGGTAGATCATGCCGCCGGCGACACCGGTGGCCATCTGCGCCAGCACCAATCCGTGCCAGCCGTGGGCCAGCGCCGAGAGGATCGAGAACGGGATGCAGAGGGCGGCACCAAGCAACAGGAGCTTCTTGCGCCCGTAGCGGTCGCCGACCGCGCCAAGGTAGAGCACGGTCGAGGCGATGGCGATCTGGTAGGCATCGGTGATGAACGTGAGCTGCTGGTTGGACGCGCTCAGCGCCTGACCGATGTCGGGCAGCGCCACGTTGCTGATCGAGGTGTTGATGTTGGCGACGATGGCGCCGAGGATCAACGTGGCGAGAACGAGGCCGGCGCGCGGCGGTCGCCGGTCCGCGACGGCGGGCATGCCGCCGGCCGCCGCCGGTCCGCGCGTCCGCTGCGCCACGCCCCCTCCTTCGTCGGAGCCTCCTCGGGCAGGAGAGTACCCGAGGAGCGGGCAAAGCGAAAGTGCCTGGCGCCCGGGCGGGCTGGTCGTCGTCAGTCGCCCAAGCTCGTTGCCCGCCGGCCCCGCGCTCGCCCGCGACCCCGACCTTCGCAGGCACCCCTGCAGACCCCGCAGCATGCCGGTTCACGCACCCGAAGTGATAGGGTGGCGCCATGGGCACGCGAAGATCGGCGCAAAGCATCCTCGCCGAGGTAGGCGCCACACTGGCGTCGAGCCTTGCTGCGGAAGATATCCTGGCCACGGTCGCCCGCCAGATCGGTGAGGCGATGGGCGTCTTCGCCTGCGACATCTGGGACTACGAGACCGGGGCGCGGCAGATGACCTTCGTGGCCACCTGGTGCTCCGCCGAAAAGAATCCCTTTGGGGACGCCGTCGGAGACACCGCCGAGCTCCACGACTGGGACAGCATGCTGGCCGTCATCGAGAGCCGGCAGACCGTCGAACTGCACAGCGACGACCTCGACCTCCCGCCTACCGACCGCGCCTCTTTCGACAAGTGGGGCTTTCGGACCACGATCGACACGCCGCTCGTCTACGGCGATCGCGTCATCGGCGTGCTCGGCCTCGTCGAGACGCGCGTGCCGAGGCGCTTCACACCGGCCGAGCGCACCCTCTTCGGGCAGCTCGCCACGCAGGCGGCCATCGCCATCAACAACGCCCACGCGTTCCGGCGTCTGGAGGGGCAGAACCGCCGGCTTCGAGCCCTTCGCAAGATCGGCGACGCGCTCACCTCCACTCTCGTGTCCGATGAAGCGCTCGGCGTGATGGCGCGCGAGGCGGCCGAGGCGCTCGGCGTATCGCGCTGCATCATCAATGAGTACGCGGAGGGCGAAGACCTGCTCACCCCGCTGGTGATCCACGAGCGCCTGCCGGGAGGCGACCGGCAAGGCCGCCCCAGCCGCCTCCCGGCCCCGCGCCCGTCGGGCCGCCTGCTCCTCAACCGCGGCCTCCAGGCGGAACAGGCCGCAGACCCCGAGCTCGAGGAAGCCTTGCGCGCAGAGCTCACCGAGCGCGGCGAGCTCACCAGCCTCAACGTGCCGCTGATCTACAAGGGCCTGCCTCTGGGCCTCATGCGCCTCATCGAGACGCGCGGGGAGCGCCGCTTCAGCGTCGACGATATCGACCTGGCGCGCGCCATCGGCGAGCAGGTCGCGCTCGCCTTCCAGAACGCGCGCCTGTACCGCTCGCTGCAGGAGCAGGCCGACACCGACGGGCTGACCGGCCTGTGCAACCACCGCCGCTTTCGCGAACGCCTCTACGAGGAGGTCGTGCGGGCGCAACGCTACAGCCTGCCGCTTACGCTCCTGATGATCGATATCGACGATTTCAAGGCCTTCAACGACGACTACGGCCAGCTCATCGGCGACGAGGTGCTGTGCATGGTCGCCAAGCTCCTGCAGGGGGGGCTACGCTACAGCATCGACCTCGCTGCCCGTTACGGCGGCGAGGAGTTCGCCGTGATGCTGCCCAACACCCCGCCCGAGGACGCCGGCTCGCCGGGCGACCCGCAGGCCCTGCCGGCCGCCTCCGACCTGGCTCGCGCCATAGCTCACCGCGGCGGCGCCGGCGCCGTCGCCGGCCGCATCCGCCACACGATCGAGGTCACTACCGCCCAGAAGTCTTCCACCGTGCCGCGCGCCGTCACGGTGAGCATCGGCGTCGCCCTGCTCACCCCCGAGATGTTCGATGCCAGCGCGCTCGTGCGCGCCGCCGACGCCGCCCTCTACGAAGCCAAGCACCTCGGCAAGAACATGGTGGTGGTCGCCGGCTGACGCGGCCCTCTCAGGGCGACGGTGCGGCGCCCGTCGCACCGGCCGCCGCCGGCACCAGCACCTTGTCGATCACAAAGATCGTCCACGTCGGGCCTTCGATCACCTGCACCACGTTGGCGTCGTTCACCATCACGGCGCCGCCGTTCGTGGTGAAGCGCAGCGGCGTGCCTTCGTAGCTCAGCGCCTTCTGGCCCGTCTTGATGGCGGCCAGCTTGAGGTCCTCGGTAGGCACGATCTGGTACGCCAGTATCGACTTGAGCTTGGGCAGGTTCTGCTTGAGCTCCTCGAAGCCGATGCTCTTGAAGGCCTCGTCGTTGGGCACGAACACCGTGAAGGGTATCTCTTGGTCGAGCGTGCCCTGGAGGCCGGCCAGGGCGACCGCTTCGACGAAGGCGTTGAGATCGCCGGCCTGGGCCGCCTCGAGGATCGTGCCGGCCGAGACCGACGGCACCACTTTGGGCGTGATCGAGGGCGAGGGGGTCGGCGCAGCCGACGACGAGCCCGAGCCGCAGCCCGTGGCGGCCAGGACGATCACGGCCGCCACGGCGAGCGCGGCCAGAGCGAAAAGACGGTTGCCTCTGTGCATCGGTACCTCCAGGATGGCCGGGCGCAGCGCGTCAGCCGGCATCGTCGCGGCGCTCGGGGGGCGGCGAGGCAGGCGCCATGAGGCGCCAGCGCCGCCACGGCACAATACCCTCGATCTCGATCTCGAGCGAGAAGCTGAGGAAGGTACGGATGAGCACGATCAGGCCGAGCACCTCCACGTTCCGCAAGGTCGGATCGACGGCCACGGTGCGGATGAGGTCGGCGGCCACAAGGACTTCGAGGCCCAGCAGGATGCTCTGGCCGAAGTACTTGCGGATCATGCGGTAGACCCCGCTGCGCTCGCCGCGCATGAGGTCGCGCAGAGCCAGGAAGAGGCCGGTGAGAAAGCCGATCACGAGCACGGCGATGCCTACCACCTCAAAGGCCCGCGAGACGACGTCCATGACCTGCTTGAAGTCCACGTGCCACCCCTTCCCTGGGCGGTCCGGCCGGGCCGCGGCCTCAGCGCTTGTGGTGCCTCGAGCCGCCCTTGGGCTCGCGATGCGTTCCGTCCGCGGCCGGCTGCGGCTTGCCGCGGCCGCGGTCCTTCACGGCGGTCACGATCCAGAGGATGAGGCTGGCGAACACGATCGACGAGATGAGGCCGCCGGGGTGCAGATCGAACCCCTGGCCGATGAGCAGGTTGACGGCGATGCCGCCGACGAGCGAGCCGGCGACGCCGACGACGAAGAGCGTGCCCCAATCGGACGGATGCATGTCGCGGCGCACCAGCAGGCTGGCGACCCAGCCGGCCAGCATCCCGAGGACGATGTAGGCATGATGCTCCACATGATGAAAGCCGCTCCTCCTCGGGTCACCCTGCCGATGCAGCGGAGATGATACCCCATGAGCTGCTGAACCTTGAGCCCCATGCGCCTGTCTGGAGAACGGTCATCTGGGGGGCCTTTCGCGCGTGACGAGCGCGCGGTCGCCGCTCGCACCGCCTTTCGGCGCTCTTAAGCGCACGCCTCGTACCCTGTCCTCGACAGCGAGACGCCATGCAGCGGCGGCGGACATCACGAGCAGGAGAAGGGAGAAGACGCTCATGAACTGGAAGAGAACGAGTGCCGCAGTCGCCGCGCCCGGCAGCGAAGCTCCCGTGGACGCCTCTTGGGATTTCGTCGAAAGTGACGAGATCGTCCCCGGGCGCCACGCCGTTCGACTGCTCGGCGGCGGGCGCCGCTACGAAGCCTACCTCACCTGGGACGATCATCTGCTTGCGCTCGTCGTCGTCAAGATCGTGCGGCCGGACCAGGTGGACGACCCGGCCGCCCTCTCCGCGCTGGCCGCTGAGGCCGACATGCTGGAGCGCCTGGGGCACCCTGCGGTCATGCGCTCGTTTGGCGCGCTCCTCGATGGAGCGCGGCCGCATCTCGTGCTCGAGTTCCTCGACGGTCCGCATCTCTCGAGCCTGCTGCGGAACTACGATGTGGCCCTCGACCAGACCCTCTCGCTGGGCGTGCAGCTCTGTTCGGCGGTCCACTACCTGGGCACGCGGGACGTCGTCCACCTGGACATCAAGCCGCGCAACATCATCATGGCCGGGCCGCCGCGGCTCATCGACTTCAGCGTCGCTCTGCGGACCGATGAGCTGGCCGGCGTCTCGTCGCCGATCGGCACCACGACCTACATGGCCCCGGAGCAGTGCGACCCGGCACGCTTCCACGAGCTGGGCAGCGCCGCAGACGTGTGGGGCATCGGCGTGACGCTCCACTGGGCACTCGCCAGTGAGTCGCCGTTTCCCGAGCCCGCCCTGGAGGAAGACGCGGCCCTCGAGCTGCGCTACCCCCAGCTCGCGCACGGACCGGCGCCGCTCCCGGCAGACGTACCGCCGGCGCTCGCCGAGCTCATCGGCCGGATGCTCGCACCAGGCGCGGCGCAGCGTCCCACGGCGGGGCAGGTCGCGGCCGAGCTGGAGCCGCTCATCGCTGCGCTCCCACGCCCTCAGCTGGGCCGGTTCCGTTTGAGCACCAAGCCAAAGACACGACGGTGAGAGCGCTCTCACCACTGTTCCATCGCCGCTTCACATGCGGCAACCAGATCGGCACTGAACCACAAGCGAACTCGAAGGAGGCACCATGATCATCCGCTCAATCCTCATCCTGACCATGCTCGCGCTGGTCCTCGGAGGCGTCGGGGCCGCGGTCGTCCAGGCGCAGACGACCGACCTCGACCCTGCGACGGAGTCCGTCAAGCTCGACCCCAGCGATGCCCGTCATGACGACATCAAGCCCGACCTTGAGGCCGTCGAAGTGAGTGACGACGGGCCCGACAAGAGAGACAGCGATGCCCATCACGGCCACCACCATCACGCCCCCCACCATCATCACCATCACACCTGTGTGACGTGACCGGGCCCGGCGACTCCTCGCGAGCGGAGCGCCGGCGGCAGCGAGCCTCGAGAAACGAGTCGGGTACGCTGCCGACACGAGATGCACCAAGACGCGCAAAGGGGCGCCTGCGGCGCCCCTTTGCGCGTCTCAGCGCCGGACTCAGTGGTGAAAGCCGCCGGGGTCCTTGCCGTACACCGGCTCCTTCAGCTTCTCCAGGTGCTTGACCTTCTTGCGCAGGTCGTTCATCAGCATGTCTGCGACGTCCATGGTGAAGCCGCGGCGCACCACGATGCGCAGCGCGGCGAGATCCTCGCGGTTCTTGGGGAAAGTGTAGGCCGGCACCTGCCAGCCGCGCTCGCGCAGCGCCGCCGCGACGTCGAACACGGTGAAGTTCTTGACCTCGTCCTTGAGCGTGAAGGCGAAGACCGGTAGCTCGTCGCCCTTCGTCAGAAGCTCGAACGGCCCCATCTTCGCGATCGCCTCCGACGTGTACAGCGCGACCCTGCGCGCATACCCCTGCTCGCGCTCGTAGCCCGCGAAGCCGAGGCGCAGGAAGGTGTAGTACTGCGCCACCACCTGCGAGCCCGGCCGCGAGAAGTTGAGGGCGAACGTCGGCATGTTGTCGCCGAGGTAGTTCACCCAGAAGATGAGGTCCTCGGGCAGCGCCGCTGCGTCGCGCCACACCGCCCAGCCGACGCCGGGGTACACGAGCCCGTACTTGTGACCGGAGGCGTTGATCGACTGCACTCGTGGGACGCGGAAATCCCATTCCAGGTCGTGGTCGAGGAACGGCGCCACGAAGCCTCCGGAGGCGCCGTCCACGTGGATCGGGATGTCGAGACCCGTGCGTTTCTGCAGGTCGTCGAGCAGCTCCGACGTCTTCTTCACGTCCTCGTAACTGCCGTCGAAGGTCGAGCCCATCACGACCACGACGCCGATGGTGTTCTCGTCGCAGAGCTTGACCGCCTCTTCCGGCGAGAGGTGGTAACGCTCGCCCTCCATGGGGACGAGCCGCATCTCCACGTCCCAGTAGTTGGCGAACTTGTCCCAGCAGACCTGGACGTTGATGCCGGTGACCAGATTGGGCTTGTCGAAAGGCTTGCCCGCGGCCTTGCGCAGCTTCTGCCAGCGGCGCTTGAGCGCCAGGCCGCCGAGCATCGCCGCCTCGCTGGAACCGGTCGTGGAACACCCCGTGGCCTGTGCCGGGTCCGGAGCGTGCCAAAGGCGGCTGAGCATGTTGACGCAGCGCATCTCCATGAGCGCCGTCTGCGGGTATTCGTCCTTGTCGATCATGTTCTTGTCGAAGGTCTCGGCCATGAGCCTGTCGGCGAAGGGGTCCATGTACGTGGTGACGAACGTGGCCAGATTGAGGCGCGCGTTGCCGTCGAGCATCAGCTCATCGTGGACGATCTGGTAGGCGACCTCAGCGGCCATCTCGCCGGCCGGGAGCTCGCGTTTGGGGACGCGGTCCGCTTCGGAGAGGAAGACTTCATTGCTCTCGGCAAGAAACCGGGCGTACGGCCCTTTGGGGTGCTGCAACGCCATATCGAGGACCTCCTGGTCTCGCGGTCACGTCCGGCACAGACTACCCGAGCAGGCCACCGCTTGAACCGCAAGGCTCCGCTTGGCTAGGGTGGCCGCATGAACGATCCCCGGTCGGCCGAGAGAGTCCCGCAGCCTGTTGTCGGCGATCCGGTCGCACCCGCTGGCTACACGCTCGTCGCGCAGCGACGCGTTTTCGGCAGCGTGGTGTTCGCGACGTGGGAGTCCCCGGATGGCGAGCGCCTCGAGTGGTCGTCGCGCGGTCACCGCAAGGGCCGGCCGCCAACGACGCCGCTGCGGACGACCGCGGCGCGCCGGCCACCCGTCTTCGGGCTCGCCCCTCGTCGGCTGGCCTGGTGGATCGCCGTGGCGTTCACCGTCGGTTCCGTGTGCTTCGTCGCCGGCGCAACGGGAGCGGTCGCCGGCCCCTTCCAGGGGTGGCCCAACACGCTCTACTTCGCCGGCTCGGTGCTGTTCAGCGGCGGAGCCGCCGCGCAGCTCGTCGAGACGGCGCGCGCCGGCCGCGCCGTGCCGGAGGCCGAAGGCTCACCGCGGCGCGCCCGGCTGCGCGCAGCGGAGATCAGCGGGCGCCCCGTCCGCCGCCTCCTCGTCTTCATCCCCGGCAGACTCGACTGGAATGCCGCGGTCGTGCAGCTCGCCGGCACCCTGCTCTTCAACATCAACTGCTTCTTCGGCATGTTCACGAACCTGACGCACGACCAGCAGGACATGCGCGTCTGGGCGCCCAGCACCGTCGCCTCCCTGTGCTTCGTGATCGCCAGCCAGCTCGCCTTCGTCGAGACCATGGGCACGCTTGTCGCCTGGCGCCCACGCCGGCTGGAGTGGTGGATCGTCATGGGATCATTGCTCGGCTCGTGGGGGTTTCTGCTCTCGAGCATCGCAGGCTTCTTTCTCGGCGGCGGCATGCGCGCGGTGGTCACGGGAGTGCTGGGCGCACACGGCGAGATCCTCTGGCTCGAGTACGCCGTGGACGGCGTGCTGCTCGCCGGCTCGCTGTGCTTCCTTGTCGGCACCTACCTGATGATCCCGGAGTCGCTGGCCGGCGGGCAGTCAGTCCCGGCCGCCGACCGGCAGTCCTAACCGAAAGGCTTCACACCACCCGTGTGTGCGGGCAGCTCAAGCCGCTTCGCCGGGGGATGGTCGACGACGATCGTCGACGACGTCGTGAGGTTCGCCGCGACGTGCACGAGCTCGCCGGCGTCGAGCAACCGCCAGCCTCTGTCCGCGTCCATCGGCTCGCTGGCCACGACCACGGCCGCATGGTCGGCGAGATGCTCCGCGCGCACCCGTACCGGGGCCTCGGCGCCGACCATGTCGAGACGCCGGTCGCCGTGAGGCCCGCCGGCGCTTCGCTCGAGCACGTAGAGCTCGCGACTCTCGGGGTAGCGGAGCGCCCAGAGGTCGGTGGGCGTCGTAAGCACGAAGTTGAGCGACCAGACCGGCAGGTTGTCGGCAATCCAGCTCACGGCCGCGGCCAGACCGGTGGCGACGTCGCCACCGTGAGCCGTGATGAGCCGCGTGATGAGCGCGAAGTAGCGCTCGCTGTCGGTATCGCCGGCGACCAGAGCACGGTCGTTGCCGAGCTTCGCCTCGAGGCTTTCCAGGCCGCCGATCACACCATTGTGCGCGAACAGACGACCGTTCATCTCGAAGGGATGCGTGTTCTGAGGCGCGACGGCGCCGTTGGTGGCGAAACGCACGTGGGCCACGAATGTGGTCGACTCGACGTGCATGGCCTCATGCACGAAAGCCGCGTCCTCGAAAGCAGCCAGCGCCTGCTTCGTAACGAGCGGCGAACCATCGCGTCGATACACGCCCAGCCCCGTGCCGTCGGGATTACGTCGACTCTGTTCCTCGAGGCTGTCCGAATCCTCCAGGAGCCAGAAGGTGGCCTTGGCGCGCTGCGTCCCGCTCGTCATCCCGAAGAGCCTGCACATCCTCGCTCCCTCCCTCGCCAGCCGTGGTCGATGCGTCCGTGGCGGGGACCTTCGTGCCCGCGAACCGCTCCATCGGGCTGCGCCGTTCAGTCCGCCTGCTCGCCGTCCTGCATCGCCTGACCGAGGTCGTCCTTCGTCAGGTCAAGCTCCTTGGCGATGCGCCGCGAGGCCCTGGGCAGCACCTGGTCGAGGCGCTCAAACAGGGCGGCGTCGCCCACCACAGCCAGCGCCACCTCGTGCTCACGCAGGGCGGCGCCAAGCTCCTCGGCATCGGCCTCCGACAGGCTCTCTCTGGCCCTACCGACGAGCCCGCCGGCCACCGCGCCCACGAGCGCCGTGCCGATGATCGCCGGCGGAAACAGCAGGCCGGCCAGGGCGCCGATGCCGAGCCCGGTCCAGGCGCCGCGAGCGGTGTCCCTCTTGCGCTCGGTGACGGCGATCGTGCCGTCGTCCTCCCGGGCCACCACAGCGGCGTCGTAGGCGCCGACCAGGCCCTCGTGGTGCAGCTTCTTCAGGTCCGCGTAGTCGCCTTCGGCCGACTCGAGGTCGTGGTAGATCCCCACGCACAGGTGGATGGTCCCCTTCGCCATGCCTACGTACCTCCATCGTTGCGGCGCCGCCGACGGCGCCGTTTCACGTGCCTGACGGCGACGCCGGGCAGCTTCGCCGGCAGCCGCCCCGCCGGGCTCATGTCCCGGTTGTATCTGCTGCGAGCCCTTGCGTCAAAGAGCGCCGCGGTCGCATGACTTCAGTGCGACGCGAGAAATGCCGATACGATGCCCAGAGCATGACGAATCCGGAGAGGAGCACGCATGGGCCGTTTCGCGCGAAGCTGGCAGCTCGTCAAACTCTGCTGGGAGGTGCTGCAGCAGGACAAGGAGCTGGTCGTCTTCCCCATCGTGTCGACGATCGGGGTGCTCGTCGTCACGGCCTCGTTCGTCGTCCCCGGCTTCTTCACCGGGTTCTGGCAGGGCGTGAGTGACAACGGCCTCAGCGTGGGTTTCTGGGTCCTGGTCGTCCTGTTCTACCTCGTTCAGTACCTGGTCATCGTGTTCTTCAACGCGGCCCTCGTGAGCGCCGCCATCATCCGCCTCACAGGCGGCGATCCCACGCTCGGCGATGGCCTTCGCGGGGCTTGGAGCCACATCGGCGCGATCCTCGGCTACGCGGCCATCGCCGCGACCGTGGGCCTCCTACTGCAGATGCTGCGTGAGCGCGCCGGCTTCGCCGGCGCCATCATCGCAGCGCTCGGCGGCATGGCCTGGACCATCATCACCTTCCTCGTCGTCCCCGTCCTCGTCGTCGAGGGCGTCGGGCCCATCACGGCGATCAAACGCAGTGCGGCGCTGCTCAAGAAGACCTGGGGAGAACAGATCATCGGCAGTGCCGGCATCGGACTGGTGTTCGGCCTGCTCAGCTTGGCCGTGGCCGTGATCGGCATCGGGCTCGGCGTCCTGGTCATGAGCGCCGGCATCGTCGCGCTCGGCATCGCCGTCATTGCCGTGGCGGTCATCGCGATTGTCGTGATCAGCCTGCTGGGCGCCACGCTGCGCGGTATCTACTCCGCCGCCCTATACGAGTACGCGGTCGGCGGCGCGACGGGCGCGTTCGACCAGCAGGTGCTGGCGGCGGCGTTTGAGCCCAAGCGGTCGCGGCGAGGCATCTGACGCGACGCGAAGGGCGGCGGGGCGCTCTGCGGGCGCCCCGCCGCCCTTCGCGTGACACCGCCCGCGGCATCAGATAGCGTGCACTCATGTCCCTCCTCGTCAACATGCTGCCGGGCTGGCTCGAGCTCATCTTCATCGTCTACTGGGCGGTCACCGTCGTCCTGCTGATCATGGATGACCGCGAGCCGTCGATCACGCTTGCCTGGCTGTTCATCCTCGTCTTTCTGCCGTTCGTCGGCGTCTTCTTCTACATCTTCTTCGGCCGCGACTGGAAGGTCGTGGCACGTCGCAAGGGCTGGATCAAGACGCTGAAGCAGGTCGAGATCGAGGAGCTGGCGCCGATCTGGAAGCGCAATGCCCGCGCCACGGCGCGCTTCTACGAGGAGTGGGGCGACGCGATCGCCGAGCCCATCTCGCGCGCCATCTCCGCTGAGAACGTCGCCAGAGTGCTGCCGGCGTCCTCGCTCGAGCTCTTCAACGACGGCGCCACCAAGTTCGCCCGCCTCATGGACGACCTCGCCGCGGCGCAGCGCTTCATCCATCTGCAGTACTTCATCTGGGAGCAGGACGAGCTGACCGCCCGGATCGTGCCCATCCTCCTCGACCGCCTCAAGGCCGGCGTCGAGGTGCGCATCATGTACGACTGGATGGGCTGCATCACCTTCAAGAAGCGCGAGCTCAAGCAGCTCGCCAAGGCGGGCGCTCTGGTGCGCGCCGACGTCACCGATCTCCTGCGCATCAACTACCGCAACCACCGCAAGATCGTCGTCATCGACGGCGAGATCGGCTACACCGGGGGCATGAACGTCGGTCAAGAGTACATCGACGGCGGCAAGCGCTTCGCCACCTGGCGCGACACGCACATGCGCATGACGGGCCAAGCGGTGGCCGGGCTCGAGAAGCTGTACGCGTCGCGCTGGTTCGAGCAGAAGAAGGACCACGAGAATCTCTTCACGGCGAAGTACATGCCCGCGCCCGACCCGACGGCCGTCGAGACGGGCACGCTGGTCGAGATTGCCGCGCAGGGGGTCGAAGACCCGTGGAGCGCGGCGCGGCGCGCGCACATGGTCGCGATCTGCCAGGCGGAGGAGTCGGTGTGGATCCAGTCGCCGTACTTCATCCCCGACTACAGCATCTACGACGTGATGATCAACGCGGCGCTCAGCGGCGTCGACGTGCGATTCATGATGACCGGCATCCCCGACAAGCCCATCGCGCTCTGGGCGGCGCAGACTTACTACCGAAAGCTCATCGAGGCCGGGGCCCGCGTGTTTCTGTACGAGGCCGGCTTCCTGCACGCGAAGACGATCGTCGTCGACGGCATCGTCAGCGCCGTAGGCACGATGAACATGGACCAGCGCAGCCTCAAACTGCACAAGGAGCTCATGGTCTGGGTGTTCGACAAGGGCTTCGCGCAGCAGGTCGCGGACGCGTTCGCGCGCGACGTGCAGAGCTGCCACGAGGTCACGCTCGACGACGTGCTCTCGGTCGGCGGCCTGAAGAAGTTCCGCAACCAGGCGGCGCGGCTCTTTTCGAACGTGCTCTGAGGCCTGGGGGCAAGGGCCATACCGCCGGACGAGGACAACCGGCCCGCGGTCAAGGCGGTGCGCGCCAAGCCACGCCATACCGTCCTCAAGCGCGTCGTGGTGCTGGGCGTCACCGGCGTGGGCCTCTACGTCGTCTGGCCCAGCCTCGCCAAGGTCTTTTCCGCCGGCCCCATGCTCGCCACGGTCAACCCTCTGTGGGGCATCCCCATCGTCGTCGCCGAGGCGGCGAGCTTCGTCTGCATGTGGGCGCTGCTCAGACTGGCGCTCGACGTCAAGCCGTGGTTCCCAATCGCCACGGCGCAGCTCGCGGGCAACGCCTTCAGCCGCATCGTCCCCGGCGGGGCGGCGGCCGGAGGCGCGATGCAGTTCGATATGCTGCGCCAGGCGGGGATCAGCACGGCCTGGGCAGCCACCGGCGTGGCGGCGGTCTCACTGATCTCGACGGCGACGCTGCTCGGCCTGCCGGTGATCAGCATCATCGCCATCCTGATCACCGGGGCTTCTGTCGAGCACAACCTGTTCCGGGTCGGCTCGATCGCCGTGGTCGTATGCCTGGTGGCCATAGCCGGCGGAGCGGTCCTGCTGTTCGCCGACCGTCCCCTGTTCTGGATCGGCGGCGTGATCCAGAGAGCGCGCAACCGGGTGCTGCCCCGGCGCCCACCGCTCACGGACCTCCCAAAGCGCCTCGTCGACCAGCGCGACCTCATCCGCCGGGTGCTGGGCGCCGGCTGGTGGAAGGCTTTGCTGTACAGCACCGGCAACTGGCTCTTCGACCTCACGGCGCTGCTCCTCGCCCTGGCCGCCGTGGGCGCCCAGCCCCGCGCCTCGGTCGTTCTGCTCGCCTACGTGGTGGCCGCCTTCCTCGGCATGATCCCCATCACGCCGGGCGGCCTCGGGTTCGTCGAGGCCGGCCTCATCGGCACGCTCGGCCTGGCCGGCATCGGCGCCGACCAGGCGGTGCT
>Ga0194057_10001221_pt1 | contig 13082 bp, 11 predicted proteins | sample SepL4415m_MetaG_FD_155474 | JGI IMG/M metagenome (GOLD analysis project Ga0194057, IMG submission 155474) | Anoxic zone freshwater microbial communities from boreal shield lake in IISD Experimental Lakes Area, Ontario, Canada - Sep2016-L442-15m | ecosystem: Environmental > Aquatic > Freshwater... | reverse complement strand
CTCCTTACTTGTTCTGTCGCGTCCAACGACGTAAGTGTTTGTAAGTCCTTGTTTTACACAACCTCCTGAAATCGCGCAAGGCTATTTAGACATCGGCAGTGCCGGGAACGACATCGCCACGTTTGATAAGTTCGTGCAGCAGGTTCGGCGGCAGATCTACCGATAATCACGCTCTCAGTGCCGTAATCGCACCAACCAATAAATGGGCTGAACGTGTCATTGGACCAGCTATCCGCTGGAAGGCTGTTTTCAGCAGCTTTTCGGCAGGCTGATAGACGACATGCAAGGTGCTCTGCTACAGCTCCATGACAGGCCGCACCAGCCCCATGAACGCGAACGCCGTAATCACCATACTGTGAGAGATCGTCCCGTTACGGATTAACTCGGGGATGTCTTCCAGCGGGTGTTCCTGCACGTCGATGCACTCGAAGGCATCAAGCTCCGTTTTGCCCGTGTTGCGACAACCTTCGGCGGCGAAAAGATACAAGTAGTTGTTCTGGACGGCGGGATTGGGCAGTACCCGTGCCAGGAAGCGGATTTTCTCAGCCACATAGCCCGTTTCCTCCCGAAGTTCCCGCGCGGCGGCTGCTTCAGGCGTTTCGCCTTCGTCGATCATCCCACCAGGAATCTCCATCGTCACGTCTTGGATGCCATGCCGAAACTGGCGGATCAGCACGACGTTGCCTTCCGTGGTGACAGGAACCACGTTCACCCAGGAAACGGTGTCGATGACGATGAAATCCCGTTCCTGGCCGCTCGGCTCAAATCGGTACAGATCGTGGCGCAAACGAAAGATGTGGTGATCGGAAATATCGTGGCTGCGGAGGAAAGTCCAATTACGGTTGGGCATCGCTCTTTTTCTCCATAGGAATGACCGTGACATGGCCGTTGTTCTCTAAAACAGCAAACCGCACTTCCTCTTCCCCTGCACACCCTGCGGCCCGAAGTGATGCCTTCAGTTCGTGCATTGTCATCTGGACGCTTTTTAATGCCCTCGGATATATTTTGCCGTCGTGAATAAGGATAACAGGCCTACCCTCAATGAGTGCTTCCAGCCATTTGCTGCGATATGTCAACCAACCGACAACCCAGTTCAAGCCGACCAGCGTAGTGGCAAGGATTAGGCCGCCTGTGATGCTGTTGTCGCCACCATTCATGGCGTTTTGGACGGCATTACTCAAAACGAGCAGCAGTACCAGATCAAAGGGTGCTAATTGCCCAACTTGACGCTTTCCTGTAAGGCGCAACAGTATAAGCAGGAAAACGTAGACGACGACTGCTCGCACAATAAAATGCGACCAATGCGGAAGTTCGATAGTCCACATCCGATTCTCCCTCCATTCAGTATATTAAAATGTGGTTCTCAACGGCATCCGGGCACTCATTCACCGTCAGGCTAGGAAAGTATGACGTATTCCCTGGCATAACGCCAGTATCAGCCAAAACACGCCCCCGGATACCTAAATAAAAGCGTTAAACGTGTCATTATCTATGCTCGCGGACTGGCTACCTGTTGGACGGCCGTTTCCAACAGCTTTTCGGCAGGGTAATGCCCGTTTCGACACCCAGTAGGTCGGCAATCACGTTCCAGGCGACTGGAATATCTGCTTGCTGCATCGGATGTCTTCTACGGCGGCCACCATCCCTTGAAGGGCAAGGGGCTGCAGGCCGTCTTCCAGGCCATGGCGATCTTGAAGACCCGCCTCGGAGCCGACGCTCCGCGACTCAAGGTGCATGGCTATTTCAGCGCGGAAGACCTGGCGGCCGTGAAGCAGCAGGCTGCGGAAGCGGGCTTGCACAACGACGTGACATGGCTGATGCAGATTCCCATGCCGGAGGTCTTCCGTCACTACCGTTCCTCAATGTTGTGCGTGCTTCCCTTCATAGGAAGTTTCGCGGGACTTGCCGCGGCCACCGCCGCAGCCGTGGAATTGCCCGTGATCGCCACGCGGAACGCCGGAATCCCCGAACACATCGGCGAAAACGGCATCTGGCTCGATGGCGATAACGCCGCCGAGATCGCCTGGCAGATCGAAAGGCTTCTCGCCTCCGAGAAGCTCCGCGGCGATCTGGGCACGCGGCTCCGCCAGCGGGCCGAAGAGCATCCCCGCTGGGAAGTTGTCGCCGAAAATACGCTGGCCGTCTATGAGCGGGCCTTGTCCCGCAAGATGGGCGGCGATTGCGCCAGTCCAACTGCGGGGCCACCGGCCAACTCGTTCCGGTCGGGCAATAACCAGTAGCGGACAACAACGGCTGTACGCGGATCAGGCCACCTTGATCGATTCCTGACTGGATGATTTGGCGGCCAAGGGGTAATGGGGAAATTAGGGATTAGGGATTAGGGACTGGGACCGGCGAATCAATTACTGTCGCAATCGAGAATATCCCGGCTACTTTGGAAATTCCCGCGGCGGTGCCGGGCGGCCGTAGAGATAGCCTTGGCCAAGATCGAAGCCCATCTGCTGGCAGGTCTCGTCCTCGCCGGCCGTTTCCACGCCCTCGGCCAATGAGTTGATACCAAGATTGTGGACCATCTGCACCAGCGTGGCCAAAACCTGCTGCCGTTGCGGCGCGGCACGGTCGATGTCGCGTATGAGCGACATGTCAAACTTTACGTAGTCCGGGGCAACTTCGGCCAGGTCGTTTAATCGTGACTGCCCGACACCGAAGTCGTCATAGGCCAACTTGATGTCGAGCCGCTTCAAGAGTAATCGCAACTCGGTCAGTTGGGCCGCCTTGGTAACGGCCGCTTCGTGAATCTCCAGCGTCAGCGTTTGATCCGGCCAGTTCTCACGCAAGTGTTCCAGCGATTGGCCGAGCTTCTGATCGGCCAACTCGCGGGGATGCGTGTTGAGGAACAAGTGTGGCAACGGAACCATCGTCCGCGTAACCTGCACCCCTTCCCAACGCAACATCGTACTCAGTTCCACCTCCAGATTCAACTGTTCCGCTACGCCGAACATGTCATTGGGCATCTCCAATCCGAAGAGTTGGCTACGGGCAAGAACTTCATAGGCCAACGTCTTGCGATCTTTCAAATCGATGATCGGTTGCAGGAAGGGCGTCACGGCTCGCTCTGACATCAGCTTGTCGAAGAGTACCAGGGCCAAGGCCCGATCACAGGCACTCTCGCAAACCGTATGGGAACTCTCTTCGGCCAACTGCATGCGGATGCGAAATGGCAGGTTGGCAAATTGCACCAGGTCGTCTTCCGCCAGTGCCGCGGGCTCCTTCAATCGGCAGCCGTTGACGTAGGTGCCATTGGTGCTACCCAGGTCGCGGATTACCAGCGTGCGACCAACCTCGGTAATTTCGGCATGCAATGTGGAAACCGTCTTGCACGACAGCGAAAGTGGCAAATCCTGGCGACGACCGATCAGGAACGGGAACGTATGGATCGGCATGTGCCGGATGGTCTCCACACTGTCGAAAGGACCGATCAGAAACCACACGGCGTTGGCTGGCGTAACTAAGTTTGTAGACATATCAATGCGTTTCTTAATCATCCCGTTGCAGAGACCGAACCAGCCTCTCCCAGCAGGACGCTCCTTGCGGACCACTCTCGCAATCCTAAACATCTTTAGCATACGCTTTGCGCCGAGGACGGCGATCAGCACAATTCACATTAGACTGCGACAATTTTGTCAGGCCAAAGAATGTCGATTATGCGGGATGTAGCGACCATTAAGTGGGGCCAAACCCTCACCTTCTTTGACGAAAATCGACCGCGGTGCCTTGCTTGTCACGGCTTTGACCTACATTTAGTTAAGGCACAAACCTTGATTCGTGGCGCACCTGGCTTTATCCGCACGTTTTTCAGCCGGTGCATGCAGCGGCGCAGTGTGAGTGAATTTTTTTGGACGACGAGGAAACCATGGCATCATCAACGACCCTGGACATCAGTGATAGCCTCTTAGCTTCATTGCTTTCCGACGAGAATTTCTCCCCCGCTCGGCCGGCGACGATCGAAGAGACAGGCCTCGGCGAAGAATTCATCGAGCAGTTGATCTGCAAGTATCTTGCCGTGTTCGGCACGAATAAGGGTCGCTCCATTGCCGATCACATCTGCTTGCCGTTCAACATCATCGAGCCGCTGCTTGGCACGCTGCGAACCAACCAGATTGTCGTCCACGCCGGTTCCGCCCCGTTCAACGATTACTATTATAGCCTGACAACGCAAGGCCGCACCCGGGCAATGTCGTTCCTGGATGCCTGCGGATATGTTGGCCCGGCACCCGTGCCGCTGACCGACTATGTGATTTCCGTCGAGGCCCAGTCGATCACCGCCGAGGCCCCAGGCCCAGAGAAACTGATGGAAGCTGTGCGCGGCATCTCGGTCGATCCGAGCCTTTTCGATAGCCTTGGCCCGGCAATCAATTCGGGAGCGGGGATGTTTCTCTATGGCGCTCCAGGCAACGGCAAGTCGACGCTGGCCAAGCGGATCACGCTCTGCTTTGGCCAGGAGATTTGGATTCCGCACGTCCTTTACGAAGACGGCCAGCTTATCAAGTTCTACGATACGGCCTACCATAAGCCAGTTATCAATGACGAGCGAGGCATCACCAAGTGCGGCGACCACGACCGCCGATGGCTGAAGGTATCCCGGCCCACCGTCGTCGTGGGCGGCGAACTCACGATGGACAACCTGGAACTGCGGCACGACCCGCGGAACAACGTCAACGAAGCTCCCTTGCAGATGAAGAGCAATTGCGGCTGCCTGTTGATCGACGACTTCGGTCGGCAACGAATCGAGCCTGGGCAACTGCTCAATCGCTGGATCGTGCCGCTGGAAATGCGGCACGACTACCTCACACTCCCCACAGGCAAGAAAATCCAGGTGCCTTTCGACCAACTGGTGATTTTTTCGACGAACCTGGAACCGCGCGACCTAGTTGACGAGGCATTCCTACGGCGGATTCCCTACAAGATCGAGATTGGCGATCCGAGCGAGGAGGAGTTCCGCCATATATTTCAGCTTTATGCCAAGTCGTTCGGCTGCGAGTATCGCAGCGAAGTGATCGATGATCTGCTGGAACGTCATTTTCGAGCGACCAGCCGGCGGTTGCGGCGTTGCCAGCCCCGCGATTTGTTACTGCAAATTCGCAGTTATTGCAATTACGCCGGCAAGCCGCTGGAGCTGCGCAGCGAGTATTTTGATCGCGCAGTAAAAACCTACTTCGCGACGGTAATGGGTGAGAACTCTTAATCATGAGCATTGCCGAGGTCACGAAGTTTTCGCAGACGGAACCGATCCCGGGCTATCTGGTCCGCGAGCGATTGGGCGCGGGCGGCTATGGCGAGGTCTGGAGGGCCGACGCTCCGGGCGGACTATCCAAGGCCATCAAGATCATTTACGGCTGCTGCGACGACGAGCGAGCGGCACGGGAATTGGCCGCACTGAACCGCATCAAGCAGGTCCACCACCCCTTCTTGTTGTCGCTGGAACGGATCGAGCGAATCGACGGCCACCTGATCATCGTCACCGAGTTGGCTACATCAAACCTGAAGCAGGAATTTGACAAATGCCGCCAGGTCGATCTTGTCGGCATTCCACGCAACGAATTGTTGGCCCACCTGCACGATGCGGCCGACGCGTTGGATTATATAAGTCAACAATATTCGTTGCAGCACCTCGACGTCAAGCCCGAGAACCTGCTTCTGGTGGGCGGGCGGATTAAGGTGGCTGATTTTGGCCTAGTCAAGGATCTCCAAGACGTCAATAGTTCGATCATCGGCGGGATGACGCCGGTCTATGCCGCGCCAGAGCTATTTGACGGACGTCCGAGTATTCACAGCGACCAATACAGCCTGGCGATCGTCTACCAGGAGATGCTCACCGGCGTGCCGCCGTTTGAAGGCCGCACCACGGCCCAGTTGGCGGCACAGCACCTGCACAGCCGACCGCGACTGGATCGATTGCCGGCATCCGACGAGCCGACGATTGCGCGGGCGTTGGCCAAAAACCCCGAGCAGCGTTTTGTAAGCTGCCGCGACATGATCGAGGCCCTCCTGGACGCCGCGCCCAATCCGCGGTCTCGGACCGTTCGTGCATCGCTGCGGCCGAAAGTCGAAAGCATCTCCGCGTTGCCACGCGTGGAAACCGAAGTCATTTCGCGGGATGCGATATTCGCAGCCCAGGCAGCCGCCGACAGTCCGTCCAGCAACAAGACTCAGGTCACCGAAACACCGCTGGCCGTGCGTAATCTACCACCGCTGCCACTCGATCCCACGGAGATCGAATGTCGGCCGACGATTTTTCTTGGCGTCGGCGGCTTGGCGGTGCGGACCTTGCAAGCACTCCATCAACGGATCGAGTCGCGGTTCGGCGATCCGGCCGCGCTGCCGGCCTTGCAGTTTTTGCTCTTCGAGACCGACGCTGAAAGTCTGAAAATGGCCACCGACTGTGGCCAGGCACCATTGAGGAACGATTCGGCCGTATTGTTGCCGTTGCGTCAGTCAACCGATTACCGTAGCGAGTCGAACGGCCGCTTCAACTGGTTAAGCCGCCGCTGGATTTACAACATTCCCCGCAATGCCCAAACTCAAGGTCTTCGTCCACTGGGACGACTGGCCCTGGTCGACAACATGGAGCGGGTGATCGAACAGGTGACGCGCGCGGTGCGTACAGCGGTCGATCCAGCCGGCATCGTGGCCACGGCTACGGCCACCGGCCTGCCCTTCCGCAATCCATCGCCACGCGTGTTCATTGTCTCCTCGACCACGGGTGGAACGGGGAGCGGCATGGTGCTGGACTTCGGTTACCTCGTCCGCCAGGTCTTGCGCGAGCTGAATCTTCCGGACGATGCAGTGTGCGGCGTGCTGGCCCATTGCACGGGCTGCAATCCGCAGACCCGCGAGCTCTCCACGGCCAACGCCTATGCTTTGCTTGGTGAACTGAATCACTATGCCGAACTAGGGCATTTCTATCCGGGTGACCCGGCGGCTGGCCTGGCCTCCTTTGGAACGGAAGACGCACCGTTCAATCATACGTACCTGGTTCACCTTGGCGAGGAACTTGAGGCCGATGGCTTCACGACAGCCGTCGACACGCTGACGAAGTACTTGTACTATGGCACGGTTACCAGCGCGGCGGCTTTCTTCGATAAATGCCGCGCGGTGCAGCCGGCGGGTAAACCTTCCGCGAGCGCCGCTCCGACTTTGCGGACATTCGGCATTTGCCAGTTGGGATTCTCGTCGGACGACCTACTTCGCAGTGACGTCGATGATTTATGCCATAATTTGATCCTCCGCTGGCGAGGCAACGAGCTGAATCAGTCTTATTCAGCCGCCGCTTCACTATCCGATCCCACAAACCTCTTGGCTACGCAATTTGCAAGTGGAATTTCCGCGGAAGAACTGCGGGCGACGATCATCGCCCGTACCACGGCGGCCGCCATCACGCTGGACGGAGTCGTACATCGGTTTCATGCTACACTGGCCGAGCAGATGGGAAATGACTGTCCATCGTATCTGCTCAGGGCATTGGGCGAACTATTGAACAATCTCGCTCAACAGCGGAGTTTCCTGACCCGGATTCCGCCGAGTAGAGTGATCCTTGAGGCATTGGATAGCATGATCCGCTATCAGGGCACGCAAGAATTGCACCATCTCTGCCTGGAGTCGGCTTTAGAGGCCCCCATTCAAGAGATCGCAACGGCAGCGGGCAGGGAATTGCAGCAGTGGCTGCTCAGCTTAGTCAACTTGCCCGAGCATCGCCTCGCCGGGGCACAGCAGATGGCTGACGGCCTTACCGAACACCTCCGCGACCTCAGCCATCAGGCGGGCGCGGCAATCCAACTAGCAACCAACGAATTGCGATCACTGAAAGAGTTGCTACTGAATGACAAGAAGGGTAGCAAAAACTGGCTGCGATTTCGTGGCTTCTTCTCTGGTCGCCGACTCGTGGCCGACCATCGCTTGTCGGAATACTTCGAGTTGCGTCTGCGCAAATTGACGCTCAATGCCTTCTGTCGCCTCGTGAGCATGGTACTCGCACATGTGGCCACGGTGGGCGACAAGCTGCGAAACCTCGCCGCTGACTTTAACCGTTTGATCGAGCAATTTTCCGCCGCGCCGGGAGTTGCTGACGAATCGCTGATTCGTACGAAGGCATTGCAGCGGGTCGCCGTCGCGCAAATCGCCGCCCGCAAGACGAAGTTGCTTGCCGAAATGGAGCAAGCATTAGAGGAAGATCTTCGCCATACGGCGACGACCGAAACCCGCGACGTCTGCAGCAAGCTGGCCGTCATCGTGCGGCGGATGTCGCGTAAGCTTATCCTGCAAATGCTGAAGGATTTTGCCATTCAGGAGACTACAGCGGCCCTGGAAGAGCGTCCGCACGAGCCACTTTTCGAGATCCCCTCTGGGCTGCTGGAGGCGTTGCCGCGGCGGTTCACCGGTTGCGGGGGACAGCAACGACTGTTGGTGGTCGCCCCTGAACAACTTGCCCCAGCGGTGGCTAGGCAAACTCCTAGCAACAGTGAGTCGCCCGCGCCAACTGTGCTGGCCGATGCCGACAGCGACATGCTAGTTTGCTATGAAGTTGAAGATCAGCCATTGCGACGGATCGCCGCCAAGATACTCGACCAGCGCTTTCAGGCCGTCGAGATCGCGTCGCGTCTGCACACGCGGACGGACGTGGCCTGGACGCCGCTCTAGGTTCTACTCCGCCTCAAACCGGTTCCGGTCCGAAACCGGGCTAGGTGGCCCTGGGCGGTTGCCTGCCCAGAGCCAACACGGACCCGTACATGCACACATTAGAGCATACGGCTCGTCAGGTCATGGTTTCGATCGTTTGGGAACGGTGGTGTGGTTGGCGTTGGACGACTGGCAGCCATTCAGTGCGGCAGTAGTAAACAAGGCAATCGGCCGCCAGGACAGAACCATCCTGCGGCCGATCAAACTGGGCAAAACGGCAGATTTCGCTCGGCTGGTGGCCATGCAGCGTCATATTTCAGGCAGTCGGCTGCTTTCGTGCCGCTGCTTTCGTGCCGCTGAAAAAAACCGATCTGGGCATGGTAAATGCTCTCTGACGCATCAATTTCCGTAGATGCTTGCCAAGCTCGGGATCAACTGCGGAGAAGTTTCACCGCAGTGCCGTAGGCGAGCACTTCGGTCGCTCGCTCCGAAAACTCGGTCGCATCGTAGCGCATGGCAATGATGGCATCCGCCCCTTTTTCCTCGGCATGCTGTACCAGGCGCTCATAGGCTTCCTCGCGGGCTGCTTCGCATACCTTGGCATACGATTCAATGTTGCCTCCGATCATTTGCTTGAGGCCGCCCATGATTCCTTGCGAGATGCTCGGCGAACGCACTACGATCCCGCGCACGATGCCAATGTAGCTGGCAATGGTGTGACCTGTCACGTCGTTTCCGGTTGTCACGATCATGTTCGTTATTCCCTTGGATGTTGAATGGGTGTTGGGTGGGCTGATCGACGCCGAACTCTCAGACGCCAGTCATCCCGAGCAACGGTTGATTCTACCAGGGTTTGAAAGCCGGAACCACCGGCAAGGCGGCTGCACAGCGGGCGGCGGCCATGGAGCGTCTACAGTGGCTCCCGCTTCTGCAAATCGGCCAGAATTGTGGCTATTGCCTGACTGTCGCCTGCGTGGACGTTAAGGACTTCACCTTTCCTTGTTCTTGCCTTTCTTCTTTGCGCCATCGTTGGGATAGGGTTTCACATGCGTCCGCTCGGCCCAGGCATCCCATTTTTTGGTCAGCTCTCGTGCCAATCCCGGCTTGGCTGCGGCCAAGTCGTGTAATTCCGTGCGATCGGCCGCCAGATCATAGAGTTCCCAAGATCCGCCGCGCCCCAATCGGACCAACTTCCAGTCGCCTACACGGACGGCCGCGTTGCCCTCGTGCTCCCAGTACAGTGCCTCGCGTGAGATGGGTTTGTTGTCCAGGGCGGGCAGCAGGCTCTTGCCCTCCATGGGCAGAATCGGCTTGCCCTTGAACTCCGCTGGGTATGTCGCGCCGGCCACGTTCACACAGGTGGCCATGATGTCCACCAGATGCCCCGGCTGCTTCCGCAATTCACCGGGTGTCTTAATGCGATCGGGCCAGTACGCAATCAGCGGCGTGGCGATGCCGCCCTCGTGGTTGAAGTGCTTGTAGCGGCGGAACGGCGTGTTCGAGAGCGTCGCCCACGATTGACCCTCGAAGACGACGGAGTTCGCCGAGCCGAGTATCGCCCCCTCCAGTCGGCCGTTGGGGCCACTCTCGGCGTTGGCCCCATTGTCCGATAGGAAGAGTATGAGCGTGTTATCCAGCACCTTCCGCTCGCGGAGTGCATCGACAAGCCGTCCTACAGCACGGTCCATGTGGGCCACGACGGCTGCGTAAATCGCCATGATGTGGTCGAAGCGGTCCTGCTGGGCAGGCGTGAGACGTTCCCACGCCTCGACGGCCGGCGGGCGCGGTGAAAGTGCCCAGGTCTTGTCCACCACACCCAGTTCAATTTGCTTGACATGTCGCTGTTGACGAAGCCTGTCCCAGCCGATCAGATACTTGCCGCGGAACTTGGCGATCTCATCCTGTGGGGCCTGTAACGGGAAGTGTGGTGCATTGTAGGCGAGGTAGAGAAAGAAAGGCTTCTCCACCGCCAGGGCCTCGTCGACAAAGTGGATGCCGTAGTCGGTCCAGAGATCCGTCGTGTACCAGGCGTGCGGAAGGGCAGGGTCATCATTGGCCAGATGTGTGCCGTTGAGGAACAACTCCGCACGTTTGCCGTGCCAATAATAAAATCCGCCTGCCGGGGCGTTGAGGCTCCGCTGGAAACCTCGTTCCCAGGGCACGACGCCGTGGTTCTGCCCCACGTGCCACTTACCGCTCATGGCCGTGAAATAGCCTGCTCCTTGCAACACCTCGGCTATCGTCACACAACGGTCATTGAGCCGTCCGCGATAACCGGGCTCGCTGCGGTCTTCAACCATGTGCCCAACGCCCGCTTGATGCGAGTAAAGACCTGTGAGCAACGAGGCCCGGGTCGGACAACAACGGCCAGTATTGTAGAACTGCGTGAACCGCAGACCCTCAGCCGCCATTTTGTCAAGGTTAGGCGTGGGGATCTCGCTGCCATAACAGCCAATGTCGCTGAAACCCATGTCGTCGACGAGAATGACGATGATATTGGGCTTAGCTTCGGGGCGATCGGCAGCATGAAGACCGGCGGTCCCCGCAACGACCAGCAAGAATAGGATTTGTTTCATACTTATTCCTTTTGAGAAAGAATATCCTCATCCCATGTCCTTGGCCAACTACCAACCGTTGACATGGATGCGGCTTGCCTCGTACCGGTTTTCGTTGGGCGGTTGCTCTGCGGGGTAACCCAAGACGACAAGCGTATGGGCCATGATGTGCTTGGGCAGGCCGAGCAACCGCCCGAGGCCCTCCATGCGGCCTTGATCGGGATAGACCCCGGTACAGACGCCGCCCAGCCCGAGGGCGTGGGCCGCCAAGAGCAGGTTCTGCACGGCCGCTGCGCAGTCCAGGGGCCAGTTGCCCGGATACTTCTCCATGCTCACGTCGCCGCACACCAGGACCGCCAGCGGGGCCTGCTCGGCCATCGAGGCGTGTGGGTGGACGTTCGGGATCTGCCGGAGGAGCTTGCGGTCGTTGACAACCACAAACTGCCACGGCTGGGCATTGCCGGCACTGGGGGCATACATGGCCGCCGTCAGGATTTGCTCGACCAGGTTCTCAGGCACGGGCTTGTCCTGGTAGACGCGGATACTGCGGCGGGTGTGGATGGCTTGTAGGGTGTCCATTAATTTTCTCCAAGGAATTTGATTGTGCATTTCCAGCATGACTGTGGTACGGCAGCAGCGACCTTCCGTAGCTGAACCAAGCCCAGAACACGGCCGCCAACACCAGCACGAGCGCGGCCGTGTAACAGCCGGCGGCCACGCGGAATCTGCGGCGGTCGTCGCTGATCCGCTTCGAGGCTGAGAAGCCGACCTGCCCCAAGACGACGGCCGTGAACATGATGAAGGGATGGATCAGCCCGAAGAACATGGCGGCCCGCGGGTCAAACCCGGCTGCCCCACTGGCAAGAAGCCCATGCACCAGGGGACTCTGAAGGTATATCGCCAAGCCGACTAGGAGTTGAGTCGCCAGGGCAGAGGAAAACACCAGTCCGGCAAGCCGGTCTCGCTGCGTCCAGGGCAGGCAAGCCAGTCGCCCTCGCCAGGCGCAAAAGACGGCCCACAAGCCCGTGAAAAGTATGATCCACCAGCAAAGGTCATGCAGATGTCGCGTTGCAATGAAGTACATGCAGGCATTGTACTACGCGGAAGGCAAGCCGGCTACCTGCTGCCGAGACCGCCGACAACGCGGCAAGATGATGTTGCCCAGCGGGGCCACCACAATCCCTGCCTACCCAACGATCAACCGTATTGCGGCCATGCCGGCCAGGGAGCCGATTTTCTCTCGATCACAGCGGACGAATCCAAACATTGCAGAGGCGAACGGCCGTTGCGGGCTGATACGGCAGGATACCGATCTTCGGGGGGGTACTATTTCACACGGACCATGGCGGAGTACCACTCAGGACCATACCCCGCGTTAACATGCACGATCTTGACACCGCCTACTTGTACGTCCGCCCCAGGTAATCCACGATGGCCCGCTTGATGGCCAGCGGTTCGCAAGGGCCCGACTTGCGGTAGAGCACTTTGCCGCCGGGCGCGATCAGGATGGTGTGCGGCACTGGACCGGAAGACTTCTCGTCCACGGCGTCCATGAGCTTGTACTTGTCGCTGCCATCGAACAGAAAGTTGTCCGCCGCAACCTGTTTCCGCTTGAGCACCTCTAGGACATGCTCCTTCTCTTCGGGGGCATCGGCAGAAATGGTCACCAGCTCGAACCCGCGGTTGCGGTAGATGCGGTTCATGGCGACGAACTCGGGCAGTTCTTCCACGCAGGGACCGCACCAGGTAGCCCAGACGTTGATGAATCGCAATTGCTTGCCCTCGTTCTTCGCCAGCACCCGCAGGCCCTTCTCGTCGATGAGCTTCACGGTCACTTCTTCTTTGGCCCAGGTTTCCAGTGACTGCTAGGCCGACTCGCGTTTCTCGGAC
>Ga0194057_10001209_pt1 | contig 13179 bp, 19 predicted proteins | sample SepL4415m_MetaG_FD_155474 | JGI IMG/M metagenome (GOLD analysis project Ga0194057, IMG submission 155474) | Anoxic zone freshwater microbial communities from boreal shield lake in IISD Experimental Lakes Area, Ontario, Canada - Sep2016-L442-15m | ecosystem: Environmental > Aquatic > Freshwater... | reverse complement strand
GCAAGCAGGACTAAGCGTTGCGCTGGCTCAGAAGCTATGGCAGTCGTTGACAGCTCTGCCGATCGGACCGCCGGAGGCGTTGAGGACGTCATCGCTGATGTCGGTCATCTGATCTTTGCCGAGGGCCTGCTCCAGCGTATTTGCCAACTGCTCACGCTGGCCAGGAGGAGCGGTCAGCACCACATCAAGTGCCACCTTCAGTTTCTGCTCCGTCTGCGGATCGCTACTGATCTTGTCCCAGATCATGGGCGCGTTCTTCTGCAGTGACGACATCACCTGTTGTCCGGAACATGTCGTGGTGTTGAGAGTGTCAGCTGATGCCGGACCTGCCACCGCAATGGCGAAGCCGGCAGCCATGCCCAACACCGAAAGCCCGCGAATACCCTTAGTCAATGCGCTCATGCCGGGGAACATAACGGACGGTGGGACTGATGAGCAAATGCAGGCTGATCGCCAGACTCCGCTAGCGCACGACGACGGTGCTCGGCTCGCGCGGCGACCCGAGGGCTCCCCGGTGGGACGGCGGGCGTCGGCCACCCTCGTCGGTGAGGCCATAGCGGTCGGCGAGTTCGGCGGCGATCACAGTGTGACCACTGAGCGTGGCCACCCCCGGGTCGCGGAACAGTGCATCGATGAGTCGGCCGGTGAATTCCGGGGTCTCGGCGTGCTCGGCGAAGCCTGCCAGTGCCTCGGCGTTGTCGCCGAAAGATCGCCGTAGTCGTTCGGTGAGCAGGATGCCCATCCAGATCGACACCGTCGATACCCCGGTGCCGGCGAAGTCGACGGCCATATCGGCGGCCATCTTGTCCACGCCTGCCTTCTGCGCGCCGTACGCCGGGCCGTGCATGTAGCAGACCGATCCCGGTGATGAGGTGAACGCGATCAGTCCGCGCTCGGCACGCAGTAATAGGGGCGCGGCGTACCAGGACGCCACATAGGCCGACCGCAGTCCGACGTCGAGCACGTCGGCGAGATCCAGTGGTTTCTCCCAGAACGGCGCGGGGTTGGTCAGTGCGTCACTGATGGCAGCGGCATTGTTCACCAGCAGGTCCAGCTGTCCGTTCTCGTCGGCGACCCGGGCGAATAGGGCTGCCACCGAGGCGTCGTCGGCATGGTCGGTCTGGACCGCGATGCCCTCGCCGCCGGCGGCGGTGACCTCGCGCGCTGATACCTGTAATCCGTCGGATCGGCCGGTGAGATACACCCGCCAACCCGCCGCGCCGAGAGCCTCGGCGATTCCGCGCCCGGCGCCGCGACTGGCTCCGGTGACGACGGCGACCGGTGGTGAATGCATTCCCTGACGCTATCGTGACCCGCCGCTGTCAGACCGCGTCGGTAGCGTCCGCGATGGACGGGAGGTGTGGATGTTGAGTTGGCTGGTCCTGGTCATGATCGTGGCCTGTTCCGGGTTGTTCCTGGGCGGACGCGCGGTGTACCCGCGGATCCGCAACGACCGTGCTGCCGAACGTCGACGGCAGAACGAGGTACGGGAACGCGCGGACGAGCAGCACCGCTGGGCCTCTCGCGGTGACACCCGCGGGGTCTACGGCACGGCGGGCGCCGAGTTGATGCGGGAGGTGATCCCGCCACCGTCGCTTCCACCCGCGTCGGCACCGCGGCCCCCACCGGAGGACATCGAGGTCGCGGAAGTGGCCTACACCCAGGCCGAGTTGGACGCGATGCTGACGAAGAAGCCCCAGTGCTGGCGGTACGCGGCCTTCGTCTCGGTGCTGGTGCAACGCCGCGCCGCGGTGGCGGCCCGATTACGGGATGCCCGACTGGGGTTCGCCGAGCCATCCGGCGAGACGGCGTCGACCGGCTTTGTGGTGGCACACTTCTTCGCCGACCGGATGGCTGAACTGTCAGAGATCGTCGGGCAGGTCGACGACTTCATGCTGACGCCGGTGTTCGGCGAGGTGTTCGGTGATCCGCACGACGGGGATTCCGCGGATGCCGACGGCATCGTTCACACCGCGAACCGGCTGATGGATTACCACGACCGTCTACTGGCGCTGTCCGAACGGTGCCGGAGCGTGACCGTCCCGCACTCCTACGCCGAACTGCAGCGAGACACCGGACTGCTGATGGTGATTCCGCTTGAGGGGTACACCACGTTCATCGATGATTTCGTCGGCCGCGTCTCGGAGATGCACGACGTCGCCCGCTACGCCAGCGGCGATGTGCAACTCGATCCAGTCATGCTCAGCATCACCGATGACGACGAGTTGATCTCGCGCGTCGGGAGGCAGATCTCACAGGCGGCTCGCGAGGGTTAGCAGCGCGCCAGCACCGCGTCCATGGCCTTGCGTTCCTTGGCCGACAGCCACAGCCCGTAGGCGGCCTTCACCTCGATCTGGCGGGCGACGAAATCGCACCGGAACGCCTCGTTGGGCGGAAGCCAGGAGGCGGCGTCGCGAAATGCTTTGTCGAAGTTGGCTTTTGGGCTCACCGCCAGCAGGTTGCGCGGGTCGTTGGCGAAGTCCAATCGGCGTTGCGGATCCCAGGAGCGGGCGCCTTTGTACCAGGCGTCAGCAAGTGCGACGACGTGGTCGATCTCGATGGCTTTGGAGGTGTCCGGGCTGCGGACGAAGTCGATGGTCACCCCGCTGTACGGGTCGAGGAGTGTGCCGCTCTGGGCGTAGCAGGTGCCGCGGCGCACGACGAGGTTCTGCAGATCGCGGCGCAGGATGTCGTCGCGGGTGTTGCAGCCGTTGCGGCCGAACTCGACGTCAACATCGTCGCTCCAGGCCTTCCCGAACTGGGAGCGCTTGAAGTCCGAGGTGCGGTCCCAGCCGCGGACCTCGAGTTGTTTGAGTTGTCGGCGGGCAAGGTCGTAGCGCGCTGTCGGTACCGGTTGGTTCGAGGGTGCGCCGGTGGACGTCGGCTCGGCGCGCCACGTCGGCGAGGGACCGGAGGACTGCCGGGTGGAACGCTCTTGCCAGAACAGCACGCCCGCGACGGCGGCGATCACCAGAATCGCCAATACGGCAGCAAGGATCCGGCGCCGGGATTTCGCGGGGTCACCTGCTGCCACTCTCCGGTTCTAGCACGCGCGGCCCACGCTTCCCGGCCGCCGCGCATACTCCATCAGGTGACACCACTGGAGAGATATGTCGCCGAAGAGATCGCCACCGATCACGTCGACGGATTGCTGACGCGCCGGGAAGCCCTGCGCCGACTGGGCTTACTCGGCATGGGCGCGGCGGCGGCGGGCGCCCTGATCGCCTCCTGTGCGAACACACGATCGGGCACGCCACCCGCGTCGTCCCCCGTGTCGTCCCCCGCACCTCTGACTGAACCGCCCGGGATGGCGACCGCCCGACCGACCGAGCCCATCACCTGGGCTGGACCGCGCGGGCCACTAATGGGCGGTTGGGCGGCGGCCGAGGACCCGCGGGGCGCGGTACTGGTGATCCACGAGAACAAGGGCCTCAACGACTGGGTGCGCTCGGTGGCGGGCCGACTGGCCGGAATCGGCTATTCGGCGCTGGCGATCGATCTGCTGTCCGAGGAAGGCGGCACCGCCACCTTCGCCGACCCGGCGGCCGCCACTGCGGCACTGGCGCCGATCGACCCGCAACGCTTCATCGCCGACCTGCGTTCGGCGCTCGACGAACTGCAGACGCGCGCGCCTGGGCAAAAGCTCGCTGTGGTGGGTTTCTGCTTCGGCGGCGGACTGGTGTGGCGGTTGCTTGCCGCCGGTGAACCGAGGCTCGCGGCGGCCGTCCCGTTCTACGGCCCGATTCCTGACGATCCCGACTTCGCCGGGTCAAAGAACGTCGCGGTGCTGGGGTTCTACGGCTCCCGCGACGATCGTGTGACGTCGACCAAACCCGCCGCCCAGGCCGCTCTGGACAAAGCCGGACTGGTCAACGAGTTGGTCACCGAACCCGATGCCGACCATGCGTTCTTTAATGACAGCGGCCCGCGGTACGACGCGGTGGCCGCCGCGGATGCGTGGCGACGTCTGCAGGACTGGCTCACCCGCTACCTCGCGTAGTCCCGTCGTACCGCCTTCGCGAATATCCGAACGGCGAACCGTTGCCATTGCTACGTTCCGGACGTGAAGCGAACTCAGTTGATGGGCGAGTGCTCGGCGGAATTCTTCGGCACGATGATCCTGATTCTCTTCGGGTGCGGTGTGGTGGCCCAAGTCGTCACCGGCGGCAAGGAACTGGGCACGGCCCCGGGCTCCACCGGTGACTACAACTCGATCGCCTGGGGTTGGGGCCTCGGGGTGTGCCTGGCGGTCTTCGTCGCCGGCCGACTGAGCGGTGCGCATCTGAACCCGGCGGTGACGGTCGCGCTGGCGGCGTTCAAGGGCTTCCCGGTGCGAAAGATCCTGCCCTACATCGCCGCTCAAGTGCTCGGCGCGTTCGTCGGGGCGCTGGTGGTACGCGTCGTCTACGCCGACGCGATTCGTCGCGTCGACGCCGGCCACACCAAGGCAACCCAGGGCATCTTCTCCACCTCACCCGATATCGGCGTCTCGCTGCCAACAGCGTTCCTCGACCAGATTGTCGGCACCGCGATCCTGGTGGCGGTGATCTTCGCGCTCACCAGTGCGGTCAACAATCCCCCGCTGGGCAACACCGCACCGCTGTTCATCGGCCTGCTGGTGGTCGGCATCGGCCTGGGCTGGGGCTCCAATGCCGGCTACGCGATCAACCCCGCCCGGGACTTCGCTCCGCGGCTGGCCTCCTGGCTGACCGGCTATCAGGACGCGTGGTTCTCGGCCAACGGCACCGAGTTGTACTTCTGGGTGCCGATCATCGCGCCGATAATCGGCGGTCTGATCGGCGGGGCATTGTTCGTCTACGGCATCGAGAAGTTCCTGCCCGAGGCGATCACCACGCCCGACGAGGTCGGCGTCGTGAAGGCAACGCCGCTGCGCTGAACGGTCGGCATTGGTTGCGCTAAGGCCCTAATGTTCCATCCGTGAATCGACTCGATCGTTTCTTCGAGATCACCACCCGAGGATCGACCGTCGGTGCGGAGGTTCGTGGCGGCGTCGTCACCTTCATCGCGATGGCCTACATCATCGTGCTGAACCCGATCATCCTGGCCGGGCCCAAGGACATCGCCGGCAACCAATTGGGGTTCGCGCAAGTGTCGTCCGTGACAGCCCTGACCGCCGGGGTGATGACGATCCTGTTCGGCGTCATCGCGCGACTGCCGTTCGCGTTCGCTACGGGACTGGGTATCAACTCGTTCCTGGCGACGTCGGTGATCGGAACGCTCACCTGGCCGGAGGCGATGGGCCTGGTGGTGATCAACGGCCTGGTGATCGTCGCACTGGCGGTCTCCGGGCTGCGGCGGCTGGTGTTCGACGCTGTGCCCATGGAACTCAAGCTGGCGATCACCGCCGGCATCGGACTGTTCATTCTGTTCATCGGTCTGGTGGACGCAGGTTTTATCTCCTCCACCGGATTTCCCTCTCCCCCAGTCGGATTGGGCAGCAGGGGCCAAGGTTTCATCACCTCGGTTCCGACACTGATATTCGTCTTCACCCTGCTGCTGACCGCGATCCTGGTCGCGCGCAAAGTTCGTGGCGGCATCCTGATCGGACTCTTCACCGGGACCGTCGTCGCGGTCGCGGTCGAGGCAATCTGGCACCTGGGATCGGCAGTCGACCGCCCGGGCGGCTGGGGGTTGTCGGTACCGCGGCTGTCCGGGTCCCCGTTCGCGATACCGGATCTGTCGCTCGTGGGCGCGTTCAGCTTCGCCAGTTTCGGTCGCATCGGTGCCCTGGCGGCGATCGTGCTGGTGTTCACCCTGGTCTTCGCGAACTTCTTCGACGCCCTGGGCACCTTCACCGGGCTCTCGCGTGAAGCCCGACTGTCCGATGCAACCGGCACGTTCCCGCGCCTTCGCTCCGCGCTGATCGTCGAGGGCGTCGGCGCGGTGGCCGGCGGAGCGACGTCGTCGTCGTCGAACACGGTGTTCATCGAGTCCGGCGCCGGCATCGAGGAGGGCGCCCGCACCGGTCTGGCCAATCTGGTGACCGGTGCGCTCTTCCTGGCCGCGATGTTCGTGGCGCCACTGGCCTCGATCGTGCCGAGCGAAGTGGCTGCCGCGGCCCTGGTGATCGTCGGGGCGATGATGTTCTCGCACCTGCGACACGTCGACATCGGCGAATTCTCGGTCGCACTGCCGGTGGTGCTGACCGTGGCGGTGATGCCGATGAGTTATTCGATCGCCAACGGCATCGGGGCGGGCTTCATCAGTTGGGTGGTGGTGCGCTCGGCGGCAGGTAGGGGACGCGAGATCAGCCCACTGCTGTGGATCGTCGCGGCCGGGTTCCTGCTGTACTTCGCGCGCGGCGGGATTTCAGCGTTCGTCGGGGTGTAGCGATCGGGTGTAGGACAATGCACCCATGAGCGAATCCAAGGTCATCATCAAAGCCCTCACCGACGGCCCCCTGGAGGTGGCCGGCGAGGTCGAGATCCTCGCTGCCGACGGAACCCTGATCAAGGACTCGGAGAAGAGTTACCTGTGCCGGTGTGGATTCTCGCAGAAGAAGCCGTTCTGCGACGGCGCGCACAAGCGCGAGGGTTTCACCGCACCGTAACCGGGACTAGACTGGGGCCATGAACTCTGCACGCCTTACTCGTCAGATCGCACTCCTCGTCGGCGGTGCCGCACTCATCGGTATGAGCACGTTGACCGCCTGTAGCACCAAGGAGAAGGAAGCCCCTTCGACGACGGCGCCGTCGACGTCGCAGGCCCCGTCGACTTCCGAAGCGCCCCCGATGATCACTCCCACGGAGAAGGCAGTCGGCCCGGCTGGCCCGTCGTTCTCCCCCACAGTCAATCCGGCACCCCCTGGTGCGGTCTGTGCGCGGGTCGTCAACGGTGTGTGCAGCCGCTGACCTATGAGTGCGAGAACTGCGCTGGCGGTTGCACTGGCCGCGGGATCGATAGTGCTTGCGCCGGTTGCCTCGGCTGATCCTGCGCCGGCCTGGAACGGCTGGTACAGGATCACCTTCCACACCGACCAGAAGTCGGGCACCAGCATCGCGGCCAAGCAGGGCGAGGAGGCCTACACGGCCTGGTACCGATTCGCGACGGATTGTTCGTCGGGTAACTGTGTGGCCTCGGTGGCCGATGGGCCCACGCCCAAGGACAACGCGGCGAAGTCCACGACATTCGACTGGACAGGATCGCAGTGGTCGCGGACCAACTCGTGGCGGTGGGACTGTGTCCTGCCGGACCGGACCATCACCTTCGATCCGGCGAGTTCGGTGACCACCTACAACCCGCAACCCGATGGTTCACTGAAAGGGATGTTCGCCACCAATATCGGTAGCGGCGCCTGCCAGGGCACCGTCTACATCCCGCTGACCGCGGTCGCGGCAACGCCGGGCTAGGGCGCATGGGCGAGGTGGACTGGGAGACGCTGCGCCGCAACGCCATTGCCGCCTCAGCCCACTCCTACTCCCCCTACTCCAACTTTCCGGTGGGAGTTGCCGGGTTCGCCGACGACGGCCGGGTGGTCTCGGGTGCCAATGTCGAGAACGCCTCCTACGGGTTGACGCTGTGCGCTGAGTGCTCAATGGTCTCGGCGCTGTATGCCTCAGGTGGGGGCCGGCTTGTTGCGGTTTATTGCGTCGACGGTCATGGCGATCCGCTGATGCCGTGTGGACGCTGCCGACAACTGCTCTTTGAGCACGGCGGGCCGGAGCTGAAAGTCATGACGCCACAGGGGGTTGCGACGATGGCCGAGATTCTTCCGCAGGCGTTCGGGCCGGGGAACCTTGAGACAGGGAAAGCCAATGGCAACTGAGAGCGCTGCCCGCGACATCGCCACCCTAACCGGAGTGAGTACTCAGCGAGTAAGTCAGCTGGCCAATAACTGAATCAACGTCGCCCACGATATCGCCTGGGACGGAACCCGCGCCGAGCCCAACCTCATCGTGGTCGGCGACGGACTAGGCGATCCGGTGGATCGCGGCTAGTTTCGCTGCGATTTGCTCGCGGGCCAATTCGGCGTCGTAGTGGGCTTGCATGTTGATAAAGAACATGTCGCTCAGGCCGAGTGCACGGGAGAGTCGCAATGCAGTGTCCGCGGAGATGCCGCGCTTGCCGTGGACGATCTCGTTGATCCGCCGCGGCGGCACATCGATCGTCTTCGCCATCCGGTACTGAGAAATACCCATGGGATCGAGGAACTCAGTCTTGAGGATCTCGCCAGGATGGGTTGGGGTGAAGTCCGGCATCATGCTGCTCGCTCTCTAGTGGTAATCGACCAGTTCAACGTCGGTGGCGCCACTCGAACTCCAGGTAAAGCAGATTCGCCACTGATCATTGACACGGATGCTGTGCTGGCCGGTGCGCCGGCCGCTCAGTTTCTCCAGCCTGTTACCAGGCGGGACCCGGAGGTCGTTGATACTCCCAGCGGCGTTGAGCAGAACCAATTTGTTGTAAGCGGACCTGCTTAACTCCGGGGCGAGTTTCTTGACGTGTTGGCGATTCCAAATCGCTTCAGTGTCCTTGTCCCGGAAGGAGCGGATCACAACGCCAATAGTAACGGGATTCGTTAGTAACGGCAAGCGTTACGGCTTTCGTGGGTCATCCAACGGCGCCGCGCCGCGATCGAAAATGCCGCACGTGCTGCAGTGCGAGGCACTAAGCCGTGAGGCTCAGACCAGAATCGCGGTAAACCCAGACGCCCCGTCGAGAGCCGCGAAATCGTCGTCCTGGGTGATGACAGGCAGTCCACGCGAGACGGCGATCGCCGCGATCCACAGATCGTTGATCCCCATCCGGCGTCCGGTTTCGGCGAGATGGACACGCAACCGCGCCCAGACCCGTGCAGCATCCTCATCGACCGGAAGAGCCACGATGTCCGCAACAGCATCCAGCGTGGCTAACCGTCGGGCGCGGAGTTCGGCGGAGCCGGCGGCGAGAATGCCCGCGTTGAGTTCGGCCAACGTGACGACAGTCGTCGCGACCGCCTCAGGAATACCCGACTCATTGAGCGCACGGCCGGTCTCGTTCGCGATGAACACCGAGGTGTCCAGTACGCCGGCCGCTATCACTGAATCGGCCCGAGGTCGTCGGTGGTGTCGCCGGCCAGTGCAGCGAGGTCGCCTCGCAGTCCCGGATCGGATTGGGCGCGCTTGAGGCGCTGCGACAGCTCCACCCGAGTCAGCCATCGCCTTCTGCTCGGCTGAAGTGCGGCGAGTTGGGCAACCGGTTTACCTTTCACCGTGATCGTGAGGACTTCGCCGGACTCGACCCGGCGCAGCACACCCGCGGTGTCGTTTCGCAGTTCGCGGGATGGCAACTCGGACATGCTACGAGTGTAGCCGTTGCGTAGAATTCGTGCTGACGCCAGCGGGGTAAGCCTCAGCGATTGAGCGACGGCCCTAGTGCCAGAACGAGTACCAGCGCTTCCTCGATGTCGCGCAGGGTTTCGGGGGTGACCGCGCCGAGGCGCTGCAACAGCCGGGCCCGGGACACCGCGCGCAGGCCGCGGCACACCGCGACGCTGTCGGCGTCGACCCCCTCATCTGGTGAAATGACCGGCCGCAACGGAGTCCGGGCACGGGAGCCCGACACCGGGACGACGACGACCAACTCATCCTCGACTCCGGCCAGGATCTCGTCGGCGGACACAATGACGGCGGGTCGGTGCCTGCCGGGTTCACCCGTGCGGCCGGCGCCGAAGGCGACAAGCCACAACTCTCCGCGCCGCGGCTCAGTCAATGCCGTCGGCTGCCGTGTCTGCCCACACCCCTTCTTCCTCGCGGACGGCGTGGTTGCCCGCTTCGGCGCGGGTGGCCTCGCGTTCAGCTCGGTAGATCGCTTCACGATCCGCCCCGGCAGCCAACTCCTCCAGGAGTGTGGAAATCGAGACACCGCGTTCGCGGGCCTGGGCGGCCAACCGGTCACGCGTCCGGAGCGAGACCCGAACTGTAGTCGATTCTGTAGACATATGTGTAGCCTACCGCATTACCTCCAGCGCCTCCGTCACGCTCGCTTTGATCGCGTCGAGTTCGTCCCGTGCTCTCGCGCGAGCCTGGTCGATATCCCCGGTGACCGGAACCACCACCTGTAAATAGCACTTGAGTTTCGGTTCGGTGCCACTGGGCCGGATGATCACCCGGGCATTCTCGAGAGTGAAGCGCAGGCCGTCGGTGGGCGGAAGTCCGTCGGCGCCCTTCTCGAGGTCGTCCATGCGCACCACATCGCGGCCACCGATAGCCGTCGGCGGGTCGGCCCGAAGTCGAGCCATCGCGTCGGCGATCAGTGCGACGTCCGCAACACGCACAGACAGTTGACTTGTCGCGTAGAGGCCGAATTTGCGCCCGAGATCGTCGAGCACATCCTGGACTCCCCTGCCCTCGGCCTTGAGTGCGGCCACCAGCTCCAGCATCAGTAGTGAGGCGGTGATGCCGTCCTTGTCATTGACGGCCTCCGGATCGCAGCAGTAGCCCAGGGCTTCCTCGTATCCGAATCTCAGATCCGGCACCTTGGCGATCCACTTGAACCCGGTGAGGGTGGTGGCGTAGCCGAGGCCGGCGTCTGCAGCGATACGTTCCAGCAGAGTGCCCGAGACGATCGACTGTGCATAGACACCCTTTGTGGGCCTTCCGTCGCGGCGGCCGCGTTCGGCGATCCACCAGGCGAGCAGGGCGCCCACCTCATCACCGGTGAGCATCCGGTAATCGCGGCCGTAGCGGATACCGACCGCGCACCGATCGGCGTCGGGGTCGTTGGCGATGATCACGTCGGCGCCCACGGCGCGGGCATCGGCCAGTGCCAGATCCATCGCACCGGGTTCTTCGGGGTTGGGAAAGTTCACCGTCGGGAATCGTCCGTCGGGGGCGAACTGCTGGGCGACTTTGACCGGGGCCGGGAAACCGGCGTCGGCCACCGCGCGCATGAACACCTCACCGCCGACGCCGTGCATGGCGGTGTAGACCGCCGACACCTCGCGTGGACCGTCGCCGAGTAGCGAAACTGCCCGCGCCACATAGGAATCCAGCACCGCGCCGTCGAGGGTCTGGAAGTCGTCGGATTGCGGGATGGATGCCAGCGGTCCCACCGCGGCGATGCACGCGGCGATCTCGGCATCGGCCGGTGGCACGATCTGACTGCCGTCGCCGAGATAGACCTTGTAGCCGTTGTCATCCGGCGGGTTGTGCGAGGCGGTGACCATGACACCGGCATCGCAGCCGAGTTCACGGATCGCAAACGCCAGTACGGGGGTGGGCAGGGCCGACGGCAGCACCATCGCGGTGATGCCGGCGCCGGACATCACAGCGGCCGTGTCGCGGGCGAAGACCTCGGAGTTGCGGCGGGCGTCGTAGCCGATCACGACTGCTCGTCCTCCGTGCGCACGGAGGTACGCCGCCAGTCCGGCCGCAGCCCGCGCCACCACGACGCGGTTCATCCGGTTGCTGCCCGGGCCGAGGCGTCCGCGCAATCCTGCGGTGCCGAACTGCAGGGTTCCGTCGAAGGCGCCGGCGAGTTCTTCGGTGGCGTCGGTGTCGCCCACTTCAGCGAGTCCGATCAGAGCCTCGAGTTCCGCGGCAGTGGCCGGGTCTGGGTCCTCGGCCAGCCATGCACGCGCGGTGTCGAGGAGTGTCACAGATCAGTACCCGCCGGCCCCGGCATCGCCGCCGCTGATGATGGCGATCGAGGATGAGGCGCCGATCCGATCGGCACCGGCATGCAGCACCTTCTCGGCATCGCGATGAGTGCGCACCCCACCAGATGCTTTGACGCCCAACCGATCCCCCACCATATGCCGCATCAGCGCGATGTCCTCGAACGTCGCGCCGCCACCACCGAAACCGGTGGACGTCTTGACATACGCCGCGCCGGTGCGGGCGGCGATCAGACACGCGATCGCCTTCTGCTCATCGGTGAGCATGCTGGTCTCCAGGATCACCTTGACCGGCACCGGGCGCGCCGCGCCGACCACGCCGAGGATGTCGTCATACACCGCGGCGAGGTCACCGGAGAGCAGGCCGCCGATATCGAGAACCATGTCGACTTCGTCGGCGCCCTCGGCCACAGTGATGCGAGCCTCCTCCGCCTTCGCCAGGCGCGTCATCGCCCCGAGTGGGAAGCCCACCACCGTGCACACCATGACATCAGATCCGGCGAGTCGCTCGACGGCCGTCGGCACCCATCGGGTGTTAATACAGACCGAGGCGAAGCCGTGCACTTTGGCTTCGTCGCAGAGGGTTTCGATGGCGGTCAGGGTGGCGTCGGGCTTGAGCAGGGTGTGATCGATGCGCCCGGCAAGAGTCTTCGAGGTGCGCTTCACGGGCGGGATGTCGACGTCGTCGGGTGCTGGGCCCAAGGAGTCGGTGACGGTTGCGTTGGCGCGGGTGAACAGTTCGGCGTGGTCGGTCACGTGGGGAACGATATCGGTGCGGGCTGTCGGCGTATCGGTTCGCAGTGACCGGCGGAGCGCAGGGAGTATTTTGAGCGTGTGAAGAAGGAGCGCAAGAACCTCGACATCGCGGACTCAGGCCAGCCAATGACACGCGAACAGGCGCTGGCAATGCGGGGCGCACACGCCATTGGTGACGTTCCGGCCGATTCCGGTCCCAGTGGCGTCGCGCTATAGGACCCGCGCAGGCAACACTGCCTCACGTGAGTGGGTTCAGGCCCCGAGCAAGCTGAACGCGAGGTAGTTGAACAATGCCACGCCGGAATCCTCGCTGAACTTGTGCAACTGCTCCGGGGTTGCGGTCACCTGATCGCCCTCGAGTCGGTTGAGCAGCGTGCAGCAGATCATCGCGAACTTCGAGAAACCCCAGTGGTTGAGATAGCCGGCGATCATCGCGCCCTCCATCTCGATATTGACGACGCCGTTCTCCTGCAGCCAGCCCAGCCACCCCATCTTGGACTCCGGGGTCTCCAAACAGAGTGCGCCGTCAAGGCGGAACTGCTCGAGGAAGAACTCGTTGCCGGCGACCGTCTTGCCGGAGATGATGTCGAAGTCGGTGTGTTCGTTGGCGGCGATGATCGCGTTATAGGTGTCGGCCGGGAAGTGCCCGTCGAACCAGTACTCGCCCGCGCCACCGTTGAGCAGACGGTAGGGCTTGAGGTCGGCCATCAGTCCCTCGGAGGAGACGACGACGGTGCCGCCGGGCAGTCCGACTCCCCCACTGGTGCCGACCCGGCACCAGAACACCTCATCCATGGCGTCCAGAT
>Ga0194057_10001207_pt1 | contig 13190 bp, 12 predicted proteins | sample SepL4415m_MetaG_FD_155474 | JGI IMG/M metagenome (GOLD analysis project Ga0194057, IMG submission 155474) | Anoxic zone freshwater microbial communities from boreal shield lake in IISD Experimental Lakes Area, Ontario, Canada - Sep2016-L442-15m | ecosystem: Environmental > Aquatic > Freshwater... | reverse complement strand
TCTTGGCGGCGCCGGCCATCAGCGGCTGGATCTCGAGGGTGTGCAGCTGCGTGAAGAGCAGGAAGAGGCCGACGATCAGGGCGGTGTCGCCGACGCGCGTGACGATGAAGGCCTTGCGCCCGCAGTAGACGTTCTTCACGTCCTTCTGCCAGAAAGCGATGAGCAGGTAGCTGCACATGCCGACGCCCTCCCAGCCGAGGTAGAGCAGCAGCAGGTTGTCGGCGAGCACCAGCACGAGCATGGAGGCCACGAACAGGTTCATGTACATGAAGAAGCGCGTGAAGCCCTCGTCGCGCTCCATGAACTCTGTGGAGTACAGGTGGATGAGGAAGCCGACGAAGGTGATGACGACCACGAAGATCACGCTCATGGCGTCCAGGTAGAAGGCGATCTGCGGCGCCAGCCCGCCGACGTCGAACCACGTCCAGAGCACCTGGCGATAGGCGTCGCCGGGGGGCGGCGAGGTGATGAAGGAGACCGCGACGAGGATCGCCACGACGGCCGACAGGCCGACGGAGCCGGCGCCGATCAGGGCCGCGGCGCGGCGGCCGAGGCGCCGGTTCAGCAGCAGGAGCACGACGAAGCCGGCGGCGGGAAGAGCGGGGACGATCCAGAGAAGCTGCAGCATCCCCTACCCCCTCATCTCGTCGGCGTCGTCGACGTCCAGCCGCCCCAGGCTCTGGCGGAAGCGGATCGCGAGCGCCAGGCCCACCGCGACTTCGGCCGCCGCCATGGCCAGGACGAAGAGGAACATGACCTGGCCGTCCGCCTGCCCCCAGCGCGCTCCCGCCACGACGAAGGCGAGGCCGGCGGCGTTGAGCATGATCTCGATGCAGGCGAGCACGACGATCAGGTTGCGCCGCGTGAGCAGGCCGACGAAGCCGATGACGAAGAGGATGGCGGCCAGGATGAGGCCATGATCGAGCGACACGGCCGCCATCAGACTCCGTCCACTTCATCGGCTCGGGCATCCGCTTCCGCGTCAGACGGCAGCGGCTCCTCGGGGACCTCGGGCTGCGCGGCGATATGCCGCGCGCCGATGAGCGCCGCGAGCAGCAGCATCGAGGCGAGCTCCACGCCCAGCACGTAGGGTCCGAAGAGCGCCTCGCCGACCTGCTGCGGTCCGACCTCGCCGGCGTGCAGGGCGTGGTTGGTAAGGCCGATGCCGTAGATGAGCTCGGCGAGCAGCACGGCGATCAGCACCAGCGGCCCGATCCAGGCACTCCGCGGCACCCTCAGTGGCGCGTCGGCGCTCACGTTGAGCAGCATCACGGCGAAGACGAACAGCATCATGATGGCGCCTGCATAGACGATCACCTCGAGGGCCGCCACGAACGGCGCGCCGAGCGTGTAGAAGACCACGGCCACGGCGAACAGCGACACCACGAGGTACAGCAGCGCGTGCACGAGGTTGGAGCGCGTGATCACGAGGACGGTCGCGACGATGGCGACGGCTGCGGCGATGTAGAACAGAGCGGTCACGGCAACAGGTCGTGGACGTCGACCGGCGGGGCCTCGCGCTGTGCCTCGCCCTTGTCCTTGCCGCCGATCGCCAGCCCGGCGACGCGGTAGAAGTCGTAGTCGTGGTATTTGCCGGTCCCTGCGATCAGCAGGTCTTCCTTCTCGTAGACCATGTTGGGGCGCTCGTACTCGCACATCTCCACGTCGGGCGTGAGCTGGATGGCGTAGGTGGGGCAGGCGTCCTCGCAGAACCCGCAGAAGATGCAGCGCGAAAAGTTGATGCGGAACCAGGTGGGGTAGCGGCGTCCGCTCTCGTCGGTGGTGGCCTGCAGTGCGATGCAGTCCACCGGGCAGACGACGGCGCAGAGGTAGCAGGCCACGCAGCGTTCGGCGCCCCCGGGATCGCGCGAGAGGATGATGCGGCCACGATACCGCGGCGGCAGGTACACCATCTCGTCGGGGTACTGAATCGTGTCGCGGCGGTGGAAGGCATGCCCGATGACCGCGCCCAGCCCCTGCAGCGTGGAGACCACAGTGCGCGCGGCGCGCGGCGCCAGGGACTGCCCGCGCCGCGCCAGGCGCCCGGCCTGCACCACGTCGGTGGTGAGCGGCGGATGCGTCTGTGACGGTACGTCCATGCCCTGCATCCTCAGGTGTGGCGCGCCACGACGATGGCGCCGGTCACCAGCAGATTGACGAGGCTGAGCGGCAGCATGACCTTCCAGCCGAGCTCCATGAGCTGATCGTATCGCGGCCGCGGGAACGTGCCGCGCACGACGATAAAGAAGCTGATGAAGAGGCCGGTCTTGATGAGGAACCAGATGAGGCCCGGCAACCAGGGCCCCAGCCAGCCGCCGAAGAACAGGGTCGCGATCAGCGCCGAGATGAGAGTCACGGCGATGTACTCGCCGACGAGGAACATGCCGAACTTCATCCCCGAGTACTCGGTGTGGTAGCCGGCCACCAGCTCGCTGTCGGCTTCGACAAGGTCGAACGGCAGGCGCCGGGTCTCGGCGAGTCCAGCGACCACGAACACGACGAAGCCGATGAACTGCGGGCCGATGTTCCAGAGCCCGCGCTGGCTCTCGACGATCTGCACGAGGCTGAACGAGCCGGCGATGGTGACGACGCCGACCAGCGACAGACCCATGAAGACCTCGTAGCTCACCATCTGCGCGGCGGCCCGCAGGCCGCCGACCAGCGAGTACTTGCTGCGCGACGACCAGCCGGCGAGGACCACGCTGTACACGGCCAGCGACGACATCGCGAGCACGAACAGCAGACCGACGTTGAGGTCGGCCACCACGATGCCGTCGGCCACCGGCACGACGATGAACGACAGCAGCGCCGTGGCCATGACGATCGCCGGCGCGACCACGAACACGCGCTTGTCGGCGAACGGCGGGATCCAGTCTTCCTTGAACAGGATCTTGAAGGTGTCGGCCAGCACCTGCAGGAGCCCGGCGGGGCCGACGCGGTTGGGGCCGTAGCGGTCCTGGATCAGGCTGAGCAGGCGCCGTTCGTACCAGATGAGGCCGGCGGCGATCGTCAGCACGACGATGAGCACGCCGAGGACAGTGACGAGCTGCCCGATCCACGCCGGCACACCGGACGCGATGACGCTGCCGGGGAAGACGTTCACGACGGCCCCCCGGGCTGGGGCAGCGGGGCAGGGATGCGCGTGAGCCGGCCGTGGCCGGGCAACGGGACGTACGGCATGCCGGCCAGGCCGACGGGCACGCCGGCCACTCCGGTCGGCAACGACGGCACGAGCCGGAAGGGAACGCGAACGTCCAGCCAGGGCATCCAGAGCTCGAGCCAGTCGCCTTCGTCCAGCTCGAGCCGGGCGGCGTCCTCGCGGTTCACGGCGATGTACGGCTGCGGCGCACGCTCGGCGATTCCGGGCGTGTGCATGCTGAGGTCCTCGGAGCCGAAGATGTGGTGGAGCGGGACCAGCACGAAGTCCTCGTCGCGGGCGCGAAAGGCGGGCGGGACGAGCGGCGCCGGCAGGGGCTGCGCCCGGCCGGCTCCGTCGAGCAGCCGTATCCCTACCGGGCCACCGCGCAGCGGTCCGCCGACCTCTTCCTGCAGCTTGTGCAGGCCGCTGGCGGAGTTCCAGCCCGCCGACCACACGCGCGGAAGCAGAGCCGCCGGCGTCTGACCGGGAGTCAGGCCCTCGAGCGAGAAGGCGAGCGCCGAATCGGGGTCGGCGTCGGGCGGCGGCTCGAACACGCTCACGCCGGCGGCGGCGGCCGTGCGGCCGCTGCGGCGCAGCGGCTGCCGCGCGACCTTGCAGCCGCTGCCGCGCCAATCGGACGAGGGCGCCGCCGCGGCGACGCCGCGAAACTGCGGCAGATCCATCTCGAGGGCGGCGGTCACGTCGTCGATGTCGCGCCAGCCGCGGCCTTCCTGGCGGCCGAGCCGCTCCATGAGGTCGCGGATCCAGCGCCACTCCTCCTGAGTCTCGCCTTCAGGCGCCAGAACGCTGAAGGAGCGCTGCGCCCGGCCCTCATGGTTGACGAAGGTGCCCGTGGACTCGGCGAAGGTGGGCGCGGGCAGCACGACGTCGGCGCGCTCGGTGACGCGGCCCTCGAGGGCGGCGAGCGCCACGATGTGCGCTCCGTGCGCGTAAAGGTCGTCGACCAGCAGCGATGCCGCGCGGCGGTGCAGATCGTTGTCGAGGATCACGACGGCGTCGGCTTCGGCGCGCGCCACGGCGGCGATGGCCTGCGCCAAGCGGCCGCCGCCGATCATGCGCAGCCCCACGCTGTCGGCCTCGGGGACCGTGAGGACCAAGGTGGCTCCGGCGGCCTCCGCAAGCGTCGCCGCCGCCTGTAGCACGGCCTGCGAGCCGTTCGGGGCGCCGCAGACGATCAGCGGGCGCCGGCCGGCGCGCAGCCCGCTCGCCCAGCGCACGACGCGGGCGCGTTCGTCGTCGCTCAGATCGGCGACCTCGCTGGCCGCCGGGTCCAGCTCGTGAACCGCGGCCAGGGCGAGGCGCGCGATGTCGGCGGGCGCCGCGCGCCACGTCTCGCCGGCCACCTCGTCGAGCTTGGTGGCGTGCGGCGCGGCGATCCACAGCGGGCGCGGCGCGCGGCGCTTGGCGCGCCCGATGGCGGCATCGTTCCAGCGGCGGATGTGCACGCGCTCCTCCGCTGCCGTCGGGCGCAGCCGCAGCCAGGTGCGCACCGTGAGATCGAGCATCGGCGCCGTGTTGGTGACGTCTTCGCCGAGGATGAACACGGCGTCGGCGTGCTGCACGTCGGCGAGGGCGCCGAGCCGCAGGCTCCCGGCGCGGGCGATCTCGAGGACTGCGCCGACGAGATCGTAGTCCGTGTCCGACATGCCGAGGTAGAAGCGGCCGGCGCCGACGAGCGTGCGGAGGGCGTAGTTGGCTTCGAGCGACGCCCGCGGCGAGCCGATGCCGAGCACGCGGCGCCCGCGCAGCAGCGAGGCGGCCGCGTCGAGCGCCCGGTCCCGCCTCACGGCCACGGGCGCGTCGCTCGCCTCTGCGGTCATCGATACGGGGCGCCACGCCACGCGCGCCGCGCGGATCCGCTGCGGCGCATTGACGAAGGCGTAGCCGAAGCGCCCGCGGTCGCAGAGGAACATCTTGTTGATGTCGCGGTTGTAGCGGCTGAGCACGCGGCGCAGCTCACCGTAGCGCGCCCCCGGGGTGGTGTTGCAGCCCAGGCCGCAGTGCGGGCACACCGAGGGCGCCGTCTGCAGGTCCCACTTGCGCGAGTAGTGGTGCATGAGCATCTTGTCGGTGAAGACCCCTGTGGGACAGACCTCGATGAGGTTGCCGCTGAACTCGCTCTCCAGCGTGCCGTCCTGCGCGCGGCCGAAGTACACGTGGTTGCGCAGGCCGAAGACGCCGAAGTCGTGGCCGCCGGCGTAGTCGTTGTACAGGCGCGTGCAGCGATAGCAGGTGATGCAGCGGTTGAGCTCGTGGGTGACGAAGGGGCCGAGGTCCTGGTTGCGGAAGGTCCGTTTCTGGCCGCGGTAGCGCCGGTACGTATGCCCGGTCATCACCGTCATGTCCTGCAGGTGGCACTCGCCACCCTCGTCGCACACGGGGCAGTCGTGCGGATGGCTCATCATCATGAGCTCGGTCATGCGGGCGCGGAAGCGGATCGCCTCCTCGTCGTCGATGACGATGCGCGTGCCCTCCTGCGCCTCGGTCATGCAGGCCATGGCGATCTCGCTCTTCTGCTCGCCGTCGCGGCCCGTCCAGAAGAGGCGCACGGCGCACTGCCGGCAGGCGCCGATCGAACCCATCAAGGGGTGCCAGCAGAAGAACGGCAGGTCGAAGCCCAGCGAGAGCGCTACGTCCAGCATGTTGCGGCCCGCTTCGACGCGGAACTCGCGGCCGTCGATCGAGACGGTCACGAGTTCCGGCTCGGCGCCGCTCTGCCGTTCGCCGGCGCTCACGGAGCCGGCGCCGCTTCCGTCGGCGCGTACGGCGCCCCGTACGGCGCCCCGTCCGGCGCTTCGTCAGGCGCGTAGGGGCACCGGCCCTCCTCGATGTGCCGCACGAAGTCGTCGCGGAACAACCGCAGCGCCGCCTCGAGCGGCTGCATGGCGCCCGGCGCGAGGTCGCAGAACGTCTTGTCCGAGCCCATCATCCAGATGTGCTCCTGGAGCAGGTCGAGGTCCTCCGGGCGGCCACGCCCCTGCTCGATGTCGCGGAGCAGTGCGAGCGACCACTGCAGACCCTCGCGACACGGCGTGCACCAGCCACACGACTCCTGCGCGAAGAACTGCAGCAGGTTGAGGGTCATGCCGACGGGGCAGGTCCTGTCGTCGAGCACGACGAGCGTGCCCGTGCCCAGACGGCTGCCGGCCTTCTGCATCGACCCGAAGTCCATAGCGACGTCGATGTCGGCGGCCGTGACGAACGCCGTGGAGGCCCCCCCGGGGCTGACGGCGCGCAGCTCGTAGTCGGGCTGCATGCCGCCGGCGTGTACCTCGATGAGCTCGCGCATCGAGGTGCCCACGGGCAGCTCCACGCAGCCCGGGCGCGTCACGCGTCCGGCGACGCCGTAGATCTTCGTGCCGCCCTCGCCGGTCACCGACAGGTTCTTCCACCAGTCGGCGCCGTTGCGCACGATGGAGGGCACGGCGGCGAAGGTCTCGACGTTGTTCACCACGGTGGGGCGCGAGTACAAGCCGGCGCCCGTCATGTGCGGCGGCCGCGCCCGCGGGTTGGGCCGCCGGCTCTCGAGGGCGTTGAGCATCGCCGAGGCCTCTCCGCAGATGTAGCGGCCGATGCTCTCGTGCAGATAGATGTCGAAGGAGAACCCTGAGCCCTGGATGTCGGCGCCGAGGTAGCCTCGTTCGTAGGCCTCGGCGATCGCCCTCTCGACGCACGCCAGCGGGTAGTCGTACTGCGCGCGCAGAAAGACGTAGCCCGCATCCGCCTGGACGGCGAAGCCGGCGATCATGATGCCCTCGAGCACAAGATGGGGGTTGCGGCTCAGAAGGAAGCGGTCCTTGAAGCTGCCGGGCTCCATCTCGTCGCCGTTGCAGACGACGTACTTGGGCCGCGGCGCGTCGGCGCCGAGCGGCATGGTGCTCCACTTGCGCCCGGTGGAATAGCCGGCGCCGCCGCGGCCGCGCAGGCCGGAGTCGGAGACGACCCGCGTCACGGCCGCCGGCTCGAGCTCCCGCAGGGCGCAGGCGAGGCCTTCGTAGCCGCCGGCGGCGACGTAGTCGTCGAGGAACGCCGCCTGCCCGTCCGGCCGCATGGCCTTCGTGAGCGGCCGCTCCCAGCCCGTGGTGTCGATGGGGCTCATGCGTACGCCTCGAGGATGGCGCCCACCTCGGACGGCGCCACGGGCCCGTGCAGGTCCGCGTCGACCATCATGGCTGGGCCTCGGTCGCAGGCGCCCAAGCAGACGATGGGCAGAAAGGTGAAACGGCCGTCCGCGGTGGTCTCACCGAGGCCGACGCCGAGCTGCGTCTGGATGGCTTCGCGCAGCTCGGCGTACCCCAGCGACCAGCAGGCGAAGCTGTCGCAGACGAGCACGATGTGGCGCCCCACCGGCCGGCGGAAGAGCATGTTGGCGAACGTCGCCAGGCCATCGAGCTCCTCAACGCTCATGCCGAGGTACGCGCCGAGATCGGCGAGCGCCTCGTCGGACAGCCAGCGTCGCCGCCGCTGCACGACGCGCATCGCGGTGGCGGCGGCGGCGCGCCGGTCGGGGTAGTGCGGCAGCACGGCGTCGAGCTCGCGGAGCTCATCGGCGCTCAGGCTCACCGGTCCACGTCTCCCATCACGAAATCGAGGCTGCCGAGGATCGTCACGAGGTCGGCGATCTCGTACCCCTCGGCGAGCAGCGGCAGCACCTGCAGATGGGGGAAGGAGGGCGTGCGGATCTTGGTGCGGTACGAGCTGTTCTGCCCGTCGCTGATGGCATAGTAGCTGTACTGGCCCTTGGTCCCCTCCGTGTAGATACAGGCCTCGCCGGGCGGTACCACGGGGCCCCAGCTTACGCCCAGAAAGTGAGTGATCAGCGTCTCGATGTCGTGCATCGTGTTGGGGTCCTTGAGCGGCGGCGTGGCCAGAGGGTGGTGCGCCTTGTAAGGCCCGTCGGGCATCTCGTCGAGGCACTGGCGGATGATGCGCAGGCTCTGTCGCATCTCCTCGACGTGCACGGCGACCCGGTCGTAGCAGTCGCCGGTCGAGCCCACCGGGACGTCGAAGTCGAACCAGTCGTAGTGACTGTGTGGGCGCTGCTTGCGCCAGTCCCACGGGAGTCCGGCAGCACGCAGGTTGGGACCGGTGACGCCCCACGCGACGGCATCGGCCACGCTCAGCGCCCCGACGCCGACGGTGCGCGCCTTCATGATGCGGTTGTCCATGATCAGCCGGTCGTACTCATCGAGGCGGCCGGGGAGGTAGTCGAGGTAGTCGCGCACCGGCTGCTCCCAGCCGTTCGGCAGGTCGTCGGCGACGCCGCCGATGCGCAGCCAGCTGGGGTGCATGCGCGCCCCGCAGATGGGCTCGATGACGGCGTCGAAGATCCGCTCGCGGTCCTCGAATGTGTAGAAGACCGGTGAGAGCGCGCCGATGTCCTGGGCGAAGGTGCCGCAGTACACGAGGTGGCTGGCGATGCGGAAGAATTCGCAGAGCATCACGCGGATGATCTGAGCGCGGTCGGGGACGTCGATGCCGCAGAGCTTCTCGACAGCGAGCACCCATGGCAGGTTGTTGGTCACGCCGCCGAGATAGTCGATGCGGTCGGTGTAGGGAATGAACGTGTGCCACGTCTGGCGCTCGCTGATCTTCTCGGCGCCGCGATGGTGAAAGCCGATGTCGGGGATGCAGTGGACGATCTCCTCGTCGCGCAGGCCTACGACGATGCGCAGCGGGCCGTGAGTGGCGCCGTGCTGCGGCCCGATGTTGAGGTACATGAGCGTGGGATCGTCCTCGGTACGCGGCAGCCCCCACTCCTCCGGCTTGAAGCGCAACTCCTCCTGCCACTCCTCGAACTGCTCGGGCGGCATGCTGAAGGGCCCGAGCTCCGTGCCCCGCGAGGGCGCCTCTTTGCGCAGGGGGTGCCCCTCCCACCACGGGGGCATGAGGATCCGTGCCAGGCGCGGGTGGCCGCGCACCTCGACGCCGAACATGTCCCACAGTTCGCGCTCGTACCAGTTCGCGGCCGGCCAGAGGTCAGTGATCGTCTCGAGCGCGGCGTCCTCCTCGCGGAGCGCGACCTTGAGGCGCAGGTCGGCGTTCCGTTCGTACGAGAGAAGGTGGTAGAACACCGTGAAGTCGGCCGCGGGCTGTTCCGCGCGGTGGGCGCGCAGGCGCTCGTCGATGCCGCCGAGGTCGTACAGGCTCGCGAACGGCTGAGCCGCCTCGGTCTTGAGGTAGGCCAGCAGTTCCTTGAGGCGCGCGGCCGGCGCCCAGACCGTCGGGATCTCGTCGGCCGTGCGTTGCTCCACGAGGGACACATCGGGGAAGCGCTCGCGAAGCTCGCGGGCGATGCCGGGCTGCGCGTGTTGAATCTCGGCGGCCGGCATCACGTCACACCTCGTCCGGCGTGGGGAGCTCACCGGTCTCGGCGCGTGCCGCCCGCTTGAGATCGCGCAGGGAGATGCCGGTGGGCTTCTGCACGTTCTCGGCGCCGAGCACCCAGCTGAGCGGGCGACGCTCAGTCTGCACCTGCGCCTGCAGCAGCAGCAGCCCCTCCATGAGGGCGGTCGGCGCCGGCGGGCAGCCCTGCACGTAGACGTCGACGGGCAAGAAGGAGTCGACGCCCTGCACCACGCTGTACACGTCGTACATGCCGCCGGAGTTGGCGCACGAGCCCATCGAGATGACCCAGCGCGGCTCCATCATCTGCTGGTAGAGCTGCAGCACCGTGGGCGCCATCTTGCGGAACACGGTGCCGCCCACGATCATCACGTCGGCCTGGCGCGGCGAGATGCGCAGCACCTCGGCGCCGAAACGGGCGATGTCGTAGCGCGGCGTGAGGCTGGTCGCCATCTCGACGAAGCAGCAGGAGAGCCCGAAGCCGAAGGGCCAGAGGGAGTTCTTGCGGCCCCAGGCGACGAGGTGCTGCAGGCTGCCCAGTACGACCGCCTGTCCCTGTCCCGCCTCGGGTGGAGCCCCATCGTCGAGCAGCGCCTGAAGCGCGATGGCCGTACGCGAGGGCCCGGGTCCTCTACGCGGCGCCACGGTCACCTCTCTCCGCGGTCGCGGTCTCGGGCGCGCCCGTCATCGCGGGCGCCCCTTGCGCAGTCGCCGCCGTCGCCCCGCCGGCCCCCAGTCGAGCCCGCCGGTCTTCCACAGGTACACGAGGCCCGCGAAGAGCAGAACGACGAAGACCACGATCTCGAGGTAGCCCGCCCAGCCGAGGCGTCTGGCGTTCACGGCCCAGGCGAAGATGAACACCGCCTCCAGGTCGAAGATCACGAAGAACAACGCGACCTGGTAGAACTCCACGGAGAGCCGCTTGGGAAGCGGCCCCGCCGGCTTGATCCCCGACTCGTATGGTATCCCGCGCTCTGGTCCGCGGTGGCGCTCGCCGAGCAACGAAGAGACCACGATGATCCCCGCGGCGATGACCAGCACGAGGGCGGCGTACAGCACCGCCGGCCATACTTCTGCGGCTACGAGTAGACCTGTCACGCAAGTCCTCCTGGTGCACGTTGCCCCGTCGACCATCGCTGCGATGCTGGACGCGGGGACCGTCCGCGTGGTAGAGAACCTATCAGTATCAAGGGGAGCGGCTCGTGTCACGCTTCCCGCGGCATTTTTTCTCGAAAGCGCCCGCGCGGCACGGTAGCATGGCGGCGAGACGTGAAGGATCGGGGGGTCTTCGAGATGGGCCTATCGGCGCTGCACAGCCGGGTGCGAAGAGGCAGATGGCTCCGTCTGCCGGCGCCCCTGTGCGTCGTCCTCGTCGCGCTTCTCGCCGTCGCCGGGCCGGCCTTCGCCTCTTCGTCGGCCGGCCCTTCGGCGTCGGCTGAGGCTTCTCCCGGCGCCAACCCCGTGGTCGAGGCGGCGGGCGACCCCGCCGCCGAGGTCTTCGTGGAGAACTGCTCGGGGTGCCACGGGACCAGCGGTGAAGGCGGCTTCGGGCCGCCGCTCGCGGCGGCCGGCTTCGCCAGCCTCGTGGCTCCGATGGTCGAGGAGGGCGGCATCACCATGCCGGCCTTCGGCGACCAGCTGAGCGACGCCCAGATCCAGGGCGTGGCGGAGTATGTGGCCGCTCACATCGCCGATGCCGCAGCGCGCACGGCCGTGGTCGCCGACGGCGGCGAGATCTACCGCCTCTACTGCGCCGGCTGCCACAGCACCACCGGCCGCGGCGGCGCGCTCACCCGCGGCCGCAACGCGCCCGACATCTCGCAGTATCCGGCGGCCGAGGCGCTCGCCGCCATGATCCTCGGCCGCACGAACATGCCTGCCTTTGCCGGCAACACGCTCGATGTGCGCCAGCAGGCCGCGGTGGGGCTCTACGTCGCCGTGATCATCGATCCGCCATCGCCGGGCGGCCACGGCCTGGGCTACCTGGGGCCGGTGACCGAGGGCGCCGTCTCGGCGTTGGCCCTGCTCATCCTGATCTTCCTCGCCGTGTGGCTGGCATGGAAGTCGCGGACGGCAACGCCGTGACCGACCGCGAGCTCGGCACGAGCGGAGGCCCGCCCGTCCCGGACGGCGGCCGTCGACCGCCGGTCCGCAGCGGCGGCACGCCGCCGGGCTGGCCGGCGGCCGTCGGGCTCCTGGCGACCGTCGTCGGATCCGTGGGCTTCGTCCTCGCCTTCGTCACCAGCGCCAGCAACGCCTGGCTCGGCGGCTCGCTGGCGGCCGCTCTACTCGGCCTCGGGATGGCGCTCGCCTACTGGGGCCGCGACCTCGCCGGGGATGAGGTCATCAGCGGTCCGTACCCGGCGCCTCACGACGACCCCCCCAGGGCGGCCGCGCTGGGCGGCGACCTCGAGCAGAGCGTCGGCGTCATCACGCGGCGCGGCGCCCTGGCGAAGTTCCTCGTCTTCGCCGTCGGCGTCTTCGCCCTCAGCCAGGTCGTGATCCTCGGGGCGCTTGGTCCGTGGCCGGGGCGGAGCCTCTTCGTGACGGCCTGGCGGCCCGGACGTCGTCTGGTCACCATCGACGGCGAGCCGGTGACCCGCGACGTCCTCGCCGGCGGGGGCAGCCTGGTGGCGTTCCCCGAAGGGCACACCGACGCGGCCAACTCGCAGATCGCGCTCTTCCACTTCAGCGGCGGCGAGCTCAAGCTGCAGCCGGGGCGCGAGACCTGGAGCCCAGAAGGCTTCGTCGCCTACTCGCGCATTTGTACCCACGTCGGCTGCGCCGTCTCGCAGTACCTGGACGAGGCCAAGGTGCTCGCCTGCCCGTGCCACCAGTCGACCTTCGACCTTCTCGACGGCGCGAAGCCGGTCGCTGGTCCGGCCGGGCGCCCGCTTCCGCAGCTGCCGCTGGCGATCGACAAGGACGGCTACCTCGTGGCGCAGCGCGACTTCACCGAGCCCGTCGGTCCTGGCTTCTGGGACGCCGGATGAGCGACCGGCGCCTCACGAAGAGTCTGCGCACCGCATTCGGCGTGCGGCGCTCGCCGCTGCGCCGCGGCGCCGGCTACGTCGACGAGAACCTCGGCGGCGGCAGCCGCCTGCTGCGTGACGAGCTGCGCCACATCTTCCCCGACAGCTGGGCCTTCTTCCTCGGCGAGATCGCGCTCTACTGCTTCATCCTGCTGGTCGTCACCGGGGTCTTCCTCGCCCTGTTCTTCCGCGCCTCACAGGCCGAGGTCGTCTACCAGGGCAGCTATCAGCCGCTCGTCGGGGTGCCGATGTCCGACGCCTACAGCTCGGTGCTCGACCTGAGCCTCGACGTGCGCGCCGGCCTCCTGGTGCGCCAGGTGCACCACTGGGCGGCGCTGGTGTTCGTCGGGGCGCTCATGATCCACCTGCTGCGCATGTTCTTCACCGGTGCGTATCGCCGCCCGCGGCGCCTCAACTGGCTGTTCGGCTTCACGCTGCTGTTCGTCGTGGGGTTCAACGGGCTGATGGGCTATTCGCTGCCCGACGACCTCCTCTCGGGGACCGGCCTCAGGGTCGCGTACTCGATCACCGAGTCGATCCCCTTCGTCGGGCCGACGATGGCGTCGCTGCTGTTCGGCGGTGAGTTCCCCACGACCGGCATCATCGCGCGCATCTACCCGGTGCACGTCTTCCTGCTGCCGGCGGCGATTGCC
>Ga0194057_10001206_pt1 | contig 13208 bp, 6 predicted proteins | sample SepL4415m_MetaG_FD_155474 | JGI IMG/M metagenome (GOLD analysis project Ga0194057, IMG submission 155474) | Anoxic zone freshwater microbial communities from boreal shield lake in IISD Experimental Lakes Area, Ontario, Canada - Sep2016-L442-15m | ecosystem: Environmental > Aquatic > Freshwater >... | reverse complement strand
ATCGGGCAAGGGACTCAAGCTGCTCGAACGCGGACTTTGGGCCGTTTGGAGCCTGCTCGATCAGAGACCGGCCGTCTGCGGTGACGTTTGGAAACTACTGACAGGCCCCGACGCCGAACCACGCCGCGAGGCTCTCTGCAATGGCATGGATCCCCTGCCGGCACCACGAGACTTCAATGCGGCGGAAATCGATCCGTTTCGGCCCCAGTTGTGCGAGGCACTGGCCCAGGCGGGTGTGCGATTCGTCAACCTGCAAAGCATCGCCATTTTTCCACGGGAGTTCAACGATACGGTTGACCGCAGCGATTCAAAGGGGGCGGCCCTTTCGCATTGGACCTTGCAACTCGTCGCCCGCATGATCGAGCCGCTGGGCAACGAGCCGATCTCGATCCTCTGCGACAAGCACGGCGGGCGGGATCGTTATCTGCCGCTCTTGATGAACTGTTTTGCCGATCGATTCATTGAGGTTGTGAGCGAGGGGCGATTGAAGAGCATCTACCGCTTTGGGCCGGCCGAGCGGCGGGTGGAGATCGCTTTTCAGGCCAAAGGGGAATCCCATCTGCCGACCGCCCTGGCCTCGATGGCTTCAAAATATCTTCGCGAATTGGCCATGCACGCCTTCAATGACTTCTGGCGTCAACAGGTCGCGAATCTCCAGCCTACGGCGGGTTACCCAGTCGATGCGAAGCGGTTCAAGGCGGACATCGCCGCTGCGCAGCAATTACTTGACGTCGAGGATAGAATACTGTGGAGGAAAAAATAAATGAATCTGTTCATCATCCGTCATGCCTGGGCGGGCCAGCACGGCGACCCGGCCTATCCGGATGATTCACTCCGGCCTCTGACCGACGAGGGCCGCAAGCGATTCGCGCGAATGGTCGAGGTTCTGGTCCCCCGGGGGCTGACTCCGCAGTTGATTGTCACCAGCCCCATGTTGCGGTGCGTGCAAACGGCCGAGATCCTTGCTGAGGCCCTTGGCAAGAAAACGAAGATTGTCCAACGGAAAGAGTTGCTCCCTGGCGGCGATCCAAAGCGTCTGTTGGCATGGACTCAAGAACAATGCTCTGGCCTGGAGCAGGTCGCTTGGGTGGGCCACGCCCCGGACGTCGGCTACCTGGTGGCCTCGCTGATCGGTTTAGAGAACGGCTGGCTGGATTTGAAGAAAGGGGCGGTCACCGCCACGGGATTTCCTCAATTGCCTGAATTTGGCTGCGGGGAACTTCAGTGGCTTGTGACAGCGAAAATTCTCGGCTTGTAGTCATTGCCGGCTCACCGTAGGGTGGGTGAAGCATCGAACGGTGCGTTACGCGAACGGATCTGGAACAGCGGTAAGGACCGGCGCAGAAATAACTGTCATGTTTTGCCCACTCGCCGAGCGGGGGCAGACGGCACACGGAGTGTGCCTGCTACTTTTCTTGCGACAGTTACTTTTGCGCCGGTCCTAAGTGCTTTCAGCGTCTCGACTTCGTGCGCAACCCACCATTTCCCGGCCGGTTCGCTCCACGCACCCTACGGCCTGCCGTCACTGCTAGCAGTTGGCAAGGTTATGATCAAGGCCTGCGAAGCGGATTTTGCGGTTCCCCCAGCAATTTCAAGGAAATATTTGAAAATGGAACTCGGATCGATTATCATGGAGGGATACCTTCGCAAGCTTGGGTTGCAGGCAACGAGGCACGGGCAATGCCTCATGTCGGGTTAACACTCATCTTACGACATAAGCATGGGCAACCAAGCGAGGGTACTTTTCTCTTCAAAATCCTGCGGAAACGGAGCATCATGAGCAACTACTCGGATAGTGGCAGAATCGGTTCGACATTGCGGACCAATCGGACGAAGAAGCCCGTCAGCCTCCTTGCACGGCGTCTTGGCTTCGAGAACCTGGAACACCGCCAACTGCTCTCGGGCGCACCGGCCAAGGTCGAACTCCTGCCACCGCCATCCGGCTTGGGAACTATTGCAATCACGTCGGCAAACAATTCATCGACGTCAAAAGAACTAACCTTCCTTGTTACCGGTGTCACGGCCGGCGACACGGTGAAAGTCTTTGCCGATGGCTCTGCGACGGCGATCGCCACCAGCGCGAGTCCGGTTGCCACTGGGGCCACGACCATCCAGGTGACCACCAACGGCACCAGCACGCTGTCGGATGGCGCACATACCTTTACGGCCACGCAGACCGATACTTCTTCGGTGGTCAGTGCCAGTTCACCGGTGAGCGCCTCGGTTCAGGTTTTTACCCATCTTGCCATGGCCTCGGCTCCCGCCGCTTCGGCAACGGTCGGCAGTGTATTTACCTACAAGATGGCAACCAATGCCACCACCGCTGCCGGTGATACGGCTACGATCGCGGCGGGCACGAAGTTGACCGGCATGACCTTCGATGGTGTCGATACCTTCACCTGGCCCGCAATCGACGTCACGGCCGGTCTGGCGGGCACGACGCAGGTGTTTACGGCGACGCTCACCGATACCGCGGGCAACAGCACCACGGCCTCGGTGTTTGTTTCAGTGGCGGCAACCAGCGGTATTTCCGTGCTTGCCCCGCCCGCGAGCGTGGCGATCGGTTCACCGGTCTTGGTCTCGTTCAACGATGCGAGCGCGAATTCGGCGACGACCTACACGGTCACCTCGTCAAACCCCGGAGCGATTTCTGCAACGCTCATGCAGCAGAGCAATCAGGTCGCGAACCCGATCTTGCGGATCAGCACCAACCTGGGCAACATGGATATTGAGTTGCTCAAGAACTACGCGCCCAACACGGTGGCACACATCGAGAGTCTGATTACATCGGGCGATTATGCGAACAGCTCGTTCTACCGGATCATCCAGTCTTTCATGATCCAGGGCGGCTCAGGCGGCTCGGGAAGTACGATCCCGGTGGAGTTGAATTCCGACTTGCGATTTACCTCCAGCGGCCTGCTGGCCATGGCCAACAACGGCGTGGACGGCAATAGCTCGGAATTCTTCATCACCAGCCCCAATGATACCAGCAACGGTTTCCTCGACTTCCGCTACACGGTTTTCGGCAAGCTGATCAAGGGTGACAACGTCCGCGAGGCAATCGCCAATACAGCGGTGGTGGCCAATTCGTCGGGCGAAGTCAGTCAGCCGGTGACAGCACCGCAGATCTCGTCGATGAGCATCATCACCCCGCCGGCGGCGGATGCCGGCGTTTTGCTGCTCAAGGCCGTGTCGGGAGCCGCGAGCGGCCCTTACACAGTCACCGTGACCGACAGCTTGAACAACACCCAGACCTTCTCGGTCAGCGTCGGCGGCACCAACTCCTTCGATCCACCGAACCCCTGGGTTGCGCCGATCAACGGCAACGACAAGATATCCACCGCCGCCAATACGGCAACGACCTTCACCCCCCAGGGGGTTTCGGCCGATGGCACGGCCGTGTCCGTGAATGTGCAGGTGCTGCGCGCCGTGCAAGGGTCCGGTTATGCGGGATACTACGTCGACAACACGTATACCGGCACCACCCCGGCTGCGGACACGACCAATCCAAACCTGGCGCTCGTGAAGAACGGATCGAGCTACACCGCGACCCCCACGGCCGGCTACTACGGCGTACAAGTCCTGGAGGTCACGGGTCAGTCGGCCACGGCTGCCGCCTGGGATTCCACGAGCGGGGTCGATCCGGTCTATCGCGCCTTCGTGCCGGTTTATGTCGCCCCGCCGGCACCGCGGATCTCTTCCATCTCCGTCGGCGGACAGCCCGTCTCCGGGAGTACTTTCGCCAATACCGCCAACCAGTTCAAGTTCAATATTTCGGGAGCGATCAGCGGTGCCACAGTTTCGGTCTACATTGACGGTGTCACCACGCCGGTCGCCACGGGCACCGTTGCCTCGGGAGCCACAACCATCACGCTGACCACGACCAGCACCACCAAGCTCTCCGACGGCAACCGGCAGTTTACCGTCAAGCAGACGGTTGCGACTCCGGCCCTGTCGCTGTTTGCGAATTTTAGCACTTCGACGGGCCAACCGGGATCCCAATTCCCGATTGCCGCCAGTTCCGTTGACAGTGCGGTATCCGCGGGTACGGCACTGACGATCGGCTTGCAGGTTCTTGCTCCGCCCCTCGGTAACGCCGCGGTCGGAGCGCTTTATACGTATATCGTGCAGACCAACGCCCCCAGCGGCAGCACAGTGACCGTCATTCCGGGCACCCTGCCCGCAGGCATGGTGTTCGATGGTGCCAAGACCTTCACCTGGACGCCGACCTCTGCCCAGTTGAATACGTCGCCGGCGTTCAGCGCGCAGGTTTCCGACTCCCAGGGTCGCACGGCCTCGATCGGTCCGGTGAACATTTCGGTCATCCTCGGATTGGCGCCCATCCAGGTTCCCGTGAATTCGGCCAAGGGGGGCAACGTGACCGTCACCTTCTTCGGCAGCCAGGTCCAGGTATACGATAACATCGCCAAGAAGATTCTCAGCAAGACCACGTTCAAATCGACCGACACCGTCTCGGTCAATTTACCTACCGGGCAGGCGAACAGCGTGTCGGTCATGCTCCCCGGCGGCACCAGTGCGGTGATTCCCAAGCAGGTGTTGGTGCAAGGGGTTTCCGGTTCGACGAACAACCAGGTCACCGTGGTTGGGACGAACGCGGCCAACACGTTCACCCTTGCCGGCGACACGGTCACGGGCAACGGATTGGGAGTGAAGATCGCCGCGGTGCAGAAACTCACGCTGTCCGGAGGCAGCGGCAGCGACACCTACAATCTCAACGCCGGCATCGTGCCCACCTCGATTGTGGATACGGGCGGCTACAACATGCTGGACTTCAGCCAAGACACCGGGGGCGTGACCGTCAATCTCGGCCTCGATAAGGGGCAGGCGCAGTCGATTGCCCCGTGGAGTACCACGCTTTCAATCAACGGCATCATCAACAAGCTGGTCGGCTCGGCGCAGTATGCCAACGTCCTCACCGGCGGCCGGGCGGCGATGACGATGATTCGCGGGGGCCTTGTCAACGACACGATCACCGGCGGCAGCGGCGACAACATCCTCATGGGAATCGGCGGCAATGACACGATCACCGGCGGTACGGCCAAGAATCTCATGATCGCCGGCACGGGGAATTGTAGCCTTTACGCCAAGGGTCGGGAGAATCTGATCTTTGGAGGCACGACAAACTACGACACCAACGATCAGGCCCTAATCAATCTGCTCAATCAAGGGTCGCGGTTCATGTGCAGTGCCAGCTACCGCCGCGCCGTGGCGGCGGCGGCCGCGAATCCCAAGCTGCGGTCGAGTCTTCTCAACTTCACGGACAACGGTGCCCGGAACACGATTTTTGGCAGCGGCGGCAGCAATTGGTTGGTGCCCGGAAAGAACGGCACGCTGAAAAAATAATCGGAACATGCCTACGGCACAGGTTCGGCGCGGGTCTCCTGACCCCGCCGAAACGTACGACCGAAGGTCTCCCGGTAAATTGGAGACCTTCGGTCGGCGGCGTGGCTCGGTCGGAGACCGGCCACAACAGGTCGAAAAGGTAATCGGAACATGCCTACGGCTTGTTCACCTTGATATTCAACTCCCGCAACTGCTTGGCGTCGACCTCGCCGGGGGCGCCGGTCATGAGGTCGGTGGCACGTTGCGTTTTGGGGAAGGCGATCGCGTCGCGAATGTTCTCCAGCTTGCCGAAAAGCATCACCACGCGGTCGATGCCCAAGGCAATGCCGCCGTGCGGCGGAGCACCGAACTGCAATGCGTCCAAGAGGAAGCCGAACCTTTCCCTCGCCGTCTCTTGATCGATGCCCAAAAGACCAAAGACCTGCTGCTGGATCTGCTGATTGTGGATACGAATGGTTCCGCCGCCGGCCTCCGAGCCGTTGATCACCAAGTCGTAGGCCACCGCACGACACTTGCCTGGATCGGTCGATAGCATGGCCATGTCCTGCGGCCGCGGTGACGTGAAAGGATGGTGCATCGCCGCCCAACCGCCCCCTTCCTCGTCAGGGGCGAACATGGGGAACTCAACGATCCAGGAGAAATTCATCTCGTTGGGGTCGTAAAGCTTCAAGTCGACGCCGAACCGTTTCCGCAATGCGTACAATGCCTTGCAGGTGACCTCGAACTTATCGGCCACGAAGACCAGGAAGTCGCCCGGTTTGGCGCCCATCCGCTGGGCAATCTTGGCCAAAAGCTCCGGACTGAAGTTCTTGGCGATCGGCGAGGCGAGCGTGCCGCCTTCCTCAACCTTGAACCAGGCCAGCCCCTTGGCACCAAAGTTTTCCACGATCAACGCCGTAAGCTCGTCAATATCTTTGCGAGAATAGCGGCTGGCGGCCCCCTTGACGTTCATCCCGCGGACGCGATTGCCGCCTTGGGCAACCTCGCGGAAGACGCGGAATTCGGCCTCTTTGGCTAGGTCGGTGACGTCGATCAGTTCCAGACCGAAACGCAGGTCGGGGGCGTCGTGGCCAAACCGCTCCATCGCCTCGTCGTAGGTCATCCGCGGCAGGGGTAGCTTGAGTTCCAGTCCGAGAATTTCCCTCGCTAGGCGGACCATCAGCCCATCAATCATGCCGATGATGTCCTCGGCGGTGACAAACGACATTTCCATGTCCAACTGGGTGAACTCGGGCTGCCGGTCGGCCCGCAGATCTTCGTCGCGAAAACAACGTGCGACTTGGATATAACGGTCGTAGCCGGCGACCATGAGGATCTGCTTATAAAGCTGTGGCGACTGAGGCAGGGCATAAAAATGCCCCTGCACCACGCGGCTGGGCACCAGATAATCGCGTGCCCCTTCCGGCGTGCTTCGGCCCAGCATGGGGGTCTCGACCTCGATGAACCGCTGCTCGTCGAAGTAGTCTCGCATGGACTTGATGATGCGGTGTCGAAGAAGCAGCGTTTGCTGCATCTTCTGGCGGCGCAGATCGATATAGCGGTATTTTAGCCGAAGGTCTTCGCCGGGCAGATCGACACTGCCGGGCTGGAATGGGGGGGGCGCGCTCTTATTGAGGATTTCCAGGTGGCGGACACGAACCTCGACCTCGCCGGTATCCAGCTTCGGGTTCACCGTGCCCTCGGGCCGTCGGGCGACCTCGCCGCGGATCAGGATCACGTCCTCCGAGCGCAGCGCCTTGGACTGTTGCAGGGTTTCGTCGCCGCATTCCGGGGTAAAAACGGCCTGAGTCTTTCCGTACCGATCGCGAAGATCGACGAACAACTGTCCTCCATGGTCGCGATAGGTATCGACCCAGCCACACAGGGTGACCTGTTGACCGACATGATCCGCGAGAAGTTCACCGCACGTATGAGTTCGCAACAAAGTAGAAATCCCTTCAATCGATAATTGCCGATGCCACCCAGCCCTTGTGAGGGGCAGAGCGTCAGTTTTTCCAAGAGTTTTAATTCTAACTCGCGGCTTAGGAGACGGGAAGAAGGGCAAGTAACGGAATAAATTGGCTCTTCCAGTTTTAGGTGCGGAAGTAGGGTGGGGAGAGTGAAACGAGCCCCCATAACGCACGAAGTTAAGGAATTCACTCGTCCCACCCCACAATGTGTCCGGTGCCTTGAAGCCCACCCTGGGAACTCGTGCCCATTCATTCCCTACGCCAACGGCGTTATGTCACCTAGCCCAGGGTTGCCGCGCTAGCGGCTACCCTGGGTATCGGAATACCCGAACCCTCCTACCCCGAAGGGGTTGCGTCCCAACGTCCCAGGGGACACAACCCCTTCGGGGTAGAACCTCGCTGATTCGTATACCCTGATTATGTGAAAAAGCGGTCCTCCTGGTGTGCTATACACGATGTAGTGTCATTTTACTCACCAAAAGCACAGAAGGAGAACCGACTATGTTGTACCTTGCCATTGACCAGCACCGCAAGCAGTTGACCGTAAATTTACGCAACGAAGAGGGAGACGTGACCCTGAAACGCCAGGTTAGCACGGAATGGAAGCGTGTGCGGGAATTTCTCGAGGGAGTGCGGAATCAGAGTTTGCCGGAAGGAGGGTTTGTAGCGATCGTGGAGGTCTGTGGTTTCAATGACTGGTTCCTGAAACTGCTGGCGGAATACGGTTGCCGTGTGATTGTACTCGTGCAGCCGGAGAAGCGGAGCAAGAACAAGACCGACCGCCGTGACGCGGATGCCCTCGGGGAACTGTTGTGGACCAACCGGCAGCGACTCATGGCGGGCAAGAAGGTTCAGAATGTGCGGCGGATCGTGCCGCCTTCGGAATGCGATGCGGCGGACCGTCAGTTGACGGCCGTTCGGCAACGGCAGGGACAATTACGGACGCGCACGATCAACCGAGTGCAGCATTTGCTGCTGAAGCACAACTTGCAGCAGGAATGCTCAACCAAGGGGTTGCAAACGAAGGCTGCGGCGAAATGGCTGGCGAAGCTGCCCTTGGGCACGATGGACCGTATGGAGTTGGATCAGCTCTTGGCCCAATGGCAACTATGGGACAAGCACATCGCCGAACTGGAACAGAAGATCGTCGAGCGGAAGGCGGAAAACAAATCAGCCGGGCTGATCGCCACGATTCCCGGTGCTGGGGGTTACAGTAGCCTAGCCCTCGCCTGTCGCATCGGTTCGATCGACCGATTTCCTCATGCCCGTAGCTTGGCTCATTTTGGGGGTCTGACACCCGGATGCAGAAACTCCGGCGACGCCACGCGACGACTGGGATCGATTACCAACTGCACTTTAGGCGAATTCGTTTTCCAGGTTATTCATCTTTCATCGCGTATTCACGATCATGCGCGGCACAGAGGTGCGATTGCGTCTCATTCAAACTTCCTCATGGGGGGGATCCTGGCCTTGCTGACGAGTCTGGGATTGGTCACCCTAGCCGGGTGGTTCCTGACCGTGTTTATGCCGCTCTATGGGTTTGCCTGTATCGTCTATGTAACGGTCTTCATGGCGATGGTCTGCTTGAAGTTTCGAGAGCAGTTTGGGGAGGAAACGTAAAGTACAAGTCTCACTCCTTCGGACTCTTCAGCGGCCGGAACTGCAATGCCGTCTGCCCGGCCAAGTGGACGGCATCGACCGCGTCCTTGTGGAACTTGGCCTGGGCACGAACCCGCGGCCCGATCGATTCGACTGGTACATAGGTGCCGTCGGTTAGTAGTCGGCGAGCTTTGACGTTGTCGGCAAAGCATGTGTTCAGAACGTCGATCAGCCGCTTCTTGAAGTTCCCGTCGAGGACGGGGAACATGATCTCCAGCCGCTTGAGCAGATTCCGCCGCATCCAATCCGCGCTGGCCAGATAAACCTCTTCATGCCCACCGTTGCGAAAGTAGAACAGACGGGCGTGTTCCAGGTAACGATCGACAATCGATCGCACCTCGATATTCTCGGAAATACCTTCCACGCCGGGCCGCAACACGCAGATGCCGCGGACATTGAGCATGATCTTCACGCCGGCCTGGCTGGCACGGTACAAGGCCTGGCAAATCTCGGGATCCTCCAGCGAATTCACTTTGGCCATGATCAGACCTGGCCGATCGGGCGTCGAGACATGGATCTCGCGCTCGATGAGGTCAAGGAACTTGCGTTGCAAACCCGTCGGGGCAATCACCAGCCTCGACCAACCGACCGTCTCCGAGAAGCCGGTAAGCAGATTGAAGAAAGCGGCCACGTCGTTGGCAATATCGCGGTCGGTCGTCATCAGGCCGAAGTCGCTATAGAGCTTCGCCGTGCGGTCGTTGTAGTTGCCCGTGGCCAAGTGGACATAACGCTGGATGCGATTCCCCTGACGGCGGACGATCAGCAAAGCCTTGGCATGGGTCTTGTAACCGGCAATCCCGTAAAGCACGTGGGCGCCAAGGTCTTCCAAACGGCGCGCCCACTGGATGTTGCGGGCTTCGTCGAAGCGTGCCCGCAACTCGACGAGCACGGTCACTTCCTTGCCGCTTTGCGCCGCCCGGCCCAAGGCGCGGACAATGGGCGAATTGCCGCTGGTGCGATAGAGCGTCTGTTTGATGGCCAGCACGCCGGGATCGTCGGCCGCCTGCTCGATCAAGCGTACAACCGGCTCGAACGTCTCGTAAGGATGAAACAAAAGCACGTCGTGATCGGCGAGAGTCTCGAATAAGTCGTCGCTACCCAGCAGATCGCGAGGCGGCTGCGGAGGCCACTCGACGTTCTTCAATTGCTCGAAGCCGGGCCAGTTCGCCAATTCCATCAAGGCCGCCCCATCGAGCGTGGAGTCTATTTCATAGACCTCCTCGGGCTGCAACTTCACCAGCCCGTCAAGCCAGGCACGAATGGCGGAATCGCAGCCGGGTGAAACCTGCAGGCGAACCGGCGGGCGGCGCTGCCGCGTGAGTACGGCCTGCTCGATCGCTTCCAGCAGGTCGTCGGTCTCGTCGCGCTCGACGGAGACGTCGGCATCGCGGGTAATGCGGAAGAGGGCCGTGGCTGCGATCCGGGCACCGGGGAAAAGCAAGCCCACGTTGGCCGAGATCACATCTTCCAATCGGGCTAGGCGGACATCTTCCCCCGGCAGGCGGACCCAACGGGAAATTTGCTGCGGAACGGGCGTCACGGCGATCCGTTCTTCACCCTCCGCCTTCGTCAACCGCGCGGCGACGTGCCATTGCAGCCCGGGCAGACGCGGCGAAGGATGCAATTCCTGGACCGCCAGCGGAGTGAGTACGGGAACAATCTCTTTGCTGAAATACGTCTGAAGGAACTTCTCCTGCTCGGCGGTCCATTGCGCGGGCGGCACCACGGCAATGCCGGCCGATGCGAGTTGCGTAAGCGCGACCAAGACTCCTTCCTGCTGCTTGTGCATCATTTCATGAACGCGATGGCTTATGGCCCGCAATTGCGCGGCCGGTGTCATGCCGGAAGGGTCTCGACGGCGAACGCCTCCCGCGCGGGCACTCATCAGGCCGGCCACGCGGACGAGAAAGAATTCGTCCAGGTTGGAACTGACGATGGCTAGGAATTTGATGCGTTCCAACAGGGGCAAGTCGTCCGAGAGGCCCTGGCGAAGCACTCGGTCGTTGAACTCCAGCCAGCTCAACTCGCGGTTGAAATACATGTCGTGGGATCGAAGCGGATTCTTGCTCATGGTATTTTCTTTCATGGTGGGGCTCGTTTCACTCTCCCCACCCTACCTATTTCATGGTGGGGCTCGTTTCACTCTCCCCACCCTACCTATTTGACTCAGCCGTAGGGTGGGGAGAGCGCAGCGAGCCCCACCAAAAAAGCTTAACTCGGTTCCAGACGAATCTTCATTCCGTAAATATCTGCAAACATATCAGCCTTGGTATGCACGGCACGTTGTTCCAGGAGTAGATCGGCCATGTTGGGGACACAGATGATCAAGTCGTCACCCTGGCGTTCAAATTGCAGATTACAAGGAGCGTGGACGTGGCCCCGCGAAAGGGCGTCGGCAACGCGGAGGATAGCGGCCAGCTTGCTCACCGTCACGCGGCCCTCGCGAGGCAGCGACATGTACTCCGGGTGCGACGGCTTCGGCCCGCTGCGCCGGTGGTATCGGGCGACATTGGCTGTCAGCAGAGTCTCTTCCCGATTGAACCCAAAGATTTCCGAATTAGCGATGAGGTAGTAGCTGTGCTTGTGATGGCTACGGTTGCTCACGTAACTGCCCGCCTCGTGCAGCAGCGCAGCCACATGCAGCAGGAGCCGGTGCCGTGGGCCTAGGCCGTGGTCGGGACGAATCTCGTCGAACAACCGCAGGGCCACGTCGGCCACCGTTTGGGCATGCGCAAGATCAACGTGATACTTCTGTGCGATTGCCGTTGCCGAGTGGATCACGCCGGCCACCAACGCCCGGTCTTCTTTCCCCGTCACTCGGTTGGCAAGCTCCAGCAGGAGTCCATCGCGCATCGTTACGCCTGACACGATGATTTGCTGAGCTTTTGTCAGGCGAAACAGGCTCTGGTAGACCAGCAGTGCCGGATTGATGGTCTCGGCCTCGGCAAAAGGAACACCGAATCGCTTGGTTAGCTCTTCGGGGGTCCAATGCTCGCAGCGCGCGACTAGTTCGTCAAACGCCTGGGGATCGACCCGGAACAACTCCGGTGAATCGGTCGGCTGGCCGATCTGACGGACGGCGAAGCGAGCATCGCCTCCCACCGCAATGAAGGATTCGACGTTATTCAGCGGCATCGAATTCTGCAACGATCCCAACATCGTCGAAACCTGGTAACGAAACACCTCCGCCGTCTGCTCAGGCGAGTCCTCGTTGCTGGCCAGCACCTCTTGCAGCCGCACGGAACCCAGCCGCAGACTCTGGGAAGTGACAATCTCCCCGTCGCGGAGCAGTATTAGCAGCGTGCTGCCGCCGCCCACATCCGCGATGAGCGTCTCCCCCCGAGTGACACTCAACGCGTCACCCAGGGCCTGACGTACTGCCGAGACCGTCAGCCGGCTTTCTTCAGGCGTACCAATGACCTCGACCTTCAGCCCCGTGGCAAGGTAGATGCGATCGAGAAAGGTGTCAGTATTGCTTGCCTCGCGGGCGGCACTGGTGGCGACAGCCCGAAGTTGCTCGACCTTGTAAAGTTTCAGAAGCTCGTGAAAGTCGCGGAGAATCGCCAGTGCCACGCGCATGCTGGCCGCACCCAAGCGTCCGCGGCGAAAGGCATCTTGCCCCAGGTGGACTGCCCGCTGTAACCGCTCGATGACCTCGACGCGGCCGTCGGGAAGAACCTCGGCGATAACCATGCGCACCGCGTTCGCACCGACGTCGATCGCCGCAACCGTTTTTGCCCCTTTCGATTCACCTGTTTTTTCACTAGTTTCCATGAACACTGCCTTGCCCCTTACTGGTTCATGGTGGGGCTCGCTGCGCTCTCCCCACCCTACGATCACACGAAGATTCACCCCAAGATCTCTTATTGTAGCGACATCGAAGTGGTTTGTCCCGGGACGACTGAGCGAAAGAAATTTCAATCGTCCCTCTGGAGCAAGCGAAGCCATCCATTTCAAACACCTCACGCGCTCCACCGCCGCTGGCCGCCAATTTCCGTAATGCGAATCTGTGGCCGAGGCTGCGCCGGCAGAAGCTGGAAACTGAGCGGCACGACGGTGCTGGTGACAATCGCTCCATCCTCCAGGCCCGATTTGGCCGCCAAAACAAGTTCACCAGCGATTCCCGGAACGCACTTTGCTGACGGCTTGTAATCTCTTGGTATTAAAGCACTTATGCATTGTTTCTTCATTGGTCTTTCGCGAAAGACCAATGAAGAAACAATGCATAAGTGCTTT
>Ga0194057_10001204_pt1 | contig 13220 bp, 16 predicted proteins | sample SepL4415m_MetaG_FD_155474 | JGI IMG/M metagenome (GOLD analysis project Ga0194057, IMG submission 155474) | Anoxic zone freshwater microbial communities from boreal shield lake in IISD Experimental Lakes Area, Ontario, Canada - Sep2016-L442-15m | ecosystem: Environmental > Aquatic > Freshwater... | reverse complement strand
GTCGATGACCTATGGCGACGGGTCGATCCCCCGGCGGGAAACCGCGGGGACGCATGGCAGCCGGGCCTTCGGGTTGAGACGCCACCGCGCCGCGCGGCCGGGCGACGGGACGCGCGGGGTTGCTCGGCGAGGAAGGCGCGGGGCGCTCAAGATCGCCGAGCGGCGACGCTGAAGCGCGGCCTCACCCGCGTGCGCGGCCAGGTGTGCGGACGGCAGGGGGCGGCCGTCCCTCGGTTCGAGCTTCGCTTCTCGACGATCGCCGAGGGCGCCGCGCGCGCCCACGCCGAGGCTGTCACCCTGCGCTGCGCTGAGCCCGAGCGGGAACCGCGGGTCGTGGCCTTCAACAAGGCCGGGCTCGAGCCCGATCTCACCGCTGCGTAAGGCAACCTTCGGGACGATCGAGGGAGGGGCGGGGCGAGCCGCTTGTTCGTCGTGCGCACGGCGCCGGAGGAGCAGGCTCGCAGCAAGCGGTGAGCGCGGCTCATCGGCTGAGCCAAAGGTCCGCGTCCGCCGCAGTCAGTAGAGGGGAACCGCTCTGCTGCAGGTCAACGCGGCGCGGCGAGTATCAACCCGCCCGACGGCCGACGTCGTCGGGTGGCCGAAGCAGGCCGTCAGCCGCCCGACGGCCGACGTCGTCGGCCGCCCGAAGCAGGCTGTCAGCATCGGCTTCGCCGCCTGCCCCCGGGACGATTGGGCCGAGGGCCGGGTGCTCCGCGAGGAGCGCTGAGCGCGGCGCCTACCGCGTCGCGACACGGCCGAGGGCCGGGTGCTCCGCGAGGAGCGCTGAGCGCGGCGCCTACCGCGTCGCGACACGGCCGCTCGCGGCCACGGCGATGACCCAGCGGCGCCAGCGCCGCTCGAAGACGGCGCGCTGGCGCTCCTTGCGGTCCCGCGGCAGGCTGCTGGCGGTGATGGAGCGCAGCGCCATCCGCTTCAGCGTGGGCAGGCCGATGCCCCACGACAGGTAGGCGACCGAGATGTCGTCGGTGAGACCGGTGCTCCCGAAGATGGCCGGGTCGTCGGAGCCGAGCACGACCCGTATCCCGCGCCGCAGCCAGCCCTTCGCCGGGTGCCGGCGCAGGTCGGGCACGTAGCGCAGCGTCTGGTTGCTGAGCGGGCAGGCCTCCATCGTGACGCCGGCCTCGCGCACCTCGTCCTCGAGCCCGGGGAAGAGGCCCATGTTGACGCCGTGCCCGATGCGCAGGGCGCCCAGCTCGAGCGCTTCGCGGACGTTCGTGTTGTCCGGCGAGACGCTCTCGCCGCCGTGCAGCAGCAGCGGGACCTGAGGCAGCGTGGCGAGCGCCGGCGCGAAGAACGCGGTGCTGCTGCCGACGTCCTCCCGCCCGATGAGATCGAAGCCGTACAACAGGTCCGCGGCGGTCGCCGCGAGTCTGCGCTGGCGGGCGAGCTTGTCGGCGGCCTGCTCGAGCGTCCCGGTGCGCCGCGCGCTGAGGATGAGCCGCAGGTCGAAGTCGGGGTAGCGGGCGCGCACGGCGGCGAGCGCCTGGCGATAGAGATCGAGCACGCCCTCGTCGACGATGAGACTGCCGTCCTCGGCGTGGACGGCGCTGAGACTGGTGCGCAGCTCGACGAACTGGACGCCGTCGCGGGCGAGACGCAGGAAGGCGTGCGTGTACTGGGCGACAAAGACGGGGCGATACGAGACGAGGCCGTCGATGCGCGTGAAGATGGCCTCGAACTCCTTCCACGGGTCCGGCTGGGACTCGTCCTCGGGCCCCATGGTGAAGAGGCGCAGCAGGCGGCTGCGCAGGCCGGGCACGGCGGCCTCGAGCTCGTCGGCGGCGACCCATCCGGGCGGCGCCTCGCCGGTGGGGAAGAAGTCCATCTGGCCGCGGAAGTACGTGTCGCTGGCCGGGCCCCAGTAGATGAAGCAGCCCGGCTCGGAGAAGGCGCGGGCGACGATCCACTCGGCGTTCCCCGTGGCCGTGGAGTGGATGTGGAGCATGCCGCCCTTGGGCATCCGCTCGAGGGTGTGGTGCAGGCGCGAGGCGTCGAGCTCGCGGCGCCACGCCATGAAGGACGTCGTGAACGGGCGGTCCGGGTGAGCCGCGAAGCGCGCGAGGAAGCGGGTGCGTTGGCGCGAGAGGACGATCGCCGCCGCGTGCTCGCGGGCGCTCAGCCCGCGGGCGGCCGGGGCGGCGGCCGTGGAGGCAGCCGGCGCGGCGGCCGCGGCCGCCGCAGACGCGGCCCGGGCGGCCGGGGCGGCGGCCGTGGAGGCAGCCGGCGCGGCGGCCGCGGCCGCCGCAGACGCGGCCCGGGCGGCCGCGGCGGGAGCCGGCGCGGCGGCCGCGGCCGCGAACCCGGCGACGATCGCCAGGCACGCCAGCAGCGCCGCGCTGCGGGCTATCCTGAGCGCTCGCACGGGCGGACGGAGCCTCCCCCGCACGGAGGGAATGGTCGGGGCGTCGCCGCCTGCCGGCTCGCCGCGCGCTCTCTTCTCGTCAGTCCCCATGGTCGTCTCCTGGTTCGTGTGGCGGCGCTCAGCCTGACTGCCGCGCGCCGTCTCGAGCGACTCTCGCCGTGCATATCGGCAGCGATGCCCGGAGACTGGAGTCGGCAGGAGGAGCGGAAGGGCCGCCTCGCCGTCGAGAGCCGGCGCCCGGTGGCCGTTTGGTCGATCGGGAGACACCGCTCAGGGACGCCGCCCGTCGGCTGCGCGACGGCTCCGGCGAGCTCGGCGGGATCGCGTGTGCGGACTCCTCATGACGCCGGCGTGCGCGGATCCTCGCGCCGTGCGCCAGGATGACGATGGCAGGGTACGGGAGACGTTGCGGGAATGGGGTGCGTCGGCCGCGGCGCAGCGCACGGCGAGCCGCCCGGGGATCGTCGCCGCGAGGGCGCCTGGTAGACGAACGGTGGCCGGTCGCCGTGGCCCCGGCCCCGGAGCCGATCGCCTCGGTCAGCGCCCCGGCGCGTCTCTGCGGCTACTCGCAGATAGGCGCGAAGTCGCACGTCCTGCAGAGCCCGCTTGCGCGCTTCTCGAACGCCTCCATCTCCAGGGGGATGTTCCGTCGCGGGTCGCGCGTGAGGGCGCGCATGCGGGCCACGCCCTCGCGCACAGTGCGCGCGGCCTCCGCCTTGAAGTCGGGGGCGGGGTCGACGGGCTCGGTCCGCCCGGCGGCGACGTACTCGATGTGCCCGCGGAGAGCAAGGCCCTCGAGCGCCGGGTGAGTCGCGCGCGCCCACCACACCTGGAGCAGTACCTGCATCGGGTTGGTGTCGTCCTCGCGCCCGCTCTTCCAGTCGATGACGTGCAGCGTGCCCTCGTGGACGTAGGCCATGTCGGGCGCGGCGAAGACCTTGAGCCCGTCGTGCTGGAAACTGGCGAAGGCGGGGATCTCGATGCGGCCGGCGTCGCCGCAGGCGCACAGCCGCTCCCAGTGGGACGTCGCGAGGAGGCCCGCCATGCAAGGCCCGGCCTTCTCGTTCAGACGGTCGACCTCGGGCTGCGTGTTCTGCTCGAGGTACAGGGCGCGGAGCATGACGACCTTGCCTGGCTTGTGCTCGAACGCGGCGCGGCCGGACTTCGAGGTCCGCCACGCCTGTCGCAGCGCCGCTCGCGTCCGCTGCTCCAGAACCGCGGCCGTGGGCAGCGGCTTGCCGCTGCGCGCGGCCGCCTCCAGCTCCCTCGCGCGCTCGTCCATCTGTTGGCCGAGGAGCGCGTCCAGCGAGGTGAGCTTGTTGAGCCGGTAGGCCATCCGCGACTCGGGCGGGGCGTCGTCGAGCCAGCCGTTGTGCGAGAGGTAGTAGCCGTAGAAGTAGGCGCGCGGGCAGCGCTCGAGCTTGCGCTGTCGGCTCATCGACCAGGAGAAGTCGGGGTAGGGTCTGATCTCGAACGCGCTCATCGCCACTCCACCTCCTCCGGCGTCTCCGCCTCTGCCCCTGCGCTGACCGTGGCCAGGGCCTCGATCCAGTCCATGTGTGGCCACATCGTGTCGTTGGCCAGGCCTGTCGGCAGGGACACGACCCACGTCACCCCGCCTGCGGCAAACAGTCGTATGCCCAACTGCACCTCCGAATCGTCGATGTCGCGGCCCCTCGCGGAGCTCCTCGAGGCCGCGGGCGCGGCGGAGTCCGCGTCCCCGGGCTCCGCGAAGAGCGGGTCGATGCGCTCCCGCGGCGATCGAGGCTGAACACATCATCATAGATGACGGCTCGGACGGAAGATCCGACAGAGAACCTGGCGGTCGGCGCTCGGCGCCGCGGGCGACGCCGCGGGCGACGTCGTGACCGGCGGCCCAGTCGCGACGTCGGGTGACCCGCGGGCCGAGCGGGCGCGCGTGCAGGCGCGCGTGCAGTCCGCGCGGCGGCGTCAGGCGGTGTCGACATGTCGTACGCACGGTAGCCATCGCCCTCGGTGAGCGCGCCCTCGGCGACCATCTCCGCGGCGAGCTGAGCGGTCGACAGACGCGGCGCTCCTCTGTCCCGAGCGCGTCGACCGCATCTGCCGGGTGGAGCGCCCCCGGGAGGTGCGGGCGTCGCTGCGGAACGAGCCGCTGGTCGGGGGCCGCGCCGACTGAGGACGCTCTTCCGCGGAGGCGCATCCGTGCGCGCGCCGCCGCGCTACGACGACGCGAGGCGCAGCTCCGCGCCCAGGGCGCGCGCCGCCGCGCTACGACGACGCGAGGCGCAGCTCCGCGCCCAGGACGCGCGCCGCCGCGCTACGACGACGCGAGGCGCAGCTCCGCGCCCAGGACGCGCGCCGCCGCGCCCATGGTCTTCAGCGTGGGGTTGCCGCGGCTGCTCTCGATGCGGCTGATCTCGCTCTGGCGGATTCCGCAGGCGGCGGCAAGCTGTTGCTGGGTCATGTGCAGGGCCAGGCGGCAGCCGATGAGATCGGCGGCGAGGCGGCAGTGGTCCTCGAGCCGGGGCGGATGGGCGACGGCCGCGGGGCCTTCGGCCTCGGCCTCAGCAGCGACCTGCCCGTAGTGCTCGTCAAACGCGATCATGCGTCGTCATCTCAGCACCGGTATGAGTTACAGGCCATGGTCGGTCAGTCTCCAGATGCCCGCCGAGTGCCCTCAGGGATGCTTCCGGCGATCGTCGCTGAGGCGTTGGCGGGCCGGCGAAACGACGTGCGCACACATTGCCACCGTGCAGGTCGCCGGAGCACGCCGGCAGGATGACGATGCCGCGGAGGGGAGGACGATCAGGGCGAGCCCGGCATTGCGCTCACCCTCCGCGGCCGTGGGCAGCGGCTTGCCGCTGCGCGTGGCCGCCGGCGGCGAGTGGCGGAGGACGTCGGTCAGAGACGGCGCCTCGACGGTGGCGACGTCACGCCGCGGGGAATGCCCCCGGTCGTTGACGCTCCGCCAACGTCACCCAGGCGCCGGCCGCAACCTGTTCCTCGCTGTGCATCCACCTCGTACCATGAGGCGTCGGCCATGCGCGATCGCCGCGTCTTCATCGCTGAGCGCGGCGTGCTCGGCGATCCTCCCGCGATCGTCGCGTCTTCATCGCTTAACGCGGCGTGCTCGGCGATCCTCCCGCGGTCCCCGATGACCCCTCTTGCCGAGGCCTCGTCAACGGATCCTCAGCCGGCCTCGTCAACGGATCCTCAGCCGGCCTCGTCAACGGATCCTCAGCCGGCGTCGTCAACGGCGCCTCAGCCGGCGTCGTCGCCCCAGAACGGCGCATGGCGCCGGCGGCAGAGCTCCCGGTAGTCGCCGAGCAGCTCGAAATCGGCGTAGTCGATGTGCGCGACGCGGTCGCGGTGCAGGACGAGCTGCGGGTTCGCCTCGTTGAGCTGCGCGACGAGAGCAGCCTCGGCGGCGCTCAGCGGGCTCACGACGGCTCCGAGATGGATGGCCCAGACCGGCGAGGCGTGCGCGTCGAGCTCCGGCGGCAAAAAGATGCTGTCGAAGACCGCTGCGCCTCCCGCGTAGCGGTACTCCGCCCGCGGGGACCCGCCGGCCGCCTCGGCCGGCGTGACGGGGATCACCGTGTGCGAGAGCAGCCAGCGCGAGACCGACGACACGTGCCGCGAGTGCGACGGCAGCGACTGCGCGGCAAGCTGCCAGTGATAGCCGGAGGCGTTGCAGCGCAGGACGTGCTCGCGTTCGATCGTCGCCTCCGCGCCCGCGTCCGCCATCCACCCGGTGAAGTCCGCCAGGCCGTGGAACGGCGTGTCGGCGGAGTCGAAGACGGCCAGCACAGGCGCGTAATCGACCACCTCGTCAGGCGCCAGGCCGCGCAGGTAGGCGAACACCAGCGCCTCCTGCTCGTTGGTCACCGGACAGGGGCAGCTCAGCACGATCCTGAACGCCAGCTCGAGCGCCTCGCCTCTGATCTTCATCCTCGTCGCCCTCCTTTGTCTCTGGCCGGCGCGTCCGCGCCGCGACCGTCGATCGGTGAGAGCAAGTCTACCGGCATCGGGGCCGAGGGGCGGCGGGCATGCGCCGTCCCGCCGCCGCCAGCGCCGAGACCGTGGTGCACGGTCCGGCTTTGCGCCTGGCGCGGATGACGGCTCGTCGGGTGTCCCCGAAAGCGGGTCACGGGCGGAGTCGTGTCGGCGCGCGGGAAACGCGCGAAACCCGCCCGCGCCGGAGGCGTGACGACCGCCATCACGCCGGCCGCCGCGCCGAGGCCTCGGGCCAAGGCGTCCGTCGGGCATGCGCAGGCGCACCAACGGCGAAGTGAGGAGAGCGCGCATGGTCAGGTCCGACCTCGAACAGGGCGAGCAGGAGCCCGGACACGGGACGATCCGCTACCTGCCGCCCGCTGGAGGGCAGTACGCGGGCAAGCTGCTGGTCACCGACCGCCGCATCCTGTTCGAGCCGACCAAGGCCGGATTCTTACCCAGACAGGACTTCTCAGCGAAAGGCGTCGTCGGCGCGCTCACCGTCGGCGGCATCATCGGGAGGAACTGCTGGGACCGCGACAGCCTGAGCATCCCACGGGTCGATGTGCGGTCCGTGGAGAAACGGCGCAGCCGGCACATGAAGCCGGTCGCCGTGACGCTCGCCGACGGGCAGAAGCTCGTCTTCTACAACGGCATCATGTCGGTGGACAAGCCGGCGGCGACGCTCCAGGGTTGAGTGCGGGCTTCGGCGCCCCCGGCCAGGTTCGAACCAGCGCCGCCAGGCGCAGAAGACGCGCGGCGGGCGTCCTCGCCCGCGGCGCCTCATCTGCAGAGGCGCTCGTCGGCACTTCAGCTCTCCGTGACCGCCAGGGCCGCGGTCCCTTGTGCACTCAGCCCTGCGCTCGCGTCACTGCAGCCGGCGCACCCCGACCGAGCGGGCTGAGATCGTCTCCGGGTCCGCCGTTTCATCCGCTTCCATGGCATCCGCCACCCCGCCGACATGACCGGGCCCGCGATCAACGCCGTCCTCAGTGAGCTCGACGGCGACAGATGGCTGATGGCGTCGCCGATGTACGGCTCGGGGCTCCGCCTGATGGAGCGCCTGCGCCTGCGCGTCCTCGACCTCGAGCTCACGCGCGACAAGGTCGTGGTGCGCGACGGCAAAGGCGGCCACAAGGACGTCCGCACGACCATGATCTCCACGCACCTGCTGAACCGCGGCGGCCAGGGCGTGCGCAGCCCCTTCGATGGCCAGTGAAACGGCTCACATGGACTGCGAACGCCGCCCGCCCGCGGTCCGCCACGGGAGCGAAAGAGCCGCGCGGTGCAGGTTCTTCCGGCCTTCCGCCGGTCTTGGTGGTAGCGTCTTACACAGAAGGGGGCAGTCTGCATTCAGGGTCTTGCGCAGACTGCCTGATCCTTGTTGGGCGCACCTGGGAAGCGACGTGGCTATCGGTGTCGTTCTGGCGGTGTCCGGAATCCTCTGGGTAGTGAGGCCGGACATCTCGAAGCGCTGGGTTCTGGAAGCCCGTCGGCATCGCTCAGCGCCCCATGAGCCCTGAGCATCACCTGCTCTGCACGCGTAAGATGACAGCGATGAACTGTCCCTCGAACGTCCCCGCATTCCCGCGGCTCACCACAGCACGGCTCGTCCTGCGAGAGCTGACGCTCGAAGACGCGGGCTGGTACCTGTCGCACTTCTCGCGTCCGGAGATCGTCAGCGGGCAGGGGTATCCGGCCCCCGACGGCCTCGAGGGGGCGCGCGAAGAGCTGCAGCGCTTCGTCGTCGACCTCGCCGCGCAGGGGACTGGCGGCCGCTGGGGCATCGCCCTGAAGGACCATGCAGCCCTGGTCGGCAGCGCCGGCTTCTACGACTGGGACCACAAGACCCGCTCGGCCGAGATCGGCTACGACCTCGTCTCCGAGCACTGGGGCAAGGGCCTTATGCGCGAGGCCTTGACGGCGATTCTCGACCACTGCTTCGAGCACCTCGACCTGAATCGTCTGCAGGCGCTCGTCTTGCCGCGCAACGAACGCTCGCAGCAGCTGCTGACCGGGCTCGGCTTCGCCCGCGAGGGTCTCCTGCGTCAGCACGGGATCGACGAGAAGGGACGGCTTTGCGACGACCTGGTCTTCGCCCTGCTGCGGAGCGAGTGGTGACCGACAACCTGACGGCCACGCCACGGTGGCCGCCAGGATGTGGCAGTCGCGGGCGGATGTGTCGCTGCACCTCGGGTCAACACACCCAGGCAGCGTCTTCATCCTCGCCGGGACGGTGCTCGTGTACGGCAAGCGGTGCGCGAGCGGGCGCCCAACAAGGCGTTCGCGCAGACGCCCAGAAGCGCTGCGATATCCTCATCGCATGCAGGGCGCAGCTCAACCCCCGGACGTTGGGCATGCCGTGGACACACGGGGAGTGGCGGTGACCGATCTCGGCTTCTCGTACCGCGGAACGAAGCGCGGCGCCATGCACATCTTGCGGAACGGACGTGAGGTGGCAACCCTTCGCGCGCGCCCGGCGGCACGGTTTCTCGCTCGGGCAGAGGGCGCTTCCTTCGAGGCCGTTCAGCAGCTGTGCGCTCGGGCTACCGGCAACTACAGGCGGGGCAATGAAGCCCATGCGGCGGCGGTGAGGAGTGCCCATGGGCGGGATGCCTGACAAGCGCATCAACCTGACCCTCGTCGGTCAGCCAGGCGTACCAGCCTGAGACGCCGAGAATCTCCGCCCAGGCATCGTTCACGGCGCGGTCCCAAGCTCCATCCGACTTGTTCTCGCAATCCCCAACGCACGGTGTCGACTCGTTGGCGTGCTTGACTGGAACCGGGGTTGGCCATTGCCATGACTATCATGTAATCTGATTCTCGGGTTCGAGAGAAGGAGGATCGGATGTCTCAGACACTGACCGTCACCGAAGTGGTCCGCCACTTCGCGGAGTACATGAACCGGGTCGTCTACCGGCGCGAGTCCTTCGTGCTCGTGCGCGGGAACAAGGCCGTCGCTGAGCTGCGGCCCCTCTCTGCGGGCATGCGGCTCGGCGATCTGCCGGCGTTGTTCGCCTCGCTGCCTCATCTGTCGGCCGACGAGGCCGACGCCTTCGCGGACGACCTCGATTCGGCTCGTGATGAGATCGCCCGCAGAGAGGCGCGCGACGCATGGGGATCCTGATCGACGCCAGCATCCTCATCGAGGCTGAACGGGGGCGGCTCGACATGGAGCCACATGTCGCGCGGCGCGCGGGGGAGGAGGCGTTTCTGTCGGCGATCACGGCCGGTGAGCTGCTGCACGGCGTCCACCGGGCGGTCGAGCCGCAACGGCGCGCGAGGCGCTCGGCGTTCGTCGAGGGCATGCTGGAGCGGTTCCCCCTTCTGGATGTGGACTTGCCCACGGCGCGTGCGCACGCGCAGGTGTGGTCGGACATGTCGGCCGCCGGCACGCTGATCGGGGCGCACGACTTGTGGCTGGCGGCCACGTGTATCGCGCACGGACTCATGATGGTGACCGCGAACGTCCGGGAATTCGAGAGGGTTCCCGGTCTGCAGGTCGAGAAGTGGAGCGACGCGGGCTGACGCTCGCCGGCCGCGTCCAACAAGGGGATCGACCCGACTCGCTGCGCTCGCGGGCTATCCCCAACACGCTGGGCAGGCCGACGTCTTGCCAGGTTGTCGTCGGAGACGAACGGTACATGGCCGGCTCCCGCATCGCGCCGCCCGCCACCGCGCCTGTGACCGGCGCCACAGTGAAGGCGACGCGTCCGCTGTCAGGGACGGACGACTGCCATGGAGGCCAGAGCGCCATGAGGTTCGAGCGCATCACCACAGACCCCGCCCAGATGGGCGGACTCCCGTGCATACGCGGACTCCGCATCCCGGTGGCCGCTGTGATCGACATGGTCGCTGACGGCATGTCGCCCGCCGACATCATCGACGCCTTCCCGGACCTGCAGCCGCAAGACATCGAGCAGGCCCTCCACTACGCCGCCGAGAGCGTCCGCGAGCGGGAGATCCCGATCGGGGCAGCCTCCTGATTCCGACTTCGGCGCCATCCTTGCCATCGGTGCTCAGAGCAAGCCCTCGGTCATCCTCTTCAGGCGTGGCGTCGCTCGCCGCCCCGACGCTCAACTCACGCTCCTGATCGACAGCCTGGGGAAGCTCGCAGGCGACCTTCTGGCCGGGAGCGTGGTCATCATCGAGCAGGCGAGGATCCGTATCGGGCCACTGCCGATCGGTGGATAGGCGGCGCCCGCCTGGGCCGTGGGCCTTCAGCGACCACTGCGGAGATATGCGGGCGGCGCCGGCTGAGTGGCGCATCTGGCCGCCGTTCGCGGGCCAGGGTTGGGGAGGCATCGATGCCCACTGGAAGGCGAGGCGCGCCGACGCGATGTCGTATGCGGACTTCTGGAGCTCGCTTTGTCCTGCTCATGGAGGCCGCTGACTTCGCCCCTCAGATAGGCACGGTCGGCTACCGGCGTCGCCCAGCCGCCTTGTCGTGCTCCCAGCAGTAGTAGTCGACAAGCTGAACTGTCCAGCCACCCTCGGCGTCGATGTCGCGAAGCTCGGCGACCAGCTCGCGGAGCCGCGCCACGTAGCGGCGGTACTCGGAGAGCTCGAACTCGCTCACGTCGGCGCCGAAGAGCTGGCGCCACACGCGGAAGTCGATTCAGAATGGGTATCATCATCGCATCGGGTGGCGAGGTGGAGAATCTCTCTTCGACCACGCGCCGTTGAAGCAGCTTGACCAAGGCTGCCGATCGGAACTTGAGTGTTCCGGGGACTGGGAGTCCCGGCGCCACCCACGCAAAGACCTGCGTTCCGCAGCTAATCGCCCTTCTGGCCCACGTCTCGACACAAAACCCCTGCTCGGAGGCTTTTGACCTGGTCGGAATCTGAGAAAAGCATAGATACACGCTTAGGGCCTATCCCGATAGGGATGTGCGTGCGGGGCGTTCGGGGACCGAGCGGGGCGGTCACGAGACGGTTCCCTCGTAGCCCAGCTACTTGGGAGCCGGGGAGGGGCCGCAGCCGCGATGCGTCCACGGGCGCATCCGTGCGTGCAGACCTATTGGGATAGGCCCTTAGGGTTCAAGTCCGTGGTCACCTCGTAGTGCATGGTGACCGACGTCGCCCGCATCAAACGTGACGGACGCGAGCTTCAGTCGCGCGAGGAGTACAGGCTCCGCGTCAAGAACAAATCGGTGTTCGGCGATGCTGAGATCGACGCCTGGTATCGGGACAACCGCAACCTCATGGTGATCGAGATGGTCTACCTGGGCTACTTCGGACTCGGCCACAACGTACACTGGAGGTGGCTGAAGGAGAACGGCTACTGGCCGGACAGGTACCCCAGCCAGTTCTCCTCCACGCCGGCGCAATTCCGAAGCATTCTCGAGCGGGGTGACGTCGACTTTGAGACTCTTGTTGCCGATCGGACCTGACCATGTGGAGAACATCCTTCGAGGGACGAAGCGGTACGAGCTCAGGAGGGTGAGGGCCAGGCGCCCCGTCGAGCTGATCGTCATCTACTCGACGGCGCCGGTGAGCATGATCGTCGGTGAGGCCGAGGTCACGGGCATTGTGGGCGGCAGCCTGGAAGAGGTGTGGCGCCAGACGGCGGACGTTGCGGGGATCTCCAGAGAGTCCTTCGACATCTACTACCGCGGAAGGAACGAGGCCTTCGCGTACAGGCTCGGTGCGGTCAGGAAGTACAGGCGTCCGAAGCGCCTCGCCGAGCTTGGCCTCGCCAGCGCTCCGCAGTCCTTCGTCTACCTACCGGCGTAGTCGACTCAGCCGAAGCTGCCCCTGCCGAGCTCCTCGAGCACCGCGGCCCCGAACAGCCGGCGGCGTGGCTCGATGCTCAAGGAGACAAACGCTGCCCCGTCGCAGCCGGGCACCTCGTCAAGCGGCAGCACATGAGTGACGACCACGATCTCGCCGGAGCTCTTGTCCGGCGTGTAGAGCAGCAACTCATCGCCTTCAGAGAAGTCGCGGTCCGCCCTCCTGATCTCGGCTTTCTTGCGACCGTCGGCCACCGGCGTGAGCCATCTGCGCTCGATCTTCAGATTGTGTCGCATGGTCGATCTCCCGGCAGGGCGACGAAGCAGGGCATACCGTCAACCTCACTGCGATCATACGTCGCGCGGGAACGGAGAGTTAGATGCCTCGCCGTAGGCGCCGGCCTTCAGTCGGTCTGGTCCACGTGCAACAGGGATGCATGGTGGGCGTCGAGAGTGTCCTCATCCAGCCGCCGGGCAACCCGTACGGCGGGATCAACACCTCGATCCACGGCATCGACGCGACCATGACGCCAAGCAGCCCGACGTTCGGCGAACTCTGGCCGATGCTCGCGGAGAGGCTCGACGGCCGGCCGGTGGTCGCCCGCGACGCGAGCTTCGACATGAGCGTGTTGCGCTACGAGCTGGATCATATGGACCTTTGGCCGGCGACGCCTCGCGGCGCCCCGGTCCGATGCGCGTGATCAAGGCCGTGCCTCGGGTTTGGGCGCCCAAGCGAATCGAGTCCGTAGCGTGTTGCGCTCGTCATGCCTCAGGTGGCCGTCGTGCTGAAGGCGGCCGACGACAATGCCCGCGTCGATGCCGACGTCAGAGGCGAATGCCTCGATGCGTGCCCGGGAGAAGTCGCCTGCCGTGACGAAGCGCTGGTAGGCGTCTGGCGGCATCAGACAGTCGCCGGCGAAGCGGTCTGCCTCGTCTTCTCTCGCCTGGGGCGCGGGATCAGCGTCGTCGTTCTCAAGAATGACCTCCTGGCGGCCGTGCAGGAGGATGTGCCCGAACTCATGGAAGAGGCTGAACCAGAAGATGTCCGCCCAAGCCCCGCGGATCGTCATCATGGGGCTTGGGCGGACATCTTCTGGTTCAGCCTCTTCCATGAGTTCGGGCACATC
>Ga0194057_10001193_pt1 | contig 13317 bp, 10 predicted proteins | sample SepL4415m_MetaG_FD_155474 | JGI IMG/M metagenome (GOLD analysis project Ga0194057, IMG submission 155474) | Anoxic zone freshwater microbial communities from boreal shield lake in IISD Experimental Lakes Area, Ontario, Canada - Sep2016-L442-15m | ecosystem: Environmental > Aquatic > Freshwater... | reverse complement strand
TCTTTTGGACCCCATCCGGCTTGCCGGATGGTGAACAAGGTTGATGGCTAAAATGGAGAACAAAGACCAACACGACCCCATCCACCTTGGTGGATGGTGAAGGAGGTTGATTGGCTACATCGCGGACATGGGCTAGCCTGGCAACCTGATTCACCATCCAGCAAGCTGGATGGGGTCTAGGTTAGATCGCTTTCGTTGCTAGCTACCAACCTTCTTCACCATCCAGCAAGCTGGATGGGGTCGCTCATGTTGACCGTGTTCGGCGGTCTCTCGTTGTTGTGGCCGGTCTCCGACCGTGCTACGCCGCCGACCGAACTACTCGTCCTTAGGCTTCTTTGGGGCGGGCTTCTTCGGTTTATCGAACTGCCGCAGCATCATCTTGATTTCGGGGGCAAGTTCGCCGTTGGGTGCCGCCTCCAGGGCCTTTTTCAGATGCGCAACGCCCTGCTCTTCGTCGCGCTGCATGAAGGCTAGCCGGGCCTTGAGAACCTCGGCTTGCTGGACCTCGTCACCGGAAATGCCGGCGGTCTCCAGGGCCTTGTCCACTGCGGTGTTGGCTTCCTCAGCCTTGCCATCGCGCATCAGCTCCTCAGCATCGGCCAGTACCGCCTTGAACTGATACTTCTTCTTCAGGCCGGCCTTGTTGTCGGGATCCAGGACAATGATTTCCTTGGCCCATTTTTTGACGTCCTCACCGATCTCGGGACCGAAGCGAGAAAGTTTCTGTTTGGCGTCGATCAGCTTGTCGAGCAGTTTGGCGCGATCGATGCCTTCGGTCTTGGCCAGTCCGGCTTCAAGTTTGTCGGCCGCTTCCTGGGCCTCGGCTACCTTGCTGAATTGAGAAATCAAGGCGTCAATCCGCTTGGCCATCCGGCTTTCGGGCGCGGCCTCCTTCGCCAACTTGAGCGTGGCCACAACGTCAACGAACTTCTTTTCCGAGAAGGAAATCTGAAATTTGGCCATGTAGCCTTGCTGCCGCATTTCCGCCGGAACGCCCTTCAGTGCCAATGCCTTTTCGAGCAGTTTCTTGGCCTCGGCAACCTTCCCCGCATGTAAAAGCTCGTTCGCTTCGGCGAGGAACATCGCGAACTCGTACTTGACCTTCAGGCCGACCTTGTTGTCGGGGTCCAGGGTGATAATTTCCTTGCTCCATGCCATGACTTCGTCCGATTCATTGTCGAGCTTCCGGTAGCTTTCGATGATTTCGTCCAGCAGCTTGGCGCGGTCCAGCCCCTGGGTTTTATCGAGCTTGCCTTTCAAGACCAGCACGTTCTGATAAATTTTGGAAAACTCGGCTAGTTGCTTGAGATACTCGTCCGCACCGCCTTCACGATAGCCGGTCCGCGCGATGACTTGGCCTTCGGCGTCCATCAGGAGCACGGTGGGGAAACCTTCGACTTTGTACTTCTCGGAAAGCTCCTCGTTCTGCTTCTTCAGGTCAGGAGACAGCTCCTTCTCATGAGGAAAATCGAGTTCGACAAGTACGAACTGCTTGGGGGCCTCGGCCTTGAAAGGCTCCTTGTCGAACACTTCTTTCTGTAGCCTGATGCACCATCCGCACCAGTCTGAACCGGTAAAGTTAACCAATAGATACTTCTTTTCTTCCTTGGCCTTGGCTTGAGCCGCTTTGAAGTCGGTCAGCCAAAGACCTTCGGCGGCGACCCCTAGACGGACAAAGGCACCAATCGCCAGGGCCACGCCCAGCGCGGCAACGGTCACGAACAAGGGCAATCGGACAAATTTCATTTTTCTTCCTTCGGTTAATGGATCTCAGTAAAACATGTTGGTTGGGTTGGTAGAATGAACCTCCGGGTCCGTTCTTCGGATCGGCGAATCAATAACTGTCATGTTTCGCGCACTCGCCGAACGGGGGCGGACGGCACACGGAGTGTGCCTGCTACTTTTCTTGCGACAGCTATTGATTGGCCGATCCATCCTACGGCAAAGCTACTGATGTTCACTGGGGCTTCGCACGAGCTTGAATTTTCACGACCGTTTCTTGAACCATGTTCGACGGCAGGGCATAGCTGGCGACGCGCAGTGCCCGGGCGATGTTCACGCCCAGGCAGCGGCCGTCAAGGTCGACCAGCGGGCCGCCGCAATCCGTCGGTGCGATCGCCAGATCGTGCGGAATAACAGCGGCAAATCCCCAGCGGCGATCGCTGAACGGGCCGCCGCCCCAATCGTCCTGCGGCAGACGTCCGGGTGATCGGCCTAGGGTCGCTTCCAATTCCAGTTGCTTGTCCTTGCGGCCCACGACCAAAATTACTTTTTTGTTCGCCGGCATCTTACTCAGCGTCTCAATAAGTTGGTCGGCCGAATGGATCTCTGCGCCGTCCACCCGTTTGATCTGGTCGCCACTTTTCAGCCCGGCTTTCTCGGCGGCACTCTCCGGCGACACGCCCTGAACCTCCGGTCCATTGCCCGCTGTACCCACACTAATGCCCAGCCAACCATGCTGTGTGTCTCGGCGGGTTGGGCCGGGCATTGGTTGCAGCACATCACTGATCACGCCGATCACCGTGGGGCCTTCGCCAGGGCTGGTGGCTGCCACGAGACTCCCCGGCGCAGCGGGTGCGGTGGCCCAGACGATCGGCACGAGATTTTTGGCATCGACGTGCAACAGGGCCAGGTCAGTCGCCTCGTCCTGGCCGACGACCGTGGCCGGCAGCTTGCGGCCATCGGCCAACTGGCACTCCAGCTTGGCGGCCAGTTGGCTGGCTTTGGTCACGATCAGTCCATCGGCGGCAACGACCGTTCCCAAGGCGACCGCATGGTCATCGCCGAAGACTCGCACCGTGGCCGCCGCGGCCGGAGCAACGGTCGGCTTGAGCAGCGACTTGATCTGGGCATTGTTGGTCAAATAGTCCGACGGTTGCGGTACGGAGCGACGCATCTGCCGTTGCACGTCGTTCGGTGGCTGGGCACTCGACGACTGCGGCAGGCAGCCGAACAGGAGGACGAGAGTCAGGGCTAAAGGGATCGTCTTATTCATGGGGAACTACTTGTTTTCCACCTTTCCCAAAGTCACGGAAATCTTCAACACTTCCTCACCGCGACGAAGCTCGACTTCGACATTTTCACCCGGCTCGTACTTCCGGACTTCGGCCGAAAGGTCCTGAAAGATGCGAATCTCCTTGCCGGCGAACTTAATCACCACGTCGCCCACTTTCACGCCTGCCTTGGCTGCGGGGCCATTGGGAGTGACACCGCTCAACCGGACTTCATCCACATCGGGATCGGACTCGACACCGAAGACCGCGCCTTGCCCCGGCTCGATTTCGTCCATGTCCTCGCTCTTGAGCAGGCGATCCCAATAGCGTTGAAAACGATCGACCGAAACGTGGCGATTTTCCAGAAGCGAATTGCCGCATGTCGAGCTGATGCCGATGACGCGACCTTCCATGTCGAACAACGGCCCGCCGGAGTCGCCGCCCATGATCGTGCAATCGCTGCTGATGTCCATGGGGCAATGATGATAGACCCGCCCGAGCCGCACGGAAGGGTGACGTTGCTGCTGGTCGAAGCTGACGGGATAGCTCAGTGCCAAACACCACTCGCCGAGCTTGATATCTTCCGGCTTGGCGACCTCAACGTGCGGCCACTTACCTCGATCCGTGATCCGCATCAGACCGGCGTCCCCCAGCTTGTCGTTGCCCAGGGTCACGCCTTGAGCGCGGCGGCCGTCGGGAAAAATGAATGTCACGTTTCGGCCGGCATGACCCCCGACGTGGGCAACGGACATGACCAACCCGTCGGCATTGATCACCACCCCGCTGCCGCCGGAGACCTGAACTACCGCCGGCCGCACCTTCGCCACCAGTACTTTGACGCGGTCATTCAATACCTTCAGCTCAGCTAGGCTAGTGGGGCCGAGAACTTCGGCCGCAGCTTCCTGTTTTGCAGGAGGTTGGGCATATAACGCAGAGCTGCCGGGTAGTGCCACCAGTCCGGCCAACGCCAGGGCTAGGATCGGCAGGATCACAGACTTTTCCGTTTTTTGAAACATCGAGTTCATTTGCTTGATTGCAAAAGACGGCTTGATACTTTCCTGGCTCTTCCGGTTCCAGGTGCGGAACGCGAATAATCGTAGGGTGGTGAGAGCGCAGCGAGCCCCACCAATTCTGTTGCAGTCCGCTTTTGGTGGGGCTCGTTTCACTCTCCCCACCCTACCTCTCTCCTTCCTAATTGTACAACCCTTTTCAGGAAAAACCATCGGCCTGGATTACATTGGAGGCTTACATAAACCCATCCAGCACTTCTTGCGGCGCGGGTCCATAGGAGGCAGGTTCCATGGTACAGGTGGCACGCCCTTGGCTCAAGCCACGCATGGCATTGGAATAGCCGAAAAGACTGGCCAAGGGAGCCTGGGCCTCGATCACGGTGCCGTTGCCGCGACTCTGCGTGCGGGTGATCATCGCCCGCCGCTGCTGCAAGTCGCTGACAATGTCGCCGAGATTCTCCTCGGGCACGGTGACCTCAATACTCATGATCGGCTCCAAAAGCACAATGCCGGCATCGCGAAGCCCCTTGTTGAACGCATCGGCGGCGGCCAGGCGGAAGGCCAATTCGCTCGACTCGGTTTCATGCGTCTGGCCGCTGAGGACGGTCATTTTCACATGCATCAGCGGAAAGCCGAGCATTCCACCTCCCTGCCCTAGCTCGCCCAAAACCTCCATGGCCGCAGTGAGATACTCCGGCGGAAGCTGCACGGCCACCTCGGACGTCGGCACCGCTATCGGCGAGGGACTAGCCGCAAAGGGCTCCATGAGGATCGTAAGCTGGGCAAAGTGGGACTGCCCACTCATCGTGCGACGACACTCGCCGGTCACTTCGACGGCCTTGTGAATCGACTCGCGATAGCTCACCCGCGGCTTATGGACGCGGACATCAAGCTTGTAATCGCGAAGCAAGCGGTGCTTGATCACTTCGAGGTGCAACTCGCCCATCCCACTAATGAGGGTTTGGCCAGTTTCTTCGTTTTCGCGGGCACGAAAGGTTGGATCCTGCCGCTTCATCATTTCCAGGACATCGGAAAGCTTTTTGCGCTCGGCCGAGCTTTCCGGTTCAATGGCCATGGAGATGACCGTCTCGGGAAATTGGATCGATTCCAGCAGGATCGGTTCGTGGGCGTCGCAGAGAGTGTCGCCCGTGACCGAGTTCCGCAGACCGATCACGCCGATGATGTCGCCGGCCTCGACTGCATCGACCTGTTTGCGCTCGTCGGCCTGGATCCGCCAGAGCTGGGGCACGTTCTCTTTTTTGTCCTTGCCCGGGTTGAGAACGCGGCTATTGGCCTTGAGCCGGCCGGAATAGACGCGAATATAATGCAAATCGCCGTGCGAATCGGCCACGATTTTGAAGACCAAACCGCAGAAAGGCTCATCGGACTTCGGCTTGCGCGTAAGTTTGACGTCTTTCTTCTTAGGATTTATGCCTTCGACCGGCGGCATGTCCAGCGGGCTGGGGAGGTACGCCCCAACGGCATCGAGTAGCGGCTGCACACCCATCTTATTCAAGGCCGAACCGCAGAGCAGCGGCACCAGGAGGTTGTGCAACGTCGCGTCGCGAAGCGTTTTGCGAATCAACTCCTCGGGGACCGGCTGCTCGTTCAGCATGATTTCCATTAGCTCGTCGTTGCACATCGAGAGCTGGTCGAGCATCTGCCCACGCCAAAGCTGGGCATCGTCCTGCATTTCCTCTGGAATCTCCGAGATGACAATCTCCGTCCCCTCCGGAGGGGTGAAGGTCAGCATCTTCATGGCGACTAGGTCGATGATGCCGCGGAACGGGTCGCGGACATGGGCCGGCCCCTGACCAACAGGGAGGATGACCGGCACCGGCTTGCAGTTAAGCCGCTTGTGGATTTCTTCTAAAGTACCGTAAAAATCAGCCCCTTCGCGGTCCATCTTGTTGATGAAAGCAATGCGGGGGACATGGTATTTATCGGCCTGCCGCCAGACCGTCTCGCTCTGGGCCTCCACGCCTTCCCGGGCACTGAACACCACCACGCCACCATCGAGCACTCGCAGGCTGCGCTCTACTTCGGCCGTAAAATCGACGTGGCCGGGCGTGTCAATAAGGTTGAGGGTATAGTTCTTCCAGGGGAGGGTCACGCAGGCCGAATAGATGGTGATGCCGCGTTGCTGTTCTTCGGGATCGAAGTCAGTGACGGTGGTGCCTTTGTCAACATCGCCCAGCCGGTGCGTAAAACCGCTGTAAAACAGCATCCGTTCGGTGACGGTGGTCTTTCCTGCATCAATATGGGCAATGATGCCGATATTGCGAAGATTTTTGATATCGTGAGACATGGCCGCGAAAACTCATTCAAGCGAAAGGCTTAATGATAAAGTCCCCCGTCGCGGAGGTCAACAGGCAGGAGAACCGCAAAGTCCCGGCTCTTCCGGTTTTAGGTGCAGAAGTCGGGCTGGGTGCCATTATGATCCATCATTCCTGCGCGCAAGTGACTATTCTACCGCCGCAGTTCCTGCCTTGCGATATGGATATGGCACGCCCGACATCTGAGCCAAGGCCAGGATCAGCGATTGCGTGCCGTCGCGGCCGTGGCCTTGAGCCTGCACGCAGCGGTAAAGCTGTTCGGCCAGGGCGACGCCGGGCATCATTAGGTTCATCCGCTTCGATTCGGCGAGGATGATGGCCATGTCCTTGAGGAAGTGCTCGACGAAGAAGCCAGGCGCAAAATTGCCCTGCAACATCCGCGGGCCATAGTTCACCAACGACCAACTCGATGCCGCGCCGGTGCTCACCGATTGCAATACCTTCTCTAGGTCGAGGCCCGCCTTGTAGCCGTAGAGCAGTGATTCGCAGACGCCGACCATGCACGAAGCAATCAACGCTTGATTGACCATCTTCGTATGCTGGCCGGAACCTGGTCCGCCATGGTGGACGATCGTTTTGCCCAACGCCTGCCAGCAGGGTTGAAGTGCCGTCACCGCGCGGGCGTCACCGCCGATCATGATCGAGAGCCGCGCCTCGCGGGCACCCACATCGCCGCCGGAGACCGGGGCATCGAGACTGATCACGCCGCGATTGAGTGCCTCGCGGGCAATCTCCACCGCCAGGGACGGCTCGCTCGTGGTCATATCGACAAGGATCGCTCCCTGACGGCAGCCGGCTAGAGAACCGTCACTGCCGAGGATCACTTCGCGGACGTCGGCCGGATAGCCGACGATGCTGAAGATAATGTCGGATTGCTCGGCCACGGCCCTGGGCGAATCGGCCCAACGTGCCCCTAGAGCCAATAACTTCTCGGCCTTCGACTTGCTGCGGTTATAGATCGTTACGGAAAAGCCGGCAAGCACGAGGTTCTCGCACATGCTCGCGCCCATCACGCCCGTGCCAATCCAGCCAAGACGGTGCGTGGAAGGAGAAACCAAGGGAAGGTCGGTCGCGAAGTCAGTCATCGTAGTCAGGGGCTATCCGAAAAGCCCCCTCTCCCTCTGGGAGAGGGGCGGGGGGTGAGGGTTCCCGGAAAATTCATGGCCCATAGGTAGCGTACTTTTCAAGCATCTGACACAATCGATGCGATTTCATGTTCCCCAGGCTCGGCTGTAGCACCTCGGCAAAGTCAGCCAAGTCCTCAATGATCCCACGGCGATCCGGCAATTCGTAGGCCGGGTCAATCGTTAAAGGGTACGCCCGCTGCCACATGTCGGCCAATCGCTCATCCCTTGACTCGTCAAGCAGAGACTCGATCTTGGCGCGATAGGCTTTTCTAGCCGCAATCCTGGTGTCGCTCTTGGTTGCCGTGGCGTTGCTGGTACTCACGAACCTTTCAAGTTTTGGCGTAACTGCGGATTTTTGGTCGTTGTTCATTGGTCATTCCTCTCTAGGGTAAAGGTTTCCGTCGATTCCGAAGTCTTGCACCTAAAAAGCCGACGTGGCGGCCAAGTCCTCACGCAACGGTGTCGATCTCTTGTATTGAAGCAGGTGTCTATAATAAAAAATTTGGTCTATAGAAACTGGCTCGACCACGTGTTATACTAGCAGTCATGCTTTCCAATTCGCCCCGTTCAGAATGCCATTCTCATGAACCGCATCCCACGTTTTCTTCCACTTCGGACTACATCGTTGGCAATTCTGCTCATTCTTACCGCGACTGCGGTCCAGGCCGAGACGCCGAGCGTTGTGCTGCAAGGCAAGGCCGGGCTGCTGACGGGCAAAAATGTCGTGCTCATCGCCGCCGACGATGAATACCGCAGTGAGGAATTGATCCCCCAACTGGCCAAGATCCTCGCTGTCCACCACGGTTGCAAATGCTCGGTGCTTTTTACCGTCAATCCAACGACCGGCTTCATCGATCCCGGTGCCCAGAACATTCCAGGGCTAGAAGCCCTCGATTCCGCCGACTTGTTGGTAATCTTCGCCCGCTTTCGCGAACTGCCGGATAAGCAGATGAAGCATTTTGTCGACTATATCGAATCGGGCAAGCCGATTATCGGTCTACGGACGGCGACGCATTCATTCAACTATGTGCGGCACAAGGACAATCCTTATGCCAAGTACAGCTTCAACAACGCGAAATTCTCCGGCGGCTTCGGCCGGCAGGTGCTGGGCGAAACGTGGATCGACCACTACGGGCATCATAACGTTGAAAGCACGCGAGGCATCATCGCCCCGGGCATGGAGCAGCATCCGATCGTCCGCGGCGTGGGCGAGATTTGGGGGCCGTCGGACGTATATACCATCACCACGCTGACCGGTGATAGCAAGCCGCTGGTGCTCGGCCACGTACTAGTAGGCATGAAACCGACCGATCCACCTAATGAAAAGAAAAAGCCCGTGCCGGTCGCCTGGACGAAGAGCTATACGGGCACCCAGGGGAAGGCGTCGCGGGTATTCACAACCACCATGGGCCACGCCGACGACCTAAAGTGCGAAAACTTCCGCCGCCTTTTGGTCAACGCCTGCTATTGGTGCATGGGGCTGGAAGAGAAGATTCCCGCCCAGGCCAAGGTTGACCTGGTCGGTGCCTACGATCCCAGTCCAATTCATAACGGCGGGTTCAAGAAAAACGTGAAGCCTTCAGATTGCCGGTTAGAATGATTGATTCGCAAGCGAGTCGTGACTTTCCTTGGATTCCCGGCTACCTGAGAGCCAGATGAGTGCTACGATGCGGCAACTGTTCACCGAAACCGAACTCCACAACCTTCTTCAGCAGGAAGAGGGCCAGTTTTTGGAGTTCAAGTCGCTGTGGAATTTGACGGGCGAAAACCGAAAGGTCATCGACCGCCGGACTGTGCGGGACACCATCGCGCAGTACATCGCGGCTTTCGCCAACGCAGACGGCGGTACGCTGTTGCTGGGCGTGGACAACGACGGTTCGCCTACAGGTCACGGTTATCCCGAGGAGGCAATCACCGAATTTCTGGCTGTGCCCGAGCGTCGCCTTCGTCCGGCGGTGGCGATCCGACACCAGCGGAGTACGCTGGGTGGTAAGGAGATCGTCGTTATCCAAGTGAACATTGAACCCGAGGCCGTGATGGTCGATGGCGATGGGTTTCCGTACCGCGTCGGCGATCAGATCCGACTGGAGCCGCAAGAGGTGATCAACCAGCGGAAGCAAGCATACCGGACAACGGGTTATGACCGCCGGGTGCAGTCGGAAGCAACGCTGGACGACCTTGATCTTGATCTGGCTCGTGATTTCCTCTCAGGTTCCGTCTATCGTGACCGATCTGCGGAAGCTACGCTGCGCGAACTTGGTTTGATCCTGCCAAGAGGCGGCGGGATGGCCGTGACCAATGCAGCCTTACTGCTGTTCGCCAAGCGGCCGTTCGCGCGCTGGCATCCCCGAGCCGGGATTCGCGTGTTTCGCGTGAACGGTATCGAACGCCGTCATGGCAGGCACCGAAACGTAGCGCAACTTGAAAGCCCGATCGAGCCGCCGCTAGCCCTGGCGATTGCCGAGGCTCATCGGGTGGCCTCCAGCCAGATCAAGAAGTCGGAAAAGTTGCACGATCTGTTCTTTCGTGAAATGTCGGAATACCCTGAGTTCGCTTGGCAGGAGGCGATCATCAACGCCGTGGCGCACCGCGACTACAATGATCAGGGTCGGGAGATCGAGGTCTGGTTCTTCGACGACCGCATGGAGGTACTCAGCCCAGGCGATCTGGTGCCGCCGGTAACCTTGGAGATATTGCAGCGACGGCACCCAAGCCACGCGAGCCGCAATCCACTGTTGGTCCGCGCCCTGGCGCAGGTTGGCATCATGCGGGACGAAGGAGAGGGCATCCCGAGGATATTCGAGGAGATGGAGGAGTCACTCTTGAAGCAGCCGGAGATTACTGTGGAGGCGTCACAGTTCTCCGTTGTGCTGCGCAACGAACCAGCAACGCCTGGACCCAGCACGGAATGGCAAGGTGTGGTGGCGGGTTTGGACCTGGGGACTATCCAGAAGCGGACTCTACTGGCACAGCCGGAAGGGTTTACCAGCACCGACTACCTGCGTATCAGCGGGATGAGCAGGGAAGAGGCTGCCCGCGAAATCCAGGACATGGTAGGCAAGGGTGTCGTGTTGCTCGTGACTTCGCCCGCGGATGGCCCGATGTATAGGCCATCACGCGAGTTGCGCGAGACTCGGCTGTGGTTGAAGCGTCGATGGCCAATCCTACGTTCTTTTTTCCAGGGTCATGACCGGATGACAAATGGCGACTACCGGGAAATCGCCGGGTTGACACGCTATGTGGCGGTTCGTGAGTTGGCGAGATTGGTTGACATGGGCTTTCTGTTGCCCAGCGGCGAGCGACGAGGTGCCCATTATCTTTCCGGTCCCCGTTTGGCCCAGGAGCAATCAGGATAGTTATGTGCGATTTTCGCACATAACTGCCGCACATATCTCATAACTCGTTGCTAAAAAACGACTTACATGAATTCATAACGGCTTACGAGCGATAGGAGTACTCGTAACTCTCAGAGACTAAGGTTTTATGCGTATTTTTCTGTACTAATGTTCCTTTACTGAGAACCTATCCCAGAACCCTGAGATGATCCTGGATATTACCGGGCTCAATCCGGTTCTCGGATATAGGTTCTAAGGAGACCCATCATGCCCAGTAATCTATCGACACGTCGCAAGTTCCTTCAGCAAACCGGCGGAGCGTTGGCCGGGGTCGCACTGGCCAGTGCAATCTCGCAACGTGCCTATGCCGGCGAGGATAACACAATCAAAATTGCCCTGGTGGGCTGCGGTGGCCGCGGCAACGGGGCGGTCCACGAGGCCCTGCAAACCGCGGGGCCTAAGAAACTGGTCGCTGTCGCCGATTTCTTCCAGGACAAAGTGCGAGGCTGCGTCAAGGGGTTGACCCGCAGTCCGCTGGCCAAGCAGGTCGATGTTCCGGCGGACTGCCAGTTCGTCGGCCTTGATGCTTACAAGAAGGCGATCGATGCGGTCGGCCCCGGCGGAGTCGTGCTCTTGGCCACGCCGCCCGCCTTTCGGCCGATCCATCTGGAATATGCCGTGGCGAAAGGGTGCCATGTGTTCATGGAGAAGTCTTTCGCCGTCGACGCTCCCGGCATCCGCCGCGTGCTCAAGGCCGGCGAAGAAGCGACGAAGAAGAATCTCAAAATCGCCGGTGGGCTTCGCTGCCGCCACGAAGCACCGCTGGAGCAAGCCGTTGGCAAGATCCAAGAAGGCATCATCGGCGATCCGATCTCCCTCTGGGCCTATCGCGTGCATGGTCCCGTCGGTTTTCATCCCCGCACGTCGGATGTCAACGAGTTGGCCCACCAGATCCGCAATTACTCCTGCTACACCTGGCTCAACGGCAGTTTCCTCTTGGACTGGCTGATCCATAACCTCGACGTCTGTTGTTGGATCAAGAACGCGTGGCCCGTTTCCGCCCAGGGGCAAGGCGGTCGCCAAACTCGCACCGAGGCCGATCAACTCTTCGATCATTACGCGGTGGAGTATACGTTTGCCGACGGCACGCGGTTGATGGCTCAGGGCCGGTTGATGACCGGCTGCTGGGAGTTCTTTGGCGTCACGGTCCATGGCAGCAAGGGGTCGGCGGTCCTCGGCGAAGGGCAGAACATGCCGCGAATCTTCAAGGGGCATCAGCAAACTGCCGCCAACCAGATCTGGAAGCCCGCCAAAGGACAGCATAAGAACCCGTACCAGGTCGAGCATGACCTGTTGTTCGAGGCTATTCGCAAGGATAAGCCTTATAACGAAACGGAATTTAGCGCCAAGGCCGCCATGGCCGGCATCCTCGGGCGGATGGCCGCCGAATCGGGCCGCGAGATCACCTGGGATCAGGCCCTGGCCTCTAATCTGGAGCTGGCGCCGGGATTGGATAACCTCACGATGAACTCGACCCCGCCCGTCGTTCCGGACGCACAAGGTCGATATCCGATCGCCATGCCGGGGTTTACGAAGGTACTGTAAGCTAGGAGAAGCTTCCAAGCATCATGAAGATCATCCGCGCCGGCGACAAGCCGTTCATTCCCGCCAGCCACGAGAATCCGCTCGCCCCCGGCGTGTGGAAGAAAGTCCTCTTTCAGCGAGACGAGCTTCAGCCCGGCACCGTGCAGATGGTCAATTGGGCCAGACTGCCGGTGGGCAACAGCTTTTCGGCCCATTACCACGAGGACATGCAGGAGATTTTTATTATCGTGGCGGGCGAGGCCGAGATGGTCGTGTCAGGCGAGACGGTGGTACTCGGCTGCGGTGACACAATCGCGATTGACCCGCGAGAGATTCATCGCATGACGAACTGCGGCAGCAAAGACGTGGAGTATGTGGTTTTGGGAATTACCGGGAACCAGGGCGGAAAGACGGTGGTGGTGTAGTTTCCATTGTAGCCGGGCATTCTGTGCGCGGAGATTAGGATCGGCGCATCAATAAGTGTCGCAAGAAAAGTAGTAGGCGCATTCCGTGTGCCGTCTGCCCCCGCTCGGCGGATGGGCAAAACACGACAGTTATTGGTGCGCCGGTCCTTACGAGCGAAGCAATGAAACGCCGACTAATCGCGGCACGAGAACGTTAGGACGACTGTTCGATGGAGATAGCACGTGAGAGAGTTGATCTTTGAGTTGGCGTGGGAGGCCAGCGGCAGATCGCCGCGCGTCTTCATGGCCATTTATGGTCATTCCCGGCGCAGCCGGTAATAGGCCCGTGCTTCAGCACGGGTTGGGAATGACCGCGATCGATCGCCCCCCCTCGTCCCGACCGCCGTAGGCGGTCGGGACGAGGGGGGAAGGGGAGGGGGGTTGGCCGCGTAACCCGTGCTAAAGCACGGGCCGAATACCGCCGATGGCGGGAACGAGCCTGAAGGCCCGTGGGGGAGGGGCATTGGT
>Ga0194057_10001190_pt1 | contig 13335 bp, 9 predicted proteins | sample SepL4415m_MetaG_FD_155474 | JGI IMG/M metagenome (GOLD analysis project Ga0194057, IMG submission 155474) | Anoxic zone freshwater microbial communities from boreal shield lake in IISD Experimental Lakes Area, Ontario, Canada - Sep2016-L442-15m | ecosystem: Environmental > Aquatic > Freshwater >... | reverse complement strand
GCGACAGCGTGGACACCCGAATCTCCGGGGGTGCGGCAGTGGTGGTCAGATCTGCAATGGTCATCGTCAACTCAGTTCTCTCGGAAGCACCCGGACCGGACCGAACCGAACAAGCGCATCCTATGCGTATTCCAAGTGTGAATCGCTTGATGGCGCCGAGCTCCGGCTCCCAGCAGTCGAATCTCGACCCCGAGGTACCCGCCTACTTGGTCTGCAATCTCACTCTGCGTATTTTCACGATCACTCATTGCGCTATTTACACATCGAGGGTTACGATGGTCATAACGGCAACGCGAGATCTGATGCGGAGCCTGCAAGAAGACAAGGCAAACCCACCGCGAGGTGGGGACGCAAAACCACGGGACTCTCTGAGTCAGCCGGGCTGCCGGAGCAGGCACCCTTCCAGGTCCGACTCTGCACTCCGACACCGTGATGGTGAACGGAGGGGCAATGTTGCAAGGGCAGAAGTTCTCATCGAGGGACTCGACCACCAAGAGCCACGGCGGTACTCGCCGGATGGGGATCGCGTTCGCTGTACTCGCGACACTCGGTTCCGCCGCCTTCGGGGTGATCCATCCCGATGCAACTGCGGCTGGCGCCACCGCTCCCACGGCCAAGGTCACCACGACTACCGTCGCCACCCCGACCCCCACCACCACTGTCACCACGACCACTTCGCCGCGGTCGACCACCACGTCGACAACGACAGTCACCACCCAGCCGACAACGGTGACGACCACCACCGTGACCAGGGTCACCCCCACCACCACTGGGACAACTGGGACCACGCAGCCCATCAAGGCGACCACGACCACTACGACGACCACCGTCCCTGTCGCTCCAACGACTACCGCTCCAACGACTACCGTTCCAACGACTACCGCTCCAACGACTACTCGGTCCGACCCCAAGCCCACCCCCAAGACCACCACCACGACTACGACTGCACCGTCGCCCGGGCCAGCCTCGTTCGACCCCACCTGCACGAAGTCAGCACTGCCTAATCTGCAGGACTACATCAACTCACTTCCTGCCGGTTCGGTATTCCAGTCCTCGACAACGGCCTGCTACCTGGTGCCGGACGGCATCTTGCTCTCCAAGCCGATCACCATCATCGGTGGCACCTTCTACGATCCGCTGGTCGAACGCCTCACCAATGTGCGCCCCTACGGTGCGCTGCACCCGATCATCTTGATCAAGAACACCTCTCACGTAACCCTGTCCGGAGTGAGCGTGCTGGGAGCGAATACCATCGGCGGATATCACGCTGATCTGGTCGGTGAGGCTGGGGTCAAGATCATGTCGTCCTCAGACCTGGTCCTCACCGGGGTCAGCGCCAAGAACACCTTCGGGGACGGCCTCGAGTTGGTGGCTAACTTCACGGACCACATCAACACTCCGGTGAACCGCCTGAGCGTCGACGGCTTCACCACGATCAACGCGGGACGCCAAGGCATCACCGTGGCGGAACTGACCAACAGCACCCTCAACAACCTGAACGTCATCAGTCCGGCCGCCTCCGGAATCGATTTCGAGTCCGACCTTCCCTACCAAGGCTCCGGCAATGTGGCGATCACCAACTGCGTCAACGAGGCCGGCTTCAACATGGTCGAGTACTACACTGGCCCGATCACCATCACCAACTGCACCGGGTTCCATCACGTGACGCTCAGGACGGACCAGAAGGTCACCCCGATCACCTTCGTGGGAGGGACCCTGACCTGCAAGCGAGCCGTTCCTCAGCCCTGCATCGACGTGACCGGTGGATCGCTGACCTTCACCGGAGTCACCATTGCTCGCATGCCTGGAGTCCTCAAGATCTCCACACCCGTGTGGTCTGTGGAGCGAGCGGGCACCCTTCGATTCGACCGTTCACCGATCGAGACAGGGTTCGGGACCGTACTCGACGCAGCCTCGGTGAACTTCGCTCGGTAGCAGGTCGGTCCATGACTGCTAGCCGGCAGCCGACCCGTAGAACCCAGCAGATCCGTAACTGAAGAGGCCTCCATCCGAGGCCACCATCCAATAGCCGCTCCCGTCCGGAGTCCTGGACATACCGACAACCGGCCGGACCAGAGAAAGCGCACCTGCCGATCCGAGGAACGTCGCAGACCCGAAGGAGAAGATGCCGCCGTCGGAGGCGACCATCCAGTAGCCAGCTCCTCCAGGAGCGCTCGACATTCCCACCACCGGTTTGTTGAGGTGCTGGCCGCCCATCGAACCGTAAAAGTGAGCGTTGCCGAAGGCGAAGATCCCACCGTCAGATGCCACCAGCCAGTAGCCGTGCCCGTCATCGGTCCGAGCTATGCCCACGACCGGGAGATTGAGCCGGATGGCACCGGTCGAACCGTAGAAGGCGGCATCACCGAAGGCGAAGATCCCTCCATCGGACGCCACCAGCCAGTATCCGGCCCCACTGGGAGTGCGGGCCATGCCCACAATGGGCTTGTTGAGTCGCAGTGCCCCGGTCGATCCATAAAAGTGAGCGTTGCCGAATGAGAAGATGCCGCCGTCACTAGCCACTTCCCAGTAGCCGCCACCATCAGCGGTCTCGGCCATTCCCACCACGGGCGCCGACAAGGGGACTCCGGCCATAGAACCCAGGAACTTCGCACTCCCGTACGCCGCCACCGAACCATCAGAACCGTTGATCCAGTAGCCCTTTCCGTCCGGGCTCGTTGCCATCGCCACCGCTGGACTCGACAAGCTGTTGAACAGGGTGAACCAGTTGGAGCGCAGATTGCACGCCGCCGCGAACTGATCACCGGTGATGACCACGCTCTGGGACGAGCCGGTCAGCGTCATCGACAGGACCCGCCCTCCCCATTCACCGTGACCGTTGCGGTTCGTGACCGATATGGATTGCAGCGTCCCGAGTTGGGGCCACGTCGACTCGACCGAGGCCACGGCAACAGTGGTCTGCCATGTGTGGTTGGGATTGCACGCTCCGTTGACTCCTGGCGGGCACACCGGGTCACCGGCGTCAGGAACCGCGGGAAACTTACCCGCCGCGCTATAGCCACCGGTAGATGACGAGTACTCCGTGGTCAGTGGGATCCCATTCCCGCCGGTCTCCATGACGAACCCAGCTGTGGCCAGGGTGGCGGCGTTGGTCAGCGGGTTCTCATTGCCAAGTCCCCGGTACGTCTGACACGCCAGGTCGCAGATATCGGCGTATCCGCCGTAGCTTCCCAAGGCGGCCATGACGTAGGACCGGGCGGCCACCGCTTGGGCTTCCAGCTCCTGGAACCCCCAAGCCTGCGCTTGGGGGCCCGGGCCGCCGAGCTGCCCCCAGTAGGCCGGTGACTCATTGGGCACCACTCCAGCCACGTAGCTCTCGAGAGGAACGACGTTGACCGTGCGAGCTTGCGGTGTGCCACCCGTGGTGGTGGTGGCTCGGATATAACCGCGCATGGAAAGGTTCCCTCCCGCCTGACAGAGCTGGAGCGCACGTGCGGACGCGTTCGGGTCCCCCGGCAACGACGTGGCGTCAGGTACCGCCTGGGGGTCGCGCACCGCCGAGGCGAACGGGGTGGCCCAGGGTCCATCACAGGTCGGACCAGTCATGAGATTCCACGTCCCCGAACCAGTGGGCTGCATCCGTATTGCCGTGCCACCAGCGACGTGGGCAGTGCCTACGGTGAAGGCGGTACTGCTGGTGACGCGGACATCGTTTCCGTTGTTCTCGGTCAGGGCCACCCGCACCAGGGTCTGCTGCTGTGTGGGGTTCAGGGGTGTTGGCGTGCTTCCCGAGTAGTAGTGCTCGAGGATCGACTGCCACGAGGTCTGGGCTAAGGCGTAGCCGAATGCACCCCATTGGCCCATGCCTCGACCGTGCCCGTATCCATGCCCGTCGAGCGTGATGACGGCCGACGGATACGCAGCCGCCGATGGTGCGAGTACGACTACCCCACCGACGGACACTGACGCGGCGGCGGCCACCGAGGCCACCGCTCGCAGGCGTGACGCACCATCACTGCGGCCGCGGCCCTCGGTCCTCGTGTCCCTGACGCGCAGCTTCCACATGGACCCAACGATACGACCGAACATCCCGAAACGGTGGGCATGCTGGCGGACAGAAGCGGTCAAGGCCCACGGCGGTCAGCCAGCAGGCATTGGCCCTAGTCGGTTCCTGTGGGTGCAGCGAGCACCTCGGGCATCGATCCGTAGAACCCGGCAGTACCAAACGCGAATATTCCACCGTCGGCGGCCACCATCCAGTACCCACTGCCACCAGGAGCGGCGGCCATCCCGACGACGGGGAGGACGAGGGACAACCCACCCGTCGACCCCCAGAAAGGTGCAGAACCGAAGCTGAACACTCCTCCGTCCGATGCGGTCAGCCAGTAGCCGGCCGCTCCGTTCGAGGCCATCGACACAATGGGACGATGCAACGGGAGCCCGCCCATGGATCCGTAGAAGCTGGCGTCACCGAACGCGAAGATGCCCCCGTCAGAAGCCACCAGCCAGTAGCCCCGACCCGTGGGAGAAGAGGCCATGGCCACGATCGGGCGGTTCAGAGAGATAGCACCCGTGGACCCGAAGAAACCGGCGTCGCCGAAGGCGAACAGCCCGCCATCGGAGGCCACCTCCCAGTAGCCCTTGCCGTCCGGGGTGGACGCCATCCCCACAACCGGTCGGGCCAACGAGCGACCGCCCATGGATCCATGGAATGCCGCATCGCCGAAGGCGAACAGCCCGCCGTCCGAGGCCACCTCCCAGTACCCCTTGCCGTCCGGGGTGGACGCCATCCCCACTACAGGGCGGGCGAGCGCCTGGCCACCCATCGATCCGTAGAAGGTTGCATCCCCGAAGGCGAACAACCCGCCATCCGCGGCGACGTTCCAGTAGCCGCGCCCTCCGAGGGTGGGGGCCATGGCCACGATCGGCGAGTTGAGATGGCCTGGTGTTCCTGCAGTCAGCCAACCGGTGAGCTGTGGATTCTGATGGAACATCGGCCAGGACCGCAGGCCGAGCGAACCTCCCGTCGAACCAGCCACGACGTAGTGCTGGACTACGCCCTGATTCGAGGCGTTGTAGCCAGCGATGGTGATCCCTATCGAGCCACCTGGGTCCACGGTCACCAGGGGCGAGTTCTGCAGTGCCACTGATCCTGAACCCAGGGTGGCCACCACCTGTGCCGTCGCTCCGTCCAGGATCTCGAGGCCGGCTGTCGTGGGAACCAGCACATCGTTGTGCCCGCTTCCGTCCAGGTCGGCCAGGGCGACCCCGCCGATCACCCGACCACTGGTAGCGACCGGCCATCCGGGCAGTGCTGCACCGTTCGATCCGTTGAGCGCCCACACCCGGCCGGAGGACCCCGTATCCACTCCCTCGACTACCTGCTCGCTGCCATTGCCGAGCACGTCCCCGATAGCCGGACTGCTCACCGTGTTGCCGCCCAGGTTGGTACGCCAGGCGATGTTGCAGTGAGCGTCAGAGGCGAACAGCGTGTTCGAATCCGATGCACCCGGAAAGTACGAGCCCGTCCCGAAGGCAATCCCCACGGCCCCACCCAAGAAGTTGCCCACCGCCGTCGACGAGTCGACGGTCTGATTGGTGTCGTAGTGGCAGATCAGGTTACCTGCGCCGTCGAGGATGCGGAGGTGCCCCCCGTTTGTGTACTGCTGCCCCAGGGCGTTTCCTGCCGACGAATCGCCACCCTGGACGATCTCGGTCTGGCCATTGCCATAGAGGTCCACCAACGATGGTGTCGTGAACCCGCTATCGGCCGTGAAGAAGGGCCATCCCGGCAATACGGCTCCGCTGGCGGCGTTGAGTGCGTACGCGTTCTGCCCGAGCGACGGTGCCACTACTGCCTGGGTTCCCCCGATAGAGCCGACCGCCAGCGACGCTTGGACGCCGTAGTTGCCGTTCGGATCCGTGGCGGGCCGGGACCACATCAGGGCTCCGGAGTGGTTGAGACCGACATAGCCACCTGTGTTCGGATGGGCAGCGTTTCCAGTCCCCACGTAGATGGAGTCAGTTCCCGATCCGTCCGGGCTCACCGACGGGGTCGAGTCCACCGGAGCACCGAGGTGGGCTGGCCACCCAGCTACCCCGGACCCGTTGGCCAGATGGAAGGCGTAGACACCACCAGCACGATCACCGACGACGACGGAAGGTCCGCCACCATCCAACGTGGCCACGGTCGGAGAACCCTGGGCAACCGGGCTACCGGCATCGGGCAGGACCTGCTCCCACGCCAAGGAGATCCCCAGGGCGTGAGGGGCAACGGCGGCACTGGCCATCGACGTCGGCCCGCCCATGATGGCAAGGGCGGGGCCAGCGGCAAGCGTCGCCAGGAGTAGGGCGCTGGCCATCGCCCGGGGACCATGGCTACGTCGGGCACTTCCGCCTCGTTCCGATCGGTCCAGCCGCTCGGCCAAGCACCGGTCGCCGTGATTCGATTCTGCACGCATCGCGTCTCCTACTTCGTCCCTGCCGACTCAGCTCCTGCCGACTCAGTTCCTGCCGACTCAGTCCCTGCCGACTCAGTCCCTACGCTGGCTCTGTCGCTACTGCGCATCGCGTCGGATATCGGCCCAGAGTCCATCAATCTCGGGTATCGGCAGGAATCCCCAGAACCTGAGGGGTTAATCGCACGAGGTAGCGGGACGGTACACGGGATGGGCTGCCCCACTGGGTACCCTGAAGTATGTCCACCAAGATCATCGAGCCGACGGTGGACATCGTGGGTGCGACCCACACGGTAAGGCCGGGGCGGGCCAACTCTGACCGGTCCAGCACAATCGGACTCCAGATCTCCGACCTGCTGATTCCCTGGGTCATCGGAGTCACCACACTGGTGGCTCGACTGGCCACCGCCGCTAGGGGACCCACCGACTGGGACTCCGCGCAGTACGCCGCCGCAATCGCCAGGTTCGACGTCACCCATGGACGGCCCCAGCCGCCGGGCTACTGGCTCTATGTGGTGGCCGGCCGCATCATCCATGCCATCGGACCTGGGGTTATCGACTCACTGGTCTTGGTATCGGCTGTGGCCTCGGGTGTGGCTGCCGGGCTGGTCGTGGTCGCTGGACGAGAGCTCGGCGGTCGGTGGGTCGGCCTGGCCGCTGGGATCGTCGTCGCCGCGTCGCCGTTCGCATGGTTCAGCGGCTCGATCGTGGCCTCGTACTCATTCGACCTGCTCATTGCCCCGGTACTGATCATTCTGGCCTGGCGGGCTAGGCCCCACTCCTGGCATGGCGCAGCCGCCCTTGCTGCCCTGGGTCTGGCCGCTGGATTCCGCCAATCCTCCCTGCAGATCTTCGGACTGCTTGCCCTTGTCGCCGTCCTCGGTTCGATCCGCCGCCTACGCGAAGGGATCACTGCGGCGGCCCTCGGCCTGGCCGCACTAGCGGCCTGGATGGTCCCCATGTCGGTGGCCCAACCGGGCGGGCTCACCACTTGGGTGCGGGCCTGCCGGATCGAGACCTTGGGAGCGATCCGAGCTACATCGATTCTCGATCATGCCTCGGCCGGAGTCACCAATGTCGGGACCTTCGCCGCCTATGCCACCGTGGCCCTGGCTCCTCTGGCCGTCCTCACCCTGCTCTCCGCCGTGGCCCTCGCTGTCAGGTACATCGTCCGCCGTCGTCGCACACGTCGTAGTAACCGAGGTGACGCAGACCGAACCAGAGGACCAGGTCAGTTGGACGGATCGGTCAGATCCGATGGACGGATGAGCACCGCACACCCTGCTGGCGCTCCTCGCATCTGGGTCCGCCCTTGGTTCCAGTCCAGGTGGGCCGTACTCACAGCCGCCACGGCGCCGGCGATCGCGGTGGTCGTGCTCGTGCAGTTCGCCAAGGGTGGGTATCTCTTGGCCATCCTCCCCGGAGCCGTCATCGCTCTACTCCTGGCCCCCGGGGAACTGGTCTCGCCTCGGCAACCGCCAGACCCACGGCCGTACCCTTCGTTGCGCCTGCAGCCCCAGCGCCACCTGTCGACCCCATGGCTGATCCTGGTGTCGCTGGCGGTCCTGGCCGTCGCCTCGATCGGAGCAGATCGATTTTTGCACGGAACCGGCGTCCTTCCGGCCGCCGCCACTACCTCCACCCGCTTGCACTGGCTGTGGCTGACCCAGGCCCGCTACCAAGCCCCCTATGCCGACACCCGATCGGCCGTGCACACCGCCGACCAGATCGACACCGGACTGGCGCACCTCTCCCCCCTGGTCCACGCCGACCGAGACGTCGTGGTCCTAGACATGATCGACGGAGGGGCGTCGTTCTACCGGAACGCCGGATGGGAGCTTCCCCGTGACCGAGTAGCGCTCATTGCTCCAGGTGCGGTCATCTACAACCAACTACAAGGCTCGCTGTACTACGCCTCTGGGTCGACTCTGCCGGTCGGCGTCGGAGGCGTGGTCTACCTCATCGCCCCGCCCAGCCTCCCGGGCATGGCCCAACTCACCAAGGACGGGGCTGCCTCCGGGATACCACTGACTACGCCTATCGGTGACTACCGCCTGTGGATGATCAGACCGGGAGCATCGATTCTCGGTGTACGCATTGTCGTCGAGCCCGGGTTCCGACCACTAGGGACCGGTATCAGCAACTGACCCGCCATCGATGGCCAGCGACACCTCCTCGCCTAGTGCCCCGTTGGACCCGCTCTCAGCCGGCCCAATGGTGCTCCCCTGCTGGCGGCTGATGCTTGCCTACACCCGTTCGGCCCGGGCCACCACCGACTCCACGAAGGCGGCATACCGCTCCACGATGAGCGGCCAGCGATACCGGGCATCGACGTAGGCCCGTCCTCGGACTCCCAAGTCCCGGCTGAAGGCCTCGTCGGCGACCAACCGATCGACGGATACTTCGAACTCACCGAACCCGGCGAAGGTGAGTCCTCCGCCCGAACGACGGCAGTGCTCCACGGTGGCTGCGCACTTGGCATTCACCAGGACCGGTGTACGTGCACTCCAAGATTCGGCCACTACCAAGGAGAAAGCCTCCCAGGCCGAGGGCGACACCAGCGCCCTGGCCCCAACCAGCAACGCCCACTTCTCATCGTCTGACACGGCGCCGAGCAGATCGATCTCGGGGTGGGGCGGAGGTGCGTCCACCACTGGACCGGCCAGGAGCAGCCGGAGCGGACCGGGGTGGCGCTCCTTGTAGCGGGCGAAGTACTGGGCCAGCAGGCCCGTGCCCTTATGGCTGTCGACCCGGCCCAGGCACAAGAGGAACGGCTCCTTGGGCACAGACCCTGACGCCCTGCCCCCTGACGCCTTCGGGGACCCGACTCGGTCGGCGACATCAGGGTCGTCCACTCCCAGGCCGAGGAGGAGTTGATGATGGGTGGCGATCGGAAACGTCGCTTCCACCAGGTGGCGCTCGGCCTCAGTTTGGAACACCAGGGCATCGGCACCGGCAAATACGTCAGGGAAGATGGGCAGGTGGAGGGCGGGCTCGTCATGGGCAGCCGGGTGGAGGATGGTCGGCACCTGCACCCGGTTGATGGCCCGGACCGTCGGGTAGTACAGGTAGGGATAGAAGACCATGGCGTCGCCGTCCCAGTGGCCAGCTGCATCTACGAGGGCGGGGGCCACCGGGCCCTGGAGTTCCAGCCACTGCTCCGCCTCCTCCCTCGATGCCGAGCGAGGGTCGGCCAGGAGTCGAGCGGACAGCGGGTGGAAGGATGGCTGGCGGCCAGCCTTCGAGCGAAAACGCAAGACACGTACACCACTGATCCATGACTCCCCTTCGTCATAGACGTCTTCCCAAGTGACGAAGTCCTCAGCACAGGTGGTCAGGACGTCCACCGCCCAGTTGCACTCGGCCACCAGGTGCTCGGCCAAGAGTCGGGCCGCCGTCTCCGCACCGCCGATGATGGCCGGGCCGTACCGAGGCACGACGAAGGCGATCCTCACGACGGCCGGCCACGCACTCCGACGAACGGTGTCACGCCGCGGCCGCTGCCTCGAGGGCCGCCACGAAGCGGTCCTGCACCCGGGCCAGAGCGAACCACTCGACCCGATCGGCCGCCGCCCGTGCCAACTCGGCGCGCAGGTGGGCGTCCTCGATCACCCGATGGATGGCCGCGGCCACCCGGGCCGGCTCCTTGTCCGGGAGGATGAGCCCCGCTTGCCCAACCGTCTCGGGAACAGCTGTATTGGCATACGAGACGACGGGCAGCCGGTGGTACATGGACTCCAACAGGGGTACGCAGAAGCCCTCGTGGTTGGATAGGCAGAGAAATACGTCGCACCCGGCGTAGTAGGCAATCAACTCTTCGTGAGTCACTGACCCCGCCATCTCCACGGCATCGCCCAGGCCCAGCTCATCGGCAAAACCCAGGACCGCCGATAGGTACTCTTCGCTGATGGCGCCACCCACGATGTGGAGTCGGGCCCGCGGGTCATACAGGCGACGGTAGGCAGCCAGGGCCTTGATCAGGTCGTGCTGGCCCTTGTGGGGTGAGACCTTGCCCACGAACAGCAGGTCCGCTCCGCCATCGGCTCGTTGGCGGGCCAGGCGGGCAGCCAGCGCCGGATCGGCCGATCCGGTGAAGCCGTCCGGGTCGATGAGCAGCGGCACGGTGGCCGTCGACCGGTAACCGGCATCGCGGAGCTCGCGTTCGTTGTACATCGAATCTGCGATGGCGAACTCGGTGACCGGGGCGAGGTCGCGCAGCTGGGCCCTCCCCCATCGCACTTCCTCGCCGATGGCCGGTACCCAACCTTCGAGCAGCTCGGCCGGGGTGATGTTGTGGTAGTTCACGAACTTGCGCTCGGGCCGCTCCCGGAAGATATCGGCCACGCCACTGCCGATCGACAGCTGGTAGAGCAGCACCCGGCCGCTGCTCGAGGGATCGCCGATCCGGGTCACCGGATACCCCTCGTCCAGTCGATCAGGGGTGGCATTTCCGTAGAAGATGTCGGACTGATATCCCCTCGACCGGAGCAGGTCTCGCAGTTGCATCACATGGCCGCCGATGGCATCCCGGCTGGCCAACGAAGGGATCACCTGGTCGATCCTGGCGACGGTCACGCCGTGGACTGCTCCCAACCCGGGAGGGCTAGAGGCGACGGGTCGCTGCCCACCACCGGCACCTCGCCGGTGTGGCCGGCGGAGCGAAGTCGGAAACTCACGTCGAGAGGCAGACGGACCCGACCGGTGGATCGACCCGGATTGGCGACCTCGAACTTGGTCACTTGGTCCTTCCAATCGAAGATGGCGGTATCGGTGGCGCTGCGCACGCCAACACTGACCGAATAGGTTCCGTCCAACAGCGGAACCTCTGGGAAGTGGAACCGGACCATGCCCCCTCCTTCGGGGACCTCGATGGCGCACATCGGATCATCGGGATCCGACGCGAACACCAACTCGTTGGCATCGTCGTGGATAGCAATAGTGGCCATGGCGTTGGCCACCGGGGCCAAACTGTCCAAATCAGCCGTGATGGTCAGCGACTCCCCCGGGTAGAGGTGCAGGCGCTGGCCGCTGCCACCGTGCTCCGCGCTGACACTGCCGATAGCCAGGACGTTCCCCTCGATGCCCCCCGACTCCGACCCTTCGAGGGTACCCACCCCCAGCAGATCGGCCAGGAACACCCGGATGCCTTCACCGGGCTCGTCAACGGTGATGACCTTGCCATGGTTCATCACCATGACCCGCGAGCAGTTCTGTCGCATCACGTCAGTGGAATGGCTCACCACCAGGATGGTGCGGCCCTCCCGCTGGAACTTCTTCACGTGATCGAGGCACTTGCGCTGGAAGGAGGCGTCCCCGACAGCCAACACCTCGTCGACCAGCAGCACATCGGGCTCCACGTTGACAGCCACGGCGAACCCGAGCCGCACGTACATACCCGACGAGTAGAACTTCACTTGGTTGTCGATGAAGTCTTCGAGTTCGGCGAAGGCCACGATGTCGTCGTAGCGCTTGGCGATGTCGGCTCGGGACAGGCCTAGCAACGAACCGTTCAGATAGATGTTGTCCCGACCCGAAAGGTCCGGCTGAAAACCGGCCCCGAGCTCGAGCATGGCGGCCAGGCTGCCTCGGACCCGGATCTCTCCCGACGTCGGCTTAAGGATGCCGGCGATGCACTTGAGCAGGGTGGACTTCCCGCATCCGTTGCGACCAAGGATGCCGAAGGTCTCGCCCTGGAAAATGTCGACATTGATGTCTTGCAGTGCCCAGAACGGTGTGTACGGCATCTTGCCGCCACGAATCACCCGCTCCTTGAGCGACGTCCGTTTCTCGGTGTACAACTTGAACTGCTTGGAGATCTCCCGCACTTCGATTGCCGTAGTCACCGGTCAGAGCTCCTCTGCGAAGTTGCCTTCGAGTCGCCCGAATACCATCAGCGCCAAGAGGAACAGCCCGGTACTCACCACGAAGACAATGCCCATCATCATGGCGTACCACCCGGGCCCATAGGCGGGCAGAAGCTCGGTGGGCGTGGTCTGACCCGGCGTCAAATAGGAGGTCTGGCCGTAGATCACCCTCTGGAAGGTCATGGCGATCGGAGCGATGGGATTGGCCAGATAGAGCCAGGTCAGGTGGTATTGCTTGAGGTGAGCGGCGACCAGTCCGAACGGGTAGACGATGGGTGTCAGCCAGAACCACGCCATCATGGCCACTTCGGTCAGGTGCTGGGTATCGCGCAGGTAGACGTTCACCGCTGACAAGAAGATCGACACCGCGCAGGTGAACACCAACAGGGCGACGAAGGCGAGCGGCAGAAGCCAGAGCGTGCCCCAGTCGGGCGCCTGTTGGAAGAGGGCGAGGAAGATCACCAGGACCACCATTTGAATGGCGAAGAGCACGATGGCCACACCCACCGTGGACATGGCCAACAGCTCGCGTGGGAACGCCACCTTCTTGATGATCCCGGCCTTACTCACCACGACCGTCGTCGATGCCGAAGCCGAACCGTTGAACAGGTTCCACACGACCAGCCCACAGAATAGCCAGATCGCAAAGTGGGGCTGCGGCGTCTTGGAGATGACCTTGAAGATCATGTAGTAGATGGCCAGCACCAGGGCTGGGTTCAGCATCGACCAGGCGTAGCCCAGGGCCGACTCTTTGTACTTGACCTTGAGCTCGGTGCGAGTCAGCAGGACCAGGAGATCGCGGTTACGCCACAGGTCGACCAAGCGCTGGCCGAGTTGCACCTTGCCGTTGACGATCGTGATGCGGTCGTGGCTCTGGCCGGGCACGAACCGGGTGCTCCCACCGATGACCGTCGGTCGCTCAGGCTCAGGCTCGGAGCTGGCCGAAGCCGGCTCGTTGACGCCGAGGCTCATCAGGTGGTGGAACCCGAGCCGGCCGTCGGAACCTGCATGGCATCTTTCTGGATGACCTCGTCGATGAACCCGTACTCGCG
>Ga0194057_10001187_pt1 | contig 13374 bp, 10 predicted proteins | sample SepL4415m_MetaG_FD_155474 | JGI IMG/M metagenome (GOLD analysis project Ga0194057, IMG submission 155474) | Anoxic zone freshwater microbial communities from boreal shield lake in IISD Experimental Lakes Area, Ontario, Canada - Sep2016-L442-15m | ecosystem: Environmental > Aquatic > Freshwater... | reverse complement strand
GCCACCAGTGATACCATTTCCTCCACGCACTCCACTCGAAAGAACTTTTGGCGTCCAGCCTCCTCATCCAACGCCAAAGCCGGAGCCTAAGCCAGAGCCTCCAGAGCCTGTGGTTGTCCCACCTATTCCAGAGCCAGAGCCAGCACCAAAGCCTTTGCCAAAACCAATTGAGCCTCTCCCTATCGAATACAATCCGAGAAAAATGATCGAGGATCAGCGAAAACCGATAAAAGAGATCGAGGACTTTCCAAAGAAACCTTTAGCTATAGAATATCAGCCACTAAAGTCACTAACATATGACGAAGATGCAAGATTGAGAGACGTAAGGCTTAACAAAGAACAAGTTGAGAGAATTGAAAACTCAGACGTAAGCTTCGACAAGCTAGACCAGGCGCTAAAGGACGATCTTCTCAAAAACTGGGAGAATGAACAGACGCTCCAAAGAGGTATTGATTATGAAGAAATGCTGACAGAGGCTCTCCGCAATTCTCAGGACTTTGAAGATGGCACCGAACAAATGGAGGACTATCTAACCGCACGAATTATTCGAGCTTGGGACAGCGCAGACAACGCTTCGAGAAAAGAAGCAGGACAACCAGCTGACATCAAAATTGAAAATGACCCTAGTCAGATAGAATGGGCAAAAGCCCACGGCAAACTCTTGGCTTCTATAGTCCGAACGATCAACAGACTTAATGAGACGCAACGTGTTGAAGTCGCCAAGGATATGTTCGACTTTGTAGAAAGCAACCAAGATCAGATTCTAGAGGAAGCTAAGAACCCAACTTCCGATCCAAAAGAAGCTCAGGCGGAAGAGACCGAAGAAGGAGAACTTCAGGAGAAGAAAAAAGGCACACTCCAAAGCTGGATCGATCGGTTTCGAGCAAGAAGAAAAGCAAATCAAGAATCAAAAAAGGGATATCAGACAGAAGATCAGAGAATCAGAGATCTAAATAATGCTCAGGCAAAAGAAGCACAGCGCAAAATTGATGAAGAAGCAGCCCAAATCAGAGACCAGGAAGAAGCTGAGCGTGCTGAAAAAGAAGCGGCCAAGGAGCCAGAAGTTACAGCTCCTGAGTTCGAGTGGACAGATGAGCAAGAGGCAAGACTAGACGCAGGAACCCTTACAGACGAAGAGCTAAAGGCATATTTGGACAACGAAAGAACCAAATCGCCAGGAGTGCTCAAAAATAAATATGGCATGACAGATGCTGTGCGCAATGAACCAAATCCTGCTGCGAAGCTAGCGCTTCTCCGAGACCTACCAATCCGCAAATTATTTGGACTTCCGAAGAACTTTACATTTGATGAGTTTAGACCTAAATACAGGCAAACTTTGCAACTTGTAAACCCAGCAGCGAATCTAGTTGCGAACAGAGATTCTGCATCGAACAATGAGCTTTTCCTTGCAGTTCAAGAGTATAAAGACCTTGTAACCCCAATCATGCAACCAACGGTGTAAGGGAGAACATATATCAAAAAAGACCCACTGGGTCTTTTTTGATTTCCTGTTGTTTCCCTGCGATTTTCCCTTTTTGTCATTCCCGTTTTCCCCTCTTGTCATTCCCGCGAAGGCGGGAATCTATACAATTCAGAAGAAGACTTCCTGGATTCCCGCCGGAGATCTACCTCCGACCTGATCGGGGGCGGGAATGACAGATTATGTCTGTGCGATAATAATCCACAGCTCAACTTAACAGAGCACCTGCAATCACCTGTCCAAACTCATGGGCAACTGTCGGTCCTTCTGCTGTTATAATTTTCCCGTCCACGACAACATTTTGTTCGATGTATTGAACACCAGCAGTGGCAAGATCGCTCTTTGCACCCTCCCAACAAGTTGCTCTTTTGCCAGCTACGAGAATTCCAGCTCTAATGAGGATAACTGGCGCCCAACAAATTGCTGCAACGACCTTATCTAATCGATAAAATTCTGAAGCAAGGTCTAGAATATCCTGATTGTCGAACAGCTCTTCTACACCTGATCCACCAACGAAGATGATTGCATCATAAATATGCTGATCTATCGTCTCCAAACCAAGACTTGCTACCACTGTTTTGCCGTGTGTGCTGACGCAATTTCCAGCACGAACAGACGCCGTGTCGACGTTTATACCCATGCTCGTGATGCTGTCTTTCGTGTCGAAATACTCATGATCTTGAAAGTCATGTGGCGCAATCACAATCAAAACTCGTTTTTCACTTGACATAGGCCTCCCTGTATTTAGTTTATATTGTTCGATTCTACTAGGTCTTATTGTCCTCCCCCTTTTGAGGGAGGGACTAGCGCTGAAGCGTGGTCTACAATCTTTTCCGTAGCCCAGACTTTAGTCTGCTATTTCACGCTGAAGCGTGGTCTACGAGAAAAACGTAGTTCAAGCTTCAGATTGTCTTTTTGTCCCCCTCCTTCTCAAGAGCCTGTCCTGCCATTCGACTCTGAGGTGAGCGACCTCATCGCTCGGCTCGAAGAGAGCGTAGTCGAACGGGAGGGGCTAGGGGTGGTTTTCTGATCGGAGTACAAGATACCCCCTCCAACTCCCCCTAATTTAGGGGGAGAGTAATACGCTTAGTTTTTTACTCCTAGATCCTAAGTCCTTCCCTCCCTCTACCACTCTGCTAACTGCCTGCCGCTGGCTCCCAGTCAAAAACAAATCCCCACCCAACCTCCCCCTGAAAGAGGGAGGAGCAGGACAGCGCGCTTCTCCTGTCTCACCTAAGTCCTATTCCCTAAGCCCTAAGCCCTAAGCTCCCTCTCCGTCCCTCTGTCACTCTGCCACTAGCTTTTTATTTATCCAACATTAGCTTTTCCTCAAGCATCTCCCAGCTCTCTTCCCCCTTGAACAACCCGTATTTCTGCCAGACCTTTTCGCGTTCACGATATTTATTATCGTAAATCGAGTAATTTTTCGCAAATTTCTCGGGAGTGAGATTAAACATCAGAGCATTTGCACCGGCTAAAAGCCCTCTGTGTCGCCCATTTTCAGGATCGAGGGTTTCGAGAGCCGTCGTGACTGGAATCTTCACATCTGGCATCATAAATCTCGCCACGGCGATAAACTTCAGCATCAACTCAAGTTGGGACTTAGGGTTTAGGTCATAGGACTCAGGACTTAGGTCGCAGGATTCAGGGTTCAGCGTATGATTGTTTCTTGTTTCTTGTTTCTTGGGATTTGCGAGTGGCGTTCCTTTCGCCTCGATGTAGGGTCCTGCCGAGATCATCGGCACACCCAAGCTCTTGATCATGAGAAGATCATCAGCTATATCCTCAAGAGACTGCCCAGGAAGGCCGACCATGTTGCCAGAAGCGACGTAATACCCCATTTTTATCATAGCCTTGATGAGCTTAACCCTATCTTTTAGGTACTTCTTCGGTCGAAATTTTGTATACAGTTCTGAATTTGATGTTTCGAAGCGAATCAGCGAGCCAGTCGCCCCAGCTTCATAAGCCTCTTGATAAAATTTCTCTGATCTTTCACCGACAGAAATAAATACGAAAACCTTCATTTTTTGCTTGATTTTCACAATCAAATCGATCAAATCGGCGTCAGAATACGAATCATCTTCGCCACTCTGTAATACGAGCAATTTGTAGCCTTCGTTTTCAACTGCGTCATAAGCTGTGTCGATAATTTCCTTGCTGTTCAATCGATAACGAGGAACCTTGTTTTCCTTGCGAATCCCACAGTAAAGGCAGCTGTTTTTACAATAATTTGAAAATTCGATAATGCCATGAATACAGATAAAATCCTTAATTCGCTCTTTCCTGAGCGTATTTGCCTCAGCGAATAGGGTTTCGAGATTATTTGGACCTTTTAAGCTCAACAAATACAAAATTTCATCTTTGGTAAGATCAGAATTGCCGCTTCTGACTTTGAATATGATTTTTTTAAATTGGAGAGGCAGCTTACTCACGTCGACTGGATGATATTTGTCTTCAAGCAGCGAAATAATCTCTTTGGCGTCCTCCTCCGAAATGACCTTCACAGCCCTGTTTGTGGCGTACAATATCCAATCGCCCACCTGTGCCTCAAAAACAAGGGACAGGTCAATCTGGGCCCTTTCACGGGCTGATATGACAGTAGCGATGCCCTTTTCTATCGATTCAATTTTGCCGGGAATAGTTAAACACATAAGTACAAATAAAAGATTAAGAGTTAAGATCATGAAGGCAAATGTGCAGATCTTGAACTAAAAAACAGCAAGATTAAGATGGTACAGATTATCAAGCTAAGATTGAAATAAATCCTGTAGATTATCAGCCGCTGCACCAGACGCTTGCCAAGCGCTAACTCTTTCTTTCATGTATGCCGTCTGCATAAAGTCAGGCGCTTTTGATTTAATATCGTTAAAATTTTCATGCAACAATCTTTCGGCTTGCTTCACACTTCTTGCTGTACCTATCAGACTACCTGCTTCAATGAAAGACTTAGGGAATGATTGGAGAATAAATGCAGTTTGAGGCCCAATTTGCTGCCCTCGTGCTTGAAGCTTGCGATAGTATTCTGCTGCCTCATCAAGGATATAAAAGGCTTGTGTCAAGCCGAGGAATCTTTTTGTCGCCTCCTGATCTCCTTTGTCCTTACCAACGAGCTCCCAGTGTTCCCCTCTCCCATGGCCACTATAAACATGGGAGTTTTTATAAAGCCATTCTTGCTTACGCTGCAAAAAGGACGAATGAAATTCATCCAAATATGCAGACTGTATGTAACAGTCCGGAACACGTACATCGTCTCTTTCCATGACTAGGCGATATTTGTTTTTATCTGCATCTATAGCATCCTCTTCTCTAAGAACTTTGTCATAGAGTGGTGGCCTCTGAGTGCGCCGACTAGCCGACGCCATGCCAATATCAGAATCCTTCGACATTAGGTAGTTAGACAGGAAGAAATCATGATGATGCAGCTCGTGAACAGCAGAAATTGTTGGGCTCACCTTATCTGGTCTTTTGCTAACATTGAGATCGACTCCTATTAATCCAAGATAACCTTTATTAGTAAAAGGGGATACATCAGCTGCCTTATGAAACCCCCTGGAACTATCATCTTGAATTGTTGAAGGTGTTCCCTTGCTAGAATCATAAGTGCACATTACTGCACCATTTATAATTATTGCGTCTAAAGTGTTTGGATCACTTTTTAGCTCTGTCAAATAATCATTATTAATTTGAGAAAATTTATCAAATGTTTCAAGCAATATTTTTCTATATTCCGATATTTTTTCAGATGATTGCAAAGTGCTTGCTTGTGGAGCGTAGCTTATTTTACCGCTGGGGCTGACTGTGAGACCAGAAGCAATCACGTCTAGCCGCTCTAGATAGGCAGCAGAATCTCGAATGTTATTATCAAGCTCATGCAGCTCAGGCGAAACTATCTTCTCCTCTTTAGGTGGCTCAACAGGAGCTATCGTGTCTATTTGTGGTGAATACTGCTCGCCCATACTATGCTCCTATGTTCGAATGGCAGAAAAAATCCACAATCGGAACATATTTAGATTTATAAACTCAACATAGACATTATAGCTTATTCTTAATCACATTGTCATCCTGAACTTGTTTCAGGATCTTATAGCCGTTTAAATTGCGACGGGATCCTGAAACAAGTTCAGGATGACAGATCGGGACATATTGACACAATAGTTGATAAATGATATAGTATTCTGTTTTGGTAACTCACTTGTGAGAAATTCAAGCCAGAACGTTCTTGGAGGACAACATGCAGAAATTTCTTATTCTAATTGCAGTTGTAATCACACTCAGCTTGTCCACCTACGCTGCAAGCGCAGCCGTCGCTGTTACCGTTGATGCCGTGAAAACGACACCGGCCGTACTAACGACAAAAACGAATGACTCGATAGAATATCGAGCACGTAATGCCGTTAATTATCAGCTAAAAGGCCTGATCAAGGCGCTAATTGATAAAAAACGGTACCCCGAAGCTCTGTACATTGGCCAAACGTACGGCTTGAATGTAATCAGCCTCGGCATGACCACGGTGCAGATCAGAGAAGGCCTCCAGGCGCTGGAGCTTGAATGGCGGCCTCTGGATCGCGCCGACATGGCAAAGTTTCGCCTAATGAGATCAGGAAATGCAGAAGAGCGCCAAAAAGCGCTTGATGCAGGGTTTCAGATCATCAGTCGGATGGCGATGAGAAATCAGATTGCAGCGATGCTGCCAGATGATGAACTGCCACCGGCGATAATCGTCAAGCCGAAAAAAACAAAATAAAACCGAAAGGACGTTTTCAACAATAAAAGTTGTCAACGTCCTATTTTTTTACCAAATTCTCTCAGCCACTCTGACACTCCGTCTCTCTGCCACCAAGTATCCCTTGAGAAATTGTGATGAAAATGTTATTATCACTTTTGTATTCCGAGATCGTCTAGTGGCAGGACAGCAGATTCTGGATCTGCTTACCTAGGTTCGAATCCTAGTCTCGGAACCATAATAAAAACACCTTTTTCACGAGGTGTTTTTATTATTATAAGCTCAATCAAACATTATTATTCGGTGTCATTCTCTTTCACCGCCTTGATATGCAGAAAAGCTGGATAGCCATAATCTTCTCCCCACTCTTCCGAGATTAAGTCCTCTTTTTGAATTTCCTGCTCCTGTATCTCAACTATTTTCAAACCAGACTCTGCAATGAGCCTCTTGTATGTATCAATCGTATGATGCCAAACTTCAGATGAGAAAACTTTGCCATTCTTATCAACGTAATCTTCGCGATATTTCTGACTCTCTTCATACGGCTTGCCGTCTTCAAGTGGCGTATATCTTCCCCAAGTTTTACCCTCAGCTTTGTAATTTGGGCTCTCAGGGCTGTACAGAAAAGGATGCATTACACCGATAGTGATATAGCCGCCTTTTTTCAGCACTCTCTTCGCGTCAATTAATGCTTTTTCGATAGTTTCCTGATCAAAATGAATCAATACCCCGCAAGAAATAATATCGTCCATTGAGTTGTCAGGATAAGGAAGATTAGTCACGTCGCCTTCTGAATATTTGATCCCCATCGGGTGCTCAGTCTCCTCTTTGCCAGCTTTTTCGAGCATTTCTTTAGAGATATCGCAGCCGTACACATTTGCTCCCTTAGCAGCTAACATTCTCGCGACGTAGCCCGTTCCGCATCCTGCTTCAAGAACATTATGCTCTTTGATATCTCCGACCAAAGCCATCATCGGTGGACGATTTCGCAAATCTCCCATCACCATCGGCTCTCGTTTCGTCCAATATTCTGACCCTTCTGTATCATAAAACTTGTTAGTGTTGCCAACGACCTCAATTTTATCATCTTGAGCACTGTCTTCTGTGGCACTTTTTGACATTGGTTCACTTCTCTTGAATGTGACCTCATGCGGCGCTTTAGAGACAGTCATTTCTACTAATCGGATCAATGTTTCAGGCAGCAAATTTGGCATATCGTGAATCATTTTGCCCTGATTATCGGCTTTGTCCATAAAACCTTCAGGCATTGTCTCATCGTGCACTGCCAAACCCATACCGGTTTTTTCTTGCAAATTTACACCGCCATCTACCGGCACATACTCATCATTTTTCGTGTTTACTGAGACAATACGCAATTTATCAGGCAGCTGAGCTGCTGGGAGCTCATCATTCAGTTTTTCTATTGCGACTTTTATGTCCTCTACGATCTTGTCGCCATTTTCAAAATTACATGAACTTCCCAGGTAATTATTTATAAAATAGGACCAATCGCCCTCTTTAAACTGCTCTGGAGAATAAGTCACACCGGCTAAATTGATCCATTTTGAAATATTTTGACCTTTTCCTTCTGAAGCAAGATTGACTAACGATGCGCCAACAGCTAATCCGCCGAAACTGTGAGAGATCACTGTGGCGTCTTCATCCGAGAAACACTCCAAAGCGAGCTCAGGCTCATGAAGCCAGTCGTCGATTTCCAAATTTTCGTTTCCAATATGAGAGGAGAAGTCATTACGAGTTGAGTTGTTCACAATACCGCTTGAATCCGAACTAGTTTTGACTCCATTATGTCTTATTGTGAATACTTTGTATCCCTTCTCAAGCAGAGTATCAAGATCATTTTTCTCAAACCAGACTACACTGTCGCCAGGCATTCCAGGAACAAAAATGATTGTCTCGCCATTTGGCTTTTCAGGAGCGTATAATGCACCCTCTACAGTGTGTCCCTGTTTCTCGATACTTAACCAAGAGCCTTTTCTGCCATTCTCGTCAAAAGAAAACAATTCCTTCTTCGTAAGTTCTGACTTATTCTCTTGCTCAGCAGCTGAATAATCTATGAAGTTACTTTCGTTCATAATATTTATCTAACCTCTCTTTGTCATTGAAAATATTGGATTATTTTTCGCAACAGGATAATCGCTAGCGTAATAGTGTTCAACGCTTATAAAGTACTTTTGATACTGATCAAGAGTTTTTTCTAATGTATAAAAATCCCAATATTTGTTCATCACGGAATCCCAGATGATGTGGAAAGCTTCAATCAATTTTGCATCTAATCCGCCTGTATATGTCTCGTCAAGCTTAGCAATCTCAGATTTGTATGCGACCATCGAAAGAGTCTCGGTCCCCGATTTATACCAGCTGTCCCAAATCATCTCACCCCCAAAATGACAAGCGGCACCCTGAATCGACAATTCACCAGCCAAAACTTTGGCTTTATATTTGCTTAGCCTGTTTTCGATTTCCTCTATTTCAAGCATTGGCTTAGCGGATTCTTCAGGAATATATGCTGTGGCTCTAGTTATGTATTTACCCCCATCTTTCAGCAAGCGGTTCATCTCTTTGTAGTACTTTTCTTTAAACTCAGCGGTAATATTGCCTTCAGTCAAATCGCCGATGATTACATCCGCAAAATTATCTGGCAAGTCAATTTCTAGCCAATTCGAAAAAACAACTTTTTCGAATTCATTTTGCTTAAACAAGAGGCTGGTCATAGCTCTGTACATATCATCAACAAGCTCTACGCAAGTCACTGTCGCATCGTATTCCGCTGCAAAGGCAGCACAAAGCTCTCTTAGCTCAGGAGTAGAGCCCAAGATTACAATACTTGGTTTATTAATTTGTTTAATGTAATCATTTGTCAGTCCGCCAAAAATCTTGATATCACCTCGGCTTGGTCTCGAACAATCAATAAGTAATTTCCAGCTATCTGCCCACTTCTCCCAATCATCAGTCTGGCGTTCTTTCAAACCTGTTAAGGTAGCTTCTTGCTTCATAAATCTCCAGTATTATTTATCTAGCTTAATTAATGTTAACACCTGCTATTTCTACGGTCAATTTTGTTAAAGAAAGAGGCACGCCGATATGGTGTGCCCCTAGGGGTATTCACTCGATCCCTAATGTTACGTATTGATACCATTTGAAATCATTCTCAACACGTCTTATTTCTACCTTGCTGGCGAGTCTTAAATACTCTTCACATGGCATTCCCTCATTGCCAAGGCTTTTCAAGATTTTTTCCAAAATCAGAATCTTTAGCATTTCCCGACTTTCTTGAGAAAGACGATTGTAAAACATATAGAATTCTGTATCCCGAACACAATGAACCGTATAATTCGATATGTCAGCATTGTGTCTGAAATGAATGAATATTCTACTAACAGGGCAATCACAACTTTCGTTATAAACCACCGTAACAAGCTCGTTTGTGCCTGCATTAGCCGAACCCAAGGAATGATTAACATTTAACTTCCATCTCTCCTCGGTCAAGCAAATTTCGTAAAGTTCCGCACACAATCCACGGATCCTGTCGTCGCGGTCAGTCATGCTAAGCTTCTTCAACCAAAGCTTTCTTCCGGCATAAGCCGTTGTAATTTTTTGTTGAAGTTCTTGTGAATTGCCAATATCTTTATGCATGTTATTGCTCCTTTGGCCGATGCCTTTCGCATCTGCGCCATGTTCCTATCTGTGATAGGTGGAAAAGGACTCGCGTGGCTGTTCACCATTTGAGTCCTTGAGTATTATTCGGCATCCTTACCTGTGACATAGTCAATCCATCCTTGGTTTTTCTTTTCGCTTATGCGAGCGGATTCAGGATGCATCCCTGGATTCTCACGAACATTTTTGCCCATTTCATTCGCTTGATCTATTAACGCTTCAAGCGCCATAATGCGAAACATCTCTCTCCCTTCCTGCGAAAGATTGTTGTAGACGGTTGGAATTTCGTAACAAGACGTTACAACCGTACCGCGTGATGTCCTCAACCTTATCGAGAGAATATCACACGCTCCACTTTCTATCTCACTGAGATGAAATGTCAGAGATCCTGGAGCCTTTGCCCAAGTGAATGATCTTCCTCTCTCACTGTTTTCCCCTACTGTGAAGTAACAGTAATGGGAATCTGGATGACAACGAAAAGGAACCTCGAGAGTCCCCGCTCTATCAGCATTAAAGACCTTTCCGATCTCTGCTGCGAGCCGAACAATTCTTTCGTCACGATCTGGCATTGCAAAACTGATTTGCCAAAGCTCTCTCGCAACATCAGAATTTCGAAGACTATGCTGAATTTCAGTTACGTATGGAATGTTCTTATACATATATTTGCTCCTTGGCCGATGCCTTTCGCATCTGCGCCGCTTACGATGATCTCTTACTTCATCGTACAAACACATTATAGCAAATATATTGGTTCTTGTCAATACTTTATACTGATAAGTTGACATATTTTTGATTAAAAGATACAATTTTAAGCACATAATGAGGAATTTGTCATGCAAGAAGATTTAGTAAAACTTGGCTTTGAAGGGCATCAGGCAGAGATATATTTAGCCCTTGTCGACCTTGGTCAGTGTGGCGCTGGCGACTTAGTGAAGAAGACAGGAATACACCGAAATATTGTGTATGAAACACTCGATCGCCTGATAACCAAGCGACTTGTGCTAAAAGTACTTCAAAAAAGCTCTTTTCAGTATCGGATCACCGATCCAACGAAGATTCTTGAAGATCAGAAGATAAATCTCAATATTGCAGAGAGCATCATCCCCGAGATACAGAAGCGGAGCGAAAACAAGAGCGACTTTCTAGTTTGGGACGGAGTCGAAGGCTTCCGAAACTTCCGCCTCGCCTGCATGGAGTCAATAAAGCCAAAAAGCACAATCTATGTGCTTGGCGCAATCGGTGGCGATCGCTGGGCTGAGATCATGGGATCGAAGTACAAGACAGTGGAGAGAATGCGTCTAAAAAAAGAAGTTGAGTACAGGATGATCACGTATAAGAAAGATGAGTTTGACACGAAAATGGTAAAAAAGCACCAGCATTACAGCGTTCGTGTTATCGAAAACAGCTTCCAGCCACTGGCAAATGTAATGATCTGGGAGGACAACATCGCACTTCAGAGCTATACCGAGCCGATCTCCGTCATGCAGATAAAGAACAAAAATATGGCAGAGGCCTATCTAAACTACTTCAAGATCATGTGGGGTGTCGGCAAAGAGCTAAAATAAGCGATGTCTTCCAAAGCAACCCGATAGTCAGTATAATTACGGCAATACAAATTTCGCGACTTAATACACAAGAGCTTTATGGAACATAGTCCAGACCTAGTTGATTTTTCAAAAGATAATTTTCAAGCAGACCGTGACCAAGCTGCAAGCGAGATTTACGAAAAAAGAACTGCCTATTTTAACAAACAAAAAGAAGCAGATGTAAATACTGATAGTGCCAATTCAGAGCTCATCGAAAGACAACGGTCAATAGAAGCAATCTCAGAAACAATAAGCGGGCTTGAGACCTTCTTGGCTCAACGTGAAAACTCTGTATTTCTACGGATTCTCGACTTTCTGACTCAGAGCAAACAAATCACTGAATCAAAAGCAGAATTAGAAAACAACCAGTCGGAACAACAACTACTGATATCACAGGTAGAAGACCTTAAGAGAGATCTCTGCCAGCTAGAGGCAATCAAGACCGATCAGCAAGAACTCACTGAGGCCAAGAACATACTGTCTGGTTTCTGGTCTGAAGTATCTAATCGATGGGAGGGCTACGAACATGAAAAGGAAGTTCGTGATATTCGAAATGTGATGAGAAAACATGACTGTTTTTTCGTTCATGCAATGGTGGACAAAAAAAATGGCCAAAATTCGTGGCTTCTGCCAGGAGTCACGTGGGAAGTACAGGCAATGATTGACTCAGTACTACGACCCCAGCTATCAACCAGCACATTCAGCGCAAACCAGACGCGTGAGAATGTATACTGCGGCAATTGTGGAATTATCCTATCAGGAGGAATAGTTGCAGGAGCTTCAGAATCTGACTCTCACCCTCTTAGTCACACACTGACAGTCCCACTGAACAATGAAGACTCAGAAGTGAGAATTGATCAATCTATAAAAGACCGAAGAACTTCTGTAAATGAATTCCGGGTTCAACAATCAGAGGTTGGTGCAATTTTCTATAGCCCTGTACCAGATATAAAGTGGAGACCAATAGCTCGGCAACGAGTCGAGGCCTTAGCAGAAAAACTGGGAGTCCCTGTTTACATCATTTCTGATGGAGGCTTCTATAAATACCGGGTTGAAGAAATTGACGATAAATCAGAAATTGTATTAACTGATAAAATCACTGTCAATGAATTTCTAAATTTGGAAATAGCTCCACCAGAAAAAGATGCTCTCTTAGAAGAAATAATTGAGGCAAGTCCGTTCGAAGGGCAGTATTACAAAAAGGACGGAAGAAATTATTCTCATTGGTCAGGCGGGAGAACTAGATATTTGACGCATTTACGAGATAACAATGAGTCCGTGTTGCAAAAAAAGGTTTCGGCATTGACTGAAGATGAGATGGCTATCATGATGAACGAATACGAAAAAGACAGTATTATTGGCAAACGAAATGATAAGATTTTCGAAATTATCCAAAATTTCCACTTTACCACAGTTGCAGGACAAGACAACTACGGAAATCCCTATATCGTTAGCTATAGTTATTATTGCGCTAGCGGGGAGTGGAAAGTCACATCCGATTCTCCAGGACGACTCTGCCAGACAATTGACCGAGAGGTCTCTAGGGCAATTGAGGATTACAAAGCATACTTAGCAAAAGACGAAAGAGCATTTGCCGAAGAATCTATCTATCGGCTTCTTGGCATAGCGTATGAGGCGATGAAGTACGGTGACGACAAAACCTACAACCAGATCATCCAAGCGATTCCAAAAGATTTTGATATGCAAGACTATCAGGCATTATTACAAAAAAGAGTTGATGAAAACGGCCTTTTTATCAGATACAAAAGTGACTTCAAGATTGATAATTCAAAATATGGCTACGGAATAACAAAGCAGCTAAATAGCTCAAATTTGGTGACAAAATATCGCGACTAGAGAATCTTTTTCTTATATATCGACTTCGAGATTTTGTGGGGTGTCGGCAAAGA
>Ga0194057_10001186_pt1 | contig 13390 bp, 11 predicted proteins | sample SepL4415m_MetaG_FD_155474 | JGI IMG/M metagenome (GOLD analysis project Ga0194057, IMG submission 155474) | Anoxic zone freshwater microbial communities from boreal shield lake in IISD Experimental Lakes Area, Ontario, Canada - Sep2016-L442-15m | ecosystem: Environmental > Aquatic > Freshwater... | reverse complement strand
CACCTCGAAGGCCCACAGGCAGTAGCCGGTGATCGTGACCGCTGCCGAGGTGGCCCACACGAAGCGCAGGTACGCCGGTGTGTAGCCAGCAAGGCTGCGGCGAGTCCCCTCGCGGGGCGTGCCACCTTCGCCGTCGAGTGCATGGGTGAGCTCGCTGTAGCGCTTGCCGGCCGCCATGAACAGCGATCCGAAGCCGGCGACGATCAGGAACCACTCCGATATCGGCAGCCCGGACGCGACACCGCCGGCGATGGCGCGCAATAGGAACCCGAGCGCCAGCAGTGCGAGCTCGATCACCGGCTCGTGCTTGAGGAACATCGAGTAGGAGACGGTCGAGGCCGCGTATGCCGCGAGGACGCCCGCGAGCGCCAGGTTGATCGACAGGGCCACGCCGAAGGCGGTTAGCGCCAGGACCGCAGCGGCGACCATCGCGAGCGTCGGCGAGATCTCGCCCGCGGCAATCGCCCGCATCCGCTTCACCGGGTGCGCACGGTCGGCCTCGACGTCGCGCACATCGTTGAGAAGGTAGGTGGCACTCGACAGAAGGCAGAACGCGATGAACGCCCCGATGCTCGGCAGCAGTACCGCTGGCTGCATCAGCGAGCCGGCCGCCAGGGGAGCGGCGAACACGAGGACGTTCTTGAGCCATTGCTTCGGTCGCATCCCGGCAACCAGCGCCGCCGCCGTGCTGCGCCGCCTCGTGGGCTCCACCGCGCTACTCGGTTCGGTCGTCATTCGCACCGGGTTCGGAGTCCCCGACTATGCGGGCGATCTGCGGCACGACCAGGAACCACGTGATCACGTGCATGACGACCAGCAGGATGCGGGTGGACCAGCCGACGTTGGCGGGCTGGTTGAGCGGGAACCAGCATGACCCGATCGCCACCACTGTGCCGATCCAGAAGACCAGGCGGCCGGCGTGCGGCAGGCCCCGGGCGAGCGAGGCGAGCATGGCCCCGACGATCGCCATCACCAGCGGGATCAGCAGGACGCCGAGCCAGGACACCGTGACGACGGACTCCAGGCCACGGGTGACGTCGAACGGCACCCCGAAGATCCGCCCGATCACGTAGACGACCAACGACAGGATCCCCGACCAGGCACCCGTCACGATCGCTGCGTAGAGCAGTTGACGCACCGTGGGGGTGGCGGAGGCCGGCGGACCCACGGGGGTCTTCGACTCCAGCCACCTTGCCGTCATGTGCGCCATTGTTCCCGCCCGACGCCCTCGTGACCCACGCAGGGCCGAATCCGTTTCGCGGCCGGGCGGCTTGCCAAAGTTACCGGCCAGTAGCATCATGGAGTTACTGGCCGGTAACAATCGGAGGGACGACCCATGCCGCATTACAAGAGCAACCTGCGCGATCTCGAGTTCAATCTGTTCGAGGTCTTCGGCGCGGGCGACCGGCTGGGCGCTGGTCCGTACCACGACATGGACGTTGACACGGCCCGGGAGATCCTCCGTGAGGTGGAGCGGCTGTCCAGCGGCCCGCTCGCCGAGCCGTTCGCCGACGCGGACCGCAACCCGCCGGTCTACGACCCGGTCACCCGGTCCGTCACCATGCCCGAGGGCTTCAAGAAGTCCTACGACGCGCTGATGGACTCCGAGTGGTGGCGTCTGGACCTGCCCGAGCATCTCGGCGGCACCGGCGCACCGCCATCCCTGCGGTGGGCCGCGTCGGAGATGATGCTGGGCAGCAACCCGGCCGCCTTCATGTTCATGTCCGGCCCCGGCTTTGCGTCCATCCTCGACCACCTTGGCAACGCCGACCAGAAGCGCTGGGCCGAGCTCATCATCGACAAGCGCTGGGGTGCCACGATGGTCCTCACCGAGCCCGACGCGGGCTCCGACGTGGGTGCCGGCCGCGCCAAGGCGTTCGACAACGGTGACGGCACCTGGCGCATCGATGGCGTCAAGCGCTTCATCACCTCCGGCGAGCACGACATGGTCGACAACATCGTCCACCTCGTCCTCGCCCGTCCCGAGGGAGCCGGTGCCGGCACCAAGGGGCTGTCCCTCTTCGTGGTCCCCAAGTTCCTCGTCAACCTCGAGACCGGCGAGCTGCTCGGCCGCAACGGCGTCTACGCCACGAACGTCGAGAAGAAGATGGGACTGAAGGTCTCGACCACCTGCGAGCTCACGTTCGGTGAGAAGGAGCCGGCGATCGGCTACCTCGTCGCCGACGTGCACGACGGCATCGCACAGATGTTCAAGGTCATCGAGTACGCCCGCATGATGGTTGGCACGAAGGCCATCGCGACCCTGTCGACCGGCTACCTGAACGCACTGGAGTACGCCAAGACGCGCGTGCAGGGCGCCGACCTCACGCAAATGACGGACAAGTCCGCACCCCGCGTGACGATCACCCACCACCCCGACGTGCGACGCAGCCTCATGCTGCAGAAGTCATACGCGGAGGGCATGCGCGCTCTCATCGCCTACACCGCGTACTGGCAGGACATGATCGAGCTTGCCGAGGCGGGCAGCACCGACATCGACCTCGACATGGCCCAGCGCATGAACGACCTCCTGCTCCCGGTCGTCAAGGGTGTCGGCTCCGAGCGCTCCTACGAGATGCTCGCGGTCGCGCTCCAGACCTACGGCGGCTCCGGCTTCCTGCAGGACTACCCGATCGAGCAGTACATCCGTGACGCGAAGATCGACACCCTGTACGAGGGCACCACCGCGATCCAGGGCCTGGACTTCTTCTTCCGGAAGATGATCCGCGACCAGTTCAAGGCGATCTTCTACCTCGCCGCGCAGATCACCGAGACGGTCAAGGGCGACGAGGGCAGCGGCCTGCTGTCAGCCGAGCGCGAGCTGCTCGGCAAGGCGCTCGAGGACGTTCAGGGCATCGTCGGCGTCCTCGGCCAGTGGGCCATGGCCGCGCAGACCGACACCCAGGAGATCTACCGGGTCGGGCTCAACACCACGCGCCTGCTGATGACCACAGGTGACCTCATCATCGGGTGGCTGCTCCTGCGCCAGGCGGAGGTGGCGACGAAGGCCCTCCAGGGATCGCCATCGGAGCGCGACCGCGTGTTCTACACCGGCAAGGTCGAGACGGCCCGCTGGTTCGCTCGCAACCGGCTCCCGCTGATCGCCGCCGAGCGAGCGGTCGCCGAGGCCACCACCCTTGACATCATGGAACTGCCCGAAGAGGCCTTCTAGCGCATCGCCGCAGCCCGGGTCGTACGCTCACGTTCGTGACGACGACCCGGGCTGCGGCGGCTAAGACTGCCACCAGCAATGGGCCCGTGGCACTCGTCGGCGCAGCCCTCGTGACGGTGGCCGTGGCCGCCCTCGCCTTCGGCCTGGTCGTGGCCGGCGGCAACTACCAGCCAGCCCTGCCGGGCCTGCCCGACGCCGGGCCCATCGTCGGTTGGGGCACCCCCATCCTGCGCACGCTCACCGATATCGCCGCGCTCGTCACGATCGGCTGGCTGTTGGCGGCCACCATCCTTGACCCCTCCGGCAAGGACGGCGTGGTCTCCAAGATCGGACGACGCGATCTCACGCGGGCCATGTGGTTCGCCGGGATCTGGGCCGTCCTGGCCTTGATCCAGATGCTGTTCCAGCTTGCCAACGTGCTGGGGGAGCCGCTGAGCGTGGCCGCCAGCCCAGAGTCCGTGTCGACCTTCGCCAACGAGATCCCTACGACGCGCGCCCTCTTCGTCATGGCCGTCCTCGCGATCATCGTCGCCATCGGCGCCATCTCCACGTCGACGACCGGCGCCTGCGCCGCGTGGCTCATCATCGCCGTCGCCGCCACGACCCTGCCGGCGCTCGCCGGCCACAGTGCCGGGCTGGGGGACCACGCGCTCGCGACGACCTGCGCCGTCGCCCACGTGGTCGCTGCAGTGGTCTGGATGGGTGGGCTGTTCGCCCTCGCCGTCCATGCGTTCCGTCGCGAGGTCCCGATGGAGCACCCGGTCCGTCGGTTCTCGACTATCGCGCTCATCGGCATCGTCCTCGCCACCGCGAGTGGCTTCGGCAACGCGTATACGCGCCTCGACGAGCCCTCGCAGCTGGTCACCACCAGCTACGGACAGGTGCTTCTCATCAAGACCAGCCTCGTCGTGGTCCTGGCAGTCTTCGGCTGGATCATGCGCAACCGCATCATCGGCACCCTCGGCAACGCCTCCCGCGGGTCGGTGTTCGCGCGAATCGCCGGCCTCGAGCTCGGCGTCATGTTCGCAGCACTCGGGCTCGGCGTGGCCCTCGCCTCCAGCCCGATCCCGCGCGTCGAGGTGCAGCTCCCGTCACTGGGCGAGTCCATCCTCGGCTTCCCGTACCCGCCGTCACCGACCTTCTCGTCCGTCGCGCTCACCTTCCACCTGGATCCGCTGTTCTTCACCGCGGCCCTGGTCGCGGGGGCCCTCTACATCGTCGGCGTGGTTCGACTGCGGCGACGCGGTGACGCATGGCCGATCATGCGCACGGTGTCGTGGATCGTGGGTCTGCTGATCGTCATCTGGTGCACCAGCTCGGGCATCGCGCTCTACGCGCAGGTCACCGTCGGCCTGCACATGCTGCAGCACATGACGATGACGATGATGGGGCCGATCTTCCTGGTGCTTGGCGCACCCGCGACGCTCGCACTGCGCGCCCTCAAGCCGGCGATCGGCAACCAGCGCGGCCCGCGCGAATGGCTGGTGTGGTTCCTGCACAGCTGGATCACTGGCGTCCTGACCAATCCGTTCTTCGTCTTCTTCATCTTCGCGCTCGGCCTCTACGGCCTCTACATGACGCCGCTCTTCGGCTTCCTGATGGGCAGCCACATCGGGCATGTGGTGATGCAGTTGCACTTCCTGTTCGCGGGGTACTTGTTCTACTGGGTGCTCATCGGCATCGATCCGCGGCCACGACCGCTGCCGTACTGGGGGCGCCTGCTCCTGCTGCTCATCGCGATGGCGGTGCACGCCTTCTTCTCCGTCATCATGATGATGGGCACGACCCCGATGGCCGTGGAGTGGTACGGCGTGGTGAAGCCGCCGTGGGTTGCGGACCCGCTGCTCGACACGCTGCAGGGCGGACAGGTTGCCTGGGCGGTCTCGGAGATCCCGAGCCTCATCGTGCTGCTCGTCATCGCGGTGCAGTGGTCGCGCAGTGACGAGCGCGAGGCCGTGCGGCTGGACCGTCAGGCCATTCGCGACCACGACGCCGAACTCAACGCGTACAACGAGCAGCTGGCAGCGCTGGCGGCGCGCGACGAGCGCCACCCGGGCCGGTAGGCGGTCGAGGCACCAACGCGAGAGCCGTATAACTTCGGTCCATGCGCTCTCGTCGACTTCCCCTCGCCCTGCTCGCCGCTCTGGCTCTGGCCGCCATCGTGGGCTTGGCCGGCTGCTCGTCGGCGCCGGCCGACGCGGGTGCCGCTGCCATCGCAGCCGCGTCTGCCGACTCGGAGGTTCCTGCGCCCGAGTCGCCCGTCCGCGTCGGCAACGAGGCTTTCCTGGCCGTCATCGAGTCGCCCAGCTCGATCCTCATCGACGTCCGCACGCCGCAGGAGTTCGCTGACGGCCACATTGAGACCGCGGTGAACTACGACGTGGCAGGGGCGGACTTCGCCAAGGAGATCGCCGCCCTGGACCCGAGCAAGACGTATGCGGTGTACTGCCACAGCGGCAACCGTTCGCAGACCGCCGTAGCCGCGATGCAGAAGGCCGGGATCACCCACGTCTACGAACTGGAGAAGGGCATCCAGGGCTGGGTCGACGAGGCCTACCCCGTCGTCTACCAGTAACCCCTCAGGCGAAGGGGTCGGGGACCCGCCACACCACGTTGCGGACGTCGGGCGTCGACTCCAGCACCAGACCGCGCAGGGAGTTCTCGCGCAGCCGGTAGTCGTTGGCAGCCAAGGCGCGCGAAATGGACGCGAGGTTCGCGACGTCGCCCAGGTCGTTGGTCCACCCTGCAGGCGCACGATGATCAACGACGGTGCTCACGATCGCCACCTCGCCGGAATCCGGCAGCCGCAGGAACTCCAGGATGCGACCCTGCTGCGGCCAGTCGATCAACGACGCCGTCGTCAGTTCGACGAAGGCATGTCCGTCCTTCTCGTGCCGAAGGGCCGCATGGAAGTGCACGTGCCCGGCGAGCCAGGCAATCACCTGACGGTGTCGGGTCAGCAGTTCGATCACGTCGTCGCCGAGCACGCGTGGCTCCGCACCCGCCGGGCTGTAGTCGTTGACCAGCGTCGGGCTCGGGTGGTGCGAGGCGATGATGACGTACTCGTTCCGCGCGTTGTCCAGTTCCTCGACGAGCCATTCGTACTGGGTCAGCCCGAGGGAGCCCTGCCAGCCGCCGTGCGGATTGATCGTGTCGAGGGAGATCACCCTCAGACGGCCCGCCTGGGCGGTGAAGTAGGTGACACCGTCGCCGGAGTCGCGGGTCTTCTCCGCGAACTCCGCCGGCGACACGAAGTCCCGCTCCGGGTCGCGGGGCACATGGACCCGTGGCGACGTCTCGTCGTGGATATACCGCACCGGCCCTGCGCCGGCGATCGCCTCCTCGGTCAGCATGGGGTCGGCACCCGAAGGCAGTCCGGTGATCCGTGCCTCCCCGGTGGCGAGCGAACGCAGGGCCTCGTCCGGGGCGACAGTCCCCTGCAGCAGCCCGTCGTGGTTGCCGTACACGCTGATCCACGGCAGCGTCAGGCCCGGCGAGGTGACATCCCGGCGAACCGCCTCGGTCAGCCCGGGGATGATCGGGTACCCGAAGAGCCGGGTCGGCCGATCCGCTTCGAACCCGTTCGGCGCACCGTCGGGGTGCCAATACCGCTCGTCCCACGAGTCCGCATCGGTAGCACCGACCCAGGAACTGCGCGTGACGTCGCCACTGCGTGGCGAGACCGTGCCGCCCTCGATGAGAGTCTGATACCAGTCGAGCTCGTTGCGCTGCGCGTTGTCGGTGAGGTCTCCCGTGACCAGGACCGTGTCGATCGGCGCACCCGAGACGGGCGCCGTCGTCAGCTCGTTGACGGTCTCGACCATGGTGACGGCAACCTGCACCGTCATCGCCTCCTGTGGTCGATACGTGCCGATGTCGCCGAGTGCCTCGCGGTACGGGGAGTCTGGGTCGCTGTAGCGGTCGAGGTACTCAAGGCGCGCCGTCGACTCCGCGTCGCACAGGTGTACATCCGACAGGTGCCAGATGCAGCCGAGGACCTCTCCGGTCGGTAGCGGATGCTGATACGCCTCAGCAGGACCCGGAACGAGTTCACGCCAGCCGCCGGCTCCGATGTCTCCACGCTCGACGGTGCCACCGGTCGTGACACCCGGCGCCTGCGGATCGCTCACGTCAGGTCCGGGCCGATCAGGACGACGTCTGACACATCGTCGCGCAGGCGCGGGCGAACCCGTTGGGCCGGGAAGAGCCCGGCCGCGTCCGCGCTGATGATGTCGGCGAAGAGCCGGCCGTGGTCCCGGTCATCGATGATCACGCGGGTGATCGGACCGAGGAAGGAGACAGACTCGACGACGCCGCTGCCATCCTCGGCCGGGTCCACCGCCAGTTGCTCGGGCCGAACGGCGGCGATGTCCGCTGCACCAATCGTCGACGCGGTGTTGCCGGGAATCGAGCGGCCGAGCACGCGCCAGCGACCGTCCTCGACGCCCACGGCCGCCATCTTGTTCACGGTGCCGATGAAGGACGCGACGAACGCGTTCACCGGGTTCTCGTACAGCTCACGCGGCGGCGCGAGCTGCTCGAGGCGACCGGCGCTCATGACACCGACCCGGTCCGCGATGGCCAGCGCCTCGTGCTGGTCATGCGTCACAAAGACGGTGGTGACGCCGATCTCCAGTTGGAGGCGCCGGATCTCGTCGCGCAGGGTCTCGCGCACCTTCGCGTCGAGGGCGGACAGCGGCTCGTCCAGCAGCAGGACCTTCGGCGAGGTGGCAATCGCTCGGGCTAGAGCAACGCGCTGCTTCTGTCCGCCGGACATCTGATGCGGGAACTTGTCGGCATGCTCCTGCAGAGCCGTGACCTCGATCATCCGGTCGATGATCTCCTTGCGCTCGGCCGAGCTGCGCTTTTGCACCTTCAGTCCGAAGTCGATGTTCTGCCGCGCCGTCATGTTGGGGAACAGGCTGTAGTCCTGGAACACCATCCCGAACTGCCGCTTCTCCGGCGGGTCGTTCGACAGGTCGCGGCCTTCGACCACGACCGTGCCGGCATCGGGCCGTTCGAATCCGGCGAGGATCCGCAGCGCCGTCGTCTTGCCGCAGCCGCTGGGGCCAAGGAGGCAGACCAGTTCGCCGGAGGCGATGGACAGGCTGAAGTCCTCGAGCGCGACCGACGATCCGAACGTCTTCCGGATGCCGGCCATGTCGACGGTTGCCACGAACTCTCCTAGATGCCGGTAGCGTTGAAAGAGATGCCCTGTCGGCGCAGGGAACGCACGACGAGTCCGATGGACACAGCGGTCAGCACCATGATGAAGATGGCGAACGCCAGGCCGCCGCGCGGATTCTTCGCCTGGTAGATGACCATCTCGGTCGGCAGGGTGTTCTTGAGCAGAAGCGACGCGAAGGCGAACTCGCCGAGGACCATCGCCGCCGTGAGGGTCGAGGCCGCGATCATCGATGCGCGCATGTTGGGCAGCAGCACCTTGAAGATGATGGTCCAGAAGGATGCGCCCATGCTGCGCGACGCCTCGTACAGCGTGCGCGCGTTGATCGCCTGGAGGCCGGCATCCAGTGCCCGATAGGTGAAGGGCATTGCCCACAGCGCGTAGAACGGCACCAGGCTGAACACGCTGGCCAGGAACCACGGCACCGTGGCCCGGAAGGTGGCGGACACGCCGACCACGAGTGCGATCGGGGGGATGACCCAGGGCAGCAGGGTCAGGGCGGTCAGGTACGGCCGCAGCCGGGGGCTGCGGACCTCGGTGACGATCGCGAGGGGCACCAGCAGGGCGAGATTCAACAGGATTGCGAGGACCACGAGCGCCAGGCTGGTCCGCATGCCCGCCACCATGCGGGGGTCGGTGATCGCGGTCGTCAGCCCGGAAATCGACCATCCGGTGAAGAGCTTTTCCGGCGTGAGCAGGGCCGTCGGAACGGACTGGAAGCCGAAGCGGGCCATCGCTGCCATCGGCAGGAAGAAGTACAGACCCACAGCAATCAGGAACACCCACTTGAGGATCGCGGTGGGGCGGAAGCGGCTTTCACTGATCATTGGCTCGACCACCTCAGCGTGCGACGCTGCATGACAGTGATCAGGCCCAGGCCCGTCAGCAGCAGGAGGATGACCCACGCCACGATGGCGTACGCAAGGTCCTCCTCACCGGTGATCACGTTGCCCTGCAGCAGGAAGCGGATCTGCAGCGGCACCAGGGCGCCACTGGGGTTCAGGACATACACGGTCGCGTACGCCGTGAAGGCGTTGATGAACAGCAGGAGCATTCCGCCGAGCGTCGACGGCGTCAGCAGCGGGATGCCCACCGACCACCAGTAGCGTGCCGGGCTCGCGCCCATGATCGCCGCTGCTTCGCGCCACGAGTTCTTCAGGCCCATGACCGCCGGCATCATGACGAGGAACATCAACGGGATCTGGAAGTACAGGTAGACGGTGACCTGGCCCCAGAAGCCCACGGCCGTGATGCCGTAGTCAGCCAGATTGATGCCGAGATTGTTGAACACCTTGGTGAGGATGCCCTGCGTGCCGATGAGGGCAATGAACGCGAAGGCCAGGCCCACTCCGCCGAGCTGCGACGCCACGGCCGACCACGAGTCCAAGGACGGATGAAGCCACTTCGGCCGCTTGAGGCTCTTGATGACGAGAGCAAGCATCAGGCCGATGATCCCGCCGATCAGCGCGCTCCAGCCTGACAAGGCGATGGACTGGATGAAGCCGGTCCGATAGGTGCCGGAGAGAGCCTTCACGAGGGCACTGGTGCCCATGGCCCCATGCGGAGTGATCGCCTTCCAGAGCACGACGAGGGTCGGATAGACGAGGAAGAGGAAGACGAACGCCGCGAACGGGATCAGGACGAACAGGCCCAGCCGGTTCTCGCGACGGAACATCGCGCGCACGCTGACCTCCTCGGCTCGAATCAGGGACAGGCTAGGCGTTGCGGCCCGACGAAAGTGGGGCGTCGCCCAAGTTGGACGACGCCCCACTTCGCATTTCGGCTTACGCGTCGGCGACCATCGGTCCCCAGTTGTCCGTGAGCTGCTTCTTCATGGCCTCGGTCTGCGCCGCGGTCGGGAAGGTGATCTTCGAGATCAGATCGGCACTCGGCAGGCTCTTCTTCATATCCGCCGTGATCTTGCCGGCCGCGTCCAGGGCCGCGTAGCGGGCCGGGATGGCACCGCCGGCAAGGTAGCCGAGGGCGCCCTCGTCACCTGTGATGTGCTCGAGCCAGAGTCGAGCTGCGCACGGGTGCACCGCATCCTTGACGACCGACTGCGCGTAGTACGAGCCGTACAGGCCGTCGGTCGGGATCGTGACGTTCAGGTCGAAGCCCGCGTCCTTCATCTGCGAGACGACACCCGGGAAGTTGTACGTCCAGTCGAGGGCGATCGGAACGTCGCCGGACACCATGGCGGCCGGGGTGACGTCGATGACCTGCAGGTTGCCGGACTTCTTCAGGTCGGCGAAGTACTGGATGCCGGGCATGAGGTCGTCGTACGAGCCGCCGTTGGCCAGCGATGCCGCGACGACGGCCGCGAACGCAGCGCCTGCCTGGCGCGGGTCGCCGTTGAGAGTGACCTGACCCTTGTACTCGGGCTTCTTCAGGTCGGCCCACGTCTTCGGCGGGTTCTTCACCAGCGTCGAGTTGCTGGCGATCGACATGATGCCGTAGTAGGCCCCGACCCAGTTGCCGGCGGGATCCTTCAGGTTGTCGGGGATCTCGGCCCAGTTGGTGGTCTTGTACGGCTCGATGGCGCCCTCCGACTTGGCCTGCTCCACGAAGGAGGGGCCGATGTCGATCGAGTCAGGCTTGTCGGGCTGGCCGGCAAGGGTCTTGATGGCGGTGAGCTCGTCAGCGGACGAGGCATCGGGTGTCGCCACCGGGGCCTCGAGGCCGTAGGTGTCGCGGAACGACTTCAGGATGCCGGCGTAGTTGGCCCAGGTATCGGGAAGGGCGATCAGGTTGACGTTGCCCTCCTCCTTGGCCTTGGCGGCGATCTGGTCGACGGTGTCGCCGCAGACCGCACCAGTTGCAACTGCGCTGCCTGCCGCACTCGCGGCGGCACTTGCTGCGGTGCTCGCGGCACCGGCCGCTGCACTCTGGGCGCCCGCGACGGCGGAGGCCGCAGCGGACTTCAGCGACGACGCGGCGTCGGAGGCGGTGCCGCTGCTCGAGCACGACGCGACGAGCGCGGCGCTCAGCAGGACGGGCACCATGAGCAAGGACTTGCGCATCTGGCGTTCCTTCCCTTGGATGATCAAGCAATTGGTCGTACGCCATCAACGTACCCATCCCGAACACTTCCGGGTAGCGCGTTACCGAACCGTTCCCCAACAGCGCATGACCATCGGGCGCTGCCTTGTCCCCTCGTGCGATGCGCAGGCTCTACCGTGGACCCGTGTCGAACCCCACTCGCACCGTGCACCTCATGCGCGCTGCTGTTGTGGGAATCGCCTCTCTCGCGCTCCTCGGCCTGCCGCCGGTCACCGCTGGCGCCGCATCGTCGACCGGCGCAACTCCTGACACGCTCGCGCACGTGGGCGAGGCCGGCCAGGTCATCGTTGTCACCGCACCGTCGTGGCGTTCGACGAAGGGCACACTGCGCACGTTCGAGCGCGACGGGGCAGGCGGCTGGCGCGAGGTCGTACGGGCCACGCCCGCATGGCTCGGCTTCGGGGGACTGGTCCTGGGGGCGAAGAGGAAGCAGGGCACCGGCACCACCCCGGCAGGTACGTACGCGATCACCAGCGCGTTCGGGCGCCTGGCCGACCCCGGCACGTCGATGCCCTACCGGCAGTTCGACCACAACGACTCGTGGACATACGACCCACATCACCCGTTCACCTACAACGTATTCCAGACCGCCGCGATCAACTGGCGCTCGTACGGCGGCTACGCCGAGCACCTGTGGGCCAAGGGACCGCAGTACCGCTATGTCGCGGTGCTCGACTTCAACCTCCCCCAGGGCCCCGTGCGCACCGGCTCCGACGGCATCCGTCGCACCACGAAACCGCCGAACACGAAGATGGGCGGCGGAATCTTCCTGCACGTCAGCAAGGGCAAGCCGACGGCCGGCTGCATCTCGATCCCGCTCGACACGATGCGCGGCATCCTGGCGTGGCTGAAGCCGGCGAAGCACCCGGTGATCGTCATCGGACCGGAGTCCGACATCAGGTCGATGTAGTCGACGAAGCAGAAGCTGCTATGACATCCGGATGTCGAAGAGCACGGGGAACTGCTCACGCCAGGCCGTGGCCGCGCCGGGATCTACCTCGACGATCAGGACCTCCGCCTTGGAGCCGGCCTGCGCCACCACGGCGCCCTTGGGATCGACCACCACCGAATGGCCGCCCAGCGTGAAATCGCCCTGCACTCCGACTTCGTTGCAGGCGATGAACCATGTCTGGTTCTCGATGGCCCGGGCGCGGGTCAGGATGTCCCAGTGCTCGATGCGCGGACTCGGCCAGCCCGATGTCAGCAGGATCGCGGTCGCGCCACCCTCGGTGAGCGCCCGGAACATCTCCGGGAACCGCATGTCGTAGCAGGTGGCCAGCCCGGTGGGGCCGAGCGGAGTGTCGACCACCACGAGTTCGTCGCCGCTGCTCATCAGCACCGTCTCGCCGCCGTCGAAGCCGAAGAGGTGGATCTTGCGATACGACGCGAGGAGCGCACCGTCGGGTGCGAAGAGGACGCTGGTGTTGTAGTGCTGGCCGTCGTCGGCGACCTCGCAGAATGAGCCGCCGTGCAGCCACACCTTGTGCTCGGCCGCGAGTGCGCCCAGGGAAGTGACGAGCGGTCCGTCGATGGGCTGCGCATGCTTGCGAGCCGCCTCGACGTCGAATGCCCCCACATGCCAGAGCTCGGGCAGGATCAGCAGGTCGACGTCCGGGGCAGTGCGGTCGATGAGCTCAAGGGTCCGCGTCACGCGCTCGTGGACGGACTCGGGTGTGGAGCAGTCAAGTTGGATGAGGGCCACGCGTACGGTCACGCGCGAACTCTACGTCGTCCCGGTGCCTCCCGGATCGGCTACGGCTAGCGTTGACCCATGACCAATCCACCTCCCGCCCCGACCGTCGCCGAGTTCATCGAGGTGTGGCACGAGGCCCTGCAGTCGATCGTGGACCTCTGCGACCCCCTCGACGGCGAGCAGTGGCTGCTGCCGACCGCGTGCCCGGGATGGACCGTGGCCGACGTCGTCGCCCACGTCATCGACCTGGAGCAGCTCTTCGGCGGCGTTGCGCCTCCCG
>Ga0194057_10001179_pt1 | contig 13415 bp, 9 predicted proteins | sample SepL4415m_MetaG_FD_155474 | JGI IMG/M metagenome (GOLD analysis project Ga0194057, IMG submission 155474) | Anoxic zone freshwater microbial communities from boreal shield lake in IISD Experimental Lakes Area, Ontario, Canada - Sep2016-L442-15m | ecosystem: Environmental > Aquatic > Freshwater >... | reverse complement strand
GCTTTGATGTGCCGTTTCTGGTGGCCCGCATGCCCGAGGGGCAAACCCCGGTGGCCGACGAAGCGGAGCAGTTCGAGCCGGTCTGGGTGCGCCCCGCCGACGCTCTGAAGCGTCATCGGGAAGGCCAATTCTTCATCATCTTTCCGACCATACGCACGCTCGATCGCCTGCTGGCCTACCAGTCCGTCGAGGCCGTTTTGCAGGCCTGCGCCGCCACCGAGCAGCCGCTATGGACCAGTTGCCCGCGCGCCGGCCTGCTTGGCGGCCACGAGGCGCGCTACATGGAACAGGACCTGCCCTATGGCGAACTGGCCCTGGTCTGCCCGGACGGACAGATCGCGCACACGCTGGACTGGCAATGCGAAGTGCCGGTGGCCCTGCTGAAGAACGTGCAGCGCCTGACAGCACCCAACCCTGGCCCCATGACCGGACCCGGCACCAACAGCTACCTGGTCGGCGACCCGCACACCGGCTATATCGCCATCGACCCGGGACCGGCCGACACCGAACATCTGGAAAAGCTCTGGCGCGCCGCGGGTGGCGACATCCGCATGATCGTCTGCAGCCATTCGCACCCCGACCATTCACCGGGCGCGGCGCCGCTGCAGGCCATGTGCACGCCACACCCGCCAATTCTGGGTCTGCCGTCGCAGCCGACCGCGCGCCAGCACAGCCGGTTCACGCCCGAGCACGCGCTTGCGCATCTGCAGTTGTTGAAGCTGTCAGGGCAGACTCAGGATGGCGAGGTGACGCACACGCTGCAGGTGCTGCACACACCAGGCCACGCCGCCAACCACCTGTGCCTGCTGTTGCTGGAAGACCAGCTGCTGTTCAGCGGCGACCACATCCTGTGCGGCAGCACGACCGTGATTGACCCGCCCGACGGCGACATGACGCTGTACCTGGAATCCCTGGACCTGCTGAGCGCCGCCTGCGCGCAGCACGGTATCGAGTTCATCCTGCCGGCGCATGGTTATGTCATGGGAGGCTATGAGGGCGAAGCGGCCAAGGCCATCGCGCGCCTGAAGGCGCATCGCTTGCAGCGCGAAGCCAAGATCATGCGGGTCATGCAGGCACTGCCGCAAGGCTCGCTGGACGACTGGGTGGCGCAGGCCTATGACGACGTACCCGAGCGCATGTGGCCAGTCGCCAAGCGCTCGCTGCTGGCGCATGTGGCGCGGATCGAAGGCACTTTGTCGCTGAACGATTGACCGGGGTGGTTCTTTTAGCGCATTGCCAACTACCGTTTCAGACACCAGGCGGCGGTCTAGATCTGTTGATCGACGAGTTTGCCGTCGGCCAGGCGCAAACGTCTGGATAGGGACACCGCAAGCGTACGGATCACTCTGGCAGCGGTACTTGGTACGTCCGACTCCATCTTGCTCAGTGAATCTCTTGACAGGATCAGCAGGACACAGTCCTGCGCCGCAACGCATGTGGCCGAGCGGTACTCGCCATCAAGCACCGCCATTTCTCCGAATACCCGGCCTGTACGCAGCATCGTGATCTCGACAAGGTGTCCATCCGAATCCAATTTGGTAACGGAAATATTGCCGGCACTGACGACACACATGAATGTGCCAATATCGCCTTCCTGGAAGATGAACTCACCCTTGTTGATCGTCACAGCGCGAAAATAGCGTGCAACTGATCGAAGATCGACGGTCTGAAAGTCGCGAAACAGACTGGACTCCAGCAACATGCCGGCAACTTCGTTTATGGTGGATTTGCATTCTTGCATATACCGGCGCTCCAATATTGCCGACGTCGGCGCGAATTCATACCGCCCGACTTCGGCGGCAATGATAGCCCAGGATTTTCGTCATGCCTGACACTCAGTTTTGACGGCCCGCGTTGGAGAAAAGTGGCTGGCTCCAGAAGACCCATACCCGGCGGGGGGCACTCGGAACTGCTTGCCCCAAAGCAGTAGCAAAAAATGCCCGAGGCGCGCTTCCCAAACGTTTCAAATCCATCAATCGGCCGACTGGGCAGATTCAAGTTTTCCGCAGATTGGTCGCAATGTCATCTACCGGCAAGAGATCCTCTGTGCGAAGTGGACATTCCGGGGCAATTCGGTGACGAATTTGTCAATTGATTTTCCAAGGAGGCGCAGACATGGACGAAGCAATGCAGCTATCAGGCAGTTGGACTAAACAGAGGCATGGCACCGACACTTGGCCTTAGGAATTCCTGACTTTTACGCTGGACAAAGAGGATTACGGCGTCAAGATCCTCTAGTCCAGAAGATCCACAGCTACGTCGTGGTGAAGACCACAGCCAACCAGCCCGACTTCATCGGGGGGGGTCAAGCTGCACGGCGCCATCAACAAGAAAGCCAGGAGGATTTTTATGTCACTGCTGCACCGCATGAACCTGTCCCAGAAGTTCATTGCACTCGGGTTCATTGCCACATTGTTGGTATTGCTGCCATCAGCGCTGTATTTCAAGCGATCGATGTCAGATATAGATGCTGCAAAGCGCGAGGTAAGTGGTGGCGGATCGTTGGTCGTACTTAACAAGGTGATCCAGCTTACCCAAACACACCGTGGTGTTTCAGCGAGCATGCTCAGCGGCAATGAGGAACTTGCAGCCAGAAGACCAGCATTGCGGGACAAAGTGGGCAAGGCGATGGATGCACTGGATTCGGAATTCAGACAGGCCGGAGCGAGTTCCAAAGTTCAAGCTCATTGGGGGGACCTGAGACGGCGCTGGATAACACTTGAGCAAGGTGTTGCCAGCCGGCAATTGAAGACCCCTGAGAGTACCAAGCTGCATACCCAGCTGATCGCGGGTGAGTTGCTTCTGAGCGAAGAAGTGTTGGATGAATACGGTTTGAGTCTGGACCCTGATGCAGATACCTACTTCTTGATTCAAGCTTCTCTTGTGAATATGCCTTGGGTGGCTGAGAACCTGGGTGTCATGCGTGCGATGGGGAGCAGCTTTCTGAGCCAGCGAACCATTCCCATGGAAGGGCGGGCGACCTTGCAAGCATTGCAAAAGCGAGCACGAGAAGTTCAGGGTGACATGTTTCGTAACTTGAAAAAAGCAACGGACACCAATTCCAGCATGAAGCTGGATCTCGAAGGAAAAGCAGAAACCGGTAGAGCCGCGGTGGACAGGGCGCTGTCTCTAGCGGACAAGGAACTCATCAATGCTACTGATCTAAAGCTTCCCGCCACCGAGTATTTCGATGAATTCACCAAAACCATCGATGGGCTTTTTGAGTTCAACTCCTTGGCGATGAAAACCATGACTGGCGCGATGGATCAGCGAGTGAGCAATTTGCATCGAACCGAGTTCATGATGTTGGGTCTGCTGCTTATCGGAATGGGTGTTGCCGTATCTCTGTCCTTTGTTTTCGTTCGCAGCATCACTTTGCCTGTTCGAGAAGCCGTTACGGTGGCGCGTGCCGTTGCGGACGGTGACCTGCAGGTGCAGGTACCCGTGCGAGGCAGCAATGAATTGGGACAGCTGATGCTCGCCCTGTCAGAGATGAAAGATCATTTGGCCCAGGTGGTAAGAAAGGTCAGAGAGGGATCCGAAGGTGTGGCTACGGCCAGCGCTGAGATTGACTCCGGAAACCACGACCTGTCTGCCCGCACGGAGAGTCAGGCAAGTTCGCTCGAAGAAACTGCGGCCTCAATGGAACAGCTCAGTGATACGGTAAAGCAGAACGCCGCCAGTGCTGCGCAGGCAAATCAGCTGGCTATGAGCGCCTCAACCGTAGCTGTCAAAGGCGGAGACGTGGTAGGCAAAGTGGTTGAGACCATGAAGCATATCAATGACAGCTCCAAGCAGATCGCGGACATCATCAGCGTGATTGACGGAATTGCGTTTCAGACCAATATACTGGCACTGAACGCAGCAGTAGAGGCGGCGCGTGCCGGTGAACAAGGACGCGGCTTTGCGGTGGTGGCCAGCGAGGTGCGGTCCCTGGCGGGACGATCAGCCAAAGCAGCAAAAGAAATCAAGACATTGATCACTGCCAGTGTTGACCGTGTGTCGCAGGGGACTGCCTTGGTTGATCAGGCTGGGGCCACAATGGCCGAGGTTGTTGCCAGCATTCGCCGCGTAACCGACATCATGGGCGAAATCAGTGCTGCGAGCAGCGAACAAAGTCTGGGTGTTTCCCAGGTGGGCCAGGCAGTAACGCAAATGGATCAAGTCACGCAGGAAAACGCCGCTTTGGTCGAACAAATGGCGGCCGCCGCCAGTAGCCTCAAGAGTCAAGCGCAGGAATTGGTGCATACAGTTGCAACATTCAAGCTCGATGGCAGCGCCACATCAGCCCCTGTCCCTGTTCGTTCTCCCGTTCAGAAACCATTTGGCGGGAACGATCGACGAACTGGTCAATCGATAAGGCCCACGCCAAAAAAGCACGTAGCTGAATGGGAGATGACTTAAGCGTGTGAAGTCATCTCAAAGCGACCAGTGTTAGCCTAGCAACCATGCTATCGCGCGCGCCAACAAAACGCCGAATGTGAAACCGCCAATAGCAGCAACGACGTAATGCCACCATGGTGATGTACGGGCGAGCAAAGCACTTGCTTCCTTCTGCACGGCAACCGCTATTGCGAACACAGCCGCGTGGCTCTCGGCGGCACGGCCTGCGGTTCGATCCATTGCTGGGGCGACCACCATTGACAGGGCCGTAAAGGCCGCGACGATTGACGCGAAAGCAATGGCGAGCCCTGAAATGCTCAGGAGTGGTGTGGCAACTTCAGGCGCAGAGAACTGTCGCGCCACGACCGCGCTCAGAAGATAGGCGACGATTGCTGCAGCCAACCCAAGCATAGGCGGCGCAACCGGGGCGCTCAACTCGGAGCGGTAAAGTGAAGACATAGCGGCGATTTTGACGACAGAGCGCGCGCCTGTATATCCCCCAAATGGGGGTCGCTGATTGTCGACTTGCGCCGCCCTTCGCGGCAACCTGGATTTGTTTCGTGATTCATGGTCCCAACCGGCCCACCGTGCCAACACCAGCCATGGTTAACATCCATGCCATGACTGCACACGTGAAATCGCCACCAGATACACCACGCTTTGACGAACGACTGGCCAAGCGCGTGGCTGCCATGCTGGCGTGTTCACGCCGTGAAGCCGAGCAGTACATCGCCGGTGGCTGGGTGAGGGTGGACGGCAAGGTGGTGGAAGAGCCGCAATTCAGGGTCCTCCAGCAAAAGGTCGAGATTGACCGCGACGCCAGCCTGATGGGCGACACCGCAGTGACACTGCTCTTGCACAAGCCGGCGGATTGCCCGGACGCTGCCGCCGCTCTGGCACTGCTGCGCCCCAACAGGCAACTGGCCAATGATCCGTCAGGCATTCGCGCGCTCAAGCGACACTTTGCCGGCTTGAATTCGCTGGTGGCACTGGAAACCGGCGCCAGCGGCCTGCTGGTATTCAGCCAGGACTGGCGCGTGGTACGCAAGCTGACGGAAGATGCTGACCTTGTCGAACATGAAGTGATTGTCGAGATCGAAGGCCAGGTCAGCAGCGACGCGCTGGAGCGACTGAACCGCGGCTTGAGCTCCGAGGCCAAGCCCTTGCCGCGTGTGCGGGTCAGCCTCAACAGCGGAAATGAGGCCTCCAGCAAACTGCGCTTTGCCGTCAAAGGCAGTCATCCTGGTCTGCTGGCGTATCTGTGCGAGCGGCTGGGACTGAAAATTCTCGGGATGAAGCGCCTGCGCGTCGGGCGCGTTGCCATGGGACAGTTGCCGCTCGGACAGTGGCGCTATTTGCAGAGTCACGAGCGCTTCTAAGGGTCGGGGCAGCTGCGGCGCCGGCGCCAAGTAAAAATATTCGATAATCGAAACCAGCTTTGATTTGGATCCATCTATGTTTTTGCGCTCTTTTAGATTGTTCGTCGCCGCCCTGGCTGCCGCGCTTGTGCTTTTGTCAGTGGGCTGCGGTAACGGCGAACCGGCACCCGCGCCCACCGGGCTGGCCGTCAGCGCGGGAGAAGCCAGCGCGACCGTGTCATGGGACATGGCAGACGGCGTTGAGTACTGGCTGTTTTTTGGTCCGAGCAGCGTCTCGCCGACGACGACTTCATCGATGCAGGGCTGGTTTGGACTGCCGGGCGGCAACGTGTTGCTCAAGGCAACATCGCCCTACGTCGTGACGGGTCTGCCCGATGGCTTGAGTTATTCGTTTTCCGTCAACGCCCGAACCAATGGTGGCCCGGGCGGGCCGGGCAGCACCGCCGTGAAAGTAACGCCCCGAATTGCCGGCGCCAGCTGGCTCGCCGGCGGTACCGTCCCGGCTACAGCGGACTTGAGCAGCGTCACCTTCGGCGCCACTACCGGCACTACTACCACGGTGCCGGTCAACACCTACGTGGCAGCGGGCACAGGCGGCGCCATCTATTCCAGCCTTGATGGCGCCACCTGGAGCGCTGTCAACGGCGCCAGCAGCAGAAATATCAATGCAGCGGCCTACTTTGGCACCTTCAAACTGGTCGGCGATGGCGGTCTGGTGCTGCTCAGTTCGGATGCGGCAATTTGGACTGCACAAACCAGCGGCACGACGCAGAACCTGTACGCGCTTGCCAGCAATTCCCTGAATTTGAACGTAGCCGTAGGTGCCAATGGCACCATCATCAGCAGCGCCGATGGCATCAGCTGGACAGCAGCCACCAGTTCCGGGACCACGCGGGACCTGTACGCCGTGACCTACGCTTCGTACGGCAGCGGCCTTTGGCTCGCTGTTGGCGCTGGCGGCACCATGGTGCAAAGCACCGATGGCCTGACGTGGACCAGCGTCGCCAGCAACACCCTGGCGGATTTGCGCAGTATTGCGTACGGAACGCAACTACTGACATCGACAACGGGCGTGACAACGGCAACGTCGCAATTCGTGGTGGTCGGAGCGGCCGGCTCGGTCCTGAGCAGCACCGATGGAGCGACCTGGTCAACCCAGACGCTCACGGGTGCAGGCAACCTCAATGCTGTGACCTACGGCGCACAATACGTCGCCGTTGGCGCTGGCGGAAAAATATTCATCAGCGCCGATGGCGCCAGTTGGACGGCTACGACGACCGTCACCAGCCAAAATCTTTACGCTGTGGCACGCGGCACGCTGAGTTACTCGGCAGTCGGTGCCGCTGGCACCAATCTGCTTTCGAAATAGCTCGGCCCGACCGCCCCGCCTTGGCGCTGGGCGCGAAGGCGCTCGCTCATCCAGCCAAGCAGGTCGAGCCACATCTGACGGATCTCGGCGTCGCGCGGCGTGCGCGTTGCGTTGGGTAGTTCGATCGTCACCACCGGTACGCCACTGTGAACCCCGCCATAGTTGCCGAGTGAGCCCGGATAGATGCCAACCTGATGCAGGTGCAGGCTGCCAAGGCGCTTGGGCGGCACCGCCGGTCCATCAAAATCGAGTACGCCGTAGGGCGCGTGAATGCTGACAATCAACTGCGGCTTGAAGTCCCTGATTTGCTCATGCAAAAAGCGCGACTCGGGCTCGGACAAGGACTTGGCGCCGGGATAGCGACGCGGGTCTTTGCGGGTGCGCTTTTCCCAGTAAACCTTGGCTTCACGATCCCAGTTGGGTGTCGAAAAATTGCGGTTCAGATCGACACCATGTCCATTCACGCGACGTGGCGGCTGGTGGAAGATTCCGTCCGGATTCAGCACCGGCACAAAACGCCAATGCACCGTTTTGGCGCTAGCAACAGGCAGTTGCCCAGCCAGCCTGAGCCAATGAAACGCCACTGAGGCTGAGGAAGGCTCATCGCCGTGAATGGCGCCTACCACCAGCACACGCAACGTAACCTGCTCGGGCTTCACATCACGCATCCAGAGCGTTCGACCCTGTACTGAGCGGGCTGCGGTGGGCTGCAGTTTGGCGGCATCACACAGCTCGCGCTTCACGTTGGGCAAGCGCGCCGCAAAGTCGGCGCAGGGCGCGGCCGCCTGGACACTTTGAACAGTCAGCAGCGAAGCCAGCAACAGGGGCTTGAGGCAGGGCACAGGCATGCGCGGGAGTTTACCCGTCGAATAAAAGTGTGAAGCCCACCGATAAGCCGGATTCTGTGCAACCACCAGCCCTTGCGAGCCGGCAGAAGTGACTGCCATTACTCTGGGCCGCTGGTCACCCAGCGGCTCGGTGCTACCTACCCGCACACTCCGGGGGCCCCGTCAACGTGTGCCTACTTGGTATTGCTGCGCGTAGAGATTGCCCGTTTCACCTTTGGGCTCGTGCCGCAACTTGCGTTGCGCCGGAGTCCAAAACTCGTCTCTGTTGCTCTGATCCTCACCTTATACCTGTGGCTTGCGCCGCAGGCTTTCAGTGGACAGCTGTTAGCTGCTACGCTGCCCTTTGCAGTCCGGACGTTCCTCCAGTGCGCCCTTTCGGGTGATGCACCAGCGGCAGTCTGGCGGGCTTCACACGGGCGATTATCCACTCCTGAGACAATGGCGCCACCATGATCCGCCTGACCGAGCTGAAACTGCCGCTGGAGCACGCAGCCGACGCGCTGCCCGCCCTGATAGCGCACACGCTGGGCATCACCAGCACCGAGCTGGGGCCGTTCACTGTTTTCAAGCGCAGCATCGACGCGCGCAAGGCTGATCTGATTCAGGTTTACATCGTGGATCTGGAGATTGTTGCCGCCACGCTCAGCACTGACGTGTCCTCGCTGCCCCCCGAGGGGGCTGTTTCGCCTTGGGGCGGCCCGGCGGCGAAACCGGCCCCCACGCTGGAGGCGGCGCTGCTGGCCAGGTTTGCTGGCCATCCCCACATCTTTGCGGCGCCAGATCTGGTCTACCACCCGGTCGCTCAAGCTCCCGCCAACTTCGGCCCACGCCCGGTTGTGGTGGGCTTTGGTCCCTGTGGCATTTTTGCGGCCTTGATCCTGGCGCAGATGGGCTTCAGGCCAATCGTGCTGGAGCGCGGCAAGACGGTGCGAGAGCGCACGCAGGACACCTGGGGCCTGTGGCGCAAGCGTGAGCTCAACCCGGAGTCAAACGTGCAGTTTGGCGAGGGCGGTGCCGGTACCTTTTCTGACGGCAAACTCTACAGCCAGATCAAGGACCCGCGCCATCTCGGGCGCAAGGTCATGAACGAGTTTGTCAAGGCCGGCGCACCGCCCGAGATACTGATCGATGCGCACCCACACATTGGCACCTTCAAGCTGGTCAAGGTGGTGGAGAACCTGCGCCGGCAAATCATTGCGCTGGGTGGTGAAATCCGCTTTCAGCAGCGCGTCAGCGATGTGCTGATTGAAGACGGGCCGCAGGGTCGCCAACTGCGCGGCCTGACCGTTCTGAACCAGGCCAGCGGCGAGTCCTATGAATTGCGTGCTGATCATGTGGTGCTGGCGCTGGGTCACAGTTCGCGTGACACCTTCGCCATGCTGCACGAGCGCGGCGTGGCGATGCAGGCGAAGCCTTTTTCCATTGGCTTTCGCATCGAGCATCCGCAAAGCGTGATCGACCGCGCACGCTGGGGTCGCCACGCGGGCAACCCCAAGTTGGGTGCGGCCGACTACAAACTGGTGCACCATGCCAGCAATGGGCGCTCCGTTTACAGTTTCTGCATGTGCCCGGGCGGCACCGTGGTCGCCGCCACCTCAGAGATTGGTCACGTTGTCACCAACGGCATGAGCCAGTACTCGCGCAACGAGCGCAATGCCAACGCCGGTATCGTGGTCGGTATAGATCCGAGCGACTACCCCGTGACCGACGGAGTGCCCCAGCACCCGCTCGCCGGCATCGTGCTGCAGCGCCAGCTTGAGTCGCAGGCCTATGTGCTGGGCGGCTCCAACTACGACGCGCCGGGGCAACTGGTGGGTGACTTCATCGCCGCTCGCGCCTCGACGCAGCTCGGTGGCGTGGAACCTTCTTACAAGCCCGGCGTTTTGCTCGGCGACCTTCGCGCCGCGCTACCTGATTACGCAATCAGCGCCCTGCGTGAAGCGCTACCTGCTTTCGGGCGCAAGCTCAAGGGCTTTGATATGCCCGACGCGGTGCTGACCGGTGTGGAGACCCGCACCTCCTCGCCTCTGAAAATGCCGCGCGGGGAAGATTTCCAGAGCAGCAACACGCGCGGTCTGTATCCGGCTGGCGAAGGTGCCAGCTATGCCGGGGGCATTTTGTCGGCGGGCGTGGACGGTATCAAGGTGGCTGAAGCACTGGCCAGAAACGCTAACGCCCTATCACCGCCATTGACATAAACAATCAGGGTTGACGCCTTCCTTGGTTATCATTTACCTCAATGAGTTTGACTCATTCGATAGTTTTATCACCACCCGCTAAAGGAAACACCATGTCTTTGATCAATACCCAAGTCCAGCCCTTCAAGGCCCAAGCGTTTCACAACGGCAAGTTCGTTCAAGTGTCCGATGACTCGCTCAAGGGCAAGTGGTCGGTTCTGATTTTCATGCCGGCCGCTTTCACCTTCAACTGCCCGACCGAAGTGGAAGACGCCGCTGACAACTACGCCGAATTCCAGAAGGCTGGCGCCGAGGTCTACATCGTCACCACCGACACGCACTTTTCGCACAAGGTGTGGCATGAGACTTCCCCTGCAGTGGGCAAATCCAGATTCCCCCTGGTTGGCGACCCGACGCACCAGCTGACACGTGCTTTTGGCGTGCACATAGACGCAGAAGGCCTGGCCCTGCGCGGCACCTTCATCATCAATCCCGAAGGCGTGATCAAGACCATGGAAGTCCATGACAACGCCATCGCTCGCGACGTGAAGGAAACACTGCGCAAGCTCAAAGCGGCTCAGTTCGTCGCCAACAACCCGGGTCAGGTTTGCCCCGCCAAGTGGAACGAGGGCGCCAAGACCCTGACGCCGTCCCTGGACCTGGTCGGCAAGATCTAAGCAGGCCCTCTGCTGGAAGGGGTGCACTGTTGAGCCCCTTCTGTCAGACAGCTTGCAGTTCGGGGCTGCCATGCCCACTTAACGCACATCCCCAAAGGAAAAATCATGCTTGATGCACCGATGAAAACCCAGCTTGAAGGCTACCTGAAAAATCTGCGCACGCCGATTCGCCTGATCGCATCGCTGGACAGCAGCGACAGAGCAACCGAGATGCGTGAACTGCTGGAGGAAATTGCCGGTCTGTCCGACAAGGTGAGCCTCGATGAATCCGGCAGCGATGGGCGCAAGCCCTCTTTCGTGATCGCCAGAGAGGGTGAGACACGCGGCGTGCGCTTTGCAGCCATCCCGCTGGGTCACGAATTCACTTCGCTGGTATTGGCCCTGTTGTGGACCGGCGGTCACCCGCCCAAGGTGAGCCCCGAAGTCATTGAGCAAATCAGGGCGCTCGACGCCGAGATGAACTTCGAGGTCTACATGTCCCTGTCCTGCCATAACTGCCCCGACGTGGTGCAGGCGGCAGCACTCATGGCGATCTACAACCCCAAAATTCAAACGGTGGTGATCGACGGCTCCCTGTACCAGGCAGAAGTGGACGCGCGCCAGGTCATGGCAGTGCCCATGGTCTTCATGAACGACGCATTGTTTGGTTCCGGTCGCATGACGCTGGAAGAGATTGTGTCCAAACTCGACACCAACTCAGGCGCTCGGGAAGCCGCCAAGCTGAACGAGAAGGACCCCTTCGATGTCCTGATCGTGGGTGGTGGACCCGCCGGTGCAGCAGCGGCCGTCTACGCGGCGCGCAAGGGTATCCGCGTCGGCGTTGTGGCCGAGCGCTTTGGCGGTCAGGTCAACGACACCATGGCGATCGAAAACTACATCTCGGTGCTGGAGACCGACGGCCCCAAATTCGCGGCAGCGCTGGAGGCCCAGGTTCGCCATTACGAGGTGGACATCATGAACCTGCAGCGCGTCAGCAAGCTGGTTCCTGCCGCCAGCCCCGGCGACTTCACGCAAGTGCATATGGAGAATGGCGGTGTGCTCAAGGCAAGCAGCGTCATCCTGTCCACCGGCGCGCGCTGGCGCAATGTCAACGTGCCGGGTGAAGCCCAGTACAAAAACAAGGGCGTGGCCTACTGCCCGCACTGCGACGGCCCGCTGTTCAAGGGCAAGCGCGTCGCGGTCATCGGCGGCGGCAACTCCGGTGTCGAAGCGGCGATTGATCTGGCTGGCGTGGTTGAACATGTCACGCTGGTGGAATTTCTCGATGTACTCAAGGCCGACGCCGTGCTGGTGAGCAAGCTCAAGAGCCTGCCCAACATCACCATCCACGTGAACGCCCAGACCACCGAGATCACCGGCGACGGCCAAAAAGTCAACGGTCTGCGTTACCGGGATCGCGCCACGGAGGTGGAGCACTCAGTTGAACTTCAAGGTGTGTTCGTCCAGATCGGCCTGGTGCCCAATACCGAGTTCCTCAAAGGGACGCTGGAGCTGAGCCGTTTCGGCGAGATCGTGGTCGATACCAAGTGCCACACCAGTCTGCCGGGTGTCTTTGCTGCGGGCGATGTGACCACCGTGCCCTACAAGCAGATTGTCATCGCCGCCGGTGAGGGCGCCAAAGCTGCCTTGAGTGCGTTTGACTACCTGATTCGCCGCCCTGCAGTGACCGCGACAGTAAAAGCAGTCGAAGGTGCTGCGGCTTCGTGAGGTTTGCAAAATTCGCTACATCACTGGAGCAGAGTCAAGACAAGGTTGTCATTGCGGCCTGCCTTGTCATTGCGGACTACCATGTCATTGCGGACTTGATCCGCAATCCAGTGGTGGCGTGGCACTGGATCCCGGATCAAGTCCGGGATGACAAACTGGGCGTCTGGGACGACAAATGCCGGTCCGGTCTGAATTTCACCGCACTGATCTGAATTTCACTGCACCGGACGCGTTGCACCCCAGAGGCCGACAAGACAGAGCACCATACCAGCGCTAGATACCAGCGTTGGCCGCCAGCCTTCAAACAGTGCCGACATCAGCAGCGCCATCGGCGGAATGACCAGGCCGGTCAACGCCGCGCGTCCTGGCCCCTGCCGTTTTGCCAGATTGAAGTAAAGCAGAAACGCAGCCACTGATCCCAGTGCGCTCAGGTAGACAAGTGAGATCCAGTAGCTCGGGCGCGGGTCGAGATGAAACTCCACACCGCCGAGCGTCGCAATCAGCAACAGCGTGAATGCGCCATATCCCATGCTCCAGGCCAGCAAAGGAATGAGCGAGGCGCCACGACGCGTCAGACGCAGCGTCAGCATGTTGCCAATGGAGGCAAAGGTCACGGCCATCAAACCCAGACCGACTGCGCCGAGCACGCCGACACCTTCGCGGGCCGCAGCAATCGCAGGCCAGAAGATCAGCACAATGCCCGCCACGCCAATCGCGCCCGACAATGCAAAGCGTCGGCTGATGGATTGGCCAAAACACAGGGCGCCGCCGATGGCATTGGTGAAAATCATCAAAGAAAACAGCACCGCCATCAGGCCCGATGGCAGATTCTTTTCGGCCTCGTAAGTGCCCATGTAGTTGAAGCCGTACTGCAC
>Ga0194057_10001176_pt1 | contig 13417 bp, 10 predicted proteins | sample SepL4415m_MetaG_FD_155474 | JGI IMG/M metagenome (GOLD analysis project Ga0194057, IMG submission 155474) | Anoxic zone freshwater microbial communities from boreal shield lake in IISD Experimental Lakes Area, Ontario, Canada - Sep2016-L442-15m | ecosystem: Environmental > Aquatic > Freshwater... | reverse complement strand
CAGCACCAGATCCAGCGGGTGGGCGGCCGTCCGCCGGGCCAGCTCGTCGGTGGCCGCGCTAGCCGCGGCCAGCACCGTGGACGGGTCGACTTGGGACTTAGAGAAGCCGCGCACCCCTCCGCCTTGAACGGCCGCCGCCGACACCGTGCCGATCGACGGCCCCCCATCAGGAGCGCCATTGCCGACGACACCGCTCATCACCACCAACGTCAGCGTCACGGCAGCAGTGGCGGCGAGCACCCCCAGCCCGGCCAACGCGCCTCGTAGCGGTGTGCTCACCCCGTCGTGGCGGAGTCGGTCGAACCGGCGGATGCGCCGACCATCGCGCACGGCCCGACCAAGGGCAGTCCCTAGCGCCCCAAAGCCGACACCTCCGACGAAGACGATGGCAGTCAGGGCCAGAGGGCCACCTAGTCGGGCCACTCCGAGGAGCGGACCGCTGGCCTGGCCCAGGAATACCCCACCGATAGGAAGCCCTCCGAAGGGCCAGCACTGACGGACTGCCTCGGTCAGCACCAGGGCGCCCGGAAAGGCCAGTGCCCGGGCTGTTACTGGCCCACGGGGGACGGCCAGGCAGGCGGCCGCCACCGCCAGCGACTCGATGGCGATGAGCACGGTGGCACCGGGCAGGCTGAACGATCGGGCGAACATCAGGCCAGGTACGAAGCAGCCGAGACCCGCCAGCCATCCGGCCCACAGCCGGGTCCGGGGTCGTAGGCCACCGAGCCGCCACCACAGCAGGCCGGCGGAGGGGAAGGCCAGGAACCAGAATCCCCACGGGGGCAACGACAACGCCAACCCCGCACCCGCCGCCAAGGAAGGAACGGCCACTCGACCCCGACCGGGTGTGATCGACCCGGACTGGTCGATCGTCATGCGGATCCGTGACGGACGCCACGGAGGGGCGGTGCGGTCATCGAGCTGGTTCGCCTCGGCGAAGCCGTCGGATCCGGGACCGCCGCTCGTGGCCGCCGAGTCCATCGGGCGAGGTTGATCCCCTAGATCGGTCGGCTCCGGGATCATCGACCCGGTCGGCCAGTAACTGGGCCGTCGAGGGAGCGCAGGACGGCCCGGGCGCTCGCTCGGCCGCTCCCGATCACGGCCGGAATTCCCACACCTCGGTAGGCGGCACCGGCCACGGCCACACCGGGCAACTCGGCCACCGACTGTTCGATCCGGGTGGTCCGGCTGAGGTGCCCCACGGCGTACTGCGGAAAGGCGCCGTCCCATCGGGTGACCATCGAGTGGCGCGGCTGTCCGACGATGTCGAGGATCCCGGCCAGCTCCCCAAAGGCGGCGGCGGTGAGCTCATCGTCGTTCAGCTCATCTTGGCGGACGTCGCCGTGACGTCCGATCGACAGACGGATCAGCTCGTCGTCGGGACGGGCCAGGCCAGGCCACTTCTGGGTGAGGTAGGTGCACCCGGTGATCAGTGCGGCCCGGCCAGCGATCGTCGCTGTGCGAGGTACCAGAAAGCCGGTACCGACCAGGTCGCGGCGAATAGCACCGGTGGGCATGGACAGCGTCACCACGGCCACCGACGCGTGGCGGATGTCGGCGAGCAACGTGGCGGCCATCGGAGCGTGGTCGGTAAGCAGGCCTGCGGCTTGGCCGGCCGGTACAGCCAGGATGACTCCATCGACGTGGAGGATTGCTGTCGTATCGGCGGAGGCGGTCTTATTGATGGAGGCGGTCGTATCCACTGAGGCGGTGGCCTCGACTGGACCAGAGGTATGCGAGATGCCGGCCAGCACGGCGGCATCGCCGCCCAGGATCAGTCGCCATCTGCCCAGCCCTGATCCGTCACTCGCCGTACGGGCTATCGACTCGACGGCTACCCCGGTGTGGATGACCACCCCGCGCGCCATCAGTGCCGCGGCCAGTTCGGCTGGCAGGCGTGCCGCAGTTCCCTCCAGCGACCAAAACACAGGCGTGGGTCGCGTTCCCGGTGCCGCTGCAGGCTTGGGCGGAGACTGTGCCGGTGACGGCGGCTGACCGAGTCGGCGCATCAGGCTGCCGGACAAGCGGTCGGCGGCCAGCAGCGGCGGAAACGTGGACTCGGCGCTCAGCTCGTCCACTCCACCGGCGTGGATGCCCCCGACCAGAGGGTCAACCAGGCGCTCGACCACCTGGCGTCCCAGTCGAGCGGCGACGACCGTACCCACGGCGCGGTCGATGGGTGCCCCCGGGGTGGCACGGTGCGGACGGAACAGGTCGACGCCAGCGCGTGCCGATCCGCCGGGGCTGAGGATGCCGGAGCGGAATAGCGGCCACCACTTCGTGGGCACACCGAGATTGACACCGTCGGGCATCATCCGCAGGCGACCTCGGGACCACAGGGCTGCCCCCGAGGCTCCAGGCGAGACCAGGGCGTCGTCGAGACCGAGTTCGGAGCACAGTCCGGTCGCCTCGGGCCGCCGGGCCAGGAAGGCGTCCGCCGCTACATCGACGGTGCGGCCGCAGAACTCGGTCGAACGGACCTTCCCTCCAACACGACTGCTGGCTTCGAGCACGACGATGCGGGCACGACTGCTGCTGCCGCTGCCGCTAGCGCCTAGATCATCGGCTAGCTGCCAGGCAGCAGCCAGTCCGGCCATCCCCCCTCCGACCACGGCGATGACCAGGTCAGGGGTGGGGGTCTGCTGGGTCACGATCGAATGTCAGCGGCGTCCTGGACCACGCCGGCCAGCATGGCGAGGAACCCGGCGTCATCGTTGAGCGACGGGGTCCGGGCGAAGGCGATCCCGAGAGCGTCGGCCTTGTCGAGGGCTTCGATGTCGAGGTCGTAGAGCACTTCGAGATGGTCCGAGACGAATCCCACCGGACACACCACGACCGCAGTGGCTCCCTCGGCGGCCACCCGTTCCATCTCGACGAGGAGGTCGGGTCCGATCCACGGGTCAGCGGTACGCCCAGCGCTCTGCCACGCCGTACCCCACGAGATGGTGGGGTCGCTGTCGAGTCCGAGCAGGCCAGCGATATCAGCACCCGACTCTGCAACCTGGTCGGGATAGGGATCGCCCTCGGCCACCACTCGTTGGGGAAGGCTATGGGCAGTAAAGAACACCGCAGTCTGCATTCGGGCCTCGGGGCTGAGCGCGCCGAGGACGGCCGCGGTGCGCTCAGCCAGGATCCGGGGGAACTCTGCGGTGCGGTGCCACGAGGGGATGACGGTGAGCTGGAGGGGTGGGTCGGCCGCGATGGCGGCTGCCTCGGCCCGGGCAAAGTACTCGCCAGAGCCCATCGACGACTGATGGGGGGTGAGAACCACTCCGATCACCCGGCCGACTCCCTCGGCGGCCAACTCGGCCGTCCCCTCCTCGATAGTGGGTTGGACGTACTTGGTCCCCAGACGGACCACGAAACGGCCGGGCGCTGCTGCCTCGAGGGCGGCGGCCAGGCCGTTGACCTGCGCGCGGGTGCGTCCGGTCAGTGGTGAGGTGCCCCCGATGGCCTCGTAGCGTTCGGTGAGCTCGTCGAGGAGCTCAGGGGTCGGTGGCCGTCCCCGCCGGATCCGGGTGTAGAAGGCCTCGATCTCTTCGGGGGTGTCCGGGGTCCCGTGCGCCATGACGAGGACGCCGATGGGGGCCTCGACCCGGGCGTCGCTCATGCCGATGCCCCCACGCCGGCCCGGCCCTCGGCGTGCACCAGGGCCACCACCTGCTCCAGGATGCCTGGGTCGGTCTCGGGCAGTACGCCGTGGCCGAGGTTGAAGATGTGCCCGGGGGCGGTACCGGCCCGCTCGAGCACTTCCCTCGTCTCTGCCGCGGCTACGTCCCAGGTCCCGAGGCACAGCGCCGGGTCCAAGTTGCCCTGGATGGCCTGGCCAACCCCGATCCGGGTGCGGGCCTGGTCGAGCGGGACCCGCCAGTCGATGCCGACCACCGAGGTTCCAGCCGTGGCCATCAATGCCAGGAGCTCGCCCGTGCCCACCCCGAAGATGATGGTGGGGGTGCCGGGGTGCGACGACTCGATCTCGGCGAAGATCCGACTGGTGGAGGGCAGGACGAACTCCTTGTAGTGGCGAGGGGTGAGGATTCCGGCCCAGCTGTCGAACAGCTGGATGGCCGAGGCCCCGGCATCGAGCTGGGAGCGCAACGAGGCCAGCGCCATGTCGGTGAGCCGCTCGACCAGGTCGTGCCAGAGGTTGGGATCGGCGTGCATCAGAGCCTTGACCCGGGTGAAGTTCTTGGACGGCCCGCCCTCGATGAGGTAGCTGGCCACCGTGAACGGCCCGCCGGCAAACCCGATGAGCGGTACGTCCAGTGATCCGGCCAGGTGCTGCACGGCCTCAATGACATAGGGGGTGTCGAGCGTCGGCTCGAGGGGGCGCAGCCGCTGCAGGTCAGCGCCCGAGCGAAAGGGCTCGGATACCACTGGACCGGTGCCCGGGGCGACATCGACGCCGAAGCCGATGGCTGCCGCCGGCACCACGATGTCGCTGAAGAAGATGGCGGCGTCGGTGCCGTAGCGGTCGACAGGTTGGCGGGTCAGCTCGGCCACCAGCTCGGGTTGGGCGATGGCGTCGAGGATGCTTCCCGGGCCGCGGGCGGCCCGGTACTCCGGCAGCGACCTACCGGCCTGGCGCATGAACCACACCGGCACGTGGGCAACGCTCTGGCTACGACAGGCCTGGATGAAGGGAGCATCGTCGAAGCGGCCGGGAGCGGACGCGGACTGGCGAGGTGATGCAGGTGCAGCGGTGGACATGGAAGGAGTCTACGAGCAGGGGCACCGGCTCTGGGCGCCTGCGGGCACCGGTGCGGGCGTGCGCTGGGGCGCATACAATCGAGGGTTCCCCTGAGCCGCCCGTGGCGCTGATCGGTCGGGCCCCTCGAGGGGGAGTGGGGTCGACGGCCAGGGTGACGGCCAGGGTGATGGCCAGGGTGACGGCCAGGGTGACGGCCAGGGTGATGAACAGAGTGGAGGTGGGGACGTGGAGTCGGAGTTGGAGGCAGAGCAGGACTTCGTGAACCTCGCCTATGCGCGCCTCGATGCCATGCGGGGCGACGCCAACTCGATGCTCGAGGGCGTGCTCGACCTGGGCCGGGGTGGCACCTTCCAGTCCCGGACGGAACGTGACGTCATCGTCCGGACCAGCTTGGCGCGGCTCGAGCAACTCGATATCGGCGACCAAGCCCTCACCTTCGGCCGCATCGACCGCCTGGTCGGCGACACCGGCGACACCGGCGACACCGGCGACACCGGCGACACCGATGGATCGGATCAAGACACCGAGACCTTCCACATCGGGCGACTGGCCATCCACGGAGCGGACCATGAGCCACTGGTGGTGGACTGGCGTGCTCCCGTGGCCGAGCCCTTCTACCGGGCCACGGGCCGGGATCCCCTGGGCCTGGTCCTGCGCCGCCACCTGTCGCTCCAGGGACGACAGGTCATCAGCGTCGAGGACGAGCGTTTCATGAGGCCAGGCGCGGTTTTCGACACCGTGGTGAGTGCCGACGGCCAGGCCGAGGGGCGCAACGACGACGACGACGACGGTGGCGAGCTGATCGTGGGGGACCTGCCCATCGGTGGACCCGCCGCACTGCTGGCCGCGCTGGACCGAGCTCGGTCCGGACGGATGACCGACATCGTCTCGACCATCCAGGGCGAACAGGACGAGATCATTCGATCGCCCCTGAGCGGGGTGCTCGTGGTGCAGGGCGGACCAGGGACGGGCAAGACGGCCGTGGCGCTCCATCGCGCCGCCTATCTCCTGTACACCCACCGGTTCCCTCTGGAGCGCCAAGGAGTCCTGGTCGTCGGGCCCAATCCGCTCTTCCTGCGCTACATCGAACAAGTCCTGCCATCCCTGGGGGAGACGGGGGTCACCCTGTCCACGGTGTCGGGCATGGTCCCCGATATTCAGATCCAGGAGAACGGTCCTGCCAACGTGGCACGGCTGAAGGGTGACGTCCGCATGGCCAAGGTGGTGGCCCGGGCCGTCCGCAGCCGCCAGCGCCCGCTGGTGCAGGACGTGGCTGTTCCGTATGGAGCCCTGGTGCTCCGACTGACAGCGAGCGACTCGCGCCAGATCGTGGAGGGGGCGCGCCGGCGCCCGGGGACCCACAACGCTCGGCGTCGGGTGGTCGAGCAGTCGGTGGCCCAGGTGCTGTCCGACCGGGCCCGACAGACCCAGCAACGCCTCGGTGTCGGAACACCCGAGCTCACCGCCTTCCCGGGCTACGAGGACCCGGCCGACCTCGATGAGGACGAGTTCGACTTCGAAGACTTCTCGCGCAAGGTGCGCCGAGTCCCCGAGCTGGCCCATGCCCTCGACCGCATGTGGCCCCGGTTGTCACCTCATGAGCTCCTCCACGACCTCTTCGGCGCGCCGCCACTCATCGCCGCCGCAGCCAAGGGCATCCTCGACGGCGCCGAGCAGGTCCTGCTGCGCCGGCCCCGGTCGACATCGTTCGACGACGTGGCCTGGACGCCGGCGGACGCCGCCTTGGTGGACGAGGCCCGCCACCTGCTCGGCCCCCGGGCCGGAGGCACCGACGAGGCACTGCGCAAGTACGGCCATATCGTGGTCGACGAGGTCCAGGACCTGTCGCCCATGCAGCTGCGTATGCTCACCCGGCGCTCGCTGGCCGGCTCCATGACCGTGGTGGGGGACATCGCTCAGGCCACTGCCCCGTGGGCACCGGCATCGTGGGACGACATCGTGGAGCACCTGCCTCGAAAGCGACCAGCCAAGACGGTCGAGCTCACGGTCAGCTACCGCACCCCGGCCGAGGTGCTGGCCGTGGCCGGACGGGTCCTGGCCGCCGCGGCCCCGGGGCTGATCCCACCCAAGCCGGTCCGCCGCACCGGTGTCGAACCGCGGATGATCCGCGTGGAGTCGGAACATGGCCCAGCCGGAATCGCGGGCATCGCCGATCTGGCCCGGGCCGTGGCCCAGGCCGCCGGTGAGGAGATGGAGCATGTGCGCCCCGGCCGCGTGGCCATCATCACTCCTGAGCCGCTGCGCCGGAGGTTGGCTGAAGCCCTGGGTGCCGTGGGGATCCCGGTGGTCGATGCCCGGGACATGCGCAAAGGAGGGCTGTCCGAGCCGCTGGTCCTCCTCGGAGCAGAGTCGACCAACGGGCTCGAGTTCGACTCGGTCGTGGTGGTCGAGCCGGCGGACATCGCCGGGGACACAGCCCGAGGGCTGAGGACGCTGTACGTGGCCCTTACTCGGCCCACTCAGCGGCTCACCGTCGTTACGTTGAGCGAGCCGCCACCGGCGCTGACCATCCCAGAGGGTTCCGCTGGCTGACGTTCGAGCTTCGAGCGGACAGGCACAGGAGGGGTTTTGCGCCCCTGCGTCTGGGCCACCGGGCCAAGCACGAGAGTCATTTGGCTCTTCGGCCGCTGTATGGACTAAAACTATGAGCGTGACTCAGGCTCTTACCGCCGAACCGGCGATCACCACCCGACCACCGCGACACCGTCCCGAGCGGCCACCGATGCTCTCTGTAGGCGTCATCATCTGGCTCGGCTCCGAGGTGATGTTCTTCTCCTCGCTGTTCGCCGCCTTCTTCACCATCCGCGCCCACGCCACGGTGTGGCCGCCCACCGGCACCAAGTTGGACACGGTGCAGGCTGGAATCTTCACCATCATCCTGGTGGCCTCGAGTTTCACCATGCAGAAGGCCGTGTGGGACCAGGAGCGAGGCGAGCGCAAGAGCGCCAAGCTCTGGGTGTGGATCACCCTGGCGATGGGCAGCGTGTTCGTGGCCAACCAGTTCGTCGAGTGGATTGCCCTTTCTGAAAATCCGGCCACCAATCCCACGCAGACGGCGTTCGGGTCGCTCTTTTACATCATGTCGGGGCTGCACGGGCTCCATGTGTTCCTGGGGCTGGCCGCCATGGTCTTCCTCTTGGCCCGGCTCAAGGGCCCATCTGCCGACCCCGGGGAGACCGCAGCCTTTCAGGGAGTCAGCTACTACTGGCACTTCGTCGACGTGGTGTGGGTCGGCCTCTACTGCTGTCTGTTCCTCCTCAAGTGATGGAGCGCATCAGCCGCAGGTCCATCGCTGCTCGTATGGCTGCGCCCGCCGCCTTGGTGGGTGCCGTGGCCATCTTCGGCCTCGTCGCTTTTTCGTCCGGTCCGGCCCAGGCCGACACGACGACCCCCGTGACTGCTGCGACCACTGGGACTGCTGCGACCCCCGTGACTGCGGCGTCCACTGGGACTGCTGCGACCACTGGGACTGCTACGGCACCAGTGGACCCGACGACGGTCGCCACTCCTCCTGGGGATGTCACCGCCACCACGGATACGACCTCCACCACCGGTCCCACCCCGACCCCGTACGGCGTCGGTGCCACCGCTGGCTCACCAGGTGCTCAGCCCGGCTCGGTCCAGGCCGAGCCCTCAGCGGTCACCGCCCTCCCCTCGGCCGAAGCCACGGCCAAGGCCGCCGCTCCATCCAACCAGGGAGGGATCTACTACCCAGCGCTGCCGGCCGCGTACATTGCCCCGGGACAGGCGCTCTTCGCCGCCAACTGCTCGAGCTGTCATGGAGCAGAGGCCAACGGCAAGGACGGCGTAGCCCCCAACCTGCAGCGCCTCGGTGCTGGCACCGTCGACTTCTGGGTCTCCACCGGACGCATGCCGCTGGCCAACACCAGTGCGCAGTCCATCCGCAAGCCGCCCCGGTTCAACCGCACCCAGACCTTGCAGATTGCAGCATGGGTCCAGTCGCTGACACCGGGAGAGGGCACACAGATCCCCCTGGTCAAGACATCAGGGGCCGACCTGGAGCAGGGCAACACCCTGTTCACCCTCAACTGCGCCGCCTGCCACACCATCTCGGGTGCTGGTGATGTGCTCATGGAGGGCGCCTATGCCCCGAGCCTGCACCTCGCCACGACCACGCAGATCGTCGAAGCCATCCGGTCCGGTCCGGGCAACATGCCCCGCTTCGGAGCCGGTAACATCACCAACAGCGAAGCGCGCGACATCACCGCCTACGTGACTGGGGTGCTGCAGCACCCGAACAACTCAGGAGGCGTCGGCCTCGGTGGGATCGGCCCGGTGGGCGAGGGCTTCGTGGGACTTCTGATCGGTGTCGGCCTCTTGATGCTGGTCTGCTTCTGGATCGGAGACCGCTCGTGAGCGACAGCACACCAGGTATCGACAGCACTCCAGCGACGATGGACGACCCCCATCTCCAGCCGCTGGCCAAGAACCCCAAGCGCATGGAGGCGATCGCCGCCCTGTCCATGGTCGTCGGAATAGCCGGCTTCGTCGCCTTCATCATTGCCTACTGGGTCAATGCCAGCACCCAGTGGGAGGCGCTCACCCTCGGGATCGGCATGGCCGGTCTGGGTGCCGGGACCATCGCCTGGGGCAAGTATCTGATGCCTCCTGGCCCGTTCGTCGAAGAGCGTCATGACTTCCACTCGACCGACGACGAGCGCACCGCCATGAACGCCGCCATCACGGGCCGTGGCGGTATCGAGGTCAAACGTCGCAAGATGCTGCTCGGGATATTCGCCGTCGGTGGTGGCCTCATGACTCTCGCCTTGCTGATCCCCGGGGTCCGCTCCCTCGGCCCCAAGCCGGCCAAGTCGGAGGGTACACAAGGATCCACCAAAGACTCGCTCTTCACCACCAACTGGCAAAAGGGGAGCAAGCTGGTCACCGTGGGTGGACGGACGGTCAAGGTCGACGACCTCGAGACCGGCGGCGTCCTCACCGTCTTTCCCCAGGGCCACGAGGGCTCCTCGCCTGATCAGGTGATCCTCATACGTCTGGCTGATCTTGGTCCGAACGATCCGCCGTACCCGCTCTCCTCCCCGGGCCGCACCGAGTGGGGCGTCCAAGGGTACGTGGCCTACTCCAAGCTCTGCACCCACCTCGGCTGTCCGGTCGGTCTCTACCAGCAGGTGACACAGCAGTTGGTGTGCCCCTGCCACCAGTCGATCTTCAACGTCAACGCTGGCTGCATCCCGCAGTTCGGTCCGGCACCTCGCCCGCTGCCGCAGCTGCCTATCACCGTGGACTCCACGGGTCAGATGCGGGCGAACGGCAGCTTCGACCAAGCCGTTGGCCCTGGATTCTGGGAGCGCCCATGATTGACAAGACCCTCAACTGGTTCGATGACCGATTGGGCACGGCTAAGGGCGGCCGTTCGTTCCTCGACAAGATCTTCCCCGACCACTGGTCGTTCATGCTGGGGGAGATCGCCCTCTACTCCTTCATCATTCTGCTGGGCACCGGGGTCTTCCTGACCTTGTACTACGTGCCCTCGGCTCACGAGATCGTGTACCACGGGAGTTATGTGCCACTGCGGGGCCAAAGCGTCTCTGAGGCCTACGGTTCGACCGTCGACCTCTCGTTCAACGTCCGCTCCGGCCTTCTGATGCGCCAGGCCCATCACTGGGCCGCCGACATCTTCCTCGGCGCCATCGCCGTGCACATGGCCCGGGTGTTCTTTACCGGTGCGTTCCGCAAGCCCCGTGAGTTCAACTGGATCGTCGGCGTGCTCATGCTCATCCTGGGCATTCTCAACGGCTTCTTGGGGTACTCGCTTCCTGACGACCTGGTGTCGGGTACCGGTATCCGGATCGCCTTCTCCATTGTCGAGTCGATACCGGTGGTGGGTAGTTACCTGGCCTTCTTCCTGTTCGGGGGTAACTTCCCGGGCAGCGGCGTGATCATCCCCCGCTTCTACGTCATCCACGTGCTCATCATCCCGGCCATCCTGGTCGGCCTGCTGGCTGCGCACCTCGGCCTCCTGATCAAGCAGAAGCACACCCAGTTCCCGGGGAAGGGCCGGACGGAAAAGAACGTTGTCGGCTCGCCGATGTTCCCGAACTTCATCGCCAAGACCACCGGCTTCCTCTTCATGTCGTTCGCCGTCATCTTCCTCCTTGGAGGATTTGCCCAGATCAACGCCATCTGGCAGTTCGGCCAGTACCAACCGTTCCAGATCTCCTATGCGGTGCAGCCCGACTGGTACATGGGCTGGCTGGACGGCGCGGCGCGGATCATGCCGGCCTGGGAGTGGGTCGGCTGGGGCCACACCCTTCCGCTCGAGGTATTCCTACCCGCCGTTGTTTTCCCGGGTCTGATATTCACGATCTTGATGGTTTGGCCGTTTGTCGAGTCGATCTGGACCAAGGATTACGAGTATCACAACCTGCTCGATCGTCCTCGCGACCGTCCCAAGCGCACGGCGGCCGGTGTGGCGATGTTGACGCTGCTCTTTGGTGTGTTCTTCGCTTCCTCCACCGACGTCATGGCCAACTTCTTCCAATTGCCGCTGGAGGACGTGCTGTGGTTCTTCCGGTTCTTCGTGCCGCTGGCGCCGATCGTGGCGTACTTCTTGACGTGTCGAATCTGCAACGAGATGCGGGTGGCCGAGGGCATCGGCAAACGCAAGCGGGCCCTCATCGTGGAGCGATCGACCGAGGGTGAGTACACCACCACGGAGGCGCCGGGACAGCCTGGTGACGGACACGAGGAGATTGACGCCGTCCCGGTACCGACTTTCATCGACACGTCGGACCCATCGCTGGCCACGGCAGGCGGCGTGCGCCGGGTCATCCGCTAGCCCCGACTGGTTACAGTCCCGGACGCTGACCATGGCAACCCGGGAGACTCCCCTTATCGATCTGGTCGATATCGTCGATCTGGACCGGTACCCGGTACTCGACCCCTCTCTGTCAGGGTTCCAGTCGGTGGTGGCGCACGCACGGACGCAGTTGACGGGCACCGGCATGGTCGAGCTCCCGGGCGTTCTGCGTCCCACCGGTATCGAGGCATTGGTGGCAGATGCCGAAGTGCTTGCCCCCCGAGCCCACCACTCGGCCGGGGAGGGAACGGCCTACTTGGAGTACCCGGACTTCAGCTTGCCCGACGGGCACCCTCGACTGACGTGGGGCCGTTATGCCGTGGGGGCTGTGCCCTACGACCTGATGCCTCAGTCGTCGCTGCTGCGCCGACTCTACGAGTGGGAGCCACTGCGCGTCTTGGTGGAGGCGATCCTCGATCGTGGACCCCTCCACCGCTACGCCGATCCGTTCGGAGCGTTGAACCTAGCGGTCATGCACGAGGGCGACGAGCTGCAGTGGCACTTCGACCAGACCGACTTCGTGGTATCGCTGGCCATCCAGACGGCGGACGACGGCGGCTACTTCGAGGTCCATCCCCGGATCCGCACGGGGGACGACGAGCAGTACGACGAGGTGGCTCAGGCTCTGTCGGGCAAACGCGAGGGCGTAGTGACTGTGCCCATGATGGCCGGCACGCTGCTCGTGTTCGAGGGGCGTAACTCGCTCCACCGGGTGAGCCCGGTGGGCAGCGGCAGCCCTCGCCATGTGGGCCTCCTGGCCTACGACACGGCGCCGGACACCGTCGGCAGCACGCTGCTGCGCCAGGACCGATACGGGCGCTCTGAACCGTTCGGTAGTCCGCCCGAGGACTGGCCGGTGGGATGATCACGGAGTACCGCCGGGTCATCCGCCCACTCAGTCATCTGACCGCCCTGTCCGAGGAGGACTCCCCATGATCGACTTCATCACCCAGATCGGCGAGGCGTTCGTCGGCTCCGGTCCTGAAGCTGCCCATCTCAATACCGTGCTGGGGGCCAAGGGCGGGCCGGTAGAGACGGCGTGGGCCACCGCTCTCGCCACCCCTCGGACCGGACATGCCGCCTTCCTCACCACCATTCGCCCAGGCATCCCGGCCAAGCCGATGACGCTCTTCGTCAACAAGGCCATCTTGGAGGACGAGGCGCACTCCAATCTGACCTGGGGGCCGGCCCAAGCCGGAGTGGCCTCTGGTGTCCTGTGGGCGGTGGCCGACGGGATCATCGAAGCGGAACTGGTAGATGCCCTGGTGCTGATCGCCGCCGTGTGGGTGAACCCCGAGGCCGCCGATGAGGCTTTGGTATACGAGAACAACCGTGCCGCTACCCACGATGCCCTGGCGGCAGGGGCAGCGGGCAGCCCGTCGCTGGCCGAGGCACTCGAGTACCGGGATCGGCCGCTGAACGCTTACTACCTGCCGCCAGAGGTGGAGTGAGCGGCGACCGTCATCGGTGGCGCATCACTGGCCTGGGTTGTCGAGGTGTGGCGCTTGGAACTGTTGGAGATGTCCGCTGCTAGGTCCTGCGGACGAGCATTGCGAACTCGAGCGGCGGATTCTCGCGGTCACCACAACAGACCTACTGTGACGAACGAGTCATGACGCTGGTCGAGGCCTCGGCCTAAGGCTCCACTCACACCCGAGGCACGGGCTCCGGGGGCTTGTCGATGCCAAGCCCTGGCTCTTGCCCGAAGGCCGGCTCGGGGGTGAAGGACCATTGCGGGTCCTCGTCGGTCGGGCCGTGGCGAGCAAGCACCCACCCGCTGTAGGTCTTCAAGGAGTGATGGTGGTGACAGATCCGAGCCAGGTTGCCGAGTGCGGTGGGTCCTC
>Ga0194057_10001175_pt1 | contig 13418 bp, 18 predicted proteins | sample SepL4415m_MetaG_FD_155474 | JGI IMG/M metagenome (GOLD analysis project Ga0194057, IMG submission 155474) | Anoxic zone freshwater microbial communities from boreal shield lake in IISD Experimental Lakes Area, Ontario, Canada - Sep2016-L442-15m | ecosystem: Environmental > Aquatic > Freshwater... | reverse complement strand
AACCCCGCGGCACCCGGTGCGTCCTCGTACCTCTCCCTCCGGGGACGTCCCCTCCCGGGTGCCGCGGGGTTTCCTCGCGGTTGCGCTCGTCCTCGTCGTCTCTGGCTGCGCCTCGATCCAACCGGGGCAGGACGCGACCGTCGTCCGCGTCGAGCAGGTGCTCAAGGTCGCTCCGACGATCTACGACCAGACGATGGAGTGGGCCAAGCGCAACGCCTCCACGATGAACCCGAAGACGCTGGAAATCGTCAACAAACTCCGCGTGGCTTTCCCCCCGGCCTACCGGGCGACTGACGCCGCGCTCCAGACCTACAAGGCCAACGGCACGGGCGACGTGCTCGGGCAGATCGCCGCGCTCCGAGAACTCATCCTCCAGATGACGACACTCGTCTCGGCGCTGGGCGGCCCGGACTTCCTCCCGAAGGAGATCCAGTGAGTCCTCTTCTCGTGCTGATCCTCGGCCAGGTGCTCGACGTGGCGCTCAAGGCGATCACGAAAGATCCGAAGCAGGGCGAAGTCTTCACGCCGATCCTTGGCTCTCTTCTGCCTGCACTCTCTCAGGCAGCGGGCGAGACCGCAGCGGAAACGGAGGCTCGGCGCAAGGCGGCCGAAGCCATCTTTTCCAAGTGGTCCGCCCCCATTGTGTGACGTGATGGCAACGCCCGTCGTCACGCCGTGGTGGGAGAGCAGGACAATCCAGGCGTCCGTGTGGATCGTCGTCGCGGCGACGGTCGGGGCGCTCGTCCCGATGCTTCAGAACCGCGAGATGGACTGGTGGTCGCTCGGCGCGACGACGGCGATGGCGCTCCTCGTCGCGCTCAAGCGGATGTTCGACCCGGATATTCAGGGACCAGCCTCAATCATGAACAAGAACAACCTCGTGAGTGGTGGCGGATGATCCGCCCCTGGCGTCCGCGAGTTGGGGTGGCCGTGATGGCGATCGGCGCTGGCGCGTGTCTCCTGGCCGCAACTGCCACCGCCCAGGCGGGCGGGATGGCCGACAACATCGGGAACCACATCGGCGAGATGCTGGCGATCATCGGTACGGGGCTGACGTGCTTCGCCATCGCGCAGCGTCAAATGGAGCAGGCCAAGGCCGAGGCGCGGGTCGAGCGCGAGAAGGACATCAAGGTAGCGATCTACTCGCACAATGCTGACGACGGCTCGCACATTCTGGCGAGTGCAAAAGTCCACACGCCTATCGAGCGGACGATCTCCTCCATCGAGCTTCGGGTCCACGACATCGAGGGCGTGCTTGAGCGTCTTGGCCAAGGCGTCGAGAAACTCCTCGCGGGCCAGGGTGAGCAAGAAGCGCAGCTGCTGGTGCTCCTCGCGGAGCATCACGGAATGCAGGAGGACGGCGGCTGCATGGCCCGGGATCGCCGCCGCCGCGCCGGAGACCCAGAGAATTTCGACCCGATCCCGCTGAGGGCGCAGGGATGACGGAGCCCGTCCTCTTCAAGTCGTTTCGGCAGGAGAAGGAATGGGAGGGCGATCTCCTCGACCCTCTCCTCCAGAACATCGTCACGGAGTTCGCCAACGAGGCGTTCGCCAAGTACGGATGGCTCCCGACGATCACGGACATCCTGCGGACGAAGAGTGAAGACAGGGCGATGGAAGGCACCGGGATGCACGTCCTGGGCAGGGCAGTAGACGTAAGAGTCAAGGGAGTTCGGCAGGAGGTCTTGGACGCAATGGTAGGTTGGTCGAACGCCCGGTGGGCCTACGATCCTAAGCGGTCCCAGTTTCTGGTTGCCTACGCGAAACCGCACGGGACCGGGCCTCACATCCACTTCCAGGTATGCGCGTCCACAAGGAGGAAGCAGTGATCACGACCCCCGTTTACTCCCATGGCGGGACGAGTTCGGTTCCAGGGACTGGCGCGGGAGCAGGGCAGGCAATCGACGTTACGTCGGCTCATGGGCACGCCGCCATCTTCGTAGGGGCGGCTGGCACCGGGACGGCTGTCGTCATCATCGAAGCATCAGGGGCTCCCATAGATTCGACAACCCACGAACCGCTCGCTGCCGACTGGGTGGATACTACCAACGGAGGGATCTCCATCACCGGAGGGGCCAGCATCTGCAAGAAGGTCATGGTGGAGATGCCGTACTGGCGGACCAGAATCGTCTCGCTTTCCTCGGGGATGTCCGTTCGGTCCTACATCCCGCTGATCCGCAGCACCGCAGACGGGCACGCGAGCGCGGCCAACCACATCACCGTGATCGCGAACGCCACCGAGGGCATGTAACGTGACCGTCCCTGTGCTGGAAGATTTCACCGTAGACCGGAGTGCTCAGGGAAGCGTTCCGCTTGTCGAGGACTTCACCCTTGACAGCAGCGCGGGGGGCGGGAGCGGGACATCCGACCACGCTGCACTGTCGAATCTCGCCTTCTCTGTGGCGGGACATACAGGGGCTCTTCCCATCGCCAACGGAGGCACTGGAGAGACTACCGCGCAGGGAGCACTCTACGCGCTCCTCCCGAATCAGGCTGCGGCCAACGGGAAGTTCTTGGTCTCAAACAACTCGGTAGCCGGGTGGGGTGTCCCTACCCTGGCGTCGTCTGTCGTGGCGATCAGAAACACTGCCGTAGCCACGTCTCTCACGGAGTCCGACTGCTTTTTGAACGTGGACGCTACTCTCGGGCCGGTAGTGGTCACGATGCCCCTGATCTCTGGGACGACGGTAGGCAGGCAATTCTGGGTCAAGAAGACGGATGCCTCCAACTATCCCGTCACCATCGCTCGGGCGGGATCGGATACTTTCGACTCCGGTGGATCTACCAGCGTAGCCATCTCGCTGGGGACCGCCGTCTATGGGCTCATCTGTCCGCCGACCGGGACCGTCTGGTCCATCTTCTAACCCTTCAACACAGGAGATCCAATGGAACGGGACGCCATCCTCGCCAAGATCACCGAGCTTCAGAAGCAGCATCTCGACTCCGTCATCGCCGCACGGGCGCTGGAAGGGGCCATCCAGATGCTGCAGGCTGTCATCGCGGACATCGACAAAGCCGTACAGCCGCCAGTGATCGTGAAGCCGTGACGGGACTACCAGATGCCTCGGGAGCACCCTCCCCGAAGCGTCGGCGCAGGGCACCGGCCCTCCCTCCGCCGGAGGGACCGGTAGCCCGCGTTTTCTTCCGTGATGGAAGGAAACACACTGCCCTGCATACCGGGTACATGTCTCATCGCTTCGACGTTGGCAGGGTTCACCTGATCCTCTGGCCCAACCAAGAGGTCGTCTATCCCCTCGATGTGGTGGAGTCTCTCATCCTCCCGTACACGCCTCCGCAGCAGGCTTACCAGCAGCCATACCAGACTCCCTTCGTTCAGCCGTCGCCCTATGTCGGCACGCCGACCGAATACAACGCTCGGCAGCAGAAGGTGATCCCGCTCAAGACCACCGTGAAGGACGGGGTTCCCTACTCGGAAACGACCGACGAGAACGGCAACACCGTCGTGGTAGCTGGGGGCTTTATCAGGTGAGCAGGGAAGCCGATGAGGGGCTCGCTGACTTCTACATGTTCGCCAGCTGGTTCGTTGGCCTGGACTTGGAGGAGTGCCCCCATCGGCTCATGACGGACGTTATCCAGACGGGCGAGACGGACCCCGCCCATCCGTATACGCTCGTCGTGGTCCCACGAGGTACTTACAAAACCTCCATCGCCCGTGCGGCGATTGTCTGGAAGCTGGTCCGGCAGATCCACCTCTTCGATAATCCCTACCACCGCATCGTCATCTCGTCAGCCACGCTTCAGTTGGGCAAGGCGATGCTCCAGGGTGTCGAAGGGATCCTCCGGTACGGTGGGAAGAACCAACGGTTAGACGAGCACTACGGACGTATGTGGCAGAACCGAGGGCTCACCGGAGGATCCAAGGTATCGGACGGGATCGTCCTCGCGCAGCGTATCCAGAAAGGCGAGATCGCCACCATCTCGGAGCCCAACCTGTTCATCGGCTCACTCCGGCGGATCTCCACGGGGTTCCATGCTGACGAAGCGGTCATCGACGACATCAACAACAAGGACAACGTCCGCACCGATCACCAGCGAAAGCTGACGCATACCTACTGGCAGCTGTTGTTCCCCATCCTAGGGACAACGGATCGGGCAGGGAATCCAACCAAGGTCTTGATGAACTGCACTCCGTGGCATGACGATGACGTGCGTGGGATGGTGATGCGGGAGGAGCGGAGTCGTGAGATCGAAAACACGGAGTACGTCTCGCCTTGGAATACGATCCACTGTGGCGCAATCAACGAAGACGGTACGGCATTTTTCCCTACGAAATACTCGCTGGAACGTCTTGGCGTTCTCCGCGCCAACATGGGCACGGTTGAGTTTTCTGCCAACTACCTGTGTGATCCTGTGGGGGACTCGGGCTTCGTCCACGAAGACCAGATAAAGTTCAAGGACAGGGAAACCTTCCCGGTCCTCCAGCATGGCCGCATCTGCGTTGACCCGAACCAGCATACGGACGCGAAGGAACTCGGGTGTTACGCCGCCATCATCGTTGCGGCCTACGACCGCTTCGGGAAGATGTATGTCCTCGATGCTCGGGGGAGCCGGGAGTGGAACCCGATCCAGTTCCTGGATGCGCTCTTCACGGTCCAGGATGAGTTCCCCTATCCGATCTTCATCGAAGACTCCCACATGGGCCACTTCGAGCACGCAGTGATGATGGAAGAGGCGAATCGGGGCAAGAAGCTTCGGGTCAACTATGTTCCTGTGGACGTGAAGACTACCAAGTACCAACGGTGGCAGAGGCTTCAGCCTCGGTTCATCCAGGGTTCCGTATGCTTTTCTGACCACATCGCGCCGACGCTGAAGACAGAGATCAAGGATGAGTTGATTCGCGGGCAGGCGAGCCGCTTCAAAGACTTTCTCGATGCGCTGGCGATGGCAGAAACTGGGTACAGGCCCCGCTCCAACAAGGACGGCAGCACAGTCGATGTGATGAAGGCTATCAACCGGCAGCTCAAGGCTCCTCCCCCCATGACGTTCGCCCAGGCGATGCCAAGGATGTTCCAGTGAAGAAGATCATCCTGAACACCGGGAAGGAAGTGCTCGTTGACGACGAAGACTGGCCGGTGCTCTCGGGACGGAACTGGTACGAACACCCCGCGAAGCGAGAGGGCAATCCGTCCTACGCCCACCTCCATGTTCGGGGCCGCAACGTCCTCATGCATCGTTTCTTACTGGATGCCAAGGATGCCAACGTGGTGGTGGACCACATCGACGGGAACGGGCTCAACAACCAGCGATCCAACCTTCGACTGGCGAGCCGTAGCGAGAATCGTTTCAACTCCAGAAGAGCCGTGGGGTTCAAGGGCGTATACCCTCGGGGTAACCGCTGGGAAGCCGCCATCAACCACGGGAAGTGGGAAAGCCTCGGGTACTTCGATACGCCGGAGGAAGCGGCCAAAGCCTACAACGAAAAGATCAAGGGGATCGCGGGCGAGTTCGCGTCCTTGAACGAGGTGCCGAGTGGCGAAAAAGAAGCCTGAAGAACCCAAGAATCCATGGACTGCCCGTATCAAGCGGATGCGTGAGTATCAGAAGAAACACTCGGCAACGTGGAAGCGGAACGAGAAGCTCCTCTTCGGACAGACCGAGGGGGATGGGATGAGTGCGGACCACATGTCCATCTCCTATGGGTGGGGGCTTCTCAAGAACCTCGAAACGGAGATATACGTCCAGAACCCCGACGTTGTCGCGGAGGCCCGTAATCCGATGCTGGACGCTGTCGCCCAGCGTGTTACCCAGATCGCCAAGTACGACGTAGAGGACATGGACGTCAAGACTCTCGGGAACCTCGGGCTGATGGACTGTTTCTGCTACGGGTACTTCGCCTGCATCGAGACCATGGAGGTCGAAAAGAAGGCGGGAAGGTATCTCAACGACGACACGGGAGAGTACGAAGACGGGGTGGCGGTGGCGCAGCAGGAGTACGTCGCTCGTCGCGTTGCCCCTCGGGACATCCTCTTCGATCCAGCTGGACGTCTCCTCGATCTCTCGGATCATCGCTACATCGCCATCGCCTTCTACCCGACCATCGCAGCCCTGAAGGCGGATGGGAGGTTCAAGCTCCCCCCCGATGAGGACATCGCGGGATGGCCGGAAGTCCACGAGGGATCGCGGGAGAACCCGAGCGTGGTGGCGCGAGAGTACGGAGCCTCCGGGGGATACTCTGGCCCGGAAAAGGATCCCGACTACAAGACGATCTGCGTCTGGGAGATCCACGACAAGGTAGCCCACAAGATCGTCTACATGACTGACTTCCAGTCCAAGCTCCTCGCGGAGGAGGAGTGGCCCGCCAAGCTGAAGATCAAGGCAAGGGATCTGTTCCCGGTCACGATGATGGCATTCCATCAGCGCAGCGACAGGTTCTACCCGATCCCCGAGATGGATCTGATCGCTCCCCAGCTGAAGGAGATCAACAAGATCGACTCGATGATGCGGCAGGACTCGGTGACGAAGTGGAGGAAATGGGTCACGGTGGGGGGCCTGATCCCCCAGGACAAGCTCGCCATGATCACCGATACCTCCATCGAGAACGCGATCATCGAGATCGACCGGACGGAGATCGAATCCCTCGTCGGGATGAACAACGCCTACCACATCGACCTCCGTAACCTCGTCGTCCCGCTGGAAGACATCGCCCTCAAGAGGGATCTTCCGGTCAGATATCAGATGGTCGAGCAGCAGATCCAGCACATCCTCGGATATGGAGCTACCTCTGGGATGCTCGGGAACGTGAGAACCCGGTCGGCTCGGGAAGCGATGATGGTGGCCGATGCGAGGAAGCAGAAGCTGCAGAAGAGGTTGGACGGGGTCGCGGAGTTCTACCGGCTGTGGCATACGAAGCATATGAAGTTCTTGCAGCAGACGATGGATCTGGAGAGGGCCGCCCGACTGATCCCAGACATCGCGGGGATCTCCAAGTTCTTCCAGTACACGGGGGAGGACATCCAGGGGGACTACGAGTTCACCGTCTACGCGGGAACGTCTGCTCCCCAGACTACGGAGGCCAAGAGAGCCTCTGAACTTCAACTCTTCCAGGCGGTTGCACCGATCATCCAGCAGACGGGCGGGGACATGCGGGTCGCGTTCTCCCGGCTGGCGAGGTACTACGACTGGGCGCGGGTGGACGAGCTTTTCAAGGCTCCGAAGGAGAAGGCGAAGGCTCTCGCGAAGGTGCTCGCGAAGTGGAAGCAGACTCCAACGGAACCGGGCGAGGTCATGAACGCTGCCGCAGAACTGGTCATGGCGACCCTCACTCCCGGCGACATGCAGGTTCTCCAGGAGGAACTGCAGGGTCAGGCGGGAGCAGGGCAGGGACAACAGCCAGAGCCAGGAGGACCGCCCGCAGACGCTACCCGAGCACAGGCGGCGCAGGGAAGGATCTAGATGCCTAATTTCGATTTCATTTGCCACGAATGCCGGGTCACCTTCGAGGAGTTGGTCCCCTTCCTCCCTGATTCCCGGTCACTGCCCTGCCCCCGCTGTCACCAGCCAGCATCCATGGTCTGGCTTCGCTCTCCCGGCATGAAGCCCGATCCGTACTGGAGTGGGGTCTACGACCCAGGGCTGGGGGCGACGATCAACTCCAATGCCCACAAGCGAGCACTCCTCGCGGAGCGTGGGCTCATGGAGATGCCTGCCAGGGAGTTTACGCGCAGGGCAGAAGAGGCTCCGGTGAGCCCGGAACCGGAGTTCCTCAAGACGGAGGAGGAACGGCGGGAGTTCAGGGAGACCGCCGAGAAGACGTGGAATGACATCAAATACGGGAACGTCGAGGTCCCAAAGCTCAAGACCGTAGATGACATCGTGGATGCGCCACCGGCAGGCGCATAATTGTGGAGAAGGAGACCTAATGCCCGTTCCTGACGAAACGCAGGGAGCCTCGGGGGAACCCACCAGGGTAGCCGAGAGCAGTGCGCCATCGCCCGAGAGCATTCTCGCCGAGTTGGAAGTCGCGCCCACGCAGCCGAGTAAATCGGGGGAGCAGTGGACCGACGAAGACAAGGCACACTTCGACTGGATCAAGAAGCAGGATCCCACCAAGTGGCCCGATGACGTGCGACTTCCGGTGGAGAAGCCCTTCCTCAGTCTGCAGTCGAGGCACACGAACGACCTGAAATCCGAGTATGATCGGCGATTTTCTGAACTCACGCAGCGTCAGGAGCAACTCGCCAACCTCTACATCTCCAAACTCGCGGACCAGGGGGTGAAACCCACCCTGGATCAGGCCACTGTCCTGAAGGAGCGGATCGCATCTGGCGATACCGATGCCGTCCAGGAGATGGTCGAGCAGCTTGTCCAGCAGCGTGTCGGCCCGCAGATGCAGCAGCTTGCGCTGCGGGACGCCATCGAGACTGCGGAACGGGCTCATCCTCTGGTCCGCGAAAGGCAAGCGGAGATCAGCCAGATCCTCTCTTCGAACCCTCAACTCCAGCAGCTGGCCGCCATGAACAACTACCAGAACGCCCCAATGATTCTGGAAGCCATCGCGGTGCGGCTGGAGCGGGATACGCTGGTCCAGAAGGCCCAAGCGTTTGAGGTCGACAAGAAGGATTATGCGAGGCGGGCGATAGCCGAGTACAAGGCGAAGGTTCAGGGACTCCCGATCTCAACATCACGGGCTGGGACGACAGCCTCCGCAGAATCCTCCGGCAACGCAGGGACCGTCAGGGATGCTGCACTGCAGGCTTGGGTTCAGATGGGGAACGATCCGAGCAGCTTCGTGTAAGGGGATAGAGTAGATGCCTACCACCACCGAAACCACCACTTACGACAGCTTCGTCACGTTGACGATCAAGAACTACGAGAAAAAGCTCAACAAGCAGTTCCTGGAGTACCGCCCAGCGGTCAACATCCTGTTCGACAACTACAAGCACACCGACACGAAGGGCGGACGGATCTGGCAGGGGATCGCCGAGTACGGCGTGAACCCCACCGTCAAGTTCTTCGACGGCGCGGACACCTTCTCGCAGGAAGTCACCCAGGTCGCGCAGCCCATCATGTACCAGTGGCGGTACATGGGCGCGACGATCTCCCTGCTCAAGACTGAGATGCTGGAGAACTCCGGCCCGGTCGCGCTCGCAGACCTGACGGAGGTCCGCCTCAAGCAGTGCCTCCGTACGATGAACCTCATCATCGGGAACGAGATCTTCTCGGACGGGACCAACTACGGCGGCAAGACCTTCATCGGTCTGGCAGCTGCGGTGTCCACGACCCCCTCAGTGGACCCTGCCTCCGGGTCTCTCGGCGGGCTCTCGGCGGCAACGTGGAACTGGTGGCGCAACAACGCGACGACGAGCTTCGGTTCGTTCGCCGCGAACGGTGTCAACGGATCCGCCTCGGATCTCGTCCTGCGCCAGTTCAACAACTGCACGGACGGCATGGTCGAACGTCCGACCGACATCATCTCGGACCAGGCGACGTGGGAGTTCTACAACAAGACCAACATCCAGCCCGTCCGGTACGTCGATCAGGTCAACGCGACCGCAGACCTGAGCTTCAAGGCTCTGGAGTACCAGGGCATCAAGTGGGTATGGGATCGGCAGTGCCCGACCGGGCGGACGTACATCCTCAACCGGAATCACATCCACTTCATGGTCGATCCCCGCTACATGTTCGAGTGGACCAGCGACCTCCAGTACCCCAACCAGCTGGCCTACACGCGCATCGTCGGGCTCAGGCTCTTCATGTGCACTCGCGTCCGCATGTTCAGCGCAGTTCTCGACGGGATCACCGCGTAGGATCCGAAAGAGAGAAGGAGACAGAACATGTACCGCATTGCGCATTACACAGAGCATCTCTCCCCCAACACCTTCGAGCAGGGTCCGATCTACCCGTGGTATGGGACCACCTATCTCAACAGCGCCACGCCCCTCAAGTGCGGGCTGGGGGCGATGTGGGCGATGACGGGTGATCCCAAGGAGATCGGCGGCAACTCGTTCATGCACGTTCGGGCGGGAGCAGGGCTTGCTGCAGGACAGCTGGTTTCCTGGGCCACTCCGACCAACTACACGGTGGAGAACCCGCTCACGGCGGCGACGACGACCCAGGCGATCAAGACCACCGGCACCATGGTTGCCGGGGCCGAGGTCGGCAACTTCGTCTACTTCGTTCCGACCGGAGGGACCCCCACCATCCGCCGGATCCTTTCCAACACCACGACGGTCATCACGTTCTCGGACAAGGACTACCAGATCCCGACGATGCCCGCTGACGCGGACGTGGCCTCGGCTGTCCCCGTCGCCGGAGCCGCCACCGTCACGGTCATCCGTCCCTTCAAGGTCATCGTGAACACCGCCGCGACGGTCCCGGTTGGGGTCGCTCTCGGGACCACGACCGACACCTACTACACGATCATTCAGGTGGGTGGGCTGGCCCTCATCCAGGGAGTCGGGAACGGCACTGCGCTGGTCGTCGGCGAACCGGCGGTGGGGTCGGCTGCTGGCGTTGCCATCGGGATGGCGGTCGACATCACCACGACGGCGTCTCCCGCCAAGTTCAATGGGGCCGCCTCGATGGTCACGCTGCAGGCCAGCACGGCGGCAGGCCCGCTCCTCCTCCCCTTCTACGTCAACTTCCTCGGCAACATCTAGCCAGCAAGGGTTCCCGGCGGGCCTCCCTTAAAAAAGGCCCGTCATTTGAGGTTCTATGCCCGAAACCTACGATGCGGCGACGACCTATCTGCAGCAGATGGACTTCGCCAAGATCACCGAACCCCCGGTAGCCGTACGGGCGAAGGAAGACTTCGAGTTGTTCTTCTTCTTCGATCCCGCCATGCGGCACGTCGAGGGGGCCCTTCGCGGGTGGATGAGCTATCCAGAGGAAATGCGGGGCCGGATGATCAAGGAGGCTTACGTCGATGGAGTCACCAGCAATGGTGTCACGGCGATGATGGCTGGCCCAGGAAGGACCAAGTCTCTCCTCTGGATCCTCTACAAGGAGTCCACCGAACCCGGCGGATCGGTGCTCGTAGCTCGGTCAGCATTCAACTGCCTCTTCCCCAAGAAGGTGTGATTCATGAGACGGACACTTCAGGGGATGGTTGCCTCAGTCATGCGAGCCTTCCCCGGAATGTCCATCCCACCGGGGGAGATCAAGCAGGTACTCGAGACGGCCAACAAGGACATCCACGCATCTCATTCCTGGCCTTGGACTTACAAGGACTGGAATCTCGCCATCCCCCCTCCGCAGACTACCGGCACCATCACGATCTACGATGGGACCTACGTTGTGCAGGGGCTTTGGACGACCTTCCCGACGCTTCAGCCTGGCTACAGGCTCAGGTTCGGGGACGCGAGCATCGACTATCAGGTGCAGGCGATCTTCAACGCTACGAGCCTGGCCCTGACCCAGCCCATCAACCGTGGTGCTGACTATGTGGATGTGCCGTACACGCTCTACAAGGACACGTTTGAGTTCCCGGTTGATTTCGAGATCGGGCAGGATGTAATCCTCACGAATCCGCTGATGCGGAGCAGGCTCAAGCACATCCCTCGCTACACGTTTGAGAAGCAGATGATGGTCCTGCGCCCGCTGCAGTCCAACTTCCCGCTCTACTACACTGACAACTCCTTCAACCCAACGTCGGGATGCCACTCCATCCGTATCTGCCCGCCCCTCTCGACACGGGCAGAGTACCGCCTGACCTACCGGGCCAAGCCCCCGGATCTCGACTTGCCTACGTCTGTCACTGCCCTGCCGGAGGGCTTCGACGAAGTGCTGGAGTTGATGGCGGAAGCTCGGCTCAAGATGATCTATCAGCATCCGGGCGCGGAAGCCGCCGCAGTCCTCGCTACCGGAAAGCTGCGAAGCCTGAAACGGATCGTCGGCAATGCGACTGTCGAGATCCAGCCTACCGCAAGCGGAGTCCCCGACTCGTCCTACTCGCAGTGGGGGCTCTCGATTCTTCCTTGGAGCAACCCATGAGCATAACGCTCTCTACGTCTGCCATGATCGCCGAGCTTCAGCGGCGCGTGCCTATCGGCATCCCGACTTCGGTATGCCTTGATCGGCTCAATGAAGCGTATCGCTGGATCTGTCAGCAGGGCAGTTTCGTGTGGTTGCTCAAGACGGCCACCGTATCGGTCGCTCATACCACCGGAACATTCCCGCTGCCGGCAGACTTCGATCCGGGGCGACCGGCGTATCTCTCCTACAACAAGCTGGAGATCCCCTTCAAGCCCTACGATATCGCCATCAAGCATCAGATCTACAACTCAACGATGAGCGTCGGCCAGTTCTCGGTCTGGACCTTCTACACCACGTTCCTGGGAACTCCCCCTGTCTATACCTACACTGGGCTGATGCTCCCAGCTGAGTCCTGGCCGGTTTCCCCAATAACGATCTCGGTCCCGCTGATCTACCACACGGCAACTGGAGCGGCTATCGCCACCGGCACGAACCTCTACTACCCGACCCCGGATTCCTTCGACTCCTTCCTCGTGGACATGGCCGAGTCGGAGCTTCGGCGGACGTATGGGCTGGCTGGGTTCGAGCAGCTGATCCAGAAGGCGCAGGGCAGCATCTCGATGATGCTCGACGCCTACAGGAGCACGAAGCCGACCATGATGGGCCTGATGGATCAGGAGAGGCAGACGAAGGAATCGCAGGCGGCGAAGGCTGAGTAATGTTTTCGACTGACCTCAAGATCATCCGGTATACGCCCGATGGGGACGGGAAGGGTGGGACAAAGACTGGGTTGTCGAGGTTCACGTCTGCCCCGATCAACGACACCGTATCGACAGACAATGCGTTTGTATGGCTGAACTCATGGAAGAAGGAGAGCGACGTTTCGTCGCTGCTCCCGTCTTCCATCTGTCTCCTGGCGGCTGATTCTCCGGTGCCATTCGTCTATGTCCTCTCGCTGCACTCGTTCGCCAAGTACAGTCTGTCGGACGCGCTAGCTCCGCCTACCGTGGAAATCATCAGTAGTGTCGGATCAGCAGCCACTCTCCAACCCATAACCTTCGATTACAACATCTGGAACTTCTCGACAGAGCCCACCCCTGGGACTCATATCGTTCGGTCTTCAGGGTCGAATGCTCAGGCGGCGAGATTCCTGACCATCAACAACAGATGCCTTATCGCGGACGGCGCGACTGAGGCTCAGTGGTATACGGGCTCCGATATCCGGTCAGTCATTGACGCTTTCCCAGACACGAACGCCGGAACGTTCCATCCCGTGGTCGTGATGGTTACGGGGACAGGATTCGTTACGGGTCAATCAGTCACGATCTCTGGCGCAGCAGGATGCACGGAAGCGAACGGGACGTGGCTTGTGGACGTGCGGGACGTGAGCAGTAATGCCACGAAGCTGAGTTTGCGTGGGACCGACTATCAGCACGCGCTGACCGGGTATGGGTACTGCTACTCGCCCAACATCTATCCGTTAG
>Ga0194057_10001173_pt1 | contig 13421 bp, 9 predicted proteins | sample SepL4415m_MetaG_FD_155474 | JGI IMG/M metagenome (GOLD analysis project Ga0194057, IMG submission 155474) | Anoxic zone freshwater microbial communities from boreal shield lake in IISD Experimental Lakes Area, Ontario, Canada - Sep2016-L442-15m | ecosystem: Environmental > Aquatic > Freshwater >... | reverse complement strand
GCAAGTGGCTGAGCATGGATAGCCCGTTCCGAGGCACATTTTGGGTGGAGCATCATGGGCAATAATCACAGAAAAGATGTCAAGAAATCGAGATGCGGGCCTAAATCGCTATCTGCCCAACCCTAGGTGTGGGACGCGATGAAGATCATCCGGCCCAGGTTTCCCGCCAAGGGCACGAAAAGCAGAGGCCAAGGTGTGGGATCGTGGCCGTGGCGCAGTTGCGTTCTGAGATCGGGGTGGCAGGCCTATCGCGACTCGGTCTTGCCGCCCGACGTCACGAAGCGGGTGGCCGTCAAATTGGGGATCGACCGAGGCTGGTGCAAGTACATCGGCCGTTGCGGGCGGTTCCTGTGTATGACCTCCCACGGCACCTCGGCCCCCGTAGGCGTGCTCCTGAAGCACTACGGTTTCACGGTCGAGAATCTCGTCAAGCTGGCGAAGGAAGCAGCGGGGCGGTGCGGGAAACTTGTCGGAGTCAAGGCGTTGCCTAGTAATTTGAGCAAAGGAGCATGACCGCCAAAGAAACACTTCTGCAAGCCGTCGAGGAACTACCACCGGAATACATCGTCGATCTGGCCGAGTATGCCCAACGCCTGCGTCTTCCCTTTCCAACTAATAGTCGATCGAAGATTTTCCCGTGTCCACTTCAGCCGCGTCGGCTGGGGAAACGCCGCGTCGCGCGATGACGTCACCCACGGTCAGTTCACGGGCCGGAGACTTCGAGCTGCGATTGTCCGCGTTTCCCCGATCATGCGTGTAGTAATTCGACAGTCCCAGTTGATACCAAAAGCCCCCTCCCAGTGGACTAAAGGGGCGATTGGGATTCGACTTAACGTAGTCTGTGCCGAAAACGCTGTTGGCGCCCATTGCGATGGCTTTGTAGAATTGATAGACTCCGTTGGCGAACGGCGCACCGGCCTGAGTCGGAAGGGAACCGTACTCCTTTGAAAACACCGGAATACCTACCCGACCCCAGAGGTAACGTTCTGCATCTCTTAGAATCAGGTTCTCCGCATTTGAATTGGACTTTTCGCGGAGTTGGGTGATCTTTTCGCGGGCTATTTCCACCTGTTCTGAATGCGAGGCAGCTTGACGCCCCCAATGGAGTGCATAATTGATGACCGTGACCACGTCACGGTCATGACTGAAAGTCTCATCATTTACCCACCAGCCACTCACATTGCTCCGGGATATGATGTTCTGGATAATCTGCAACTCGGCCTCTTCCTGCTCCAACTCCTGCCGCATTTGCCTCAAAAGCGCAGTCCTGGCCTGTTCGCTCTTCAGGAAATCACTAGCCTGTTTTGCATTGGCAATGGGCTTAGGAGCAACCGGCCGATTGATCCCGTGACCCCTCTCGGCAAGATATTGCACCGCCCGAGGGTTCGTTATCGGCAATTCGGCACGCCCACCGTCTTCGATTGGAATCCAGATAGTTGGAATTCGTGACATCGAATTTTCTCCAAGGCTAAGTATTAATCCCGCATGAGGTTGAATTCTAGTGCCGAGACCAGTCGCAGACAAGGAGATTTAGAGTTCACTTCGGGCGTTCATTCCGCATCTTATACACCACGAACGAATTGTTCTTATCTTTATATTCGACCGGCAGCGGCAACAAGCGGCACGCTGACCCGCGTAACGAGATAATCGGCCTCGTACTTTTCTGCGAGTTCCCGCTGTGCCGCCTACGTAGGTTGAGAGAAGGAATCAGGTATACAAGTCTTACAAGCTCCATCTCCCCATAGAGCTGGCTCCCGGGAAAGCGTTTCCACCCCCCGACACCGCCAACGCTTGAATCGATGCGACCATAAAGCCCGCCTTCCCCCCTGATAGTAAATGCCGTCTAACTCTGGCGTGGCAATTTGGCCGCTTAGTACTTAAGTTCAGACTTCCTTGCCTCCGGGGAGCGGCCTTCGAGGGTATCTGTTTGGGAAAGGCCGTGAATTCAAGGGTGAACGCGGTCTCGCACCGTCAACGGTCAGCAGACGGATGGCATCTGGCGGGGATTCTGCGATGATACGGAGTGTCTAGGTTGCGGGCCATTTCCGAGGGATGTGCCAGAGATCCAATCGCCTCCCCCCGATGTTCCCGTTTCCGTTCCTTCGCACTGACCGGATATGCGAGGCCCCAACGGACGGGGGCGGCTCGTGCCGGCGCGCTCACCAATAGGCAGCCAGGGCCGTAGGGAGCAATTTATCCGCGCCGCACAATGTTCTGGCAACACGGGGCTTGCCTTACAGTAGCGGCGAGTGTATGCTCCTAAAGAACCTTCTGCAAGGAGGGATACCAACGGTTCTTCCATTCCCCGTATCACGCACTGCTTGTGTCAGTGCAAAAGGATGTCGAATGATAAGATCCGTCGCCGGGTGGCTTGGGAGGCCGCCCGGCTGATGTATGACCGGGAGGAAACCGAATACTTCCGCGCAAAACTCAAAGCGGCCCGGCGCATCGCCAAAGGCGATTTCAAACCGGGTGATCTGCCCAGCAATCGTGAGATTCGCGACCAGATCCAGGCCTGGGCATGCCTCCATGAGGGCGAGCGGCGGACGGAAAACCTCCGCGACATGCGCCTTGAGGCCCTTCGCATGATGCGAATCTTGCGACCGTTCCGGCCGCGTCTGATCGGCAGTACCCTGACCGGTCATGTTCGTCGTGGGTCTGATATTGATCTGCATCTGTTCTCCGACAGCATCGAGGCGGTCGCCACCATTCTGGACGTGGAGGGATTCTCCTACGCGGTCGAGCGTAAGCATATCCGCAAGCATGGCGAGGAGAGGGTGTTCGTCCACATCCATATCGACGATCGCTTTCCGTTTGAGCTGACTATCTATGCAAGCGACAAGGCCCATTATGTCTTTAAGAGTTCGATTACCGGCAAGGCAATCGAACGAGCCAGCATCGCCGAGTTGGAGCAGATGCTGGCCCGGGAATACCCTGACGTTTCACTGGAACAGTCCGTCCTGGAGGCCGAGAGCCGGATCGACCGGTTCCAGATTTACGAGATGCTCCTCTTGCCGCTGGAAAACGTGAAGGAGAATCCCGAGTACCATCCCGAAGGAGACGCCCTGTACCACAGCCTTCAGGTTTTCAATCTTGCCAGGGCCGAGCTTCCCTATGATGAGGAGTTCCTACTGGCAGCCCTCCTGCACGACGTTGGCAAAGCGATCGACCGACACGACCACTTGACTGCGGGCCTGGATGCCTTGACCGAACACATCACGCCGCGGGTTGCTTGGTTCATTGAGCATCACATGGAGGGTCAGTATCTGCTGGACGGCAACCTGGGCGTCCGTGCGAGGCGGCGACTGGAAGCCTCCAAAGACTATGAAGAATTGAAGTTGCTGGCACGCTGCGACCGGAACGGCCGGGAACAGGGCGTTCAAACCCCCGATATTATCGAAGCGATTGAATACCTTCGAGAACTGGCCAGGACGTGCGGGGAGTGACTGCCGGCCGAGCTGTGAAGGAACTACTGTGGGCCTAAGGATGGTTGATGGGCCAATGGTGGCAAGGAGACGAGGTGGGTGGGATCAATTACCTACCGGCGGCGTAGTGAGCTTCTTCCAAGCGTCCATGGTGCGTTTCAGGTTTTCGTGCGCGTCGCCACCAATGCCATAACCTTGGAAGCCGATCGGGCCAGTGTAGCCAATCGCACTGAGCTTTTTGAGCAGCTCGCCGACGTCGAACTCGCCGCGATCCAACGGTTGGATCAGTCGGTTCCAGTCGCCTTTGTGGTCCGCACCGTTGATCGACACGATCGAAAGATAGGGTGCTGCCTCTTTCAGTCGTGCATCGAGATTGGCCTCGTCGCCCACGCGGAGAAAATGGCATAAGTTGAACGTCACGCCCACGTTCTTCCGCTCCACCTTCTTAGCCACGCGGACTGCATCCTCCACGCGTTCGATCCAGAACCCGGTGTGCGGGTAGAGGGCCACGCGCACCCCAGCCGGTTCGGCCAAGTCAGCGATCTCTCGAATGATCGCCACTGCCCGATCATCACCTTCCACGGCCGATGGCTTGTGTCGTTTGCTGGTGACGTAGAGCCAAAGCAGGGAGCTGCGACCCTTCAGCAGCTTAATCAGCCCAGGGATTCTCGCATCGTATTTTGGTCCCTTGGTTTCGATATTCGCGCCGCAATAGACGGCGAAGATATTCAGCCCGCGCTCGTCGCACGCTTTGACCATCTCCGGCGTACACTGGCGGGAATCGGGGCCGATTCCAGCATAGCCAAGCTCCTTGAGCATCTCGGCCTGTTGAGCTGGCGTCTGATGTTTGGCGTCGCGAGTGGCCGTGTCCATGGCAAAAAAGGGATTGGAAAGTCTCTTGACGGGTTCGGCCGCCGACACGGTTTTCGTGAAGAGGCAAAGGACAGCAACTGCGGAAAGGAAGATCTTGTAATTCATGGAAATAGGGATTAGAGGCAATAGGTGTGAAGTGCGAGGAAATAGGATTCGGATTCAGGGACTTGAGGCATTTGCTGCCATGACAACGTGCAGGCACGTAGGGCCGCTTCGGTGCTTGCCCCAGCCACATATCATAGTTCAACTCGGCCGGCACAGGCTACTTCCGCTCCGGGGTAAAGTCGACGAGGGTCCAATACGTATTGCTTGCCCGTGGAGCCCGTGCCACGATCTGCACACTGTCTGCTTCGGGCACTGTCGCCGTCACGTGATAAAGTTCCGCGTCATCGGCCGCTCGCTCCATCGGAATCCACTTTTGCTGTCCGATCCGCAATTGCACCTGTTCGGCACCATGCACGCGGATCTTAAATTCCTGGGCCTTGCCGGCGGGCAGCGGAACGTAAAGAGGACTTTCCAGGTAGGAGTCCATTTCGCCGATCGAGCCGAAGGTCTCGGCAAATTTCCAATCCATGCCCGCGCTTGCCTCAAACTCCAGAACGCCCGCATGCCTGTACACGCCCGGGTCGTTGCGGGACTTTGTGAAAAGCCTCACACCCCAGCAGCCGGCCTTGGGGAAGGTTACCAGGACATTTGCCCCCTTACGATCCCGGCGGACAATAGTTCGTCCTTTGAACTTGTCAGTGCTGCCTGGCTCTTCCAGTTGCACTGTCAGCAAGATGTTCTCAGGCACGGTCAGCGTGAACTGCACCGAATCGCCCACAGGATGCAGTCGTCGCAGGGCGATCGCTAACTTCAACCCTTGCTCGAAAAATCGGCCTTCGAGGAGCGGCAGTTGTGCAAACTCCTCCGCCGTGAGGGGGCGTTCCAACAATTGCCACTTCGTATCAGTCGGAAAGTGCTTATGGAGAAACTGCCGCGGTTCGGCAAAGAGATACGCAGTGCCATACTGCTTATGGTAGGTTTTCCCCTCGATGTGCCCCGCATCCCACGTCACATCGATCAGGTGCCAGTGTTCCTGGATTTTCACTGCGTTCCATGCGTGATTAGGCTCTCGGACGTTTTCCGCACGGCCGATCATGAAACCATAACCGCGGCCGGAGCCGGAGATTACTTCGCAGGGAATCGCGGCGATCTGGCACATTTTCTGAAGCAGTTCCGCATAGCCTTGGCAGAACGCCTTGCGCCGGGTGAGCGTATCTTGCCACGGCAACCATTCCCGTCGGCCCGCTAGCAAGGACTCAGTATCGTAGTCGATGTTGTCGGCGATCCAATCGTGCAGAATCTTCACCTTGAGAAAGTCGTCCTTGACATCGCGGACAAGCCAGTGAACGAGCGGCTCGATCGTTTCCTTCGGCTGTGTGAAGATCGCCTGACGGATCTCGTCCGGTACGCTGCTAATCCGCGTCTCGGGCTTGCCCGTACGATACGCGGCCACATCAGCCCGCGCGGCTTGCATGCAAAAGAGCAAGGCAGGAAGCACGAAAAGGTTGGTTAAAAAAGACTCTCGCCAATTTGTACACATTGGTATTTTCATTCCTTTATTCCTGTTATACCCGGCCCGAGCAGGGATCTTCGATGAGAATTATTTGCCACCCCCGCCCGTTGTCTAGCGTCGCAATCCCAACTTCGTAAATAGAATCAGGGCCTTCGGCCATCCAAGACGAAAGCAGCCGGGAAGGTAAGCATTATAGCCTTCGAGACCGGCTGAGTCCCGCACTTCCCGACCAAAAGATGTTGTAGCACGGCGCAGCAGGGTTGTCGATGGTGAGAGATGCAAGTGGGACGATGCCGCGAATGCCGTTGAAATGTGCCTCCTTTTCACCCAGGAATATGGCCTGACTGGTTGCTCTTGACGATCCTTCGATGGTAAGATCGCAGCAATCCACTCTGAGGGCAGTTTGAAAACATTTTCAATTTAGGCCACGCAAATCCGGTGCTGATTTCAGTGTAACCGAGGCAAAGTTGGCCCCAAATACCATTCCGTAACACTGCACACGGAAAATGGAAACCTGAAGCATGGGCCTGATCACCGCTGGCCTGCCATCCGGGTATAATCGGTTTCTACGCATACCATGACACGTCAACCCCCTGGGCATATTGTTCCATGTTCTTCGGCCTGTTTTCTCCCAAACCACCGCTGGCCGTCCGAGAAAAGGCATGGACAGAAGTCCGCATGCGTTGGCTGGCTCGCCAGTTCGGCACTGATCGGCTACTGAAGGCCCAGGTAGTCCTGCCAGACGACGACTGGTTTCCTGAACAATACGAGGGCACGACAGACGATGCCCGACAGCTCTTGGATCGTCTCTGTGGCTTCATGCAGATTGCCTCTTCCTCGATCCAGCTCGAAGTCTGCGAAGACTCGGCGATGCCCGGGGCGGCTGGATTGTACGAGCCAGGACTGATCCGTCTGGCCGAAAGTCAACTCACCGATCCGGCAGGGATGATCGCCGTTCTGGCCCACGAATTGGCCCACGACCTATTGATCGGTCGTGGTCTATTGCAGGACGCTCTCGACGCCGAATGGGTGACCGACCTGTTGCCGGTGTATCTGGGACTGGGCCTCTTCACGGCCAATGCCACTTTGCGCGAGAAAACCGAACACCAAGGACACCATAGCTCGTGGACGATCCGTCGCCGCGGCTATTTGAACTCCGGCATGATTGGCTACGCGCTGGCCCTGTTCGCTTGGGTTCGGGGTGAACGCTGCCCGGAGTGGGCCAAATTCCTCCGTCTCGACGCTGCGCACGCCCTAGCCGCGGGCCTCCGCTTTCTCGACACCAGCGAAGATTCGCTGTTTGGCCCCAAGACGTGTAGCTTGGCCGATCGCCCAACCCCCTGGCATGCCCTGCTGGAACAGATCGAAGGAGGTTCGCCTTCTGCTTGTGTGGCAGGACTTTGGGAATTGGCACAGCGACCGAACAATGGCCGAGAGGACTTGGGGCACGCCGTATCCCTGGTCCGCAGGCATTTGTCTCACCGATTGCCGGCCGTACGAGCCGAAGCCGCACGTGCCCTAGCCCCACTGGGTTTGATAGCGGAACCGGCCCTGGATGACCTCCTCAGACTTCTTATGGACACGAATAGCGAGGTTCGCATGGCTTCGGCTTATGCTTTGGGACGGTTGTGTATGCAGCCGGGGAAAGTAGTGCCTAACCTGGTGGATGTGCTCGACGAGCGCGATCTGCTTCGGCCGGTGACCGTGGCGATCGCCACCTATGGTCCCGCCGCCCGTTCGGCCGTGCCCAAATTGACTTTAGCCCTGCTGAAATCATTGGGCGAGACGGAGTACAGCAACGTGGACTGCCTAGTTCACGCCATCGAAGCAACGGCAGCCGAACCCGTGACCGAATTCCGTCAGGTACTTGCCGATTGCGATGAGGAGCTTCGGCCCCAGGCGGAGCAGATTCTCGCCAACCGCCATCCAGTCCCCATTGGAACCGCTGCTCCCGGTGCGTGGTTTGGGGAATGATGCTTGTGCCCTTTCTGCCAAAGCGGCTGCCCAAGTATTGCGAACCGGCGGCCAGTGAGCCTGCCATGTATGTGAGATCTTGGCGAGAAGCCGCTGCAGCACGACCAAGATTGAGACAAAGTCTGAACCAGTGACGAAGTGCTTGCTGATCGGCACGATTTCTGACGGGCATTTACATTTCCGTGGGCCAGTCGTTTTCCGGCATGGAAGCACCACGGAAACGACCTACGGATCACCGTCAAACGCAGTTCCCGACACCCGCGCGGGTTGGGAAAATCCATGAGTTCGACACCCGATTAGCGCGCCAACGCTTTGGGCACAAAGGGGCACTGCGGAGCACAATTTAGAGGTGTCGTCTGGATTGTGAATAAAGAAATAGTGATCTGCTTTTGAAAAGTCACTTCCCCACAATCTCCACCGGCACGGCCGGCAGTGCGCCGAGGGAAACTCGCCGCTTGACGGGTTTGACCTTGGCGTTCTTGGCATCGGGCACGCGCTCGACCGATGCCACAAGGATCGCATTACCCTTCCAGCCGGGCTTGAGCTTGACTGCATCGGCCCGCAGCACGATGTCGATGCCATTTTCACTCGGCGTGATCTTCTGGATCGACAGCCCGTCGGGCGGCTCGCTCAAGGTCAGTTGAACCGTTTTGAAAAAGGGTCCACGTGGTCCGATGAAGTGTAGCTCCGCGGTTCCGCCGGAGGGAAGTTTGACCTCTTTCAGATCGCGAAGCTTTAGCGCGATTCCGCCCCGCCCGCGGCCGATGATACCGACCGTCCACTCCTGCGCGGGAACGAGATGATGATAGTAGAATGCCTGCATCATGTCATCGGCGGGAACAACGGGGCGGCGAACTTCGCCACCGGCAATCGTCGCGTGACCTTCCATGCGAAGCACCGTGGCCGACTGCCCCGGCTCGGGCGGTACGGTCAACGTCAATCGTACCTTCGCCTGTCCGGCGGGGATCTTCGCACCGCTGAGGCCGAAGCCGGCCGGGGCGTTTTTCAGTTCCAGGTCGATCGGTCCGTTGAAGCCGTCGCGCCGCAGGGCATGCACGGTGATCGGCACCGCCGTGCCAGCCCGGGTGTTGATACTCGATGGCACGATGCGGAGTTCAAAATCAGGCTGCGGCTGGCCGATCCGCAGGCGATAGGTATATTCCGAACCACCCTGGTTCTGGGCATCGTAGAGATGCAAATAATACGTGCCAGCCGACGGCAGCACCGCCCGCAGCCAACTGTCGGCATGATGCGTGAGCAGGCCATAAGCCTTGTCCTCGTGGTCGTCGTTGAAGGCCAGTTGCCGTCCGGCCGAATCGGTCAGTTTAAGGACGGAATCCAGCGGTGAATCGAGCCTGCGGGCGTAAACCTCGGCCACAATCTCTTGCCCTGCCTTGCCTTCAAAACAAAACACATCGCGGTCGCCGGGATGATCGACGCGGCCGTTAATGATGACTGGCAGTGTTACCCGTTGGGCATGTTCGGGCGAGTCGTTAGGCTCCTGTTCCACGCATTCCGGCAACGAGTCAAGCGCAAACGGCAGAGCGTTGAGCGGACCAGATCGATGATTCGCGTCGAGATAATCGATTGCGACATTCTTGCCCTTGGCATCTTCCGTCAGACTGGTGAAGGGAAGGTTCCAACCTTGCACTGCAATGTGAGTCGCATCGCCGGCCTTGCCGCCCAAAGGGAAAATGCCGGTGACGAACGGCAATTCGCCCAGGGCCATGCGATAAACAAAATCCTCGCGGCCGCGAAAGACCGAGTCCCTGATCTCGAGTGCATAATTGCCATCGCGGAGAACTTCATGGTGCAGCACGGGATCGGGATGGAAGCGGAAACTGCCGGCGTATGCCACCTCCTTCCCCTCTTGGTCGCTGAGCCGGATCGTTGCCTGGAACCATCCCGGCACGGCGTCGGCAAGGTACGGCAGCAACTGCTGGGCACTGACGGCAATAACCAGGTGTTGTCCCTTTTTCGCCGCGAAGCGATAGCGATCGACCTGCCCAGGCAGGATCTGACCATTGACGACCACCGGCAGTTGGACGTCGCAGATCGGTTGCTCGCCCTTGGCGATAGGGCTTTGTGCCTTCAACTGGCGGAACGGACGCTGCACTGGAAGATCGTCGGCATCGAACGGTTTCTTCACGACTTCCGGTAAGCGGCCGATCTGAAAGACCAAGGGGTTTGTCAGTCCGGCGGGCGTTTCCAGCCGCAGTTCGCGGACACCCGGCGCGGCGTCCGGCAACGTGGTGACTCGAAGTACCGCCGTTTCGGCAATAGCCGGATTGGGCGGCCGGTTGTAGAACTTCGCCAGCTTTTTGCGGATATCGACGATCAACTGCTCTTCTTCCGCCGATAGGGGAGAAGTCTTTGCCAGCGGCGCGATGGGCTTGTTGGCGGGTTTATCACCCGGCTTATCACCCGGCTTATTACCCGATTTATCGGCCGGTTTGCCGAGTGGAGCGGCTCCGCCCGCCTTCCGGTCGGTCAGGGCCTTGACCTTGTCTCGCAGTTCATTGACCTGTTGTTGGCTCATCGGCTTGACGAGTTCCACAACTTTGACTTGGATGCCAAGGCCAGAGATATGGGCCTTGGCGATTCCGTCGAGGAACTGCCCGCCGACGCGGACCTCAAATTCCGTGCCTTGCCGCCCCCCGGCCGGAAAGACGTAGCCGATATGCGGCGATTGCTGGGCATTGACCGCGGCACCCCAAGCCAGAAGGCTCGTTAGCACGAAGGTGATGAGAACGTTGTATTGGTTCATGTTCTTACATGATCTCTTTCAAGCGGCCGCCGGAAGGGACGCCGTCGCTGGCCGAGGGGGTAATGCGGGCGACGAGTCCCAAGGGGTGAGGCAACCTGGCTTCGGTGTCGATGCCCAACAGTTCATACATGCTGCGGATGACGTCGCAAGGATAGACGGCTCGCTCTTTGACTTCCTCGCCCTTGGCATTGGAGGCACCGACGATCTGACCGCCCTTGAATCCGCCGCCCGCCACGACGGCCGAAAAGACCTTGCCCCAGTGGTTGCGTCCGCCGTTCCATGGCGCTTCCCACTGCACCTTGGGCGTGCGTCCGAACTCGCCGCCCCACCAGACAATCGTGCTCGCCAGCAGGCCATGGTCGGCAAGATCCTGCAACAGGCTGGACATGCCTTTATCCAGTTCCGGCAGCTTCCTTCGCATGACCTGAAAATTCTCTTTGTGCGTGTCCCAGCCGGGGTAGTTGATTGTGATATAGGGCACGCCGCGCTCGACGAGCCGCCGGGCCAGCAGGCAGGATTGCCCGAACTTGTTGCGGCCGTAGCGATCGCGTAGCTCGTCCTTTTCCTGCGTCAGATCGAAGACCTTGCCGGCGTCACCGAGGATCAGGTCGTAGGCCTGCTTCTCCGATTCTTGCAGATTCGCCAACTGCGGGTTGTTGGGTGCGGCATGTTTGAGCGTGTTGAGTTCTTCGAGCAACTCGCGGCGGAACTTCTGCCGCTGGTCGGTGATGCCCTGCGCGACGATACCTTCAACGACGAAGCGATTTTGGGCCGGATCGCCGCCGGTGGCGAACGGCTTGTAGCGAATACCCAAGAATCCGGCCTCGGAGAAGCGTCCTTGCGGCTCGGTGAGGACGATATACGGTGGTATCAGCCCCTTGTAGCCGGCGTCATATCCGCGAAAGAGCGAAACCACGGCCCCGGTTGTCGGATAGACTTGCCGATCGCCCGGCATGCGGCCCGTCTGCGCGACGTACGACGCCGTTTCGTGGGCGGATATGCCGTGCGTCATGCTCTGGATGATCGAATACTTGTCGGCCTGTTTGGCGAGATTGGGCAGCAACGCGCTAATGCGGATGCCTTTGACATTCGTGTCGATGGGTTTGTCCAACGGACCGCAATAATCGTAGCCCGCAGCCGGTTTTGGGTCGAAGGTATCGAGGTGCGACGGCCCGCCCCACATCCAAATTTGGATCACCGCTTTGGCCTTGGCCTTGGGACTGTGCGTTTGTTCCGCAGCCAGACCCGAGAGACCAAACTGGCTGCCGATTACCAGGCCGGCGGTGCCAGCTAATATCCGGCAGGCCGCTTCGCGACGCGAAAACAACGAGTTATTGGCCGTTGATTCATTGTCCATGGCTTTGCCTTTCTTCGTAAAACGGATTTTAATCCGTTGAACGGAATAAATTCTGTTCGACTCAATGCCGATACATAAACTCCGCGCTATTGATCAAGGCCCAGGCGAGATCAATAACGGCCTCGCGACGGGCCTTCTTGCCGGCTTCAGTATACCGCAGGGCAATCTTTGCTTCATCCTCTGTGGGGAAGCGCGACAGAATCGTCAAGTAAAGGCTCTCGATCAACGGCCTCGATTTCTGCCCGAGGGTAAGCATTTCCTGGATCCGAGGGCTTTGCTCCAGTTTCCGCTGAATGTGCGTCGAATTCAATATATGCAGCCGCTGCGACGCGGTGACGCGGTTGTTCCGCTCCGACTCCAGACCCGTGTCACGTGGCGGTCGGCCGAATGTTTCCAGGAAAGGGCTGGTAATGCTCCCGTCGGGTAGGGCGATCGAACGATGCCCCTCCGGTAGGAAGGTGTATGGCTCCGGAATCGCGCTGGAATACTTCTCCGTCGTGCCGGTGACCTGGCAGATGGCGTCGATCAGCACCTCAGCATCCATGCGGCGGAGCGGATAGAAGGCAAAGTTCGTCTCGGCCTCGGGTCTGCTCCCCCGGGCCAAGGACGAAAGTTGATAGGTCTTTGAATTCAGGATCAAACGGTTGATCTGCTTCAGGTCGTAATGCGAGGCAACCAATTCGTGTTCCAGATAGGCCAGCAACTCGGGGTTGCTCGGCGGGTTGTCGGGGCGAATGTCGTCAGGCTCGTGAATAATGCCGCGGCCGTTGAGCCAGCACCAAGTGCGATTGACGATATTGCGCGCGAACCAGGGATTCTTGGCGTCGATCAGCCAATCGGCAAAAACCTCGCGCGGATCGCGATCCGGCGGAATGCGGGCGGTCGTGCCGTCGGGAAAGATTGGCTTTGCGGGCGGGGTGGCCGCGGGTAGGGCAACATGGGTTTTCGCTGCATCCGTCACTACTTTTTTGCCGGCGTTTTTGACGGGATCCTTTGGGGAGGTAACATTCGGATCAAAGAAAACGATCTCCTCTTTCCACTCGGTGGTCGATTTATACCCGATCTTCGTGAAAAAAACCGACATGCCGGCCAGGCGTTCTTGCGGCCATTTCTCCGCCCGTGTACCCATCAACGCCAGTGCCACGGACTGGGCAATCGCCGTAGGCTGCCGGCTCTGGATGGCACGGTAAAAGTTGACCGGCGGGATGCGGAAATTGATGCCGCTCGACGTGAGCAGTTCCCGCGCGAAGCGGTCGAAAGGTTTGTTCTCGCGGATCGAAGTCCGAATCCAATGGTAATAGGCTTGGGCCGCGTTGGGCCAGAGATTGATGGGGAACTCGGCCTTGATCCGCAGCAGATCGCTCCATTTCATGGCCCAGTAGTCGGCTAGTTCGTCGCGCTGGAGCAGGCGGTCGATCAACAGCCGCCGTTTGACGGGATTGCGATCGAGCAAAAACTCCCTCGCCT
>Ga0194057_10001172_pt1 | contig 13425 bp, 16 predicted proteins | sample SepL4415m_MetaG_FD_155474 | JGI IMG/M metagenome (GOLD analysis project Ga0194057, IMG submission 155474) | Anoxic zone freshwater microbial communities from boreal shield lake in IISD Experimental Lakes Area, Ontario, Canada - Sep2016-L442-15m | ecosystem: Environmental > Aquatic > Freshwater... | reverse complement strand
TCCCGGTCCGCCGCGAGGACGAAGGCGCTGAACGGCTTGTCAACGAGCCGTTGTCTCTCCACGCCCAGCAGGTGCGCGGCCGTGAGGTTGGCGTCGCCGACGATGCCCTCGTCGCTGATCGTGACGTAGCCCACGGGCGCCACGTCGAAGAGCTCGAAGTACTTCGCGCGCTGCGCCTCCAGCTCGAACTGGGCGCGATGCAGCTCTTCGTTCTGCATCTCGAGCTCGATCTGGTGGACGCGCAGCTCGTGGACGGCGGCGGCGAGCTCCTCGGGCACGGGCAAGGAGGGCGCGGCGGCGGCGGTGGAGAGCCCGTCGAGGCGCGCCTCGGCTTGCCGCCGCAGGTCGTCGGTCGAGCGCGGCCCGGCGGCCGCGCCCGGCGCGGCCTTTTTCTTGCGCGGGCGTCGGGCGTCGGCCATCAGGCGCCGCGGCCGCTGCTGGTGATTGCCGCAAGCAGCGGATGGCGCAGGTCGGCCAGGGTGTGGGTAGCGATCTGCACTCGTCGTCCCTCCACGTCGTGTCCTCTCACGCGGCGCGGTCGCCGACCGCGAGCGTCCATTCCACCAACTCACGCGAACGGGGGAGGGGGGTTGGGGATGACGATGATAGCTGTGTACCCGATGCCCCGCTGACCCGCATGATAGTCATCGGCATGCCGCTCTGCAAGGTTGAGCCGGCCCCGCCGGCGCCCGCGCTGAGCGCCTCGATGATCATCCTGATCCGCGGAAAGCCGAGGTCACCCGCCACCCGCCACGGCGTCGCCGCCGCCGCGCTTGGCCACGTAGAGCGCCTCGTCGGCGCGCCGCAGGAGGTCGAGGGCGACGAGCGCCAGGCGGCTGCCGTGACGGCGCGCCAGCGAGACCGCCTTCTCCAGGGCCTCGTAGAAGTGGCGCCGGTTGGCGAGGCCGGTGAGATGATCCGTGGCGGCGATGCGCGTGATCGTGGCGTTGGCCTCCGCGAGGGCGGCGGTCTCGTCCAGCAGATCGGCGTTCAGGCGGGCCATCTGCTGGTTCCGCTGCAAAATCTCGTCCTCTGCCCACTGGCGCTCGGTGATGCGTCCCAGCCGCTCGGCGAGCGCGTCGATGAGCCGCCTCTCTTCCTTCAGAATTCAGAAACAGCCCCTCGTCCTCTTCGTGCCTCTCCTCAAGGTACCCCACGTCGATCTTCCCCACCGCCGATCCACTCACCTTGACCGGGGCGGATTGCATCCAGGCGGACTCCGTGAAGTCCTTCGTGCGCAGCTCGCGCCCACCGAGCACCGTCCGCGCGCAGGCGATCTCCGGGTATTGCCAGCTCGCCGGCAGGACAGGCCCTAAGGGCCTATCCCAATAGGTCTGCACGCACGGATGCGCCCGTGGACACATCGCGGATGCGGCCCCTCCCCGGATCCCCACGTAGCCGGGCTACGAGGGGACCGTCTCGTGACCGCCCCGCTCGGTCCACGAACGCCCCGCACGCACATCCCTATCGGGATAGGCCCTAAGCTCCTGATACACATCATCCGGTGCGAGGCCCCGCCTCTCGGCGATCTCGGACAGACCGTAGAGCGCCTGCAGCTCCTTCGCCCGTTCCTTGAGCCGGCGCTCCGCCTGCCGGCGCGCGGTGATGTCGCGGTTGCTGGCGCGCCGGCCGAGAAAGGCGCCGTCGGCGCCATGCACGGGCTTGCAGCGGTGGTCGACCACGCGCTCGTCCCCGGCGGGGGCGTGAATGCGGAAGACGAGCTCATGCTGCGCAGATTCGTCCCGGGCAGACGCGGCGAGGTGCTCGAGGATCCGCTCGCGATCGTCTGGGTGGGTGATGGCCGGCAGAAGGCCCGGATCGGCCAGGAGCTCGGCCGCTGAGTGGCCGGTGACGCGTTCGCACCCCGGAGAGATGTAGACGTAGCCGCCGTCGGGCGCCGTCCACGACTCCCAGTCGTAGGTGTTGTCGGCGACGATGCGGTACTTCTCTTCGCTCTCGCGCAGCGCCGCCTCCGCCAGGATTCTCTCGTGGACATCGGTCAAGGTCAGGCGGTAGCGCAGCGGTTCGCCTTCGGCGGCGTCCTGCGATCGCCCGTCGAGATGCGCCCAGAAGGGCTCGGCGCCCACAGGCTGGAGGCGCAGATCGCAGCTCTGCGGCGCTCCGCTCTGCATGAGCAGATGGATGTGCCGGTAGTACACGCTGCGGTCCGGCGCGAAGACGAACACGCTGAACGGCTGCCCTGTGAGCGTCTCCCGCTTCGCGCCCAGCAGCCGCGCGGCCATGCTGTTGAAGTCATCGACGATGCCCTCGCCGCTCAGCGTGAGGCAGCCCACGGGCGCGAGGCGGAAGAGCTCGGAGTACTTCTCGCGCAGCGCGTCCGCCTCGAGGTGCGCGCGGCGCAGCTCCTCGTTCTGCATCTCGAGCTCCATCTCGCGCACGCGCAGCTCGTGGACGGCGGCGGCGAGATCAGCGGGCGCGGCGGCGGCGAAGACCGCGGCGGAGTGCCCGTCGAGGCGCTCCTCGGCCGTGCGGCGCAACTCGTCGGCCGGCTCTGACGCGGGCTTCTGCTTGCGCGGCTGTCCCGGGTCGGCCATCAGGCGTCGCACTCGATGCTGACGGCTGCGAAGCGCAGGAGGCCCCGCATCGCGGAAGCCTGGGCGATCTCGCGGTCTTCGAGCTGCTTCGCGGGCAGCATCCGCGGCAGCAGATCGGGCAGGTCGCCTGGAGCTGGTTCAGCGGCGCGCATGCATCGCCCCTCACATCTCCCGTCCCCCTCGACGGCGTCGCCAAAGGCGCGCGTCCATGCTGTCGACGCCCCGACGGGGGTATGCCGTCCGCCAGTGTCTTCCACCTGTTTCCCACAGGCTTGCGCGTGAATCATCGGGGTCGCGTTTCGTCGTGCCCGTCCCCTTCCGTCCGGTCGCGCGTTCAGCCTCCGGATCCGCGAGCGGCAAGAAGGCGGACACGGCGCGCCGCGGCGGGCGCGGCGCCCGGCGCGCCCGGCGCGCCCGCGGCGCCCGCGGCGCCCGCCGCCCGGCGCGCCCGCGGCGCCCGCCGCCCGGCGCGCCCGCGGCGCCCGCGGCGGCCGCCGCGGCGCCCGCCGCGGCCGCCGCGGCGGGGTAATGCTGTGAGGGAAGACAAGGAATTCCGGCGAATCCTTATCTTCCCTACGGCGATCGAGCCTGCGGAGGGCCGTACGCGGCCCGACAGTTAGGGAATCCTTATCTTCCCTTTTCGTACTACCCCGCGCCGGGGCCGCAGGGTCGCCGCGGCCGCCGGCCGGGCGCACGCCGCGGCCGCCGGCCGGGCGCACGCCGCGGCCGCCGGCCGGGCGCCCCATTCGTGGCTGACCGGCGCCTGAGCGACGGGGGTGGTCACGCTTGCCGTTTCGCACTTCCCCGCCGGGCTGCCCGAGGGCATCACCCCTTCGGCGGTCGGCACGCCCCGGCGGACGGGCACATGCCGGCCAGCGGGCACTCGCCGCAGGCCGGCCGCCGGGCGTGGCAGATGCGGCGGCCGTGCCGCACGAAGTCCACGTGCACGGCGTAGATCTGGGCGGCGTCGTCCGGCCCGGCGAGCTCTGTCAGGAGCGGGTGGGCCTGCTCGGCCGTGACCTTGTCGGCGATGGCGCCGAGCCGCCGCGCCACGCGGTGCACGTGCGTGTCCACCGGCATCACGGGCCGCCCCAGAGAGAAGAGCAGGACGCAGGCGGCCGTCTTCGGCCCTACCCCAGGCAGGCCGGTGAGATAGGTCTGGGCGTCGGCGTCGCTCATGCCGTCGAGCACGCCCAGGTCGGGCTCGCCGGCGCCCCCGCTGAGCGCCTCGAGGATCTTCTTGATCCGCGGCGCCTTGGTGCGCGCCAGGCCGCCGAGGGCGATGGCGGCCTCGATGTCGTCGACCTCGGCGTCGCGCGCCGCGCTCCAGTCCGGGAAGCGCGCCTTGAGCGCCGCGAAGCTCCGCTCGGTGTTGACGTCGGCGGTGTTCTGCGAGAGCACGGTGAACACGAGCTCGTCCACCGGCGGGTAGCGCGGCGACAGCACGGGGCGGCCGTACAGATCGTCGAGGACGGCGGCGGCGGCGGCGAGCTGATCCTGCGGAGTCACGGGGTTCACGGGTGCCACCCTATCACCGCGGCTTCGCGCCTCGTCGGCGTGCCGCGCGGCGACGTGCACGCGAGCGCGAGGTGGTAGCCTGACGCCCATGGCAGGCACGCCACCCATCCCAGAGAGCGCGCCGGTGACCGGCTGGCGCTTCTGGATCGACCGGGGCGGCACGTTCACCGATGTGGTGGCGCGTCGCCCCGACGGCACGTTGGCGACGCGCAAGCTGCTGTCCGAGGATCCGGGACGCTACGCGGACGCCGCCGTGCAAGGCGTGCGCGACCTCCTCGATCTGGAGAGCGGAGAGGCGATCCCCGCCGAGCTCATCGCCGAGGTGCGCATGGGCACCACGGTGGCCACCAACGCCCTGCTCGAACGGCGCGGCGAGCCGACGCTCTTCGTGACCACACGCGGCTTCGGCGACGCGCTGCGCATCGGTTATCAGGATCGCCCCGACATCTTCGCCCTGGACATCCGCCTGCCGGAACCGGTGTACGGGCGCGTGCTCGAGGTCGATGAACGGGTCGGGGCAAACGGGGCCATCGTGCGCGAGCTCGATGAAGAGGGAGCGCGGCGCGGGCTGCGCGAAGCCCGCCGCGCCGGCTACCGGGCGGTGGCCATCGCCCTGATGCACGGCTACCGCTATCCGGTGCATGAGCGGCGCGTGGCGCAGCTGGCGCGCGCCGCCGGCTTCGCCCAGGTGTCTGTGTCGCACGAGATCAGCCCGCTGATGAAGCTCGTGAGCCGCGGTGAGACGACCGTGGTGGACGCCTACCTCTCCCCTATCCTGCGGCGTTACGTGGACGGCGTCGCGCGACAGCTCGGCGGCGCGGGGGCCGCGCCGGACGAGGCGGAGGCGCGGCCCGCCGGAGGGCCGCGGGAGCCGGCGGCGGACGAGCCCGATGCGCGCCCCGCCGTGGCCCTGCGCTTCATGCAGTCGCACGGCGGGCTCACCGACGCGCACCTGTTTCGCGGCAAGGACAGCATCTTGTCGGGGCCGGCGGGCGGCATCGTCGGGGCCGTCGAGACGTGTCGTCGGGCCGGGTTCGAGCGGCTGGTCACCTTCGATATGGGGGGCACCTCGACCGACGTCGCGCACTACGCCGGCGAGTACGAGCGCAGCTACGAGAGCGTGGTCGGCGGCGTGCGCCTGAGGGCGCCGATGCTGCGCATCCACACGGTCGCCGCCGGCGGCGGTTCGCTGTGCGCCTTCGAGGACGGGCGGTACCGGGTCGGCCCGCTCAGCGCCGGCGCCGACCCGGGCCCCGCGTGCTACGGCAAGGGCGGGCCTCTGGCGGTGACCGACTGCAACGTGGTCGTGGGCAAGCTGCAACCGTCGTTCTTCCCGCGCGTGTTCGGGGCGGACGGCGCCGGGAGCATCGACGCGCAGGCGGCGCGCCAGGCGCTCGCGGCCGTGGCCGCGAGCCTGCGCGCCGCCGGCCTCGACCCGCCGGCCTCCGAACAGCTCGCCGACGACTTCATCCGCGTGGCCTGCGACACCATGGCGCGCGCCATCAAGCGCATCTCCACGCAGCGCGGGCACGACGTCACGCGTTCGACGCTGTGCTGCTTCGGGGGCGCCGCAGGACAGCACGCCTGTCTGGTCGCCGACGCCCTGGGCATGGACAGCGTGCTGCTGCACCCGCTGGCCGGCGTGCTCAGCGCCTACGGCATGGGCCTCGCCGACGTGCGCGCTCTGCGCGAGCGCACGATGGAGGCGCCGCTCGCGGCGGCCGCCCGGGAGGCGGCGAGCGGCGCGCCCGGCGCGGCGGGCGGCAGCGCGAACGAGCTGACGGCCGCCCTGGAGGAGCTTGAGGCGGCGGCCGTCGCGGAGCTCTCGAGCCAGGGGTTCACGGGCGCCCAGATCGAGGTCGAGCGCCGCGCGCACGTCAAGTACCAAGGCACGGATGTCGCGCTCGCGGTGCCGTGGGGCGCAGCCGGCACGATGGCTGCGGCGTTCACGACGCTGCATCTCGGCCGGTACGGGTTCCTGATGCCCGGTCGGACGCTCGTGATCGACGCGCTCGCCGTCGAGGCCGTGGGGCCAGGCGCCGACGTGGGCGACGACGACGGCCCAGCGGCGCGCACGGCTCAGCCCGCACCCGCCGCGTCGCCCGTCGTGCTCGCCCCCCGCGAGCGCGTGCCCGTGTACACTGCCGGCGCCTGGCGCGAGACGCCCGTGTACGAGCGCGCCGCGCTGCCCCGCGGCGCGCGCCTCGCGGGGCCGGCGATCGTCTGCGAGCCCACCAGCACGACCGTGATCGAGCCGGGCTGGCAGGCCGAGGTGCTGGCCGCCGGCGAGCTGCTGCTGCGGCGCCGCTCGCCGGTGGCGCCTCCCTCGGCCGACCCGACGCAGCGCTCGCCGCTGCTGCTCGAGGTGTTCAACAACCTGTTCATGTCGATCGCCGAGCAGATGGGCGCGACGCTCGTCAACACCGCCTGCTCGGTGAACATCAAGGAGCGCCTGGACTTCAGCTGCGCCGTGTTCGACGGACGCGGGGACCTCGTCGCCAACGCCCCGCACCTGCCCGTGCACCTGGGCTCGATGGGCGCCTCTGTGAAGGCCGTCCTCGCACGTCATCACGGAGGCCTCCGCCCCGGAGACGCCTACCTGCTCAACTCGCCCTACGCCGGCGGCACGCACCTCCCCGACCTCACCGTGGTCACACCGGTGTTCGCCGGGGCGGACGCGGGCGGCGCCCGTGGCGGCGCCGCCGAGCCGCCGCCCCTGTTCTTCGTCGCCTCGCGCGCCCACCACGCCGACGTGGGTGGGGTCACGCCCGGGTCGATGCCGCCCGGCAGCCGCCGCATCGAGGAGGAGGGCGTGCTGATCGAGGACTTCCGCCTGGTGGAGGGCGGCGAGCTCCGCGAAGCGCAGGCCGCCGCCCTGCTCTCGGCGGGCCCGCACCCCGTGCGCGACCTCGCGCAGAACCTCGCCGATCTGCGCGCCCAGGTGGCGGCCAACGCGCGCGGCGCGGCCGAGCTGGGGCGCATGATCGCCGAGCTCGGCCTGCCGGTGGTCGCGGCATACATGCAGCACGTGCAGGACAACGCCGAGGAGGCCGTGCGCCGGGTCATCGATCGCCTCGGCGACGGCTCCTTCCGCCAGGAGATGGACGACGGCAGCGTCATCGCTGTCGCGGTCACTGTCGACCGCGCGAAGCGCAGTGCCACAGTCGACTTCACAGGCACGTCGCCGCAGCGGCCCGACAACTTCAACGCGCCGGCGGCCGTGTGCGCGGCCGCCGTGCTCTACGTCTTCCGCACGCTCGTCGACGCCGACATCCCGCTCAACGCCGGCTGCCTCAAACCGCTGCGCATCGTGGTGCCGCCGGGCTCCATGCTCGACCCGGTCTTCCCCGCCGCCGTCGCCGCCGGCAATGTGGAGACGTCACAGGCCATCACCGCCGCCCTTTTCGGCGCGCTCGCCGTGGTCGCGGCGTCGCAGGGGACGATGAACAACCTGACGTTCGGCGACGAGCGCTACCAGTACTACGAGACGATCTGTGGGGGCGCCGGGGCTGGCCCCACCTGGAATGGCTGCAGCGCCGTACACACGCATATGACCAACTCGCGGCTCACCGACCCGGAGGTGCTGGAATGGCGGTACCCGCTGCGCGTCGATGAGTTCGCGGTGCGCCGCGGCAGCGGCGGGAGCGGCGCGCAGCGCGGCGGGGACGGCGTGGTGCGGCGCCTGCGTTTTCTGGAGGCGCTCACGGCAGCCATCGTCTCGAGCAGCCGCCGGGTACCGCCCTACGGGCTCGCCGGCGGCCTCCCCGGCGCGCTGGGCCGCAACGCGATCGAGCGCGCCGACGGCACGGTGGAGGAGCTGCCCGGCGTAGCCCAGGCAGCGATGAAGCCCGGCGATGTGCTCATCGTCGAGACGCCGGGCGGCGGCGGGTACGGCGCGCCGCCGGCGGAGCCGGGCGGCGTAGAGCGGGCCGAGCCGTGCGGCGGGGGCGGCGCGGAGCCGTCCGCCGCCCTCTGACTCAGCTCACACGTTCTGGGCGCGGCGACGTAGCTCCTTCTTCTTGCGCCGCCGGAGCAGCGCGGCCAGCACCATCCCGATCAGGAAGCCCACCACGAGCACGAGGATCAGCACTACCCATGCCGGCCATGTGAAGTGGAGGAACCAGAAGCTGATCTTCCACGGTACCCTGTTGGACACGATGAAGATGATCAGCAGCACCGCGATGACGCCGGCCGCGATGAGTTTCCCGATCCCCTGAGTCTGGGGCTTGTCCCGACCCCTGACAGCCTGCGGCTGCGGCTGCTGTGCACTGCTCATACGTAACCCCCTGTCGGCCGACGGATGTAACTTCGCCACGCAACCTGTCTACCCTTGCCGGCGGCGGCGCATGCGGCGGGCGGGTGAGGCGCGCCGCCAGAGCGCCCGCCCGCGTCCAGGATAGACGCCGCCCGCCCAGACTGCCGCTCGTAGCCTATCCCTTCTCCGCGACGGGCGGCGGACCTTGCGGCCCTCCGCGCCTCAGCTCACGGAGGCGTGGGCCGCGATGCCGTCGGCGACGGCGCCGAACACGGTGTCAAGCTGCGCGTCGCCGATCACCAGCGGCGGCTGGATGCGCAGCGCGGATCCGAAGTTGCCGCCCACGCCGATGAGCAGGTTGTACTCGAGGCAGTACTGGCGCACGAAGGCGCCGGCGGCGGCGCCATGCGCCTTCGTGGCCGGGTCGGCGATAAGCTCGACGCCGATCATGAGGCCCTTGCCGCGCACCTCGCCGATCAGCGGCTGCGCCCGAAGCCGTTCTGCACCTCGTCGGCGATGAAGAGGATGCCCTCCACGTGGAGGATCTCCTTGACGCGCCCAAAGTCGTCGTCCGGCCGCACGATGATGCCGCCCTCGCCCATGATGGGTTCGGCGATGAAGGCGCAGACGCTGCCCGGAAGGTGCAGGCGGATGACCTCGCCGACGCGACGCGCGCACAGCATGTCGCACTTGTCGGGCGTGGTCTCGGCGAAGCAGCGGTAGCAGTACGGGGTGGGCACGAAGGCGACGCCCGGCATGTAGGGGCCGCCGCCCTTCTTGCGCCCCGAGTCGCCGGTCGCCGAGAGGGTCGTGTACGAGCGCCCGTGGAAGCTCGACTCGAGGGCGAGGAGCTCGTTCTTGCCGCTGGAGCGCTTGGCGAGGCGAAAGGCGCCCTCGATGGCCTCGGCGCCGCCGTTGCCGAAGAGGCTCTTCTGCAGCGCCCCGGGAGTGATCTCGGCGAGCTTCTCGGCCTGCGCCATGGCGGCCGCGAGGATCTTCTCGTTGTGGTGGCCGGCGTTGGTCACGCTGACGCCGGCGAAGCAGTCGATGTGCTCGGCGCCGTCGGCGCCGTAGAGCAGGGCGCCGTCGCCGTGGTCGGCGACCACCGGCTCGACGCGCTTCACGAACCCGGTCATGACGCAGTCGCGGTACTGTTCCCTCACACCCATGGTATCGACCACCCTTCGGCGCGCGCGGACGCCACTGTAGACAAGGGAAAAGGGGTGTGCTGCCGCCATCGCCAGATGCGTTCGCGCCGCGGCGCATGGGGCGGCCGGCTCCTCGCACAGCCTCGCTCGCCCGGCCGCCGGCGCCGCCCGGCGGGGTAGTGCAAATCGATTCGCAACATGCCGCCCGGCCGTTCTCCATGCGCGCCGGCTCAATCCGGGCCTGATGTGGCAGCTGCCTGGGCGAGACGGTGAGCACCAGATGGGCGCCGCCTATCCACCGATCGGCAGTGGTTTGATCCGGATCCTCCCCTGATCGATGACGACCACGCTTCCCGCCTGAAGGTCGCTGGCGAGCTCCCCCAGGTTGTTGAGCAGGAGCGCAAGTCGAGCGTCGGGTGGCCGATCGGCGCCGCGCCTGAAGAGTGGAGTCCTCCCTCGCCGCCAAGGCGGACTGGAGCGGCAAAGGCGAGCTCCAGTTCGGCTTTGCTGGGGTGTTCGGCTAGACTGCGGTCGTGGCCAAGCGCGACTCTCTTCTCGTCCGGGTTTTGAGCGGCGCCGCGGATGCCCGGGTTCCGTTCGACGGGCTGCGCCGCCTGCCCGGCCGCCTCGGATTCGACGAGCGCATTCGCGGCGGTCATCACATCTTCACCAGGACCGGGGTCGAGGAGATCCTGAATCTGCAACCGAAGGGCCGGCACGCGAAGGCGTATCAGGTCAAGCAGGTGCGGGCCGTGATCGTGGAGTACCGGTTGGCGGGAGGAGCCGATGACCAGTGACTGGAAGTACGAGATCATCATCTATTGGAGCGACCAGGATGAGGCCTACGTGGCTGAGACGCCGGAGCTCCCGGGCTGCGCGGCCGACGGAGAGACCTACGCGCAGGCCCTCGCGAATGCGGAGGTCGTGATCCGCGAGTGGATCGAGACCGCGCGGGAGCTGGGTCGACCGATCCCCGAGCCCAAAGGGCGCCTGCTGTATGCGTGAGGGGCCGCACAAGAGCCATGCGGACATTCGTCGAGGCTCGCCAGCTCATGGCGCCGCGAGCTCATGGCGCCACGAGCTCATGGCGCGCGGAACCAAGCCGCAGGGCCATCGTCGGCGGGCACCTGGTTTCGCGGCAGGTTTCGCCGTGATCCGCCCCGTGTCCACATGCTGGGCGGTCGCCCTCGCGCCGGGGACGTCTGCGCTGAAGCCTCCCAGGCGGGGTAGTGCGAAACGGTAAGACAAGGAAAGGGCCTTTCCTTGTCTTACCGATTCGCGACATGCCGCCCGGCCGGGAGACACGAATGGCGCAGCGCTACACCATCCAGGCGGTGATCCATCCGGGAGATGAATCGGGGTATGTGGCCGAGTGCATCGACCTGGCCGCGGTCACCCAAGGCCAGACGCTGGATGAAACCGTGCACAGCCTTCGCGAAGCGCTGCAACTTCATCTGGAGGGCGAGGATCTGGCCGAGATGGGGCTGCAGCCGGTGCGCGGCTGATCTGCGCCGCCGCGCCGGCCGCCGCGCCAGCCGCCGCACCGGCTGCCGCGCCGGCCAGGCGCTCTCGCGTCTCTCGGACTCAGCGATCGTCGACCCACGATCCCGTTGAACGCCCGCCCGATCGATGCACCGGCCACCGACAGGCGCCGTACACCATCTCCATGCCGGCAGGGCGCCGTGCGCCGGTTCTGCGACCGCGGAGGCGTAGGCGGGGATGCATCGACCCGGACGCGCACGGGAGAGTATTTGCGGCTGTGAAACGAGCGTGACAGAATCGCCGGCGCTGAGTTGAAGAGAAGGACGGTGTACCCAATGGCTGACACTCTGACTTTTACCATCACCCTCCCGCGCGAGTTTGTCGCGTTGCTCGGCGCGCCCGCGCAAGCCGCCGAGACCGCGCGCGAGTACATCCTGCTCGGGCTGTACCTCGAAGGTCGTATCTCCGGCGGCAAAGCCGCCGAGCTGCTGGGGCTGACGCGGCCCGGCTTCCTCTCTCTCCTGGCGCGCAAAGGGATCGACTACTTCCGCCTGACGCCCGACGAATGGGCCGAAGAGGTGACTCTCATCGACGATCGCAGCGCGCCGCGTGGCTGACGTCGTCTCGAACACCGGGCCGCTCATCGCGCTGGCGCAGATCGACCGATTCGACCTCTTGCGCCGCCTCTTCGGGAGGATCATCATCCCCCCCGCCGTGCGCGCCGAGATCCAGGACGATAGCAGCGTGGCTGCTTTGACCGGCGCCGATTGGATAACCGTTCAACCTCCGCGTGACACGCTGGCGGCGCAGTTGCTCAGAGAGGAGCTCGACGCCGGTGAGAGCGCAGCGATCATCCTCGCCACAGAGCTCGGCGCCGATCTGGTCTTGATGGACGAGCGCGCGGCGACGCGCAAGGCACGCGCGCTTGGCTTGTCCGTCATCGGCACGCTGGGCGTGCTGCTGCTGGGCAAGCGCGCCGCACACCTGTCCGCCATCAAGCCGCTGCTGGACAGTCTACGCGAGCACGACTTTCGTATGAGCAGCAGTCTGTACGACCAGGTTCTACGAGACGCCGGTGAGTCCGACGACGCTTCTCTCAGCGCTCCCTGAAGGGATCGACGTTTGCTCGCCACGCTGATCCGACCAATGGTGGCGGCCGAGTGGTGGCAGAAAGGGACCGTCCGGCCATCACCCCACCGACTCGGGCAAGACAGTCGAGCTCGCCGCGAGACGTGAGAGCCGGATCGCAGCCTCCTTGTGCGCCACGGTGAGGCGGAAAAGGAGGTTGACGTAGCGCTCGAAGTGAGCGGGCGCCTCGCGGCCGCCCGCCAGGCGCCCGTCACTCGCCTTGCGCAGCGAGGCGACGGTGGACGACCAGCTACTCGGTGAAGACGGGGTCATCCTTGGGCAGCATGGCGCAGAGCGTGTAGGCCTCGAGCATCTGGCTGAAGTGGCGCCAATCACCGGCGGCGAAGTTGCGGAAGATGTCCGCGGGGTCGTGCCCTTTCTCGAGGCTCTTGAAGCGCACGAGATCGACGATCTCGTCGCGGCTCAAGATGTAGGTCCTGGTAGGCAGCATGGAACACCTCCTCAGTGTGCCTCCCCAGAGTAGCACGTCGCCGGCAGGCGGCAAGGTGGACATATGGCGGCGGCCGGGCGGCGCGATGCCGCCCAGATCCACGCCGCGCCCGTGGGCTTCGCGCCGCGGCCGCCGCGGGCGCCGCGCGCCGGTTCTGCGACCGCGGAGGGGCAGTCGGGGTGGCGCAACGGTTTGCACGCGGTCGTCCAGACGAAACGCAAGGCACACGAGGGTTACCTTTGTGCAAGGATACATCTGGCCTTGTGTTTCCTTGCTCCAAGGACACATATCTGCTACTGTGCCCTCGGCGGAAGGTAACCCATGGACGCAATCGAGCAGCTGATAGCGGACTTTCAGGAGCGCCCGCTCCCCGTGGTGAGCCCGCGGCTCACGACGCTGCCGGAGGCTTCGAACATGGCTCGGGTCGTCATCGGCATGCGACGATCCGGAAAGACCTACCTGCTCTTTCAGGAGATGCAGCGCCTTGTCGCGGCCGGCGTAGGCCGCGGGCGCATCCTCTACGTCAACTTCGAGGACGACCGCCTGCACCCACTCGGACCCGACGTTCTCAATAGAACACTCGAGACGTTCTACCGCCTGAATCCCGCGGCGCGCTCTGAAGGCGCCTACCTCTTCCTCGATGAGATCCAGGCCGTCGCCGGATGGTCCCGTTTCGCGCGGCGAGTGCTCGACACGGAATCCGCGCGGCTCTACGTATCCGGATCCTCGGCCAAGATGCTCTCGACAGAGGTCTCAACGGAGTTCCGTGGACGCGGCTACGCGGTGGAGCTCCTCCCGCTCAGCTTTGCCGAGGCCCTGCTGTACGCCGGCGTCGAGCCGCCCACATCGCCGCCCGGGTCACGGTTGCGCTCCCGATTGGAGGCTGCG
>Ga0194057_10001171_pt1 | contig 13434 bp, 11 predicted proteins | sample SepL4415m_MetaG_FD_155474 | JGI IMG/M metagenome (GOLD analysis project Ga0194057, IMG submission 155474) | Anoxic zone freshwater microbial communities from boreal shield lake in IISD Experimental Lakes Area, Ontario, Canada - Sep2016-L442-15m | ecosystem: Environmental > Aquatic > Freshwater... | reverse complement strand
CTGGGCATCTGTGGTGGCGCGCTCCCAGTCCTGGAGAAAGAAAGATTCCAAGGTTGCTGGTGCATTTTTTAATACGGCGGCCACTAATTCTTGTATCAAATTCTGTTCTTCGTCATAACGCTTGACTGAAGTTTCTGCGCTGATGATGTAGAAATTCGCTACTGATTTCAAAAACGCGACTTCAACATGCTGAGCTCGTGGCACAACTAAATTTGCGTGATAGCGAGTTAAATCGCCCTCACCATAACGATCGCGAGTTTCGCGCTCTGCAGCGAGTGCAAATCGACCAACAAGTTGTGATGCTAAATCCTTTAGCCTGGCCAGTGCGCGGTGGCTGCCGTCGTAACTAGTTGGCCAGCAAGATAGTTGTTGCAGACTTTCTAGCGCCGCATGAACCTCTGAAAGAGAGATATCTGCCAAGTAGCCATTTTGTGCCATCTTGAAAATATCGGGCAAATCATTTGAGAGATCATGTAATTTCACTTGACCAGAGACAAGTGAATCTTCAAAGTCATGCACTGAATATGCAACGTCATCTGACCAATCCATAATCTGAGCTTCAAAAGATTGGGCACCTTGCGGGGCACCTTTTCGCACCCAATTAAAGATATCTTGATCATCATCATAAACACCAAACTTTTTAACGCCATTACTTCGCGGCCATGGATACTTCGTTGCGCCATCTAGTGATGCTCTAGTTAGGTTCAGGCCAAGGGAAATTCCATTTGCATCGACTGTCTTGGCTTCCAAGCGGACAAGTAAGCGAAAACTTTGGGCATTACCTTCAAAACCACCACAAGACTCGGCTAATTTATCAAGTGCTTCTTCACCATTGTGACCGAATGGTGGATGTCCGATGTCATGCGCGAGACAAGCACCTTCCATTAAATCTGGATCAGCGCCGAGCGCCGCACCGAGTTCGCGACCTACTTGAGCGCATTCAAGTGAATGTGAAAGTCTGGTACGTGGAAAATCTGTCGCCCATGGAACTGCAACTTGAGTTTTCGCAGCCAATCGTCGCAGTGCAAATGAATGAATGATTCGGGCACGATCACGAGCAAATTCAGTACGACCTAGTCGCTTGGCCGGTTCATCAAGAAAGCGTTCGCGATCGGCATCGTTATAACCTGCATTTTCAACTGCCGCTTTTAAAACCATAAGGGCTTAACTCTAACTCCTATTTAATTCTTCACTTGATCGGTCAGGTGAACACCGTGGCGACCCACAGTTACGTATGCGAGATAGGCGCCGGTTTCGCGCACCAAATAGCGCAGCGAGGATGAAGTCATCGAGGCTGGCCCAGTCTTTGTCGGATCGCAGGAAGCCGTAACACCAAGATCCTTGGCCATCGTCATTGCGCGCAGGCAATGGTATTCATCGGTAACGATTATGACTGATTTGAGTTGCAGCGCTTTCATATCCTTCACATAACTTTGGGTGCTTGCCAAAGTATCGCGGCCTTGTGGAATCGCATTGATAACTTTCTTAGAAATTCCATTAGCTCGAAGCCAGTTCAATCCGCTGGCAGCTTCGGTTGTTAGATCCCCTGGCGCACCTGAACCAACTGTAAAAATCCGGGGCGCAAAGCCAGCGTTGAAAACCTTCTTCGCCTCGAGCAAGCGCGCAGCAAGGACATCACTTGGCTTGCCATTAAATTGTGCCGCACCAAGCACAACAATCACATCACTCTTGACTGGCTTGGCATGATTTGCGATGTACCAAACTTTAAAGCCAGCATAAGTTGGAAGCACAATGGCCAAAAGAAGTAGCAGTGAGATAAATCTGCGGAACAACTTAAATAAAAAGAACAATCTCAACCGCCCGAAACGGAATCATCAATAGTAATTGCTGGAATCTCAAATGGATCCTCGAGCCAACCATCTGGCAGATGCACTGGCCGACCATGGCTAGAACGACCTCGTGGTGATTCACCAACTTCTACTGGATATGGCTGGTCCTCAAGTTGAGCAAGTAAATATTCCAATTCGCCGAGGGATGAAACCATTCCGAATTTTGCACGAAGTTCGCGCGGTACGCGAAAGCCCTTTAAATACCAGGCCATATGCTTGCGCAGATCGCGCATCGCGCGGCCCTCTGCTTCGAAAAATTCAACTAATAATTCACCGTGGCGATACATAATCGCTCGAACTTCAAATAGTGAGGGTGTAATTCGCTCACTCGAACCACTAAATGCCGCAACCAAATCTGCAAATAACCAAGGTCGTCCCAGGCAACCGCGGCCAACAACAACACCGGCGCAACCAGTTTCCTCCATCATGCGCACGCCATCAGAACCAGACCAGATATCGCCGTTACCAAGAACTGGGACACCAGTTGGTTCCATAAATTCCACCAGCCGAGCAATCGCCGACCAATCGGCTTGCCCTTCATACATTTGGGAAGCAAAGCGGGCATGTAGAGCAACCCATGCAACACCAGCGTCTGCGGCTGATTTTGCCGCGGTTAAATAAGTTTCGTGATCGGTATCGATTCCGATGCGCATCTTTACCGTGACTGGAACACCAAATGGTTTTGCGTTGTCAACCGCTGATTTAACAATCGATGAAAATAGCTTCTGCTTGTAAGGCAGCGCCGATCCCCCGCCGCGTCTGGTTACCTTCGGAACTGGGCAACCGAAATTTAGATCGATATGGTCCGCTAAATTCTCTTCCATCAACATTTTTACTGCTAACCCAGTAACGGTTGGATCAACTGCATAAAGTTGTACTGATCTTGGTGTTTCACCTTTGCCCGGCGTAATTAATCGAAGAGTTTCTGGATGACGCTCGATTAGCGCGCGTGCGGTAACCATTTCAGATACAAAGAGCCCAGCACCTTGTTCACGGCAAAGCGTGCGAAATGCTGAATTCGTAATACCAGCCATCGGTGCCAGAACTACTGGAGCATCCAGAACAACTTCGTTATTTACAAATTGCCCATTTGAAATCGGCAAGCGAAGTGGTGCAAAAGTTTTTGTTAGCAACCCAATAACCTTGGCGCAAGCCAACTTTGAACTTGATCAATAGCGATACGAGTTTGCGCCATGGTGTCGCGCTCACGGATCGTTACCGCATGATCTTCCAAGCTTTCAAAGTCAATCGTGATACAAAATGGCGTACCGATCTCATCTTGACGACGGTAGCGACGACCAATTGCACCCGCATCATCAAAATCAACTGACCAGTTCTGACGAAGCTCGGCAGCCAAATCGCGCGCTTTCGGTGATAGATCAGCATTTCTAGATAGTGGAAGTACCGCAATCTTGATTGGAGCCAGGCGGTAATCAAGTTTCATTACGGCGCGCTTTTCCATCTCGCCCTTTGAGTTAGGTGCTTCATCTTCTGTGAATGCATCCATCATGAAGGTAAGAGCACAGCGATCAACACCGGCCGCAGGTTCAATTACAAATGGCACCCAACGTTCGTTCTTCTCTTGATCAAACCAAGATAAATCTTTTCCAGATGCAGCGCCATGTGCCTTTAGATCGAAGTCGGTACGACTTGCGATTCCCTCAAGCTCGCCCCATTCGGTTCCGTTGAATTCAAATTTGTATTCGATATCAACGGTCCGCTTTGAATAGTGTGACAACTTCTCTTTTGGATGCTCGAATAAGCGCAAACGATCTGGATTAATTCCTAGACCTTTGTACCACTCGAGCCTGGTATCGATCCAATATTGGTGCCAATCTTCATCGGTTCCTGGAACTACAAAGAATTCCATTTCCATCTGCTCAAATTCGCGAGTACGGAAGATGAAGTTTCCAGGGGTGATTTCATTTCTAAATGATTTACCGATTTGGCCAATTCCAAATGGCGGTTTCTTACGCGAAGTTGTAGCAACATTTTCAAAGTTAATGAAGATACCTTGCGCGGTCTCTGGCCGTAAATAAGCCAGACCTGATTCATCTTCGACGGCGCCGAGATAAGTTTTTAGCAGCCCGGAGAATTGCTTTGGTTGGGTGAACTTGCCCTTGTTACCGCAGTTTGGACAGTTAACTTCATCCATCGATGCTGGTGGGCGCTTATTCTTCGCTTCAAATGCTTCTTGCAGATGATCAGCGCGATAGCGCTTGTGGCACTCGGTACATTCAGTTAGCGGATCGGAAAATGTTTCAACGTGGCCAGATGCTTCCCAAACTTCACGCGCCAGAATTACGCAAGAGTCCAGACCGACAACATCTTCGCGACCTTGAACCATTGCACGCCACCATTGACGTTTAACATTATTTTTTAATTCAACACCAAGTGGGCCGTAATCCCACGCAGCACGCAAGCCGCCATAAATTTCTGATGATGGGTAGACAAAACCTCTGCGCTTGGCGAGGCTAACAATTGTTTCTAATCTATCTGCGGCCATGATTTCCTCCGGCTGGCTGTCGGGTTACTTTCTTGCGGGACGCAAGAGTTAAAGTTTAGCGCGAGATTTAAGCGCCGCTAGCAACAACCGCCCACATCACGAGCACACCAAAGATCGTGGCAACCAGCGTCCACCGTGATGGATGCCTTGAATGAGCCTCGGGAAGAATATGGGAAGTTGCAATGTAAATAAGGAAACCAGCAAATAGGGCGAGATATAACGCAATCCAGTTTTGGCCAACTACAACGTATGAACCAACAGCTGCGCCACCGATTCGAGCCAGCGCATCTAAAACAAGAAGGCCCTTAGTCCGAGAGGACCAGATTCCTTCCTTAATTAAGAAGGTAACCGTATTTAAACCATCGCTAAATGCGTGAACCATGATTGCGGCAAAGACTGCAACGCCCAGCGCATTTGAAACTCGAAATGCAACACCAATTCCCAGACCATCAGCAAATATATGTCCGCCCATTGCAACGGCGGCGATACGGCCGGCATAGTGCGAATGATGTTCGCCATCTCCGAAATGTGATTCATGTGGTTCATGTGTTGCAAATAACCGTTCGGTTAAATGCAGGATCAGGAAACCAAGTACGAGGGCTAGGCCAACAACTCGGACGCCACCAAAGCTGCTCTTATTCTCCTCGAATACTGTTGGGATCAATTCGAACCCAACAAGCCCCATCATCAAACCAGCGGCCAAACCAAGAATTATATGAAGACGATCCTTAACCTTTGAAGCCAGGACACCGCCCAGTGTTGTAGCAATCGATGTGATTGCCGCAAATAACAGGGCGTGATTCATATTCGAATTCTATCGCACCGATGCGAACTAATTAGGCTTTACCAAACCTGCGATCACGCTCGGCATAAATCTCAATCGCGCGCCATAAAGTATTGCGGTCCACATCGGGCCAAAGTACATCCATGAAAACCATTTCGGCATAAACCGATTGCCAAGGCAAGAAATTCGAAGTTCGCTGCTCACCTGATGTCCGAAGGAATAAATCCACATCGCTCATCTTCGGCGAATATAAATGCTTGGAAATCATCTTCTCGGTAATCTGCGTGGCTTTCAATTTGCGCTTGGCGACTTCCTGCGCGATTTGTTGAACTGCATCTACCAACTCTGATCGCCCGCCATAGTTCACGCACATATTTAGCGTCAAAATTTTGTTGCGTTTTGTCAGTTCCTCGGCCTCTTGTAATTCATTAATAACACTCGACCAGAGTTTTTGCGGACGGCCGACCCACTGAACTTTGACGCCCAAGTTATTCATATCATCACGGCGCCGGCGCAATACATCACGATTAAATCCCATTAGGAATTTCACTTCATCTGGTGAGCGCCGCCAGTTCTCGGTAGAAAATGCGTAAACGCTTAACTCTTTAACTCCGATTTGAATGGCGCCTTGCACAACGTCGAAGAGCGCTGCTTCTCCCGCTTCATGCCCAGCTGTTCTAGGTAGCCCGCGTTTTTTAGCCCAGCGGCCATTTCCATCCATGACAATTGCAACATGGTTTGGAATTTGCGCTGGCTTAAGTTTTGGAAGTGCCACAGCTAGATTCTTTCAACTAACACCAGGCTGCGTAAACCCCGCTCGAGATGCCACTGCAGGTAAGCCGCGATCAGGCCAGATGCTTCGCGCCGAGATTTCGCATCGCTTTCTACCGCGCTGTTCCAATCCCCCGTCATCAAATTTGCCATTAGCGCCAAAGTTTCTGGTGCTGGTGTTGCTGCGGCTGAAGGTTTGCAATCAACGCAAACACTTCCACCACCTACAAGTGAGAAATATTTATGAGGGCCAGGGGCTTCGCATTTAGAACAAGTTGTCATTGATGGTGCAAACCCGGCAATACCAAGTGAGCGAAGCAGATATGCATCGAGAATTAGTGATGAGTCATAAGTACCGTGTGCCAGGGCTCGAAGTGCACCAACAACTAAATTAAATTGTTGCACGGCTGGTTCGTGTTCATTCTCGGTGAAACGTTCGGCCGCTTCCAAGATTGAACCAGCAACAGTCCAGTTTCGATAATCATTGGCAAGTACATCGCCAAAATTCTCAATCGATTCAGCTTGGGTGACAATATCGAAAGTTTTGCCCGCAAATAACTGCAGATCGACAAAACTTGTTGGTTCTAGCCGAGCCCCAAATTTTGATTTAGTTCGGCGTACACCTTTTGCAACCGCGCGAAGTCGGCCATGATCTTTGGTGAAAAGTGTGATGATGCGGTCAGCTTCGCCAAGTTTCTGGGTTCGCAGAACAACTGCTTGATCACGATAGACGGCCACGGGCTAAACCGTAGCGGTGGAAGTTATCTAAGGCCGCGATTTACAGCAGACACGACCGCTTTTAGTGATGCGGTGGTCGTACTTGGGTCAATTCCAACGCCCCAATAAACGCGCCCAGCAACTTCACATTCCAGGTAAGCAGCTGCCTTGGCATCGCCACCGGCAGAAAGTGCGTGCTCGTAGTAATCCAAAACTCGAACGTTCTTATCTTTTAGATAGGAATTTATGATTGCGACAAAAGCGGCAATTGGGCCATTTCCAGAACCATTTAGCGATTGAACAGTTCCGGCATCTTCTAATTCAACGCTTAACTTCACATCTTCATCGAGGTGTGAGGATTGGGAAAGACCCTTTAATTTAAAGCGGCCCCATTTATTTGCTGCCGAAGGCAGATACTCATTTTCAAATGCTTCCCAGAGCGCGGCTGCCGAAACTTCGCCACCTTGCTCATCAGTCTTTGCCTGTACTACTTGGCTAAATTCAATTTGTAAGCGTCGTGGCAGATCAAGGTGATGCTCGTTCTTCATCAAGTATGCAACGCCACCCTTGCCTGATTGCGAGTTAACTCGAATCACGGCTTCATACGAGCGACCAATATCTTTGGGATCGATCGGAAGATAAGGCACCGCCCACGCGATTTCATGAACATGCTTGCCAGCGCTCTTGGCATCTTTCTCTAAATGCTCGAGGCCCTTCTTGATTGCATCTTGGTGAGAACCAGAAAATGCAGTGAATACTAAATCGCCACCATACGGATGACGCTCTGGAACTCGAAGTTGATTGCAATATTCCACCGTGCGACGAACTTCATCAAGGTCGGAGAAATCAATATGTGGATCGATACCGTAACTAAATAGATTCAAACCAAGAGTTACCAAACATACGTTTCCGGTGCGCTCACCATTTCCAAAGAGCGTTCCTTCGATGCGATCGGCCCCTGCCATGTAACCAAGTTCAGCAGCAGCAACGCCAGTACCGCGATCGTTATGCGGGTGAAGTGAGAGCACGATTGAATCGCGATACTTCAAATTTCGGTGCATCCATTCGATCGAATCGGCGTAAACGTTTGGGGTTGCCATTTCAACTGTTGCTGGCAGATTAATAATCGTCTTATGAGATGGCGTTGGTTTCCAAACATCATTAACCGCATCGCAAACTTCGACCGCAAATTCCAATTCCGTGCCGGTGTAAGACTCTGGTGAATATTCAAAAGAAACTCGAGTCTCGGGCACAGTTGAAACAAGATCCATACAGATCTTTGCCGCATCGACCGCAATCTTTTTTATGCCATCTTTATCTAGGCCGAAGACCACGCGGCGTTGCAGAGTTGAGGTCGAGTTATAAAGGTGAACCACCGCTTGCTTGGCGCCCTTGATTGATTCAAAGGTTCGCTTGATTAACGGTTCGCGCGCTTGGGTTAAAACCTGGATGATCACATCATCTGGAATTAAGCCATCTTCAATAATCTTTCGAACAAAATCAAAATCAGTTTGGGATGCACTAGGAAATCCAACTTCGATCTCCTTGTAACCCATTTCGACCAAAAGCTTGAACATCGCAAGTTTGCGCGTGGAATCCATTGGATCAATAAGCGCTTGATTGCCATCACGAAGATCTACCGAACACCACTGAGGTGCCTTCTCAATTCGCTTTGTTGGCCAGGTGCGATCGGTTAAATCGACAGGAATAAATGGCGCATACCGATGTATCGGCATCGTCGATGGAATCTGCTTTGGGAAGTTCATAACTCCCCAAGATTACCGCAATTTACCGAGCGCTCTTAAAGCACCGGACGCAGTTAAAGGACTGGAAGGTAGCGATCTAGTTCGTATGCGCTGACCTGGCGGCGATATTCGGCCCATTCGGCTCGCTTATTTCGCAGAACATATTCAAATACATCCTCGCCCAACGCCTCTTTAACAAGTGCGCTGGATTCCATGGCTGCGATCGCTTCGTCAAGATTTGTTGGCAGCGCCTCTGGATTATCCGAGCTCTTAAGTTCGTAATTGCCTTCAATTCCCTTTAATCCGGCTGCCAAAATAACTGCAAATGCTAGATAGGGATTGCATGCTGAATCCGGTGTTCTAACTTCTACACGTGTGCTGTTCTCTTTACGTGGCTTGTATGCCGGGATTCTTACCATTGCACTTCGGTTGTTATGACCCCACGATGCAAATGCCGGAGCTTCCCCGCCACCATTTAAACGTTTGTAAGAGTTAACCCATTGATTTGTTATCAAAGTAAATTCACTTGCATGTTTCAAGATGCCAGCGACAAATGAGCGGCCAACTTTTGAAAGTTGCAGATCTGCACCCTCTTCATGGAAAGCATTCTCTTCACCTTTAAATAGCGAGAAGTGGGTATGCATTCCAGAACCTGGATGATCGGTAAATGGCTTAGGCATAAATGAGGCATGGAAACCTTGATCAAGTGCAACCTCTTTAACAACGTGACGAAATGTCATGATGTTATCTGCTGTGGATAGAGCATCGGCATAACGAAGATCAATCTCTTGCTGACCCGGTGCACCTTCGTGATGTGAGAACTCAACTGATACGCCCATGGCCTCAAGAATCGTGATTGCTTGCCGGCGGAAGTCATGGCCAACCGCGGCTGGTGTCTGATCGAAGTAACCAGCAGAATCAACCGGGATTGGTTGAACACCAGGTGCTGGTGCACTTTTAAATAAGAAGAATTCCATTTCGGGATGTGTGTAACAGGTGTAACCCATCTCGGCGGCCTTACTAAGGGCGCGCTTTAAAACATTGCGCGGATCCGCACTAGATGCCTTGCCATCAGGTGTTGTGATGTCACAGAACATTCGGGCGGCGCCGGGAGATTCGGTGCGCCAAGGCAGAACGCTAAATGTTGCTGCATCGGGTTTGGCCAACATATCTGACTCAGTTATGCGGGCGAAACCTTCAATAGCAGAACCATCGAAACCAATTCCTTCAGCAAAACTATTTTCTAGTTCAGCTGGTGCGATTGCAACTGACTTTAGGAAGCCAAGTACATCGGTGAACCACAAACGAACAAAGCGAATGCTGCGCTCCTCTAAGGTGCGAAGAACGAACTCTTCTTGCTTGCTGATCTCATCATTCATGAGTGTGATACTGCCAAAGTCGTGTTACGGGTTTGTTAACTAGCTAATTTTGCCTGGAGCGCGAGAAAGTCAAGCGGTCTTGTACGCTCAAAAGAAGTGCATTAACCTTCAGGAATGTCTGAGTCCAGGTTTCGTTCCGGAGGCTCACCTAAGGTTGAATTCACCGAATGGCTAGAAATTCACCAATTTAATTTAGTTAAATCTGCCCGAGCTGTCTGCTTTGATCAGCAGAATGTCGATGACGTTTTACAAGAAACCCTCGCAGATATTTATAAGCGATGGAAAGACATCCGAGATCACGATAATTTAGAGGCTTATGCGGTTCGCGTTATGGTTAGCAAGCATGCCGATTTGCGACGGAAATGGGCGAGGCGGCAAGTTGAACGTGAGACAACCTTAGAGTTCGCTGACTTTATTTCTGAGATTGCAGATGACACTGATGAACTCAGCGAACGCTTACTCGTACAGGCAGCTCTCAAATCATTAACAGCGGCTCAACGTGCAGTGCTTCTGCTTTCCTACCAGTACGGCTATCCGATTCGAGAAGTGTCAGAAATTTTAGGCATGCCGGTGGGTACCGTCGCCTCGCATTTGGCCCGCGGTAAAAACGCAATTGCACTTTACGTAGCACCAAGAAGCTCAGTTAAGTATCAGGAAAAGGTAGAGCTTGAAAATAATTCGCAGCAACCTGCACAAAATATCCAAGATGCGGAGGTGATAGAAGAATGACGCCAAATATAGATCCGCTCATCCAGAGCGAATTTGATCGACTCGGTTTAAATATTGTCGAGAATGAAGGCTTGGCAGACTTAATAATTGAAAAGGTACGTCGCCAGCGCTTGCGTAGGCTTTTAATTATTGCGATTACCTCGGCTGCAGCGATTTTAGGCGCGCTTCTTTTATTTATATTCGCAACCCAGGTATTCAAATCGAGTTCGGATCCGGTTCAAATTGTCCATTCTTCTTCTATTTCCGAGCCGGCAAATGCGGATGGGTCCCTGGCGCTTCCACAATTTGTAGTCCTAGAGGTGGATGCAACCAAGCCATCTGGACGAAACTATGCCTTTAATTTTGACATTAAGAGCAGTCAGAACCTTGAGATGATCTCCGAAGTGCCTGACCTTGTGCATGGTCTCGCTGGGACAATTGATGTCTACAAGGTCAATCCTGATAATTCAAAGCAGCATTTCCACAGCTTTGACCTAGGCGCGGGTACATTTATTAACGACTTTGGCGTACCGGTCGATAGCCAATATCAAGTGGTCTTTCGATTCTCCGACCCAAACTTTAAAGGCCGGGTTCGGATCGCCTTTCTCTTAAGTAAATAATTAACCTTTTAGGCGCATAAAAATCCCCGCTGGTTTCGGTGAGTTATGAAACCACTCGGGAAGGGGTAGAAATGCAAAAGAAATCTCTCTGGCTTGGCATCGTGCCAACCCTATTTAGCTCTCTTATCTTTATTGGCGCAGCTCCGGCGCAAGCGGCCGATCCTTGCATTCCAGATTCAATTGGAACCAGTACTTACGCGGTGCACCCGGGTCAAAAGATGTCATTAACCACAAATGGGGCACCATTAGCCACCAACTGCACCACAAACGATCTCGGGGTCGTTGGAGTAACTTATGGCTCAAAGAATTCCCAAGCCAAATACAGCAGTGGAAGCTTGACCTCGTCATTAACCAATTGGAAATGGAAGAATTTTTCATACGAAGATTTAGTTGCGATGCTGACTGAAGCAAAAATAACTGACAAAATTGATCCGCAGTCGTTATTTAGTATCGCATTTGCTCGACAAATTAATGGCGCTGTGAGTGCCGACCCAACTACCTATAAAACTTTCGGGATAGTTCTAGACCCTACACCTGCAGGTCCATGTCACCCTGATACCGTAAGTGGCTCAGAAACTCTGCCAGACACTATTGTTCACAATGGCGACTCATTTGTGCAGAAATTAAATGGGGTTTCAACTCCGGCGCAATGCACCACCAAAGATCCTGGTTGGCTCTATGTAGGTTACGTTCCACCTGGCACAACTGATATTAACAATGCCTATTTCGCGTTTAACCCAGATTGGGTTTGGGGTGGCTCGCTTACTTATGACTGGATAACCCAGACTCTAGCGGCGGCCAATCCACCATTTAATGGGCCGATCGAAAGTGGCGCAAAATTTGAATTTCGCTACTTTCGCGGCGGCGATGCAACAACGCCTCCTGATCTTGCAACCTACTCATTTGTATTCAGTGGTGGACTCGATCCATCGCCGCGAGCTCCGGGCGCAACCACCTCGAATAATTCCACATCTGACTATGCCCAAAGCATTCTAACTTGGAGCGGCGATTTCCAGACGAAAACAACTTCTTGGGCCAAGGTATCTGGTTCAGCACCAAAACCAACTAATCCGGCTTATAAAAAATGGGTAGCTGCAAGTGGTGCGGCAATTAGCGATATCTTGAAATTAATTGCAAGTGGAACTGCACTTGTTCCATCGGCCAATTTTGCAAAATCAGGGCCTGAACTTAAATCAGCGCTGGCCCTCTATAAGAAAGGTTTTGTGGAGTTCCAACAAGGAGTTTCAAGTAAGAAACTCTCGGCACTCGCGAAAGCAAATGCTGATCTAACCGCAGCGGGTAAAGCCTTCACAAAGTGGGGTACCGACTTTGCTGCGGACGCAAAGAAGTAAAGACTAATTAAAGGCCGTGTGCGGCAGCAACTGCGGAGTACAAAATCTTGCCGTCGTGCACGTTCAAACCGCTTGCAAGGGCGCCGTCATCATGGCAGGCCGCTTCCCAACCTTTGTTGGCAAGTGCAAGTGCGTACTTAATTGTCGCGTTCGCAAGGGCCGCAGTTGATGTTGCTGGAACCGCACCCGGCATATTTGCAACACAGTAATAAAGTGAATTATGAACCGCATAAGTTGGATCGGTATGTGTTGTTGCTTTGGATCCTTCAAAGCAGCCGCCTTGATCGATCGCAACGTCCACAAGTACGGAACCTGGTTTCATCTTGGCAACCAGGCCATCGCTAACTAACTTTGGCGCCTTGGCACCATGGACAAGGACAGCACCAATTACTAGATCAGCGTTCATGCATTGCTCTTCAATTGCATAGGCCGATGATGCAATCGTCTTTACTTGGCCAGCAAACACCTCATCGATCTGCCGTAATCTATTTAAATCTAGATCAAGTATTGTGACATCGGCGCGCATGCCGTGGGCAATCGTGGCGGCCGAAACTCCAACCACGCCACCACCGAGTACAACAACCTTTGCCGGAGCAACACCGGGAACTCCTCCTAGTAGAACGCCGCGGCCACCAGAAGGCTTTTGAAGTGCAGCGGCGCCAACTTGAATTGACATGCGACCGGCTACTTCAGACATTGGGGCCAGAAGCGGCAGTTGGCCATTTAATTCCACAGTTTCAAATGCGATCGCAGTTATCCCCGATTTAATAATCGCATCGGTACATTCGCGCGACGCCGCCAGGTGCAGATAGGTAAAGAGAATCTGGCCACGACGCATCTTGGGATACTCAGCGGCAATTGGTTCTTTTACCTTAACAATCAGCTCAGCCTTGGCCCAAACTTCATCACTGGTTGCAATTATCTGGGCTCCTGCATTTACATAATCAGAATCAGTAATTGCCGAACCAAGCCCGGCGCCAGTTTCAACAAGGACTGTGTGGC
>Ga0194057_10001170_pt1 | contig 13459 bp, 12 predicted proteins | sample SepL4415m_MetaG_FD_155474 | JGI IMG/M metagenome (GOLD analysis project Ga0194057, IMG submission 155474) | Anoxic zone freshwater microbial communities from boreal shield lake in IISD Experimental Lakes Area, Ontario, Canada - Sep2016-L442-15m | ecosystem: Environmental > Aquatic > Freshwater... | reverse complement strand
CCATGCTCCTGGCAGAACTCAACCATCTGCCGCAAACCGCGGACGCTTAAAGCTGCCTTCTCTGAGCCCGGCTTGTAGTAAAGCCCACTGTGGAGGACGCCGCTGTTGTGGGTCGACTGCTGTGAGGCGACCTTGGCGTCTTTTTCCAGCAGCGTCACCTCGTCGCAGCGCCGCGATTGGAGGAGCCGCCAGGCCGTGGCCAGGCCGACGAGCCCGCCGCCGACGACCACGACCGACCGCGTTTTGAAGCCGGAATCCATCGGTGAAACTCCGGTATACTTTGCCGATTCCGCGGAATCCGTACCCTGTCCCGGCATCGGGCGATCACCACCGACGCAGGCCTCGGCCGACATCCAAGTATCGAGTGAGACGTGAAACCGCGACATGAACCGGGAAGGCAATCACTATAGCCAGGCCCGGCGCGGCAGGCCCACCACCATTCGAAGTGGTCGAGCCTCGGTTCCGGGGCTCTCCCCGGCGGGGCACGGGACGTTCCGGTCCCCCCTGCCGCTGAAGCCCTTCACCGATCCCGGTCGCGGCCGCGATCCCTCCACTTCGCCATGATCAGTTTTTTGCTGAGACACCTCGAAGCAAGTCCCTACCGGAGGCAGGTCAAGGCGGCTGCCGAGTCCGTGTTTTGGTGCGCCGGAGCTCTCCTCAGGGGGGTGCCGGGGAGCCCTCGCTGCCCCGTCTGCTCCGCCCGGCTCGTCTGCCTCTACCGTCCGGTGATGGGGGATCACTTGGCGCGGGAGTGGGGTATTGACGAGACCTGGCGGACCCTCATCGAACGCCGGGAAGGTGAGATCTGCCTCGGCTGCGGGAGCTCGCTCCGGGTCCGGCAACTCGCGGCGACGCTGCTCGATTGGCTGGCGGCGAGGGGGGGAAGGGCCGCGACGCTGAAAGCTGCCCTCGGGGAGGACGTCTTGCCGAGCCTCTCGGTCGCCGAAATCAATTCCTGCGGCGCTCTCCATGGCAGGCTTGTCCGGTTGCCGAGGCTCGCCTATTCGGAATACGCGCCGGAATCCCCGACGGTGGCCCACGAGGATCTGCTCGCCCTTTCGTATCCGGACGAGTCATTCGATCTCATCCTCCATTCAGACTCGCTCGAACACGTCCCGGACGTCGATCGCGCCCTTTCGGAACTGTACCGCGTGCTCAAGCCCGGCGGGGCCTCGATCTTTTCGGTGCCGATCATCCGCGACGGCCGACAGACCGTGGTGAGGGCGGAGCAGCATGACGGCGTCGTCCGGCATCTCCGCACGCCGACCTACCACGGCGGCTCCTACCAAGCGACACGGCAGTACCTCGTGTACTATGATTTTGGAGACGATTTCCCCGGTCGCGTCTCAGCCGCCGGCTTCAACCTGCGGGAGGTCGAGCACGCGATTAACCCCGCGGCGGTCACCTTCATCGCCGAGAAACCGTCGCCCGTGGCAGGCCGCTGACCGGCTGCCGTCGCCCGGAATCCTCCAAGGCCCACCCTCCACCGATGAAACTGCTGGTCACCGGAAATCTGGGATATATCGGTTCGGTCCTCACCGAGGAACTGAAGACCTCCGGCCATGACGTGGCCGGGCTCGACATCGGCTATTTCCGCGACTGCCGGCTGGCAGATGCACCGGAGCCGGCGAGGCAATCGGTCAAGGACATCCGCGATGTCGAGCTCGCGGACTTCGCCGGCTTCGAGGGGGTCGTCCATCTAGCGGCCCTGTCGAACGATCCCCTCGGTGAGTTCGCGCCGACGCTCACCGAGGCGATCAATTTCGCCGGCACGGTCCGCGCGGCCGAGCTCGCCAAGAGGGCCGGCGTGCGCCGGTTCGTGTTCGCCTCGTCGCAGAGTATGTACGGCGTGTCGACGACGGATGACGAGCTCGACGAAGACACAAGCGACAAGAATCCCGTTACGGCCTATGCCCGCACGAAGTGGGAGGCCGAACTGGCGATCTGCAAGCTCGCCTCGCCCGGATTTGTCGTCACGGCGCTGCGGCCGTCGACGGTCTTTGGCGTCAGCCCCAGACTGCGGAGCGACATCGTCTTCAACAATCTGGTCGGGTGTGCATTCACCCGTGGGCGGATCGAGATCAAGAGCGACGGCACGCCGTGGCGCCCCGTGGTGCACGTGCGCGACGTCTGCCAGGCGTTTCTCGCCGGCCTCACGGCGCCGGAGGAGATCGTGCAGGGGCGGTCGTTCAACGTCGGCATTCCGGATGGCAATTTCACCGTCCGCGATCTCGCCGAGGCCGCGAGCCGCTGCATGCCCGGCTCGACGCTGACCTTCACTGGCGAGCACGGCAAGGACTCACGCAGTTACCGGGTGTCGTTCCGCCGCATCCTTGGGGAACTGGCGCCATGGTTCCGCCCCTCGTGGGATCTCGACCGCGGTGGTCTGGAGCTCGTCCGGTTTTTCCGCGACGTCGCCTTCACCGATCAGGACTTCACGGGGCGCAGGACGATCCGCCTGGAGCACCTGAAACATCTCGTCGCGACCGGCGCCCTCGACCGTGACCTCCGCTGGCAGTCTTGATCCCCCGAGGAGTCCCCATGGAATTCGAACCCCAATCCCTGCCCGGCGCGTTCCTCATCAAGCCCAACCCGTTCCACGACGAGCGCGGGGTGTTTCGCCGGCATTTCTGTGCCCGTGAGTTCGCGGCCCATGGCATCGCATCGCATGTCCTCCAGTCGAACATCTCGGAGAACCGTCACGCCTTCACCCTGCGTGGCTTCCACTACCAACTGCCGCCGCACGGCGAAGGAAAGACCCTCACCTGCCTGCGCGGCACGCTGCACGACATCATGGTCGATCTGCGCCCCGATTCGCCGACCTTCATGAAGTCGATCTCCTTCGAACTCGACGGCGTGAACCGCCACAGCATCCATATTCCCCCCGGGTGTGCTAACGCCTTCATGACCATGGAGGACGACACCCTCGTTTACTACGTCGTGTCGGAGTTCTATCAATCCGCGGCGGAGCGGGGGATCCGATGGAATGACCCACGGTTCGGATTCCGCTGGCCGCGCGATCCAGTCCACATTTCGGCGAAGGACGCCGGCTGGCCCGACTCTGTCCCTCCGCAGGCATGAGCGAGATGCGCGTCCTCCTCACCGGTGCGTCCGGCTTTCTTGGTAGAGCGGCCCTCGAGGCCCTGACGAACCGTAGGCACGAGGTGCTCGCCCTCTCCCGCCAGCCGGCGCCAGTGAATCTCCCGGCGCAGGTTCGCTGGCACAAGTCCGATCTGAATCAGCCTGATTCGTATCGGAAGGCCGTTGCGGAATACTCGCCCCAGTCCGCGCTCCATCTTGCCTGGGAAGGCATTCCCGACTTCGGACTGCCGACGTGCCTGCGCAATCTGACAAGCGGTGCCGTGCTCGGGGAGATCCTGTTCCGAGCGGGTTGCCGGCACCTTGCCGTGAGCGGATCGTGCTGGGAATACGGCAAGGTCTCCGGCAGGATTGCCGAAGGATGTCAGCCGGTAGCACCCGGAATCTTTGCGGCGAGCAAGACATCGCAGCGAATGCTGCTGGAATCCCTCGCCACGGCGGCCGGCGCAACGCTCGCCTGGGGACGGGTTTTTTATCCTTACGGCCCCGGTCAGAAAGCCTCCTCGCTCGTCCCGACGCTCTGTCGAGCGGTGCTCGGAGGGGAGAGGCCTGCGCTCAAGACGCCCGCGGTCGTCAACGATTTCCTCTACGTCGATGACACGGCCGAAGCGCTTGTCCTTCTTGCCGAAACCACCGTCGCCGGCGTCTTCAACATCGGCTCCGGTGTGGGCACGCCTGTCGGTAGGCTCGCCGACATGCTGCTGCAGATCGGCGGCCGTCCGGCCGAATTCGGCTCGGCCCCTGGGGCCGATGAGGGAGCCGCCGGGTTCTTCGCCGACATGTCGGCGCTCGAGGCGATCGGCTGGCGCCCCCGGACGAGCCTGGAAGAGGGCCTGCGCCGGGCGCTCGAGGCGTTTCGCCGGGGGCCGCCATGCTGACCCGACAGGCCGTCATCCTCTGCGGTGGCCGCGGCGAGCGGCTCCGGCCGCTTACCGACTCACTCCCGAAGCCGTTGGCCCCGGCTGCCGGCCGGCCGTTCCTCTGGCATCTGCTCGAGCAACTCCGAGACAACGGCTATCGCGAGGTGGTGCTGCTGACCGGGTACCGCGGCGACATGATCGCCGAGGCCTGCGGCGATGGTGCCGAGGTCGGGCTGCGGATCGAGTACCGCCACGGGCCCGAAGAATGGCAGACCGCCCGGCGGTTGTGGGATGCACGGGCGTTGCTGCAGCCGCACTTTCTGCTGCTCTACGGTGACAATTACGCCACCTTCCAGCATCCGCGAGTCGAGCGCGTTTTCCGCGAGCAGGGAAGGCTGGGGTGTCTCACCGTTCATCCCCGTGCCGCCCGGGCCAATGTCGCGGTGACCGATGGCGGGCGGGTCGTCGCGTACGATTCCTCCCGCAGCATGTCGGGGCTGAATGCCGTCGAGATCGGTTACTCGCTGTTCAGCTCCCAGATCTTCGCGGCTTTCACGGAGGAAAACGAAAGTTTCAGCCAGGTGCTCGGGCGGCTGGCGAAGGATGGGCAGTTGGCGGCGTTCCTCCAGCGCGATGCCTATCAGAGCGTCTCCGATCTCGATCGACTCGCGGTCGCCGACGCCTACTTCACCCCGAAGAAGATTCTCCTCGTCGACCGTGACGGCACGATCAATCAAAAGCCCGAGCGGGCCCGCTACCTCGCCGATTGGGACGATTGGCGCTTCGTGCCCGAGACACTCGAGGCGCTCAAGCAACTGGCTGCGGCGGGATGGTCGTTCGTCGTCATCTCCAACCAGGCCGGCGTGGGGCGCGGGATGGTGACCGAGGAGCAGGTGTGGGAGCTCGACCGGCGGATGAAGGAGGCCCTTGGCCGTGAAGGGGTGCCGATCCTGGGGAGCCACTACTGCTTCCATCATTGGGACGACCACTGCCTCTGCCGCAAGCCCGAACCGGGGATGTTTCATGCGGCGTCGCGGGAATACGGGGTGAGGCTAGACCGGGCTTGGTATCTGGGCGACGATCCCAGAGACGCCGTGGCGGCCTGGCGGGCGGGCTGCCGGTGTGCCTACATCGGCCCGCCCGGTGAGATCGACTCGATCGATGACGAAGCGCGTCCGGCGCTAGTCGCTGCCGACGCAAGGGTGTTTGCCGAACGGCTCCTCCAGGCATGATCATTTCCCGCACACCATTCAGGGTCAGTTTCGTCGGCGGAGGAACCGATCTCCGGTCGTTTTACGCCGACGAGCCAGGCCAGGTGATCAGCACGAGCATCGACAAATACCTGTACGTCGTCCTCCGACGGCAGATCGGCCTCGTCGAGAGCAAGTACCGCATCAACTACAGCAAGGTGGAGTACTGCGGGAAGATCGACGACATCGAACACCCGATTGTCCGTGAGGCGTTCCGCGAGTACGGAGTCGACATTCCCGTCGAAGTAACGACGTTTGCCGACATTCCGGCCTACACCGGCCTGGGCTCTTCGAGCGCTTTCGCCGTCGGGCTGATCCATGCCATCTGCGCGATGCAGGGACGTCACCTCACGAAGAGCCAACTTGCTGCCGCAGCTGCAAGGATTGAGGTCGATGTGCTCGGCCGTACGATGGGCAAGCAGGACCACTACGCTTCCACCTATGGAAACTTCAACGTCCTCACCTTCAATCCCGATGAGAGCGTGATCGTCGAGCCGGTCTTCTACCGGGCAGAGGTCCGCGCTGCACTGGAGAAGCACATGCTCCTCTTCTACACGGGGATCAAACGCGATGCGTCGGCAGTTCTCGCCGTGCAGGCCGAGAGCATGGCGGCGAAGGTGGAGGTGCTGCGGGCCATGAAGGATCAGGTGCTCGCCTTGCGGGACATCCTCTCCAGCGGCCGCAATCTCCATGACTTCGGCCGCATTCTTCATGACGGCTGGATGCTCAAGAGGAGCATCACGCCCGAGATCAGTTGTCCGCAAGTCGACCAGTGGTACGGCAAGGCGCTCGCTGCCGGTGCGATCGGCGGCAAGTTGCTTGGTGCCGGAGGGGGTGGTTTCCTTCTTTTCTTCGTGGAGCCGCAGAATCAGGAACCCGTCATCCGAGCTCTCGGAGAGCTCTACCGCGTGCCGTTCGCGTTCGACTCCGGCGGCAGCCGGATCACCTATTATGATCAGACCTTGGTTCCCTGAACGGGAGATGTGGAGAAGCGGCCGATGAACGTTTTTGTTACCGGTGGTGAGAGTTTCGTCGGTCGCGTGCTCTGGGAAGCACTCGAGGCTGCCGGTCACAGTGTGACGGGAATTGACGCCGTTTCCTCCACCCGGCCTGCGTGCCGCCGCATGGATCTCCGCGATCCGGGCTTGGCGGCTGCCATTCCGGCGGGGGCCATCATCGTCCATCTGGCGGCAGTCTCGACCGACCCACTCTGTCGGGCAGATCCGCTCGAGGCACTCGACGTCAATGTCACCGGCACGTTGCGGCTTGCCCAAGCTGCGGTCGCCCGCCATTGTCGGCAGTTTCTCTTCGCATCCACCGAGTGGGTCTACGGCGATGTCCCCAATGACGGTGTCCAACTCGAGGACCAACCGCTCGATGTGACGCGGATTCCATCGGCTTACGCCTTCAGCAAGGTTGCCGGCGAGCGGGTCCTGGCGTTTTCCGGCCTGCCGAATGTGACGATCCTGCGGTTCGGGATCATCTACGGGCCCCGCGAGCGGAATTGGTCGGCTGTCGAGAGCCTCGTCGCGAAGGTCCGCGGGGGGGAGTCGATCTCGGTGGGGAGTCTGGCGACGTCTCGTCGCTTCATCCACGTGCGTGATCTGGTAGCGGGCATCGTCGCTGCGATCGGCCTCGATGGGTTCGAGGTTCTCAATCTGGCCGGTGACGTCGACATCACGCTCCGGCAGGTCATCGAGACGGCCGATGCGGTCCTCGACAGGGTAACTCCCGTCATCGAGACCCATCCAGATGCCCGGAGTGTGCGAACGCCTTCCAGCGTTAAGGCCAGAGCGAGGATCGGTTGGGAGCCGAAGATCACTTTCTCGGAAGGGGTGAGGGACGTGGTGGCAGCGCTCGAGAAGGAGGCCCCATGACGAATCCCGGGAGCCCATGGCCAGATGCTGCGGTTCTGCTCGGCGGCGACACGTCGCGGTTGCCGCGTGACGAGCGCAGCCCTGCTGCCCGCATGATCCAGTTGAGACTGTGGCAGCATCTCGTCAACGAGTTGCTCAAGCAAAAAGCTTTCAAAGTGCCGGTGCATCTCGCCTTCGGGGCCGAGGCGGTCGTCACGGCCGTCGACGAATCGATGGCCGTCGACGACCAGCTTGTTCTCACGCACCGCAACGCCGCCTACAACATGGCGAGAGCGGATTCGTTGGAAGGGCTGCTCGCCGAATACCGCTCGCTTCCCACCGGCGCCTGTGCCGGCGTGCTCGGCTCGATGAATCTCGCAGTTCCTACTGCCGGTATCGCGTACGCTTCCAGCATCCTCGGCAACAACTTCTCCGTGGCCTGTGGCCTCGCATTCGCGAAGGTCCTCAAAGATGAGGCTGGCGCGGTCTGGGTCGTGACCGGGGACGGCGCGGCGGAGGAGGGGGGCTTCTACGAGGCGCTCGTGTTCGCCAGATCGCATGGCCTCCGAGTTGTGTTCTTGATCGACAACAACGATCATTCGATGGTGTCGTCGATTCGCGAGCGGCGTTGTGAGATCCGTTTCGATCGGATGTGCGAGGCCGTCAACGTACCCTACCGGGCCTTCGACTCGAACGACGTCATCACGTATGTGGCGGGCCTACGCGGGGTGCGGCGCGAACTCAATGAAGCGGGCGGTCCGGTGTGTGTCGAGTTTCGCACCGCCCTGCTCAATCAGCATGCCGGGCCGACGCCCGGCTGGCCGACCGACCCGCTTTCCATCTCGCTGGCCGCTGGGTTGCTGGTCGGTTCGGCGCCCCGGGATCCGGTCGCCGTACTCCAGGCCACGATCGGCGCCGAGTCGTTCGGGCGAATTGAGTCGATGCTCGCCGCCCGAACTGTCGCCAGGGTTTCAAACGAGGCGAACCATGGGTAAATACCTGTCGTCGGTCAACGAGATCATCGCCCGCGAGGTGAATCGGCTGGAGTGCGCCTTGGTTTACGGTGAGAACATCGACCGCGGCTCCTACCTGTCGGGACTGAGCAAGAACCTCACGGCCGGTTCGCGGCGCCGCATCCTCAATGTGGGGAATTGCGAATACACGCATTGCGGCGTGGGGTTCGGTGTGATGTTGGCTGGCGCGAATGCGGTTCTCTTCGTCAAGCAACTCGATTTCATGCTCCTCGGCATGGATCACTTCGTGTCGACGTACGGTCTCCTGCGAGCAGGCCAGGGACTCGATCGCCTCGGCAGTTTCACCATCGTCGTGGCCGTCTACGATCAGGGGCATCAGGGGCCCCAATCGAGCTTCAACGATGTGGCTTCGATGTGCTCGATGGCACGGGTGTCGGGATTCACGGTGACGAACCTTGCCGATGCGACCGCCGTGGCGGAGCAGGAGATCCACCGCCCCGGTTTCAGGATCATCGCACTGACCCAGAAGAGTGCCGGCGAGGATGTCTTCGCACCGCAGGGTGTCGTGCACTCCGGCGACTGTGCCGCCTTCCGCTACTTCGTGGGCTCCGACCTCACGATCGTCTGCGCTAACTTTAGCCTCCGAAACGGGCTGGCCCTCCGCGCCGAACTCGCCGCTCGGGGGATCTCTTCGAGCGTGTTCAGTGTCAACCCCGTGATTGACCCCGATTGGAGGCTGCTGGCTGCAGATGCGGAGCGAACGGGAGCCGTCCTCGTGCTCGACGACAGCAAAGGCCTCATGGGGCTCGGGCATCGTGTCTGCGAGTTCGTGTCGCGGTGCCGTTCGGTTCAACGCGTGCACCTCGTGAACCGCCCCGTGGACATTCCTTTCGGTGTTGATTTGGAGGAGTATGCGGTCCCTTCTGCCGAAGCGGTCATCGCGATGCTCGGCCTGCGTTCCACCTCTCCGTGAAAATTGCAGCACGTCTTTCTCAATGGGCCAACCATCCGTGATGTCCGTCTCAAACCGAGAGCCCGCCGTGTCGGTGTGCATCGCGGTCCGCAATTGCGAGAAGTACATTGCGGCGGCGATCGAATCCGTCCTTGGGCAGCGGTACGACGACTTCGAGGTCGTCGTCGTGGACAACGCCTCGTCGGATGGGACCGTCGGCATCGTCAAATCGATCGGCGACGATCGGGTCCGACTGGTCGAAAATCCTGTCAACGTCGGGCCGTGCCACAACTGGAACCGGTCCATCGTGGAAGCACGGGGCCGCTACGTGAAGGTGCTCGGTGCCGACGACATTCTCTATCCCGACTGCCTCGCGGAACAGGCGGCTGTCCTCGATGCCGACCGGGATCGATCGGTGTCACTCGTCTGCTTTCCTCGTGACATCATTGACTCCGCTGGCCGCGTGATGATGCGGTCGCGGGGGTGGAGGACCGGTGGGAAGCCGTTGCGAATGACCGGCCGGGACGCCATGAAGCAGATGGCGCGCGCCGGGCGCAATCTCATCGGTGAGCCACTCACAACGATGTTCCGGCGCGATGACGCGCTGGGCATCGGCGGTTTCGATCCCGCCGTCTACGAAGCTCTTCCCTTCTGCCTCGATTGGGACCTGTGGTGCCGGTTGCTCGAGAAGGGCGACCTCGTGGTCAACGGAAGGGCTCTGGGCGCGTTTCGCGTGAACGCGGGATCGGAGAGCCTCACGCTTGTTGGGCAGTTTGCCGAAAACGACCGGAAGTTCATCACGAGACTCCGTGACAAAGAAATGGCCGACATCGGGGCGATGGACCTCGCCCTCGGGTCCGTGAGGGCATGGCGTGACGCCTGGCTCCGTCGCGCCTTTTACACGTATTTGAAGGTCCGCCCGTCGGCGTAGCTTTTGAAACCGATTACTTGCCCTGTGATTCAGGACGGTCGAATCCTGGGGATGCCCCGGTTTTCTTTATGGTGGTAGTGGGTGACCTTGAGGACGCAAGCCCGCGAGTGGAGCGTCAACCGGCGGCCGAGTCGCCTCGAATCGCGGCGTCGACGGCGAGAGACCGGCGGGTTTCGGCGACAATGAAGAGCGGTCGATTCTTGGCTTGGAAGTAAACCCGGACGACGTATTCACCGACGATTGACGTGGCGACGAGATTCGCTCCCCCGAGCATGAAGGCCAGGACGAGGAGGGATGTCCAACCACGGACGAGTTCCTTACCGCCGAACACGAACTGCCCGAGAAGTGATCCGGCGAGATAGAGCCCCGCCACCACGCACACCATCACGCCGAGCAGAAGCGAGATTCGGATCGGGATCCGCGAATAGCCGAAGAGACCGTCAAGTGCCCCTTCGATCCGTCGCCCGACGCTGTAGCTTGTGGTGCCGGCGTACCGGCCTGGTCTGTCGTATGGGACGCCGATCTGTTTGAATCCCACCCAGCTGCGCATGCCACGGATGAGTCGGTCCCGTTCCGGCATCTGGGCGATCAGTTTCGAGACCCGCCTGCTCATCAAACCGAAGTCGCCCGCATCGAGTGGAATTGGGCGTTCAGCGATCACGTTGAAGAGCCGGTAGAAGCTCGCGAAGCAGAATCGGAGCCAGAGCGGTTCTTTCCGATTCATGCGTACGCCATACACGACGTCGAAGCCGTTGCGGAATTGATCGAGAAAGGTAGCGATCAGCTCCGGCGGATCCTGCAGATCGGCGTCGAGGAAGATCACCGCATCCCCCTGGGCATGCTCAATCCCCGCCGTGATGGCCGACTGATGGCCGAAGTTTCGCGAGAGCCGTACCACGATCCACGAGAGTCGGTCGGTGGGCGCCAGTTTGCCGATCCGTTCGACCGTGTCGTCCGTGCTGCCGTCGTCGATGAAAACCGCCTCGAAACGCGTCTCCGGAATGTCCGCCGTCACTTTCATGATCCGTGACCATAACGCCTCGACGTTGTCGGACTCGTTGAGGACCGGTATGACGAGCGATGCGAGCATGCGGTAGACGGTCTCATGGGACGTGGTTGCGGCCTGATGACCGGATGCCGCCCGTTTCGGAATCATAGCATCCACCGGATCCGCTGCCGTGGCGAGGGCTTCCGGCTGGCAGGGTCTTGGGAGTGTGGGCCCCTCGGATCGATCCAATCGGTATATTCACTTTTCAGGATCAGACCGAGCACTGTCGCAGCCGAGACGAGGAAAGAGACGATGTCGAACCGCCGTGCATCAAAGCCGCCCGGGGGAGCGGATCCCGGAGGCTCGCAGCCATCCGCCCGGGAGGTTGACCGAGCCCGGTGGTCGGGGTTCACCTTCCGCGACGTCCTCGCGATGACCGTACTCACTCTGGGGGTACTGCTCGCTTGGTGCGCGGCCAACGCCAAATGGACAACGCAGTCGTGGGCCGTGCCGACCACCTACGTGCACGACATGGAGCGGGGGGACTTTATCGCGAATGCCGCCCAGCTCAAAGCCTCGGCGGACTGGAGCGGCATCCCATTCCGTTGGAAGACCGTGGTCGAACTCGGTGCGCCCTATGACGGGAACTGGAACGACTTTCCATCACTCGACGAAACGGTTGTGACGCTCCAGATCATCCTCACGAGGGCCATGGGGTTGTTTCCAGGCATGAATGCCGTATTCGCGCTTGCTCATATGCTGGCAGCCGTGGCTGCCTACGCGGCTGCCAGGCTCTCCGGATCGAACCGCTTGTGGTCGTCGGTGGCGGGACTCGCCTTTGGGATCACCCCCTTCATCTTCGCCCAGTCGCCCCATCACGTGTCGGTGGCCTATGCGTGGCCTGTGGCTTTCTTCCCGCTTGTCTGGCGGGCGGTGGCGACTTCAGACGGCCTTGAGTGGGGAACTCGCCGGCTTTGGTGGATGATCGCATTTGGATTCATCACCGGCCTGCACTTCGTCTATTTCACGAATGTTTTCTGTCAACTCGTGCTGCTAGGTGCTGCCGTCCAGTACTACCGCACACGGAGAGGGGCTCCGTTCCTGGCGGCGCTGGCGCTGATCGCTGCCGCGGCACTGGGATTCGCGATCAACAACGTCGATTCCTGGACGTATCGATTGTTTCACGAACCCAACGCCAACGCATTCGTGCGAGAGTATAAGTGGCTCGAACTCTACGGCCTCAAGATCAAGGACCTCTTCATCCCGCCGCAGTGCCATCGTTCCGACCTTTTTTCCGCTTTTTCAAAGGCGCATTGGCAGTCGGCCCCGCTACTAGACGAGCAGTCTTCATATCTCGGGATCATCGGGATCGGGGCGTTTCTCTGGCTTTTGCTCACCGGCCTGCGGGCGATGGTCGAGCGCCGTGAACGCGACGTCCCGCTTGAGGTCTGGCAGATCCTCTGGATCGTGCTCATGTTCACCACCGGCGGGCTCAATGCGATTCTCGGATCGGCCGGATTCACGATGTTCCGTGCCGGCTGTCGCTACAGCGTCGTCATCCTCGTGATATCGCTGCTCTGGGCGGCACGGCGGCTGACCGTCATCCAGGCGAGATCCGAGGAATCACACCCCGGAGAGGCAACGACATGGCAGTGGTATGCCGTTGCATCGGCCGTCGGAATGATGGTGTTGTGGGACCAGGTTCCCCGCCCGCCCACCGCCGAGCAGACCGCCACGATCATCCGCCAGATCGATGCCGACCGCGAGTTCACTGGGAAGATGGAAGCGGCGCTCCCTGTAGGGGCGATGATCTTCCAGTTGCCGATCATGGAGTATCCCGAGTCGCCGGCGCCGGGGGTTCCCCCGTACGACCATTTCCGTCCCTATCTTTACAGCGCGAGATTGCGGTATTCATTCGGATCCATGAAGGGACGCCCGCGCGAGGCGTGGCAGCAAGAGATCGGCAAGCGATCGCTCGAGGAGGCGGTTGCCGAAATCAAGAAGCGGGGCTTCGCGGCGATCTACATCAACCGCAACGGCTTCCCCGATCGGGCCCTGCCGATCGAGAAGGCGCTGCGGGCGATGGGTTACTCCAAGCCGCCGATTGTGAGCGCCACCGGCGACCTCGTTTGCATCCCGCTCGAGAAGCCCTGATTGAGAAGCCCTGAGCGATCCGGTGGTGGAGGCGCGGCGGCGGGCCGCCTCTCGGTTTTTTCAGTCGGCTCCGTGGCCCTTCCGAGGCGGAAGCCGGGCGTGCGCGCCGAACTCGAGACTCCTGCCGGAAGCGTCGCTGCAGGTGAGCGGACCGGAGGTGATCCTCTGGCCGTCTCCCCCCGCGACGACGGCGAGCGCCTCGGCCAGTCGGTGCGCCGTCCAGCCGGCAGAGTGGCAGGAGAGGAGAAGGGGCCCGGCTGCCGGTGCGGGGACAAGCTCGGCGAGATCGTCGAGGAGAAGGGGGAGATCGCGGTCGATGGCGAAGGCCTGCCCCTTTGGCCCGTGGCCCCAGGAGGGAGGATCGAGGATGACGCCGTCATAGCGGCTGCCGCGCC
>Ga0194057_10001165_pt1 | contig 13495 bp, 11 predicted proteins | sample SepL4415m_MetaG_FD_155474 | JGI IMG/M metagenome (GOLD analysis project Ga0194057, IMG submission 155474) | Anoxic zone freshwater microbial communities from boreal shield lake in IISD Experimental Lakes Area, Ontario, Canada - Sep2016-L442-15m | ecosystem: Environmental > Aquatic > Freshwater... | reverse complement strand
AAGGCATGGTATAGTAAACTCGTGGACATGCTGGTTTCTCTCCTGGAATTGGTTGAATGTAACTCCAATGAGAATCAGTATGTCCGCTTTTTTCAACCCCCCCGCGCATTCTTGCGACGGATGAACCTGATTTAATCCAGGAGGCTTTACGGTCATTGCCGAGCATCCCGAACCGCTTCACTCCATCCCGCAGCTTACGCCCTTGTACTTATCTGCCGGTTTTCCAAACAGCCGATACCAAACGAACTTGCCCGTTTCACCGGATGTATGCCCAGCCTTGAGTTCACGGGACAGCCGCACGACATTAGCAAGCGGCAAGATACCCTCTGAACTGCAACAGAACTCAGTCTCTTTGGTGACGGGGACCAACTTAAAATCAATGTGCTTCACGCTGGCCGTGTTGTCCACTAAATTGATGCGAATCACGATGGTGTCCTTCCAAGTATCTTGTGGAGTTGAGCTACCGCTTCACGGCCCCGGCATACTGTATGGGCAGCAGTTGGTGCGACTGGTCCACACCGAGTTCACGGGCGGCATGGAATGGCCAGTACGGATCACGCAACATCTGCCTCGCCAGCATGACCAGATCGGTGTGCTGATCCCGAATGGCTGCCTCTGCCCGTTGGGGTTTCGTAATCAGCCAGCCCACGGCAGTCGGCACGTTCGCCTCTCGCCGGATGCGGCTTGCCACAGGGATCATGAACCCCGGTCCCCAGGGAATCACGGAAATATCAGGTGTGTTGAAGCCCTGGCTCACGTCGATCAGGTCCAACCCCGCATCTTTCAATTTGCGTATCAATTCAATCGACTCCTCGACGGTCACGCCTCCGTCGATCCAGTCCGTTACCGACAATCGGGCGGTGAGAGGCAGTCGTTCCGGCCAGACCTTGCGAACGGCGGCAAAGGTCTCCATGAGGAATCGAATGCGATTGTCAAAACTGCCGCCGTAGGTATCGGTCCTGTGGTTGGACAGCGGTGAATAGAAACTGTGGGCCAAGTAGCCGTGGGCGAAATGCAGTTCCAGCCACTCGAAGCCCGCCGCCAACGACCGCTTGGCCGCAGCGACAAACGCCTCTTGGACCCGCATAATGTCCAGCACGGTCATCTCCCTTGGCGTCACGGAGAGGTTGTCCCCAAACGCAATGGCCGAAGGGCCGATGATCTCCCATGCCCCCTCGTTTTTTTCAAGATGGTCCTCACCATCCCACGGTCGATTGGCACTGGCCTTACGACCGGCATGGGCAAGTTGGATGCCGGGAATGGCCCCATGCTGCTTGAGGAATCGGGTGATGCGTGCAAATGGCTCGACATGCCCGTCCGACCAGATGCCGCTATCGGCTGGGCTGATGCGTCCTTCCGGGGAAACGGCGGTGGCCTCGACCACCACCAGTCCCGCACCGCCGACCGCACGGGAACCAAGATGCACCAGATGCCAGTCGTTGGGGAAGCCGTCCTCCGACGAATACTGACACATGGGAGCAACGCCGATCCGATTTCTCAGTACGACATCTTTTAACTGGAATTTCTGAAAGAGACTTGACATATACTTGATCCTTTAGCACCTATCTTACCAATTCGATGGGCCGTTGTGGAGTGCGGTCAGGATTGGAAGGGCAGCCGTGCGCAGGATCGATACTGCCCCACTTGCATCCGGCCAGAAAGCAGGATAGAACAAATAGAAAGGCCCCTTCAATGAAATGCCCATTGTGTGACAACGAGGTTGATTCGGTCGATCAGGCCGTCGAGCTTGGCTGGCATCCTGATTTCTGGGCCGAGGAGGTGAATTACCAGGGGCCGGTTTGCCTGGAGTGCTGCTCGACTTACTTTGCCGTTGATGAAGACGGTGTACTCACCCTTAAACCCGACAGCCCCTTGCCACCAGCGGCCATCCCGACTGCCGAAGTTCAGTCTGAAGCCTACGTTCACGACGGGCAGAAGTTTCCGCTTGGCGAGATTGTCGCCACGCCCGCCGCATTGAAGGCCATCGAAGACGCTGGGCAGTCACCAGATTTCTTCTTGGATCGGCATGTTCAGGGCGATTGGGGAGAGGTCGATGCGTTCGACAGTCGGGCCAATGACGAGGCACTTACAAGCAGCGACCGCATTCTTTCGGCCTACCGCACCTTGAAGAACGTCAAAATCTGGATCATCACCGAGGGCGCAGACGATGACGGCCAGCGAGAAGCAACGACGATCTTGATACCATCGGAATACTGAATCTAAAGAATTCGTGGACGTTCTATTCTTTGGGGGGCACGTTGACGATCCGCACCGCTAGTGGTGTTATCGACAGCCGTGGATTGGTGCATTTCACCTCCATGCACAAGAAGCTTCCAGTTGGGATGGATTGCCGCACAGCCAGCTACAACTGGCAGTCGTGATTTTACGGGCCTTGCGAGACAAAGCGGTGCTGAAACGCAACCGCAGGGAGGGCCGCAAGCAAATCCAGCCAACATGCGTCACCCGCGGCCGGTTGGTAGGCAATTATCGACCTACTATGTTATCTGCGTGCCCGACTCCATTCCCGCATGTTACTTCGCTAGCGTTCTAGTTTTTGAGGAAGGGAATTTATCCAAGCAAGATATCGCTCAATCTCGTGGGCTTTCTGCGAACTACGGTACGTGAGCCGGTGGCAATGCCGACAACCGAAGTACTTGGCCTGGGGCGGTAGGAATAGCTTACCTACTCTCCTGTTGCACGGCACCCCATCAACAATCAACGGGCAAGTAAACCACCAGCGTAGCCCGCCAAGAGCCGGATAGGTGGTATCCAAGCGTATCGGAATCCGAACGTCGGTTTCGCCCCGGTGGTAGATTAAGGTGAGTGTCGGCACTGGATCCCATGCGACGGAGTAGCGAACAGAAGCCGTGACCTTCCCTGCTCTGGTCCAAGCCAACGAGCCGGACGAACGTGGATAAATCCGGCCCCGAAAAGCGACCAGTCCGAAGGAAATGGATTCTTCGGCCGTCACCTTCCTTCTGCCCCCCTGATACCTTCCACTTCCAAAACCACCCATGATTTCTCCCTCACCCCGCGTTTATTTTGCCAAAATCAATTGGATTTGTTGCGTTGCAGATCCTTACTGGTTGAACGAGCCAAAAGCCTGCGATAATTTTCCCTTTCCTGTTGTTTTACCTCGATTGTCTGCCGGCGAGCCTCCAGTTCAGCTTCGGTTGCGGCTTCTGGGGTAATCTCGGATTCTTCGGCGGCCAGTGTGGTAAGCGGCCGGTTCTCGGCTTCCAAGAGCCACTTAGCAAGCCAATCCCGCGCCCGAGCGTCCCCGGCCAAAGCATCATCAGCGGCCTTCGCACAGATTGCCCGCCACTTGTCGAGCGTCACCACGGCGTTGAGGTCTCTTTCAATTGGTCTTCGCTGTTCGGCATTGCCGTTGCTATTCATCGCGTTTTCTCCGTTACGGTTGGGGGGTAGTGAGCCTGAAAGCAGACTCAGTCACCCCTAGTTACTGTTCCTGCGGTCCTTGGTTCGGTTTATCCGTCGGGAACGACCCGAGAGACGGGGGCAGAGCGGCTTTCCCTTCGCCTTCATTTTGGAGCCCGGTGAGCATGGCGGTGAGCCGTTCGCGGTCAGCCGGCGAGAGAGTCAGCAGCGCGGCGGCGAGCTTCGTCAGCGGGTCGCCCTGGTCAGCAGCGGCGGTCCCTTCGCTTTCTTCCTGGTGCCCGGTGTCGGCGGTGCCGGTGGTCGTTTTGCCGTAAAGCGCGCCTGATTCCGCGCCGCTTTCAGAGTGAACCCCCGCATTTCCCGAGGAATTCGTGGGTTGTTCGAGTCCTTCAGGGGGCACTCGATAAAGCCTTGCGTGACAATGAGTTACGCAAGGCTTTTTGCTTTGGCTGATGGTGGGGGACGATTCTGGGGCTACCGCGGATTGCAATACCACACCATCGGCAGATTAGCCCCCCCCCGCGGTATTAGGCTCTTCCGGTTCTGGGTGCAGACGTAAGGTGGGACGAGCGCAGCGAGCCAGGGAACTTCAGCCTAGAACGGATTGAATTCCGTTCTACGAAGCTAAAACATGAACCCCAGCCGCCCGCCGGCGGTCACCATCAGCGACTGGGGTTGGTAGGAGTAGAGGCCCCACGCTGATTCTCCCCAACTCATCACCTCGGCACGGCCGGCAACAAAAAACCGCGGTCCGCGCAGTCCTATTTCCACGTTAGCGAAGACGCCCAGCTTGGGCCAAAGGGGCCGCTCGGCGATGAAGGGATCCGTGAGATCCTGGACAACGGAAGTCGTCGATGCAAATTCGTAAGTCAAGGCCGTCATGCCGATCCGTGACTCCGAATAAAAATCCAACTCGGCTCCCAGACGCTGATGGGTTTCCATCCCCAGATACGGATACATCGTCCACCAAGTTTCCTGATAGCCACAGACCGGATTCCCCTGGTTGTCGGCCCCATCGTGCAAGTCGCGGATCCAGAAGCGGCTGCCCAGCCCCAGCAGAAACGCCACCCGGCCTTCCCAGGCGGCAGGCGAGAGAACCATCTCATATTCACCGCGGAGGCCGAGGTAACCCGTGTTCGAGGCCATGTTTTCCAAACCCGTGTCGTCGTAACTGTTGTAATGCATGTCGCCACCGAACAGTTCCGCGCGGAAGCGTTCGATGCCAATCTGCCGCGAGTAGCCCAGAGTGAAGATGGCACCGTTCTCGTTGACGAAATTCACCGAACCGATCCGCTCATTCCAATGGAAGTACTCAACTCGCGTATACCAACTGCTTTGCGCTAATTTCTCAATTACGGGTGCCGCGGTGGCCGGAGAATAGACTTGGGTTTGCGCGGCGGTCGGAAAACTCCACGCGCCGGCGTTGGTGGCTCCGGGCGCGGAATTGCTCGGGCTCGCAGGGCCGTTGGGCGACCAGACGGGCGAACCCATGGGTGTTGTGCCCATGGGCATCGTTCCGACGGGTAGCCCAGGTGCCGACGGCATCGGGATTGCGCTCTCCGGCGGTGGCCCTGGTGGGTTGGCCAGGGACGGATCGCTCGCACCGGGAGGATAGATCGGTTGGCCATTACGCCGCATGACGGAGGGGGCCAGCTCATAGTGATCGACGCTATCGGCCATCACGGGAACTACCGCTAATAGGAAGGCCAATCCCAGGAAAATTCGCGTGGAAAAGCCCATAAACACCTCGCGCCAAGAAAAGAAAACCGCCACCCGAGTCCCCTGCGGCCGGTCATGGTTGCGAATCGTAAACAAGCGGGGCTTAGCGGTCAAGAGGAACAGGAGCCAACAATGAAAAAAACATGGCTCTTCCGGTTCCATGTGCGGAACGCGAATAATTGTAGGGTGGGAAGAGTGCAGCGAGCCCCACCAATTCTGTTGCGGTCCGCTTTTGGTGGGGCTCGTTTCACTCTCCCCACCCTACTTCTGCACCTAAAACCGGAAGAGCCGAAATTATTTCCACTTGCACGTTTCCCCTCGAAAAATCAAAATAGAACTATGGCTAACAAGTACGAATTGCGCCGCCGCGCGTTAAAAGAAGCACAAGACCGATCCGACAACTCGTTCGACTCGCCGCACTATGGTGGTGGGACGCAGCCGGACGGCTATGCTCCCCCTCCGCCGATGGATCGTCGCCGGATCACGCTTGCGCTCAGTTTGGGGCTGGCCGTGCTGATCACGGCCCTCTATGTGCAAACGGCGGGGCACAAATTCACGGTCTGTGACGATAACGTCTACATTTACGAGAAACCTCAGATTATTAGCGGATTGACCTGGAAGAACGTCAAGTGGGCATTTTCCGATGCCCACGAGGGAAACTGGCATCCCCTCACTTGGATATCGCACATGTTCGATTTCCAAACTTTTGGCAAATGGCAGCCGGAAAACGAACGTTACGTCGATAGTTGGCCGGGCGGACATCATCTGGTCAGCATGGCCATCCATTGCGTCAACGCCGTGTTGCTGTTTCTTGCCTTGCGACTGATGACCGGCACGCTTTGGCCCAGTTTTGTTGTGGCGGTGCTGTTTGGCATCCATCCGCTGAGGGTCGAATCCGTAGCCTGGGCTGCCGAGCGAAAGGACGTGCTCTGTGGGCTGTTCTGGATGGCCTCAATGCTGACCTACGCCTGGTACGCGCGGCGGCGGCCGATTACGCAGTCTTTGCACCCCTCGGAAGTCGCCGGCACCCTTGGTATTTACGCACTGGTGACCCTGTTTTTTGCCTTGGGTCTGATGTCCAAATCGATGATCGTCACATTGCCATGCGTATTTATACTTTTGGACATTTGGCCCTTGGGCCGCTGGAAGAAGGCGTTGTGGCCGCTCGGCCGCAAAGATGCGGGACCGGCGAACATGACCGCCATGTTTTGGCTGCTTGCGGAAAAACTTCCTTGGTTTGCGATGGTGTTTGGCGACTCCTACATTACCGTCTACGGCCAGCACAAGGGCGTGGCCCTGAACAGTTTGGAAGGATTGCCGATGAGTGCCCGCCTTTTGAACGCCGTCGTCTCTTGCGGAGAGTATCTGCGACAAACGGTCTGGCCGACCGGCCTGGCCCCGTTTTACGCCCATCCGGCCATGGTGCCTAACAGTTGGACAAAGGACTTTTACGTCAGTTTCGGCATATATACCACGCTGCTTGTAGTGATTACAGGGGCTGCGGTCTGGTTCTTTCGGAAGCGGCCCTTTCTGGCCATCGGCTGGTTTTGGTATCTGGGCACGCTCATGCCCGTCATCGGCATTTTGCAAGTGGGCACGCAGGCACGGGCCGACCGCTATACCTATCTGCCGATGATCGGCGTCTACCTAATGATTGCCTGGCTACTGAAGGAAGTCGCCGACCGCTGGCCCCAAACGCGCGTTGCCCTGACGGCCGCTTCGGTCGTCGTACTCGTGGCGCTCAGCGTGGCGACCTTCCGCCAGGTGAGTTATTGGGTCGATAGTTACCAACTTTTTGAACATGCCGTGCAGGTGACGGAAAATAATTATTTTGCCTACAACCACATCGGCATCGCCTACGACAGCGATGCAAAAAAGATGTCGAGTATCGACGCGAAAGAAGCCGAGGAGTTATTCGACCACGTGGCCGAGAACTTCAAAGGGCCGCCCAAAAAACTCGATGACGCGCAAAAGCGGCCGTTGTTTTTCGACGAACCGCTCGATAGTTTCAAGACGGCAGCCAAAAAACTCGACCGCGCGCAAATGCAGCAGTTGTTGTTCGACTACTCGGCCGAGAACTTCAAGGCGACCATCGATATCAAACCCGACTACGATTTCGGCAATAACAACCTGGGCGTCTACTATGCCCGCCGGGATGGGCCGGAGGATCTCAAACTGGCCGAGAAGTATTTCAGCGATGCCTTGAAGTCCAACCGGCGCTATGCCGACGCCTACAATAATCTCGGCATTGTGCTGGCCCGACAACGTAAATTCGACGAGGCCATCCTCTGCCATAAGGCGGGACTGGAAGTCCGCTACGACAGGGCCTCGGATCATAACAATCTCTGCCGCGTCTACATGCAGAAGGGCGATCTCGATAACGCCATGGAACAAAATACCATTGCTCTGCAGCAATGCGATCCGAATTTTCTAGGTGCCTGGATGAGTCGGGCTGAAATCCACATCAAACAGAAAAATCTCGAGGAGGCCGTCAAGTGCGTCCAGCGCATGATCCGCATCGATGCCAAGGCACCGGAAACTCTCCCAGCCCAGTTTATGATAGCAACCAAGTACCTCGAACTCACTCCTCCGGACGCTGACAAAGCCATCGCTTGGCTTAGCCAAATCCTGGAAATCAACAAGTCCGCACCCGACGTTTATAATGTTCGGGGTCTTGCCTATTTGCTGAAAAACGATTTGAATCGAGCCAAGCAGGACTTCGAGCAGGTCGTGCGACTCTCTCCCCAGTTTCCCGGTGCCCAGGAGAACCTCAACACCATCCGAGCGAAGTTGGCCCATCCGTAAGGTCTACCATAGTGGTATGAATCCGATCCTCGACCAATCCGTCGAACAGCTTCAAACCTGGATGCTTGAGCATGACCAGCGGCCCTATCGGGTTGCGCAGATCCGGAAATGGCTCTTTGCAAAAAGGGCCAACTCCTGGGAGCAGATGACGGACCTACCACTTGGGTTGCGGGAGCAACTAGCGTCGGAGTTTACCATCGGGTCGACCGAAATCGCCGTCCACCGCAAGGACGATGACGGCACGGAAAAACTGCTGCTGACCTTGGCGGACGGCACACGGAGTGTGCCTGCTACTTTGCAAGCGGACGGCACACGAAACGTGCCTGCTACTTTGCAAATCGAATGTGTGCTGCTGCGAGACGACAAAGGCCATTGCAGTATATGCATCAGCACGCAGGTCGGTTGTGCGATGAAGTGTGCTTTCTGTGCGACCGGTTTGGGTGGTCTGACCCGCAACCTCACCACCGGCGAGATACTCGAGCAGATGCTGCAACTCCAGCGGTTGCTCAAACCCGAAGAGCGGTTGAGCCACATCGTTTGCATGGGCATGGGCGAACCGCTAGCCAATCTCGATCAGCTCATGCCGGCCCTGGCGGCGGCATCCGCGAAGGATGGCCTGGGGATCGGCGTCCGCAAGATCACGATTTCCACCGTCGGTCTGCCGGTAGGCATCCGCCGGTTGGCCGAGCAGAACTGCCAGTACCACCTGGCCGTATCGTTGCACGCCCCCAACGACGAGTTGCGGACGCAACTCATGCCGACCAACCGCAACCTCGGCATTGAGGCGGTGCTGGCCGCTGCCGATGCGTATTTTGAGAAGACGGGCCGCCGCGTGACCTATGAATACATTCTACTGGCCGGGGTGAACGATGGTCCGGTCGAGGCCAATCAACTGGTCTCGCTCCTCCGCGGTAGGCCATCGCTGATCAATCTGATTCCCTACAACCCAGTCCGAGGGCTGAAGTTCCGCACACCGCATCCCAGCACGGTGGCACGCTTCGTCGAGATCCTGGAGCAGGGAGGGCTAAACGTGGCAATTCGCCACCGCAAAGGCGCGCGGATCGACGCGGCTTGCGGGCAGTTGCGGCGCGCCGCAGCAGCCCCTCGGGAGGCGAATGCCGCGCCTATCGGGGGAATGACGAATCTCGAATGACGAAAAAAGCTATTCCGGTTTTAGGCGCAGAAGTAGGTTGGGGAGAGTGAAACGAGCCCCACCAAAAGCGGACCGCAACAGAATTGGTGGGGCTCCTGCGCTCTCCCCACCCTTCAATTATTTGCGTTCCGCACCTGGAACCGGAAGAGCCCAAAAAAGGCAGGTGAACAGGCCATGCTTTAATCGATCGTGAGGGTGCGAACTGCGACCACGGCTTAGGACCGGCGCACCAATAACTGTCATGTTTTGCGCACTCGCCGAGCGGGGGCGGACGGCACACGGAGTGTGCCTGCTACTTTTCTTGCGACACTTATTGATTCGCCGATCCTTAGCCCACAATTTTCACTTCAGGTTTACTTTACTTCAAACTCCGCGTCAATCGGCTCATCCTCGCCGCCAGCAGTGCCGGGGTGCCCCGCCGCAGCTTGCGGACCGCCTTCGGGACTAGCCCCCGGAGTACCACCGGATGCATCGGGCTGGGCACCGGTCTTCGCGTAGAGAGTCTTGCTCAAGGCATGTGAAGCCTGCTCCAATTCGTGCAGGGCCGCCTTCAATGCTTCGGTATCTTCGCCCTTCGCCGCCGTTCGGGTTCGCTCGATGGCCTTGCTGACCGCTTCCTTGTCGCCGGCCGCCAACTTGGCGTCGTGTTCTTGCAGCAACTTCTCAAGCTGCCAGGTCATCGTGTCGGCTTGGTTGCGCAGTTCGGCCAGCGTGCGCTTCAACTTGTCTTCTTCGGCGTGAGAATCAGCCTCGTTCCGGCGACGTTCGATTTCGTCGTCCGACAGTCCTGCGCTCTGCTCGATCCGCACCTTTTGCTCCTTGCCCGTGCCAAGATCCTTGGCCGAGACGTGGAGAATGCCGTTCTGGTCGATATCGAATTTGACCTCGACCTGCGGCACGCCACGTGGCGCGGGCGGGATGCCATCCAGGTTGAAATCCCCCAGCAGGCGGTTGTCGTTCGCCATGGCTCGTTCGCCCTGGAAGACTTTCACCGTGACCGCGTTCTGGTTGTCGGCGGCCGTGCTGAAGATGTTGGTTTTGGTGGTCGGAATCGTCGTGTTCCGTTCGACGAGCTTGGTCATGATGCCGCCCAAGGTCTCGATGCCCAGCGACAGCGGCGTGACGTCCAGGAGCAGAATATCTTTGACTTCGCCCGACAAGACGCCGCCTTGGATCGCTGCGCCGGCGGCCACAACCTCGTCCGGGTTGACGCCCTTATGCGGCTCTTTGCCGAACAACGTCTTGACGATTTCCTGCACCTTGGGAATACGGGTCGAACCGCCGACCAGCACCACTTCATCGATCTCGCTGTAGCTGAGGTGCGCGTCCTTCATCGCTTGCTGCACGGGGCCGCGGCAACGATCAAAGAGGCTATCGCAAAGCTGCTCAAACTTCGCTCGATTGATTGAAATTTGCAGATGCTTGGGGCCTGATGCGTCGGCCGTGATGAACGGCAGGTTGATGTCGGTGGTTTGCAGCGTGCTCAACTCTTTCTTGGCCTTTTCGCAGGCTTCTTGGAGACGCTGCAAGGCCATGGGATCCTTGCGCAGGTCAACGCCGTTGCCGTGCTTGAACTCATCGGCGCAGTAATCGACCAGCACTCGGTCGAAATCGTCGCCGCCGAGGTGGGTATCGCCGTTGGTGCTGATGACGCGGAAGACGCCATCGGCAACATCCAGGATCGAGACGTCGAACGTGCCGCCGCCGAGGTCGAAGACGCAAATCTTCTCCTGGGCCTTCCGCTCCAGTCCGTAGGCCAGCGAGGCGGCGGTCGGCTCGTTAATGATTCGCATCACTTCGAGACCCGCGACCTGGCCAGCGTCCTTGGTCGCCTGACGCTGGGCGTCGTTGAAGTAGGCCGGCACGGTGACCACGGCCTTATTTACCTTGTGCCCCAGATAGGCCTCGGCGGCCTCCTTGAGCTTGCGGAGGATCATCGCCGAGATTTCCGGTGGGGTGTACTGGCGATTGTCAATCTGGACCTTGACGTACTCTTCCGGGCTGCCGATGACCTTGTACGGCACGATCTTCTCTTCCGAGTCAACCTCGTTGTGCCGCCGGCCCATGAAGCGCTTGATGGAATAGACGGTGCGCCGCGAGTTGGTGATCGCCTGCCGCTTAGCCACCTCGCCGACGAGCGTTTCACCCTTGTCGTTGAAGGCAACGACGCTGGGAGTAAGCCGGTTTCCTTCTTGGTTGGGAATAACCTTTGCTTCTTTGCCTTCCATGACGGCAACGACGGAATTGGTCGTTCCCAAATCGATTCCGATGATTTTTTCACCTTGAGCCATGCTTCAATGCCCCTTTCGCCAATTCTGAATGAAAACCGACGCCCGCAATAAACTTAGATATTTTTATTTTACCGTTTGCCAAAGGCCGAGAGGCCCGGATTGTTGGTGGTAACGATGCAAAGGTCGTGCCGCACGGCATGTTGGGCCGTGGCGTTACCATAAACGACTATGGTATAGAGTCTTAGGATGATTCAATGCAGCCGCTTAGCGGTTTTTTTGCCTTAATAACTGCCATTCTCGGACACGCAGCGGAAGGGGAAGAATGGATCGACTGCCAGAATGGCAGGATGCAAAGTCCGGATCGTGGAACGGAATCCATTCCGCTGCCATGTCCGGCCTTGATCATAACCTTGCCAACTGCTAGCAGTGACGGCAGGCCGTAGGGTGTGCGGAGCGAACCAACACCCGGGAAACGGTGCGTTGCGCACGGACTCAATACTTCGAGAACGTCTACCCCGGAATAGACCGGTTCGCATAACGCACCATTTCGCGGGCCTCCGTGCTCCACGCACCCTACGTTTGCTACTTGGCTTCGACTAGGCTCCGGTCTTCCGCCATGGTCTCGGTCGTTTCCTCGTCGTCTTCCTCGTCAAGTAAGTGTTCCAGCGGACCGGCGGCACCTCGGCGACTTCCGGGATAGAACAACTCGATGGCGGCAAAGAACTGCTGTAAGTTGGGTTGAGAATCCATCCGTGTCGACTCGGATGTCAGCTTTTCGCGAAGCTCATACATCTGATGTCGGCCGTCGGGCCAGCGTACCGCCATGATGTCGTTGATCTCGTTGAGCAACTGATAGACTCGGGCACGCGTCAGGCCCATGCCCCGCGCTACTTGGCGAACGCTCGTGATCGGTGCGGAAATGCCAAGCCGATTCTCCGCGAGGCTGGCAATCTGTTGCGTGGAATCGGTGCGAACCTGCTCCAGCAGCGGCCGGATGACATTTTCAAACAGTTCCCGAGTGGTCGAAACACCCGCCGTCTGCAGGGTGTTGCCGATCCATCGCTCAACTTGATCGACCAGCTTGGGAAAGATTCGCACCACGAGATGATCCTGCGTTCCCATGTTGGCCACGAGCGAGTGGACACTATGGAAAACCTCAAGAATCGCATGCACTCGCTTCTCGCCGTGTGTCTTCATCGAGCGAATTTTGCCGAGGTTGAATTGGGTATAAGCCCCCAGAGGCGTATTCCAGATCACGCGGGTCATATTTCGCAAGGTAGGTGCCAAACGGCCAAGCTTCTCGTCACCCAAGCCGTGCTTGATCACGCTCGCTCGCCACTGTCCCCAGACAACCTCCGAGACAGAGTCCACATCAAACCCGCCAGCCAATTCGCCTTTGCCCTCGGCCTTGGTTTCCGCATCGGACAAGGAGACGCTGTCGGTCGGCAACTCCGAGGGATCCGTGTTTGCCACCCGGGCCAGCAACTTCACAAACGCGCAAATCTTTTTCTGACCGACTCCCGGCGTATTGGAGAGTTCCCTGAATGATATCTGGAAGAGATCCTCCAGGGTCCGTCCCAGGAACGCAAGGGGCAACCGACGATCGGTGGGCAAGGCCCAATAGGCCAAAGGCTTCTTCAGGTGGTCGGCGTATCGCTCGGAGAGCAGCAACTTTCGCAAGCTCTCGAAGCGGCCGATCACCTGCAACTCTTCGACGGATACGGATTTGGTAAACTTCATCGTTTCCTCAGATCAGGTTTATTATATGTGGGGGGGTTAGTTAGTATTTTGATTTTTAAGCAAAAGAGCCACCCGCGTCGTGGAAATCGTTTTCCGACGCAAAGTGAGGAGTCGCTCCTCTTATAAACGAATTTTCTCACTCCGGCACCTCAATAGTCAAGTGGGTTGACCAAAATTTTTCAGTATTCCGTGGATTTCTGAAAGATTGGGGCCTTATTGCCATCGCAGCATAGCTCCAACGGATATTTTGCTTCAATAAACAGTGGGGGTATTGCGAGAAAACGAAATTCTGGTGGAGCCGCAAGCGGTTTGTCGATTTAGTCGAAAAACCTTGTTGTGGCCGGTCTCCGACCGAGCCACGCCGCCGACCGAAGGTCTCCACTTTATACCGGGAGACCTTCGGTCCGACACTTCGGCGGGGTCAGGAGACCCCGCCGAAGTGTCGGAC